>Ga0066677_10000378_pt1 | contig 14830 bp, 11 predicted proteins | sample GraSoiAngelo_126_FD_62299 | JGI IMG/M metagenome (GOLD analysis project Ga0066677, IMG submission 62299) | Grasslands soil microbial communities from the Angelo Coastal Reserve, California, USA - 14_0927_09_20cm | ecosystem: Environmental > Terrestrial > Soil > Grasslands | place: USA... | reverse complement strand
ACCGATACGATGCTGATGCTGTCGGACAGCTGGTTGACCACCCACACTTCATCGTTGCTGCGCGGATTGACCGAGACGGGTTCGAGCCCCACGGGTATCTCTGCAATGAGCGTCGGGGCCCATGGTTGTGAGAGATCGAAGACGGACAAACGCGCGTCGGGCGTATTCACCGCGAACAACCGCGAACCGTCGGCTGACACGCGGATCGGGCTGGTGAGCGACGACTCGAAGTTCGCGAACGCCTCCGGGCTCGCTGGTGCGGTGATGAGCACCGGTGACGCCAGCGATGCCAGGCAGACGGCCAGAACCACGCATCCGGGGCCATGTCGCAGTGTCATGCTAGTTCTCCGATAATTGGCCGGGAGGAGAAGCCGGGGTGCGCATCTGCATCATAGCTCTCGGCAGCCGCGGCGATACTCAGCCGTGCGTCGCGCTCGCGCGCGGCCTCTCGCGCGCCGGGCACGCGGTGCGCGTCGCCACCGATCCGGTGTTCGCATCGCTCGTGGCGCGGCACGGCATCGAGTTCGCCCCGGTCACCGCCCACGAGAAACAGTTCTTTCACACCGACGACGGCCGTGCCTTGCTCGAACGCAGAAACACACTGGCGTCTTGGCGCGTGCTCAGTCGCAGGTTTGCGGCCACGGTACACCAGCGCTTCATCGACTGCTGGCGTGCGTGCCAGGATGCCGACGTGGTGGTCGCCACGCCGATTGCCGTCCCGGTTGGATATTCGATTGCGCAAAAGCTCGAGCGGCCGCTGGTCCGAGTCCTGTTCTCGCCGCTCGTCTCGCCGTCCGCCGCCGCGTCGTACCCGCGGCTGATCCGCGCCGGACAGTGGATATTCATGCACGCGGTCTGGAACTTTCTTCGTCCCGCCACGAATCGGGCGCGCCGCGACGTGCTGGCGCTTCCACCGTTGCCCGCGATCAATCCAACGCGCGAGCTCGATCGCCACGGCTGGCCCGTGCTATGCGCCTACAGTCGGCACGTGTGTCCTCTCTCACAGGATTCGATCGCGGGAAGCCACGTCACGGGCTACTGGTTTCTTGATTCCGAACCGGACTGGACGCCAGGACCAGCGCTCACTGCCTTTCTCGACGCAGGTGCGCCTCCGGTGTACGTGGGCTTCGGCAGCATGGCGCATCGCTCGCCGAACGAAACCATGGAGCTGGTCGCCGCCGCTCTTGCGCGTGCGGGGCAGCGTGGCATCATCGCGGCCGGCCGCCGCGAAGCGGCGCCGATCCTCACGGCGCCGCATACACACGTGCTCGACGAGGCGCCGCATGAGTGGCTGTTCGGACGCGTATCAGCTGCCGTGCATCACGGCGGCGCGGGTACGACGGCCGCCGGTCTGCGCGCGGGAATTCCGATGGTGATCGTGCCCTTCGGCGTTCCCGATCAGCCGATTTGGGGCGAGTGCGTGCAGCAGTTGGGCGTCGGTCCCAGGCCTCTGCCGCGCCGCGACCTATCGGTCGAGCGGCTGAGCGACGCCATTCTGGAAGTCACCGGCAATCCAGCGATGCGGCACCGCGCGGCGGCGCTCGGCGTGCGGATTCGAGCGGAAGACGGCGTCGCGCGCGCAGTAGAAATTCTGCAGACCGTCATACGGCGAGCGGCCGAGCCTGCGGGGATGTGATGTCGCACCGTCGGCGGCTCAACGCGATCAGCAGGTCCGCTGCCCGCTCCGCTCCCCCGCTCCGCGCGAAGCTCTCGGCCAGACGGCGCGCGCGCTGCGTGAATGCGGGCGTGCCGAGCACCTCGAGCACGCTCTCGCGCAGCCGCTGTGGGGTGCAGTGTCGCGGCGCAAGGCGGATGCCGGCACCTGCTTCGACCACGCGCTGGGCAATCTCCGGCTTGTCCCATTCCGTCGGCACCACGACGAGCGGCACTCCTGCCGCCAGCGTCGCGAGCACCGATCCCGCGCCGCCAGTCGTGACGACCGCATCGACGTGCGGCAGCAGCTCGCTGTGCGAGACCCATTGCTCGACTCTGATGTTGGCGGCCACGCTCCTCGCACCGAGATCGTCGAGCGTGCGATGGCCGCCGGTGGTGATCACGACCTGGATCGGAAGATCCGCCAGACCGGTGAGCGCGGCCCGCAGCAGAACCGGCGTGTGAACGTGCATCGTTCCTTCCGTCACGTGCACGCATGGACGCCGCAGCTCCGCGACCCAGGAACTCGCAGCGTCGGACCGCGGCCGGTTCCACGAGTACGGACCAACGTAATGGACGCTCGATGGGAGGTCCCGTCTGCCGTAGTCGAACTCCGCGGTGCAGGGAACGAGATAGAGCGGCATCCGTCCCGTGCAGGCGGTCGCTGACAACGTAACCGGTGGCAGGCGGTACGTCTTTCGGATCTCGTTGATCGCACGCCGGCCCATGCGGCCGGAGACGCGCGCCCAGAACCTCGCGATCGACGCTGCGACTGCTCCACTCCAATCCACGGGACGAGGCAGCCCCGGCCCGAACGGTGGCGCATCCGGGCCTGGAAGCGGACATGCCGGAATGAATGAGCAGACAGCAACCTCCACGTCGCACATTTCAGCCAGCACGAGCATCGGCGCCCACATCGTCGGGTCCGAACCGATCACGTGGGGACGCCAGGTGGCGACGGCCTCTTGCAGGTCTCTGACCTGGGCGGGGACGGTGTCCAGCAGCCATTTCCGCAGCATCAGCGTCACGCGCGGACCGTTGCTCGGGCGCCACGGCTCGGCGGGCCGCGAGCGCATCAGTCGATCGAGCGCCGCTTCGTCGACATGTCGAAACGGGAAAACCGGGAAGCCTTCGTCGCGGACGACGGGCGCGGTCTGCTCGCCCGTATAGAACGCGCAGTCGTGCCCGCGCGCCCGCAAGGCATGGGCGAGCGCAATCTGGGGAAAGAGGTGCCCGGGAAACGGCCACGCGGCAAAGAGAAATCGAGCCATGCCTGCAGCCACTAGTCGAGCGTGTACCGCTGGGTCTCGCAATAGTCGGCCAGCGAGCTCCGAATCTTCCGATAGCGTCGCGCGACTTCGGGGAGAACATGGTCCGGGCGCGGCCGCACGCGCTCTCGCGCCTTCACATCTCTGACCGCGTGCACGTTCAGGAAGGCCATCAGACGCTGCAGTGTCTCGTCCGGCTGCGCGCAGAGGTCCTCGTAGCGAAGCTCGATGTAATCCCGCCGCGGAAGATCGGGGACATTCTCGCGGTAGTACCGGACAACCTTCGTGACGTGCCGGCCCACGACTCTGGCGCCGATGCCGAAGCGCGAGCTGTTGATCATTCGCGTGAAGCGCAGAACCGCGGGTTTCTCGAAGACGTCCCGGTACCACGGTGAAAGCGCGGCGACGTACGGATTGCGATGCGTGAACAGCGACCGCATGGCGGCAAGCTGCGAGCTCATCACGTTGCGCGGATGCCGGTGCAGGAAGATGAATCGGGCGCCCGGGAACGAGCACTTCAGATAGGCGAAGCCGAGGACGTCCCACGGATTCTTCAACAGGATCGGCTCGCCGCCGCCGGTGAAGCGAAGCTTCTGACAGAGCTCCACGAACGCGGGCAGCGTCCCCGGCCGAAGCCGGGGCCGTGACGATCGGTCGATGATGAACCCGTATTCTTCTGGAAGATCGGGCGATACCGGGACGCCATCGATCACGCGATTGCCGACGCCAAGCCGGGCAAACAGCGCGGCAAGGCGCTGCCGGGCCGCACCAGCCTGTTTGAAAAGATGATCCGCCACGATCCGGTCATAGCAGATGACGTGGTAGGCGGTGACCACGCTAAAGGCGCCGGTCGACGCGAGCAGTTGATAGAGCACCGTCGTCCCCGACCGGTGGTCACCGACGATGAAGACCGGGTCGAAGCTCAATCCCTGGAATCGGTGAGCATGCTCGAGGTCGGCAGCGCGTTCTCCGGAAACGCGCGAGTCGAGAAGCACGCTCGTGCTCACGCATCCGTTCATCGCGCCACCTGGCATGCGGCAGACCGCAGCAGTGACTGCCCCTGCATGGATGGCGGCACGTCGCGTCCCGCGAGGTCGAGCAGCGTCGGCGCCACGTCGAGCAGGTGCATGTCCTGGACTTCCCCGCGGATGGGAAGTCCGGGCGCGCGCAGGATGAACATGCCGAACTGCGCATGGTTGCAGTCGTCGGGACCGGTATCGTTCTCCTGCACGTGCAGCTCGGAATAGCCCACACCGCCAATCGACCGCCAGGTGAGCCGGCCGAACTGCACAATCAGATCCGGTGGAATGCCCAACACGCGCCGATAGATGGCGTCCGGACGAAAGACCTGCGAGCGCATCGGCGCGCCGCGGTCGTCGAGCAATGCCTCGAAGCGCGCCTGCAGGTCGCCGAGCAGCGCCTCGTACTGGTTCGCCGGAACGATTCCGGCTGGTTCCCGCCCTTCGACGTTGACGAACACTCGCGCGTAGTAGCCGCCCTCGCTCCACACGCGTGTGCGGGTCCAATCCACCTGAGAGGGCTTGAATGGCGTCGGCCGATCCGGCCGCTCGTGCAGCGTCAGCAGCCCTTCGCGGCACAGCCATTCGTTCACGCAGAAGCCGCCATCGAGGCGCTGCGCTCCATGGTCCGACGCGACCAGCACGATGTCGTCGTCGGTGATGAACTCGAACAACGTCCCGATCTCGTCATCGAGGTACTTGTAGTAGTCGAGCACCACTGATTCGAAGGGGTTGCCCGCGACGTACTGCCGGTGCTGGCGATCGTGAAACTTCCAGAACCCGTGCTGAATGCGGTCGAGACCAATCTCGACGAACTGGAAGTAGTGCCAGTCGATCTCCTTCAGCAGATGCCGAATCACCGTGAAGTGCTTCTTCGTCATGTCGACGATCGCAGTCCTGAGCCACTGCTTGTCGTCGGTGCGGAAGCCGGTGACGTCGACTGGATAGTCGCCGACGAGATCGTGCAGCACGGTCTTCAGCCCTGCCGGGTGCGTGAACTCGCTGCGCGCGGGGTCCGGGGTCAGGAAACACCCGATGCTGACGCCGTTGACTTTCCTTGGCGGGTATGACGGCGGAACACCGACGATCACCGCCTGCTTTCCCGGCTGGTCGAGACAATCCCAGATGGCCGGCGCCGAGATCGATCGGGAGTTGACGACGCCCAGTCCGTCGTACGCGAAGCTGGTTCGATTGCGGAACCCGTAGACGCCCAGCGACCCGGGGTCCCGGCTGGTCGCCATGCACATCCATGCAGGCACCGTGATGGGCGGGATGACGCTCTCGAGCCGCCCGTAACACCCGCGATCCATCAAACGCCGCAGGTTTTCCAGACGACCGTTGCCGAAGACGAGCTCCGGCGCACCACAATCGAGACCGATGACGAGAATGCGCATGGCAGCGAGACCAGAAAGAAAAATTACCCGCGAGGGGAGTGTGCGGCGAGCGGCTTGTCCGCTTCCGCCGCCATGTGGGCGCTCAGACGCAGGCGAGCGAGCAGGGCGCTTCCGAAAAAGAGCGCGACGAGAAGCGAACGGCTGGAAATGATTCTGGCGCTCGTGACGCCCCGCCAGTCATTCCAGAACAGCTGCAGGCTGGTGGTCACGACCAGTGCCGCGGGCACTCCGCGAATCACGATGTCGCAAAATCCGGCGCGAGCCAGCATCGTCTCGAGCGTTGCGGGGGTGAAGTGGTAGAGATGCCGCGGCAGGTCGAGCGCCATCCAGTACGTCCTGAACAGAAATCGGGAGACCCCCGTGAAGTTCGGAAGCTCCAGCATCAGCCGGCCGCCTGGTTTGAGGATGCGGCGGATTTGCGTCAGGACCGCGGCCGGATCGGAGAGATGCTCGAGCACGTGCCACATCGCGACGAGATCGAAATGGTTGTCCGGAAACGCGAGGAGCTGCGTCTCTGCCGGGCCGGTCCGCACGTCGAGACCAAACGTCTCGCGTGCATGCTGCGCGAGTTCTGCCGACACCTCGACGCCATGGACCTCCCATCCGCGCTCACGCAGCGCGAGCAGGTAGGCCGCCCCGCCACTGCCGATCTCCAGGGCACGTCCTGCGGCTGCCGAGCGCGGGATGCGGCGCCGCGTGATCATGTCCGCGCCCACCTTCATCAGTCCGCGTGGCCGGTGGTGCACGTAGTCACGGACGAATGCGTTGTATTCGTTCGGGTAGTGAGCGCTCAGCTCTGCGGCGGTGGGGCGCGGGTTGAGATACGCAAGACGACATCGCCGACACCGCACGACCTGAAACGAGTCGCCGAGCTTCATCAAGCGGTCCCGTCCGAGAATGACCCGGCTTTGGTCGCGAGAGCCGCAGAGGTTGCAAGAAACCTGCTCCATCAGCACACTGTCCGATGAAGGAGTCAGAATGGCCGGAGGCAACCTTGCATAAGCCTCACCCCGTCATTGAAGGCACAACATGCAACATCCAGATATGTCGAAGAGAGTGGCGATCGTTGCCGCCACCCTCGTAATCGGCGCGTTCACAGCCGTACTCCCTGCCGCCGACAGTGGGGGCAATCGCATCACGACGCTGACCGAGGACGGCGGCCGCCTCGACTGGTCGCACCGACTCGATCTCATCGCATTCGATCGGAAGGATGGCGACTACTTCAATATCTACACGATGCGTCCGAACGGCTCGGACGTCCGATGCCTGACGTGTGATCGTCAGCGTGGCATGCCTGCGAGGAGCAAGGGGAACCCGGTATGGGACCCGTCAGGCGAATTCATCGTGTTTCAGGCTCAGAACGACTTCAAGGGGCTGGGGAAGATCACGGACTACTTCGCAAACCCTGGCGCCGGCGTCAATAACGATCTGTGGGCGATGGATCGTGCCGGACGACGATTCTGGCGTCTCACGGATTTGCCGCCTCGAACCGGCGGTGTCCTCCATCCGCAGTTCTCGCCTGACGGAAACCGGCTGTTGTGGGCCGAACGGGTTGACGCGAAGGGCGTGGCCGGGACATGGGCGTTGCGTGTGGCCGATTTCGTCGTCGGCGGCGATGGCCCCCGCATCGAGAGGCAACAAACCTTTCAGCCCGGACAGCAGCATCAGTTTTACGAGAGCCACGGCTTCAGCGCCGATGGCCGTGAACTGCTGTTCTCGGGGAATCTCGAACGGGGTGTTGCCCTCGGCGACATCTATCTGTACGACCCGAAGAATGGCGAGTTGAGGAACCTGACGCAATCGCCGGGCGACTGGGACGAGCACGCGCATTTTTCGCCCGACGGCCGGACGATCATCTGGATGTCGAGCAAGGACATTCCCGGCAAGGTTCGCGCGGAAAAACTCCATACTGACTACTGGATGATGAATGCCGACGGCTCGAACAAACGACGCCTCACGTACTTCAACACGCCAGGACATCCGGAATCGGTTGACGGCGGCCTCACCGCTGCCGATTTCGCGTGGAGCCCGGAAGGCGATCGCATTGCCGCCTACCTGATTACCGACGTTCGCAAGGGCGGCAAGATCGTGATGATCAATCTACGGTAGCGATGTTCACACGGCCGGCGGGTCGCGTCACTCGGCGCATCATCATGCCGAAATAGAGCCGCTCGAACCATCTGTCCGGCATCCATCGCTTGAGACCCACGGCCAGCTTGGCCTTGCGTCCGACCATGTACCGCAGCCGGGGGCGCTTCGCGACGAGCGCCCGGTGCACGAGTGCGGCGACATCCGCCGGCGTCGCCGTCGACGCTCGCACGAGCGCATCGGATCCCTTCTCCACCTCGGCAAACCAGTCGCGGTACACGCTCGTCGGGCTGAGCGCTCCTTTCGCCAGGCCGCGATTGGTCGTCCAGCGCTCGGTTCTGATGATGCCCGGTTCGACAAGGACCACTCGTACGCCGAGTGGACCGACTTCCTGGAAGAGCGACTCGCCGAAACCTTCCACCGCAAACTTCGTCGCGCAATACGCGCTCACGCCGAGCCCGCCGATCCGTCCCCCGACGGAGCTGATGAGGATGATGCGCCCGCGCCTGGCGCCTCGCATGTACGGAAGGGCCGCCCTCGTCACGGCCATCAATCCGAACACGTTGGCATCGAACACCTGCCGGATCTCCTCCTCGGCCAGATCCTCGAAATAGCCGCGCAGGCCGATGCCGGCGTTGTTGACTACACCGTAGATGCCACCACACTCGGCGACGATCGTCTGCACCGCGTGTTGAATGCTCGTCGTATCGGTCACGTCGAGTGGCAACACGGAAATCCCGACCTGCCGGGCGTCAGCGGCCTCACGAAGTCCGTCGGCGTGACGCAGATCCCGCACGGTCGCGTAGACGCGGAACCCATGTTCGGCCAGATACAGGGCCGTCTCTTTTCCGAGCCCCGTGGCGGCGCCGGTGACGAGGATGCTGTCGCGCATTGCGGGCTCCTTCATGCCGCTCGTTCAGCGGCCGACTGTCGAGACAGCGGGCGTCGGCTCCGAGATGCGGCCGCTGGCGTCCTCGGCGACGACGTAGTAGAGACTGTCACCCGAAGCGGGCGGCGAGGTATCGAGGAAATAGAGATTCGACGTGGAACCGATCCAGTGGAACCCTCGTGTCGATGTCGTATTCTCGCGGACAGCCTGAACGAGGGCGCAAAAATCGGCCGGAATTATGCCCGCCTGACAGGGTATGTCGAGTGCGCCATTGCGGATGTCCTGCACCGTGATCGTCGACCCGTTCGGCAGCGGGATCGTCATCGTCGGCGGCAAAAGATCGACAAGGGACGTCGGGTCGGACCGAAACACGTGGTACCTGGATGCGGTACTCGGGCCGTTCCATGTCACGCCAACGAGTGGCGGGGTGCCGTTCTGGAATACCGCCTCCAGCCCGGTTGGCGGGTCCACGTTCGACGCGGCGCCGTGGCTGCAGTCGAGATGCGTGCACTGCGTCGCGAACAGCTCGGCATCGTGCAGCGTGATGACGCCGTCACGGTCGAGGTCGCGTGGATCCGATGGGCTCTCGGCCGGCTGGTTCTGCGATGACACGACAATGTAAATGTCGTCGTTGTCGATGACGCCGTCGCGGTTCAAATCGAGCACCGTCGAGTTCAGAAAGATCTGCAGCCCGAAGTAGGGATTGGTGGCTCCCACGAACAGGCCGAACGGCGTCACCTCCAGGTTCCGGACGCTCGAGTTCAGCCGATCGCCGAGTCCCCTGCGGTCGATCACGCTCCAGTGGACGCCGTCATCGGTCTTGAAGAGATCGAAGCCGTATTGATAGTTGAATATCCCATCGAGCGGCGTCCCGATCAGGTCCTGGCTCCAATCCCACGTGCCGAGATACAAATCACCGTTGTAGGCGGCCATCGAATAGAAATGGCCGTTGAACATGCTGTTGAAGCCTTTGTTCAACCCGCTGAGCGGAACCTTGAAGCCCGACGAGGTCATACGTGCAGCGCCGACGATCAGATCCCACGTATCGTCCGGATGGATGCGAATCAGTTCCGTCGGTCGATCCGATCCGACGTAGAGGTCTCCATGAAATTCCTGCATGCTGATCGCGGTGCGCGCCCGCATGAGCTGAGAGCCATCGCCGACGACCACCGGCATGAACTGATAGCGTGACGGATCCGCGGCGTCGGGCGTCGCCGCGTCCGTCTTGTAGATGGCGTACCCGTTCGGAAAGCCGTCGTCGCCGACGGTTGCGTAGATCTGATCGCGGTAAGTGGCGATGGTGAAGATCGGCAGGTCGTCGGCCGACGGGCTGACTTGCCGCCACGCGTTGTCGCCGGCGGACGGGTTCGACGATTCAATGACCCGTCCCACGCCGCGCAGATCGCTGACGGTCGCAAACAGGCGATTGACGCCGTTTGCGTCGGGCAGGGTCAGAAACGAGCGGAATCCCCGCTTGTTCACCTTCTCCGTCTGCACATTGAGATCGCCGAAGAACGTGCCGGGGGTCTGCGGCACCGCGTTCCATGTCGTGCCGTCCTCGGTCCACAGCATCCGCGGTGCGGGAAACCGTCTGACTGCCGGATCCTGGTAGCCAGGAAGCGTGTCGTAGAGCGAGGACGCCGAAATCCCGCCGATGTACAGCCGCTCAACGCCCGTATCGTTCTCCGTGAAGACCGCCATTCCCCGGAACGCGATATCGCGCGCGGTAAACTTCGTCGGGGTTCCGGCGGCATCGAACTCGATCGGCACGTCCTGCGGCGACTGATAGACACGTTCCCATGAGCGTGTCTCCGGCGTGTAGCGCCATATCTCGGCGGCGAGCGGCAGATCCTTCGGGTCCGGCGTGCATTCGACATTCGGGATAGGGGTCGCGTACGTATGCGAGCCCGTCGCGGCATCGTTGGTGGCCGCCACCACGCACAGGAAGGCGCGTCCGGTTCCTACGTACAGCTTTCCTTTGAACCACTGCGTCGACCAGGGAAAGCTGTTCTGCCGGTCGCCCGGCAGCGCGTTTCCGTCTCCATCAGATGAAAATCCGCCGGTCGCGATCTTCTTGAATGCCACCGTTCCCGCTTCCAGGGTGCGGATCTGGGCATTGATCCTCGGGAAGACGAGGTTGCCGGTCGCCGCCGCGAAGTGGCTCACCGGCACGTCGCCGAGATCGAAGGAATAGAACGCCGACAGCCTGCTTCGAGGCACCGTCAGCACGCCGTCATTCGGCACTCCACCGGTCAACTGCGACAGGATCGGTCCGGTGATCGTGGTCAGCGGATGTGGGGGCACGGCATAGTTGCTCGCCGAAATCGTGTAGTACGGCACACCCGCCACCACCGCCACTGGGTCGGCGATCGACCTGAAGGCGGCCATCCGGTCGATGCGCAGGGCCTCGAGTGCCGGCGAGAGCGGCGCGCCGGTCGATGCCGCCCAGTCAGCCACCTCTGCGCCGAAATTCGGCGTCGCAATCGTGAAGACCGCTTTGACATAGAAGGAGAACGACTGATCGAGCATCGCCCCCTCAACGTCCACGCCGCCCTTGGAGTGCGCAACGATGTACACGGACGGTGCGTTGAACTTGATGAGGATCGATACAAGGGCCTTTCTGAGCACGGTCGCGTTGGGAATAATGCCGTCGTTGTTGCGCGTTCCATTGGCGCTGAGGTTCACGAACGCCGTTCGATAGCCGGCCGCGAAGGCGAGCGCGTACATGTCGTTGGGCGGAGCCCACCAATCCTGCGCGATGCCGTTGATGCCGTGGACGAACACGATCACCGGCGCACGCTCGCCGCCCGGAGGGATGTCGCCAAAAAAGATGTTCGGCGCCCAGAACAAGCTGGCGACAGGAGCGTTTTGCGCCGGAACCGAGGCCGGAGCAGAAGCAAAGATCACGCAGGCGAAGACCAGAATGAGGCCTATCTTGGTGCGTCTCATTGGCGATGAACCTCGAGATGAATCAGGTTGCTGGGGGGGTGAAGACGGATGCGCTCGCCGGCGACGAAGCGGATGGGAGATCGCCGCCGTGCAGGAATCGTTTCGTGTTGGACACGAGAATGTCGGGCGCGTCGAGCGGGGCGAAATGGCGCAGTTCGCTCCCCGGCAGCAGCAGTGACGCGCAGTTCTGCAGCAGATCGCGCAGCACGCGGAACGTGCTCAACCACGCCGACGCGCCGTCGTAGACCAGCAGCTTCGGATGCCGGATCGTGCGCAGATTCTCCAGCGTGAGGCCGTTCACCTTTTCGTAGTCGGTGAACATCGTCGTGGTTTCCATCAAGCGGAGAATCCGAGCCTTCTGGCGGGGCAATCCCCGCAGCGGACCGTAGACGATCGGCACCTCGATGCTTCGCCGCATCATGTACGCGACATCTGTCCGCTTCCCGGCCGGCACAGGCTCGCCGGTGAGGCGCTCCAACGTCTGCGCCCAGTACGTCCAGCCGTCCCATTCCTCGCCCTTGCGCTCGCCGACGAGCGCAGGGATACCTGGTTCGATCAGGATCAGCTTGCGTGCGCGGTGCGGGTGCAGCAGGGCAAAGTGCAGGACGACGTCGGCGCCGAAGCTGTGGCCGAGGAGATCAGCGGTCTCGATCTCGAGCGCGTCCATCAGCGCGAGGAGATCCTGCGCCATGTCGCGCGTCGAGTAGCCTGACGGCGGCACGCTGCTCTTTCCGTGGCCGCGGAGATCGTAGGTGGTGATACGAAAGGAATCCTGAAGGAGCGGCACCATGCCGAGATGCCACACGGCGAGGTTGCCGCTGAGACCGTGCAGCATCACAAGAGGCGGCCCGCTGCCGGCCTGCAGATAGTGGAAGTTCACGCCGTTGGCTTCGATCATCGGCATGACACGATCGCCTCGTGCGTATTCCCGCGCCTCTATTCCACGTAGCCGAGAGCCTGCAGCCGTCTGAGGATCTCTGCTTCGTCCGCGGCATCGAAGTCGCTCTGACCGGATGCCGATGCCGTCGGCTCGATCCCGTCTTCGTAACGCGGTGGCCGCGATGACAAGGCCTCCGGTTCGACGGCTCCGGTAATCCACTGCCCCTCCAGCGACGACGACAGCGGCATGTCCAGCGAGTGGAGGAGGAACGGCGCGACATCCAGGATCGACAGCGCGTCCAGGCGGACACCTCGCCGCAGCTCCGGGCCTGTCGCGATGAAGATCCCCTGCGGCCGATGTGTGCCGGCGATGAAGGGACGCCGCACGACAGGCTCGTCCGAGGCGAGAATCGACACGAGTCCGCCGTCCTGCAGTTCGAGCGTCACATCGGGCGCCAGCGCCATGTACGGTCCATCGAAGAGGTCTTCGCGCATCGAGATGCGCGCGACGACCGGCTCGCCGGTTACCGGATCGCGGAGCTGCCGCAGCTCGAACGCCAGACGGTCCCGGAATGCCGAGTACTCGTCGTCACGAACGCCTGCCGGATGCGCAGCGTCGGCGCGCACGATGTGAATGCCATTGCCGCTGGGAAGCGGAGCAAATGCGCGGGTGCGCGTCCAATCGAGCTGATAGACGTGGCGCGCAAGCTGTCGTACGCCGAGACCGGCAGGACCGTCGGCGGCGGGCTTCGCACCGTCGCGCCAGGCAAGACAGCCCATCCGCTCCAGCCAGCTGTTGATGAAAAACGTGCGCACCTGAGGACCGAAGCCGTGATCGGATGCGATCACGATCGTCGTGTCGCGGCCGAAGAGCGCCGCCAGCTCGCCGATGAGCGTGTCGAGCTCGCTGAAATATTCCCGGCACTTGTCGCGCACGCGGCGTTCCCACGGCGAGGCGAGCGAGGCCGCGCCGGCCGGGTCGATGAACCGCCAGCAGAGATGCTGGATTTTGTCCGTGCCGTCGAAGAGCACGGCGGTGAATTCGGCCGCTGCTTCATCGTGGAGGAACCGGACGATGTCCGCCCATTGCCGCTCGCGGCGGATGTGCATGTCGATCCACGACTCGTATTCCTCGTCGGCGCATCCCTCGACCGCCTTGGCCTCGTGCGTCATGTCATGCGCGAGCTCGCGCGGGTTGAACCGCGGCAGCGCGCGCAGCCGGTCGAACAGCCCCTTTGGGTGACATCCGAGCCTCAACTGGCGCCACGGAATGAAGCCGCCCGGGATGACGTGACCGCGAACGTCAGGCGAAGGAAACGTCACCGGAAAATTCAAAATGGTGGAACGCAGTCCGGCGGCGCTGGCCAGCGACCAGATCGGCGGGCAGGCGACGTCGTTGGCGGTCAGGAAGCTGAAATGCAACCCCGCAGGCTCGTTCTTGCGGAAGAAGTCGAAGATCCCGTGGGCGCCGGGACTGCGGCCGGTCACCAGCGTTGTCCATGCGGGAGGCGTCAACGCGGGCACTGTCGACCGAAGCGATGCACGAACACCTGACGCGGTGAGCTTCTGCAGGGATGGCATCACGCCGTCGGCCATCAAGGGATCGAGCACGTCGAACGTGGCGCCGTCGAGACCGAGCAGAAGCGTGCGGCGGCTCATACCGCCTCGCTGACGATGGTCGCCGGGCTGAGCCCCCGCGCATTCCCGTCCTGCAGGTGGCCGTCGATGAATTCCACCCACTCCCGTACGGTGAGATCGCGAACGGCGCGCTGTCCGATGTCGGCAAAGAACTCCGCGAACGGAAATTTCTGACCGAAGTGTTCCTGCACCGCTGCGCCAAGCACGACGAGGTCGAGCGACTCGAAGGCGAGGTCGGCAAACAGACGCGTGTCGGAGGTGAGCTGACCGTCGAACTCCCAGTCGCCGGCCACTCCTCTCAGCAGCTCGAGCACCGTATCGAGAATCTGATCGTGCCTTGGTTTCATGTCGCCACGCCCTCCCGGATGGCCGCCGCGCAGGCGGCGACGATCCATTCGCCCTCCTGTGCGGTCGACACTGTCGCGCGTTGACGTTCTCTGTCCCGGCCGGAGAACCGGATCTTCACGCCGCCCGAACGGGTGTCCATCTCCTCGACGGCAAAGGCGCCGACACCGGCGGCAAAGCCTTCGCCCGTGGTTTTCGCGGCAGCTTCCTTGGCGCACCAGAGGCGGAGTGCCCACGCGTCGCGCTGCGGCGCGGCGACCGAGTCGAGCAGCGCCTGTTCGTCGGCGGTGAACGCGAGCTGCTCGATGCGTCGATTGATGCGGCCGACCCGTTCGAGGTCGATGCCGATGCCGCCGGCGCGGTCCGCATCCGCCGCGATGGCGACGGCGACCCCGTCGGCATGGGATATCGAGATGAGAGGAACCGGGCCCCCGCGGTCGGCCCATGCACCGCGCACCACCGGCCGTCCGAGTTGGTCTGGCACCAGCTCGATATCGGCGGGATGAAGCGTCAATGCGGACCTCTGACGCACATATTCCCGGACCGCGTCTTTCGCGGCGATGCGTCCGAGCAGCCATTCAATCCTCCGGCGTTCCGGAAGCTTGAGGGCATGCCAGCGCACGCGCTCCTGACGGCCCAGCACGATCGACGCGAGGACCCGGGCCCACAACCCGCCATGCGCGCTCAACCATCCCGGCGCAAACAGGT
>Ga0066677_10000376_pt1 | contig 14880 bp, 17 predicted proteins | sample GraSoiAngelo_126_FD_62299 | JGI IMG/M metagenome (GOLD analysis project Ga0066677, IMG submission 62299) | Grasslands soil microbial communities from the Angelo Coastal Reserve, California, USA - 14_0927_09_20cm | ecosystem: Environmental > Terrestrial > Soil > Grasslands | place: USA... | reverse complement strand
CTGGAGCGGACCCCGATACCCCGCCGGGCTCACTTCTCTCCGCTCGCGCTCCGCCGCTCGCTCATGGCTGGAGCGGACCCCGATACCCCGCCTGGCTTACTTCTCTCCGCTCGCGCTCCGCCGAATCGCTCATGGCTGGAGCGGACCCCGATACCCCGCCGGGCTCACTCTTTCAGCAAATCGGGCCGGTTCGCGCGCGTGCGCTCCAGTGCTTGCTCCCGCCGCCACTTCTCAATCTCCGCGTGGTGCCCGGACAACAGCACCGGCGGCACGGCATGTCCGCGGAACTCCGCGGGGCGCGTGTACTGCGGAAAGTCCAGCAGCCCGCTCGCGAACGAGTCGCCCGTCACCGAAGCCTGATCCCCGACGACGCCCGGGATCAGCCGCGCCACGGCATCGATGATCACCAGCGCCGCCAGCTCTCCGCCCGACAGCACGTAGTCGCCGATCGAAATGACATCGGTCGCGAGATGCTGGCGGACCCGCTCATCGACCCCTTCGTAGCGTCCGCAGAGGATCACCAGATGATCCAGCGCGCTCAGTCGCTCGGCGACCGTGTGCGTCAGGCGCTCGCCGTCGGGTGACGTCAGGATCACCGCGGCCGGTGTTCCGCGTTGGTCGCGGATACGATCCACCGCGGCGAACAGCGGCTCCGGCTTCAACACCATCCCGGGGCCGCCGCCGAATGGCACGTCGTCCACCACCCGATGACGATCCGTCGTGAACTCGCGCAAATCATGCACGCGCGCATCGATGATGCCGCGGGCGATGGCCCGCGCGACGATCCCTTCCGCGAGCGGCGCCTCCACCATCTTCGGAAAGATGGTGACGATGTCGATTGTCATTACTCGTGCTCACGCGTGGCCTGTTGCGACCCTTTGCTGAACACTTGCGGCTTCAATTCCTCGTGCTCACGCGTGGCCTGTTGCGACCCTTTGCTGAACACTTGCGGCTTCAATTCAAGTCCAGCAGTCCTTCCGGCGGATCGATGACGATCACGCGCGATGCCGGATCGATCTTCACGCAGATCCCGGCGACCATCGGGATCAGCACGTCTCTGCCCTCCGGTCCCGCGACGATGAGGCGGCTCCGCTCCATCGTCCCTTCCACGCCCGTCACGCGGCCAATCACGCGGGCGGCGCGATCGCGCACCTCGCAACCTACGAGATCGTGGTGATAAAACGTACCCTCCGGCAGCGGCGCCACGTCCGCGGCCGCGATCTTCAACTCCGCGCCCGCCAGCGCTTCCGCCGCATTCATCGAATCGACACCTTCGAGCGCAATTACCGGCCGTCGCTGATGGAACCGCACTGAAGCTATTCTCCGCGGCTCGAAGCTTCCCGCAACACCGACGTGCAGCACCTGGCCAACCGTGAAGCGTGCGTCCGGAAAATCCGTATCAAGGTTGACGATGACGTGCCCGCGGTTCCCATGCGCGCGCGCCACCCGCCCGACCAGCAGGAGCTCCCCTGGACTGGGTGACTTCATAATTGCTTGATGTGGTGATTTAGGTTCGCTCATCGAAGCCACCACCTCACCAAATCACCAATTCACGAAATCGACATCAGTCCCTGAAATCCACCGTGACTTTCTGCCCTTCGAATTCCGCCGCCGCGCTGGCGAGCGTGCGCAGCGCCTGGGCCGTGCGCCCCTGGCGTCCGATCACGCGACCCATATCACCCGGCGCCATCGTCAACTCCACGACGGTCTGGCCACGATTCTCGCGCTCGGTGACCGTCACGGCGTCGGGCTGGTCGGCCAGGGCCCTGGCGATCACCTCAACGACGTCGCGCGCTCGGCTCACAACGCCGGGGTCGCTTCCGCCGCCGGCGCTTCCACCGGCGCGCGGTCGACGAGAGTCCGAACTGTGTCGGATGCCAGCGCACCGGCCTTGAGCCAGTGATCGAGCCGCTCGCGATTGAGCGTCAGCGTCTCGGGATTGGTGCGCGGATTGTAGTGCCCGAGCACCTCGACGAAACTGCTGTCGCGCGCCGCGCGCGAGTCGGTGACGACTACGCGGAAGAACGGACGCTTCTTGGAACCTGCACGCCTCAAACGAATGACTAACATGTGTCCTCTTAACAGCTACCAGCCACCAGCTACCAGCCACCAGCAGCTGCCAGCGAAGAACCAGCTGGAGGCTGGCGGCTGGAAGCTGGCCGCTATCTCATGAGCCCTTTGAGCGCCGAGAGATTTGGACGCTTGCCTTTCCCGAGTCCTGCCATTCCACCCATCGCCTTGAGCATCTTCTTCATCTGAATGAACTGCTTCAGCAGGCGATTCACTTCTTCGACGGTCGTCCCGGAACCCTTCGCGATGCGCTTGCGGCGTTGCCCGTTGATCAACTGGTGGTTTCGGCGCTCTTTCGGCGTCATCGAGTTGATGATCGCCTCCACGCGCAACAACTGTTTGTCGTCGACCTGCTCGCGTTGCTGCTTCAACTCCTTGATCGCGCCCATCCCGGGAAGCATGCCGATAATCTGCTCGAGCGGGCCCATCTTGCGGATGGTGCGCAGCTGATCGCGGAAGTCCTCGAGCGTGAAGTCGTCGAGCCGGATCTTCTTCTCGAGCTTTTCCGCGTCTGCCTGCGAGACCGCTTCTTCGGCGCGCTCGATGAGCGACAGCACGTCGCCCATCCCGAGCACGCGCGATACCACGCGGTCCGCGTGGAACGGCTCGAGATCCTGCAGCCGCTCGCCACTCCCGACGAACGCGATCGGCACGCCGACGACCGAGACCACCGACAAGGCGGCGCCGCCGCGCGCGTCGCCATCCATCTTCGTCAGCACTACACCGGTGACGCCGATGCGCCGATTGAATTCACCCGCGCTCTTGATGGCGTCCTGGCCCGTCATCGCGTCGGCGACGAACAGCTGGTCGGCTGGCTGCACGGCGCCTTTGATGGCCTGCAGCTCCCCCATCAACTGGTCATCGATGTGAAGACGACCGGCGGTATCAACGATCACCACGTCGAAGCCACTGTTCTTGGCCTCGACCAACGCGCCCGAGGCGCGCGCCACCGGATCCAGCTGCCCCGCGGGGTCGTAGACCTTGACGCCAGCCTGCTTGCCCACCATCGACAGCTGCTCGATTGCCGCCGGACGCCGCACATCGGTCGAGACCAGCAACGGGTGACGCCCCTGCTTCGCAAGCCACCGACCGAGCTTCGCGGACGTGGTCGTTTTGCCGGAGCCCTGAAGGCCGAGCAGCATGATCACGCGCGGCCGCTGCGCGGAGGTCGGCAGCCCGCCCTGCGCGTCGCCGAACAGCGCCAGCATTTCGTCGCGGACGATGCGCACGACCTGCTGGTCGGGCGTCAGGCTCTTCAGCACGTCCTGGTCGACAGCACGATCGCGTACCCGGTCGATGAACGCCCTGACGACCTTGAAATTGACGTCGGCTTCGAGCAGCGCCATCCGGATTTCCCGGAGGGCCAGCTCGACCGTCTCTTCCGTAAGCCGGGCCTCCCCGCGAATGTTGCGGAAAACGTCCTGCAGACGGGTCGAGAGAGATTCAAACATGACCGGACGGAGGGCCTAAGCCCCTCAGGCGCAAACGTTTATCGTAGAGCAATGGCGCCAAACTGTCAATCTGCAGGTCCGGTGAGCTCCCTTGTGTGGGTGGTCTTAAGACTGCGGCTCCGTGGCCGGGTTTGAAACCCGCGCCCGCGTCGGGTCTAAAGACCCGCCCTACTAGACACCGCGCAGCTTGTGGCCGAGTTTCTCTTTCTTTGTCCGCAAGTAACGCTGAGTGTGCTCTGAGGCCGGGATCTCAAGGGGAATCCATTCAGCGACGGACAGTCCGTACCCCTCGAGTCCCACGAGCTTTCGCGGGTTGTTGGATAAGAGCCGCATGCTGCGGATGCCAAGATCTTTGAGGATCTGCACGCCGATGCCGTAATCGCGCTGGTCGGCCTTGAAGCCGAGTCGCTCGTTCGCTTCGACCGTGTCGTAGCCCTGGTCCTGCAGTTCGTAGGCGCGGATCTTGTTGGCAAGGCCGATTCCGCGTCCTTCCTGGTTCAGATACAGCAGCACGCCGCGCCCTTCACGCGCGATCCGTTCCATCGCCGCGTCGAGCTGCGGTCCGCAATCGCATCGCGCCGAGTGGAAGACATCACCTGTGAGGCACTTCGAATGGACGCGCACCATGACGTCCTCCCCCTCGCCGATCTCGCCACGCACGAGCGCCACGTGCGTCTCGCCGTCCATGGGGCTTTCGAACGCGATCACGCGGAACTCGCCGTGCGCGGTCGGGAGCGCCGCTGACGCGACGCGATGCACGAGTGCCTCGGTGCGCATGCGGTACTTGATCAAATCCGCGATGGTAATCATCAGCAGCTTGTGCCGCTTCGCGAACCTGGTCAGCTCGGGGACACGCGCCATCGTGCCGTCCTCGTTCATGATTTCGCAGATCACGCCCGCGGGGTACAGCCCCGCGATCCGCGCGAGATCGACGGCCGCTTCGGTCTGCCCGGCCCGCACCAGCACACCGCCGTCGCGCGCGCGCAGCGGCGAGACGTGTCCAGGCCTGGCAAGGTCCGAGGGTTTCGTCATCGGATCGATGGCGCATAGAACCGTCACAGCGCGATCAGCAGCCGAAATCCCCGTGGTGACGTGGTTCTTCGCGTCAATCGGCACGCAGAAGGCGGTGCCGAATGGCGTCGTGTTGTCGTTCACCGCGAGCGGAACATCGAGCTGGGCGAGGCGTTGGCCGGTCATCGACAGACAGATCTGACCGCGTCCGCGCTTCGCCATGAAGTTGATCACCTCGGGCGTGACCTTCTCCGCCGCGATGGTCAGGTCTCCCTCGTTCTCGCGGTCCTCGTCGTCGACGACGATGATCATCCTGCCGTCACGAATCGACTCGACGGCGGCTTCAATCGGCGCGAACGGCGAGCGCGGCTTGCGGGTCCGTTTCGTTGACATGCTTACACTTTCCCGATGCGTCCAGGCGCCGAGACTTCGATCGCGCGGAGCACGTACTTGCCGAGGATGTCACATTCGAGGTTGACGACGTCATTCACTCTCATGGTCCGAAGGTTGGTGTGCTCCCAAGTGTAAGGGATGATCTGGACGTCGAAGCGCCGATCGTCGACGCCCGCGACGGTCAGGCTGATGCCGTCCACCGCGATCGAACCCTTCCGCACGATATAGGCAGCAAGCGCCAGCGGGAACTTCACGGTGAGCCACCATGAATCTCCTTCCTGCCTGATCTCTTCGACCGTAGCGGTCGCGTCGACGTGTCCCTGCACGAAGTGGCCACCGAGACGGGCGTCGGCGCGCATCGGGCGCTCGAGATTGAGGAGCGATCCGCGCTTCAGGCCGCCGAGCGCCGTCACGCGCGCCGTTTCGGGCGACACGTCCGCGTGCACGCCGCCATCATCCGCCGCCACGACTGTAAGACAGACGCCGTTCATCGCGAGACTGTCGCCCGCCGTGAGCTCGGATGCAAGGTCGGTCCTGACGTGCAGCCGGAACCCCGCCGTCGTGGGCTTCACCTCGACGACCTCGCCGACCGCTTCAATCAGACCGGTAAACATGTCCCTCCACCAGCACGTCGTCGCCCAGCCACGTGGCGCGCCGGTCCTGCAGTTGCCCGAGCGAGAAGCAGCCGGCGCTGACCCACTTCTGTCCTTTGGGTCCGAGAACTCGTGGCGTGATATAGGCGTGCACGACATCCACTATGCCCGCGTGAAGGGCGGCGGCGTGGAGGGTCGCGCCCCCTTCGAGCACGACGGAGGTCACGCCGAAATCCGTGATCGCGCTCACGGCGGTCCCGATATCGTCAGCGGGAAGCGCGATGACGCGTGCGCCCGCCGCCGACAAGTGATCCACGGCCGCCGGCATGTCGGCACAGGCGCGCTCGGTACTGACGATTATGACCGGCCCGGTGTCGAGCGTCGAGAGCAGCCGCGCCGACGGCGGAGTACGAAGCCGCCTGTCGAACACGACGCGGACCAGCGGACGCGCGCGAAATACCCGGCGTGCGGTCAGCATCGGATCGTCGGCGAGGATGGTGCCCGCTCCGACGGCAATCGCGTCCACCTCGGCGCGCTGACGGTGAATCAGGCGGTTTGCGGCCGGCCCCGTCAATGCGGTGCGCACACCGGGCGCGGCCGCGATACAGCCGTCGAGGCTCAGCGCGACTTTCACGATCACGAGCGGACGCTGGCGTCGCATCACGGTGAGGAACGCTTCGTTCTGCCGTTCCGCGTCTTCTCGGCCGACGCCGACCAGCGTTTCGATGCCACGCTCCCGCAGATAGGCGAGGCCGCGGCCGTTCACGAGCGGATTTGGATCTTCGAGCGCAATCACCACCCGACGGATCCCCGCGTCGACAACGACCGGCGCGCACGGCCCCGTCCGTCCCGTGTGGCTGCAGGGTTCGAGTGTGCAGTAGAGCGTGGCGCCCCGGGCGCGATCCGCGGCATCGCGCAGCGCATTGATTTCCGCGTGAGGTCCGCCGGCGACTTCGTGCCGTCCGCGGCCGACAATCACGCCGTCGTCATTGACGACCAGCGCACCAACCATGGGATTCGGGCTGGTCCGGCCGCGTCCGCGCTCGGCAATCGCGATCGCCTTGCGCATGTAGTAGTGGTGGTTACTCACGATTGCCGATTGCAGGTTGCCGATTCACGGATTGCCGAGTGCAGATTCACATTGCAGATTGCCGAGTCCAGATTACATCGCAGATTGCCGATTCACGGATTATCGAGTGTCGATTGGTCCGCGGCTGCGCGGAGGCCGGCGAAAAGCCGCCGCCGATGGGCAATCGGCATCGCGTTATTCTTCAATCGGCAGTCCCAATCGGCATTCTTCCATCGTCAATTCGTGAATCTGCAGTCTGCAATCTTCATTCTTCAATCCATCTACCACTTCTCTTCGAAAAGTGCGTTCACGTATTCCTCGGGCGAGAACGGGACGAGATCGTCGATGCCCTCGCCTACGCCGACATAGCGGATCGGCAGCTTGAGATCGTGCGCGATCGCGACGGCAATGCCTCCCTTCGCGGTGCCATCGAGCTTGGTGAGGACGATGCCGTTGACGCCGGCGACGCCCATGAACTCGCGCGCCTGGTTCAACCCGTTCTGGCCGACGGTCGCGTCGAGCACGAGGAGGACTTCGTGTGGCGCCCCCTCGATCTCGCGCGACGCGATGCGGCGGATCTTCTCGAGCTCTGCCATCAGGTTCACGCGCGTGTGCAGCCGACCCGCGGTGTCGACGATCACGACGTCCCGACCACGCGCCTTCCCTGCCGCGATCGCGTCGAACACAACGGCGGCCGGATCCGCGCCGGACTTCGCGCGGATGAAGTCCACACCCGCTCGCGTCGCCCACACCTGGAGTTGCTCGACCGCCGCCGCGCGGAACGTGTCGGCCGCGCAAATGAGCGGCGTTTTACCAGCTTCCTTGATGAACCGCGCGAGCTTGCCCACCGTCGTGGTCTTGCCGGTGCCGTTCACGCCGACGATCAGCACGACATGCGGAGTCTTGCCGTTTGACGCGGGCTGCTCCGCCGCGCGCAGAATGGACAGAATCTCGCCTTTGACCAGGTCACGCAGCGATTCGCCGCGCGTCCGGCGCTGCCGGACCGCGCTGACGATTCGATCGGCAGCTGCGACACCGACATCTGCCGAGATCAGCGCTTCCTCGAGCGCGTCGAGCGTCTCGAGATCCACGGGTCGGCTGCGCTCGGCCGGACCCTCCGCGCCGCGCACGATTTCATCGAAACGCTCGACGAACTGCTCTTTCGTGCGCGACAGCGATTTTTTGATCTTGTCGAAAAAGCCCATATCCGATCCGAGGTCCGAGGTCCATGAACCATGAACCGTGAACCGTGAACCGTGAACCGATTACATATCCGCTTCCTGCCGCTGGCGGCGCAGCATCAATGCTTCGACGGCGTCTTTCGGCGACGTGCGGCCGTCGAGCACGGCCGCCATCTGCGCGGCGATCGGCAACTCGACGCCGTGGCGTGCGCTGAGTGCCAGCGCAACGCCCGTCGTGCGTACGCCCTCGGCGACCATCCGCATGTGCGAGAGGATGTCTTCCAGCGCCCGACCGCGGCCGAGCTCGATGCCCACTCGGCGATTGCGGCTGAGATCGCCCGTGCACGTCAGTACGAGATCCCCAAGGCCGCTCAGGCCGCTCAACGTGTCGCGCCGGGCGCCTTCGGCGCACGCGAGGCGTGACATCTCCACGAGACCACGCGTGATCAACGCGGCCATCGCGTTGTGACCGAGTCCGAGGCCTTCGAGCGTCCCAGCCGCGATCGCGATCACGTTTTTCAATGCGCCGCCGAACTCGACGCCGGGCACATCGTCCGTGCCATAGAGACGGAACGTCGGTCCCCTCAGCGCCTCCTGCACGCGACAGCCCGCCCTCTGGTCCGTGGAGGCTGCGACGACAGCCGTCGGCAGCCCGCGCGCGACTTCCGCCGCGAAGCTGGGGCCGGACAACACGACGATGCCGTGATCCGCTCCGATCTCGTCCTCTATAACTTGAGACATGCGGTGGAGCGAGTCGGTTTCAAGCCCCTTCGTCGCGCTCACGAGAATCGCGTTGCGCGCGACCACCGGCGCGGCATGCCTCAACACGTCGCGCATGCCATGTGATGGAACGGCGGCGATGACGATCGCGGCGCCTTTCAGAGCGGCTTCGACGGAAGACGTAACAGTGATGGCGCGCGAAAGCGGGACGCCCGGCAAGTATCGCGGGTTCTCGCGCGCCGCCCCGATCTCGCTCACGAGCGACGGATCGCGGCCCCACAGATGGACCTCGTGACCAACGCGAGCGCAGTGGTTGGCGAGAGCCGTGCCCCAGCTTCCGGCGCCGAGCACGCCGATCCGCTCGGTCATCGCTCGCGCTCGCCCATACGGCGTTCGGTGCCGCCTATCAATCGCCGCAGGTTCGCGCGATGGCGGAAGAGAATGAGCGCGCCGGTTCCGATCGCGGCGCCGAGGACCTGTGGCGGCGCACCCGAGATCATCGCGACAGACGGGAGGGTCACGGTGGCGGCAAGCGATCCCAGCGAGACGAGACGCGTGAACCAGACGATCGCGAGAAACATTCCGGCAGCCGCGCCCGCGGCGATCGGCGCGAGCACGCCGAAGACGCCGGCGGCGACTGCAACGCCCTTTCCGCCGTGGAACCGAAGCCACACGGGATAAATGTGTCCAACGATGGCCGCCGCGCCAGCCGCCGCCATCGCATCGATCGTGCCTGTAGCAGCGTGCGCCGCCCACACGGTTGCCGCCCCCTTTGAAATGTCGAGGGCCATCACCGCAACGCCAAGTGGCGCACCAGTCGTGCGCAGGACGTTCGCGGCGCCCACGTTGCCGCTGCCCGAGACGCGCACGTCGATGCCGGCGCGTCTCGCCAGCAGGAACGCAAATGGCACCGAGCCGAGCACGTAGCCGAACAGGATCCAGGTCAGCACAACAAAAGAGCGTACAACACTTCTTCCGCCTAAACGCGGAAGCCACGGGACGCGTTGTGGCTTCCGTCGTCAGGCGCGAGGGAACGGGAACCTTGTGGGAAAGGGAATCTTTGTGGCTTCCGCCTTTAGGCGGAAGATCCAGCCAGCTCTCCGTGAGCCATCACCTCGTACCGAGAACCCTTGGGCGAGAGATGACTGCGAAACAGCGTGACGCGCGTGATGAGACAGCTCGCATCCGGAGCGCTCAGTCCAGTGATCATCGCGCGCGCAGCTCGGGCCCCGGCATGCCGCACATCTTTTACGCGCGCGATCGTCAGATGCGCGCTGAACGGCCGTCGCTCGGGCTCGAACCCGAGCGGTTGCAGCCGGCGCACGACTTCCTGTTGCAGATGCCGGAGCGCCTCGGCTCCATCGGCCAGACCAATCCAGATCACGCGCGGTGGGCCCGACGGGGGAAATACGCCACACCGCCCGAGACGCAGTCGAAACGGCCTCTGCGCGAAAGGCTGGCCGAGGGCCGCGGCGAACGAGTCCGCGGATCGATCCTCGATCTGCCCGATGAACACGAGCGTCAGATGAAGATTGTCGAAGACGACCCAGCGCGCGTCCAGACCGGTTCGCCGCACCTGCTGCCGCAGGTCGTCGGCAGCGCGCGCCGCGGCCGCACGCACTGCTTCATCGAGCTCGACGGCGACAAAGAGGCGCATCAGGCGATCATCCGCCTCACGCGATCGAGCGCAGCTTGCGTCGACTGGAACTTCACCATGTCACGTCCGCCGAGAAATGAGTAGGTCCGCACGTATGCGGCGCGTTCGGGCGCGAGCACCGCGATTACCACCGTCCCGACCGGCTTCTCCGGCGTGCCGCCACCCGGACCGGCGATCCCTGTGATCGCGACGGCAACGTCGGCGCCTGTCAGCGCGCGGATGCCCTCGGCCATCGCGATCGCCACCGGCTCGCTCACCGCGCCGTGCTGCGCGATCAGCGCACGCGGCACGTCGAGCCACGCGATCTTCGCGTCGTTGTCGTACGCGACGATGCCGCCGTGCACGTAATCGGAGCTGCCCGGCACGTCCGTCAGCCGCGACAACAGCAGCCCGCCCGTGCAGGATTCCGCCGCGGCAAACGAATAGCCGCCGGTGCGCAGCAGATCGCCGACGACCTCCGGCATCATTCGCCCGTCGGTGCTGTAGACATCGTCGCCGAGCGCGCGTGCCAGCTCGTCACGCGCGCGCGAGACTTCGGCCGGGCCCTTCGCTCCGTCTGCCGCGCGCAACGAGAGGTGCAGCTCGATCTGCCCCATGGCCGCGAGAATGGTCGTCACGATCGGCGGCGTGGCGTCCCGCCATCTCGAGTAGATCGGCTGCACGGTCTGCTCGACATCCGATTCGGAGCGGCCGGTGATGAACAGGCTCGCGGTGTAGACCCGCTCGGCGCCCGCGCGCGCCGCGAGCGCGCCGGCGGCCAGCTTCTCGAACATCGGCTTCATCTCTCGCGGAGGCCCGGGCAGCAGCACCACGACACGATGGTCGTCATCGATGAGGAGGCCCGGCGCGGTCCCGTTGGGATTGTCGAGCACGGTCGCGCCACGCGGCACCTGCGCCTGGCGCCGATTGACGTCCGGCATCCGCATTCCGCGCCGCGTAAAGCGCGCGCGAATCTTCTCGACAATCGCTTCGTCGATGTCCATGGCGCGCCCGAGCACGTCGGCCACGACGTCCCGCGTCAGGTCGTCGTCGGTCGGACCGAGCCCGCCGGTGAAGACGATCAGATCCGATCGCGCGCGCGCTTCCCTGAAGACCTGCGCGAGCGTCGCGCGATGATCCCCGACCACGTGTTTCGTCAGGACCTCGATGCCCATCGAGGCGAGCTGCTCAGTGAGGAGAAGAGAATTCGTGTCGAGGCGCGCGGTCCCGAGCAGCTCCGAGCCGACCGCGATGATCTCGGCGGTGCGGAGCGGCGAGGCGGTGGACATGCCTCAATGAATCCACGAAGGCAGCAGCCAAATCAAGAGGCGCAGACTGATGTTCGCGTAGACCGCGGCCATCGCATCGTCGGCCATCACGCCGAGACCGCCGTGCAGCCGCTCGAGCCGGTCCGCGGGATAGGGCTTGATGACGTCGAAGACGCGGAACAGGAAGAACCCGGCCAGCGCCGCGGACCAGCCGATGGGCATGAACGCGAGCGTGATCAACATCCCGAGCACTTCGTCGATGACCACAGGACCGGGGTCGATGCCGCCGAAGTAGCGCTCCGCATGTGTGCCGGCCCACGCGCCGGCGCCGAAGACCAGCGCAATCAGTGCCGCTTCGATTGCCCGAGAACGCGCCCACCACACGATCAGGTAGACCACCAGACCGGCAGCGGACCCGACTGTGCCCGGCGCCACTGGAAAGTACCCGCAATAACCAACAGTGGCGACGAAAACGGCGAAACGAGTCACGCTTTCACGACGCGCGTGCCGGCGAGGCGATCGTGAAGCGCGCGGCGGTCACCGAAGAGCGCTGGCAGAAAGCCGAGCCCCACAGGCAGTGCAGAAACGAGGTAGCCGGTCGCGCGCACGATCGCATGGCCGAGCGACACGCGATCGAACGCATCGCCGTCAGAATCCCCCTGGACCACCCGAATGCGGGCGGCCATCTTCCCGATCGTCTGGCCTCCAGCCGCAACAAACGCCGCGAAGTACGCGCCGTTCATCAATAACAGGAAGGCGATGAAAGGGGCCACAGGCAGCGCCCTCACCTCGGCGAACGGCAGCTCGCAGATCTTCAGCGTGAAATACAGCACCGTGGCATCGATGGTTCCAAGAAGCAGCGCGTCGACTGTGGCCGCGCCCAGCCGCGCGATTGGCGACGCAAGACTCCCGGCCCCGACTGTCGGCGGCGCGATCTCCGCCGCTCTTGGCGGCGCTACGGGCACGGCGCGGTCCGCCACGATCGGGATTTCCGCTGTCTCGAGCGCGAGCTGCGGGTTAGAGGCGTCGCGTCTCGGGCGAGGCTTCGTCGCCACGCTCGTTCGCCGCACGGCCAGCGGCGCACGCGGCGAAGCGCCTGGCGTGACGAGCGGCGCATCCTCCCTCGCGGCGCGTTCCTTGAACAATGGCAAATCGAAGCTGCTCGTAATGGGGCGCGCGCCGGCCTGCGCGGCGGCGGTCGGCGAAAGGGACGCAAGCGGTGTGTCGCCCTCTTCTGCTTCCTGTTCTGACGGCGTAGCGGCGTCGTTCAGCGAGAAATCCGAGAGCGGCCCCATGGCCTCCGTGCCGTCCTGGATCGGCAGTTCCACCGGATCGACATCGTCGCTGAGCGAAAAGTCGTAGCCGCAGTTCCGGCAGCGTTCGCCGCTATCGAAGCTGATGTACTGGCACTTCGGACATCTCATCGTGAGGAGGAGCCCGGGGTAGCCGCGCGCGATCCCGTGCGAGCGGTTGCAAGCAGCTGACGCTGGATCGTGATGCGTAAATCGTCAGCCTGCGAGCGAAGGGGATCGCCGGGACGGATCGCGTCGAGCGCGGCAAGCGCGTCGCGGACGCGCCCCTTCGAATAGAAGATCCGCGCGCGCGAGAGAGAGACTTCTGCGGGCGATGGGACCGGCAGCGGCTCCAGCCTGGGACCACCAGCGCCAACCGCGTCAGGAGCCGACGATGGCCGCCATGGAAGATCGCGGCCGCTCCAGGCGATGACCACCAGCGCCCCGCTCAATGCGCCGATCGCCAATACGAGGAAGAGCGTCGCGGCGGAGATGCTTTCGCGCGCGGCAGCGCCCGCGTTCGTTGCCGTGCGCTCGCGGCCCGCAGGCGCCGTTTCGTCGCGTGTATCGCCCGCGGGCGCGAGCCGATCGAGGCGATCGAGCAGCGCGAACGCTTCGTCGGAGGAGATGCCCCGCTCCACCGCCGAGGTCAGCAGCCGCCGCGCATCCACGGCATCGCCGCGATCGAAGGCCGCGACACCGGTCTGCAGCAGCTCTTCCCCCTCGCGATGCCGCTCGGCGATCGCGCCGCGCGCGCGCTCGATGTACGCGCGGGCCCGCGCGTGGCTGCGGTCCAGGAACAGGACACGCGTCCACACGCTGATCGCCAGCTCGTGCTGACCGTTGAAATAATGATCGAGGCCGGCGAGGAGGAGTTCCTCGATGCGCGTTTCGCGTCCCGTCTCTGAGGCGAGCAGGTCCCCTTCATGGCGCAGCGGATCTGGCATTACAAGTAGCGCGATTATACTTCATCCAGTTGACGGAGGATGGAGGACGGAAGACGGCAAAACCGAAAAACCTTTGTCCGTACTCTTCTCCGTCCCCCGACAACCCCGACCGCCGACAACCATCCTCCTGCCTCCGCCGCGAAGCGGCTACGGCGGGCAAGCCGACAAACCACCTATGGCCATCATCGAGTGCATTCCAAATGTGAGCGAGGGTCGACGCTCGGACGTCGTCGATGCGATCGCTGCCGCTGTGCGCGCGGTGCCAGGCGTGCGCGTGCTCGACTATTCATCCGATGCGTCCCACAACCGATCGGTCTTCACGCTTGCGGGCGATGCCGCACCGCTGAAGACCGCGATGCTTGCGCTCTTCGAACGTGCCGTCGCAGCAATCGATCTCCGGACGCATAGGGGCGAACACCCGCGGCTCGGCGCCGTCGACGTTGTGCCCTTTGTTCCCATTGAAGGGGTCACGATGGACGCGTGCGTCACCCTCGCAAAGGAGCTCGCGCAAGCGGTGGCGTCGCGATTCGGCATTCCGATTTTCCTCTACGAGGAGGCCTCGTCGAATCCCGCGAGGAAGAACCTGGAAGACATCCGCCGTGGCGAGTACGAAGGACTGGCAGCGAAGATGAAAACGCCCGGGTGGATGCCCGATTACGGTCCAGCGGAGCCGCACTCGAGCGCGGGCGCCTCGGTGATCGGCGCCCGGATGCCGCTCATCGCGTACAACATCAACCTCAACACGGATCGCGTCGATATCGCGAAGAAGATCGCGGCCGCGGTCCGCCACAGCAGCGGCGGCCTGCGCTACGTCAAGGCGGCCGGCTTCATGCTGGAGGATCGGCGCATCGCGCAGGTTTCGATGAACCTCACGAACTATCAGAAGACGCCAATCTTCCGCGTATTCGAGATGGTGAAGCGTGAGGCCGAACGGCACGGGGTGTCGATTCTCGAGAGCGAGATCATCGGGTTGGTGCCCTCAGCCGCGCTGGTCGGGGCGGCGGAGTTCTATCTGCAGTTGGACCGATTCGGAGAGAATCAGATTCTGGAACACAAACTTCGCGCCGCCGAATAGGAACGGAGACCACGGAGCACCTTACTCAGAGGCCACGGAGGTCACAGCGCGGCTGCGCCGCAACCAAACCCGTGGCGCATCCGCGCTAGCGGCAGGACCCGTGGGCCCGCCGATCTAGTAGAACAAACGCATTCTTGTCAGGAAAACACGTTTTCGCGCGTTTGTTCTACAGAG
>Ga0066677_10000363_pt1 | contig 15160 bp, 8 predicted proteins | sample GraSoiAngelo_126_FD_62299 | JGI IMG/M metagenome (GOLD analysis project Ga0066677, IMG submission 62299) | Grasslands soil microbial communities from the Angelo Coastal Reserve, California, USA - 14_0927_09_20cm | ecosystem: Environmental > Terrestrial > Soil > Grasslands | place: USA... | reverse complement strand
GTTCATCCGCAACACACCGGACCACTATGACGTGCTTCAGATGACGCTGGTGGACACGTGGGCTTCGACCGCCGCCGGGGCCTTTGCGTTAAGCGAAAACAATCTTTATACCGTGGAGGCATTCCGCGAATATTTCGAGCATCTGAAACCGGATGGCATGATCGCCATCACGCGCTGGGAATTCAAGCAGCCGCGCGAAGCGCTCCGCGTAGTGTCGGTGGCCATGGAAGCATTGCGCCGCCTGGGGATTTCGAATCCCGCGCAGCATTTCATTGTTGCCTCCGATGGGCCGCTCGAGGAAGACGGCCGGCCGGTGCTAGTGCTGGCGAAGCGCAACCCCTTCACTTCCGCGGAAGAAGCTGCCATCCGGGCGCACCTTCAGCTGTATTCAAACCTGGTGCCGCTCTACTTGCCGTCTTCGCCGCAGGGCAACCCATTTTCTCAACTCATCGCCAGCAACGATCCCTATGCTTTCGCTCGCGGATATGAGTTCAACGTGGCGCCGGTGACCGACAACGCGCCCTTCTTTTTCTTCACGCTTAAAACCGCGCAGATTCTAGACGAGGAGTTGCAGCAAGGCGTCGACTGGAAAGTTAACCTGGGAGTGGTCGTGCTCGGTATGGTGCTGCTGATCTCTTTAGCAGCCGTGCTTGCCTTCCTCATCATTCCGATGGCTGTGCGCGGAGGCCGGCGAAGCCAGCGTGCGCTTCCGCTTCTCTATTTCGTGGCCATCGGACTGGGGTACATCCTGGTAGAGATCGCTTTTATCCAGCGTTTCGTATTGTTCCTGGGGCATCCTACTTATGCGTTAACCGTGGTGATCTTCCTGTTGCTGCTTTCGAGCGGAGCGGGCAGTCTTGCATCCCGGCGGTGGCTATCCAGCACCGGGCGGGGCTGGCAGCCTCTCGTGGTGATCGCCGCGGCAATTCTTCTCTACGTCTTCGTCCTTCCACTCATCCTTTCCTCACTTGTGGGCTTACCATTTGCCATCAAACTGTTGGTTAGCGCTGTGCTGCTGGTGCCACTGGGATTCGCCATGGGGATGCCCTTCCCCACCGGCCTGCACGCCCTGGCTGGTGCGCCGGTTCCGACCTTCCCGGCCTCCAGTTCCTCTACAACCAAGGTTGTGACAAACCCAGCGGAGGCGAACGCCGTCGAATGGGCCTGGGCTTTGAACGCCGCGTCCAGCGTACTGGGGTCAGTACTGGCGATGGTCATAGCGATCCATTTTGGGATGAATGTGACTCTAACCTGCGGCGCGGCCGCATATCTGTTGGCCCTGGCGCTCTCCCGATCGCTGCAAGCGCCGCGCCCGACGTGAAGCCGGGTCATCGGTCTGCTATTATTCATCAAATTCCCCCGCGATTCGAGCGGTACGAAGGGCTGCTATGATGCCATTGCTCGGGAGAAAACTTGCCTAGCCAGAAGCAATTGAAATGGTCGCAACTGAAGGTAGGACTGACCGTATTGTTCGCCAGCATTACGCTGGCGGTCCTGATTTTTCTCATGTCCGGCAGTAGTGGTTGGTTCACTCCGAAGATTGTTATCAAGTCATATTTCGATAATGCCGGCGGCCTGCGCGAGGGCGCTCCTGTTCGTCTCGAAGGAGTGCCGATCGGAAATGTCAGCGAGATTAAGGTAGTCGGAGGGAAGCCACTGACGCCTGTCGAAGTCACCATGAAGGTGGGCACCAGGTATCGTTTCCTCCTGCGCAAGGATTCGGTCACCTTGCTATCGACAGCAGGCGTGCTCGGAGAAACCTATGTTGATATCGACAGCAAGAAGGCCAGGGGTCCGGAGGTGCAGAATGGCGATGTGCTCCCAACCGAAGAGCACCCTGACTTCAATGACGTTGTACGTTCCAGCCAGAGCACTTTGCAGAACATGGATGCCTTGCTCAAGCGCGCTGACCGCATCCTGGCATTTGTTGAGACGGGTAAAGGTTCGATTGGCAAGCTGATTTACGATCCCAATCTCTATGATCGCTTGAATACGACGGTGAATGATTTCAAAAGCATCGTCGACGAGGTTAAGAACGGCCAAGGCAGCATCGGGCAATTGATCGCAAGCGACGAAGCTTACAAGAAGGCCGTGGCTGCGGTTGACAAGCTCAATGCCATCATTGACGAACTCCAGCAGGGCAAAGGCGCCGCTGGTAAATTTCTGAAAGATCCTGCTCTTTACGACAATGCCAACGAAACTATCAGCAACGTCAGGAAGTTGACCGATGACATCAATGCCGGCAAAGGTGCGATCGGTAAGCTCGCACGGGACCAGGAATTCGCTAACAAGTTGCAGAACACTATGAACAAGCTCTCGACGATTAGCGATCGCATGGAGGCCGGAGAAGGCACGTTTGGCTTGCTCCTGAAAGACCCGGCACTCTACAACAATTCCAACCAGATGCTGCTGGAAACCCGCGAACTGGTCAAGGCAATACGAGAGAATCCCAAGAAGTATTTGACCTTTCACGTGAAAGTTTTCTGATCACCAAGTCCGGGGGTGGCGCAATTGCGGCAGTCGGGCGAGTGATTCTGAATCATCCGGCGGCATGAGGCCATTCCACGTTGACAATTTGGTCCCGTATGCGTCGAATAAATGGTTAAGTGCGCTGCGAGGAAACCCGGGCAGACTCCATTCGCCACTCTTGTTCGAGTCGTGATTCCAATGGGTTGATGTCGACCCCACTCTCCATGCGAGGACCTATGTTCGGTCTAAAAACCGCCGTCTTCATTTTCACTTTCGTCACCCTGGGTATAGCCCAGAAAACATGCTCTACGCAAACACAAGCTGAGTCTCCAAAGCCTTCGGGGAATGTGCGCTTCAACCCGGACTTGCTGGACAAAGACATTGATCCTTGCACCGATTTCTACGCTTATGCCTGTACGAAGTGGCAGGCGCAGAACCCCATTCCCAGCGACCGGCCGGGCTGGGGCCGCTTCAATGAACTGCAAGAGCGAGGGGAATACATTGTTCGTGACATCCTTCAAAAATATTCCGCGAATGATGCGAAGCGCAACGCTAATGAGCAGAAAATTGGGGACTATTACTCATCCTGCATGGACGAAAACGCCATTGAGAAAGCGGGAACGCGCCCCTTAGATAGCGATTTGAAAAGCATCGCCGATCTGAAATCTAAAGATGCTCTCGCGGCGGAAATTATTCGTTTGCACCGCGAAGGTGTGAACGTGCTCTTCCGTTTCGGGTCTGAACAGGATTTTAAGGATGCCAACCAAGTCATTGCGGAGGCCAGCCAGGGCGGCATGGCGCTGCCTGACCGCGACTATTACCTCAAGGTTGATCCCAAGTCTGTCGAACTCCGCAAGCAGTACGTCGCGCATGTGCAGAAGATGTTCGAACTGGTCGGGGATACTCCTGACAAAGCAGCCGTAGGAGCCAAAACCGTGATGGATCTTGAAACCGCTTTGGCAAAAGGGGCACTCGACCGCACCAGTCGCCGCGATCCCGACAAGGTCTATCACAAGATGACCTCCAAGGAATTGGCCGCACTAAGCCCTGATTTTGGTTGGCAGGTTTACTTTGAAGGGATTGGTACCCCTGCGGTTCAGAGCCTGAACGTTACCGAGCCGGAATTTTTCAAGAAGATGGATACGGTACTGAAATCAGCACCCTTCGATGAGTGGAAAACTTATCTGCGCTGGCAGGTCGTGCACGCGAATGCACCCCTGCTTCCGGACAGTTTCGTAAATGAAAATTTCAATTTTTTCCAGAAAGCACTTCAGGGCACGAAGGAACTCAGTCCGCGATGGAAACGTTGCGTCCGCGCAACGGTTGGCGATCTTGGCGAGGCTGTTGGGCAGAAGTACGTGGAACTTACGTTTGGACCAGAAGGCAAACAACGCACGCTAAGAATGGTGGAACAACTGGAGAAGGCGCTTGGCCAAGATATTCAAAATCTGCCGTGGATGGGAGCGGAAACCAAGAAGCAGGCCATGGTGAAGCTCGCGGACATTACCAACCGCATCGGATATCCAGATAAATGGCGTGATTATTCCACGCTGACAATTACTCGAGGGGACGCTCTGGGCAATTCGCTGCGATCCAACACCTTCGAGTTTCAACGGCAACTCAACAAGATCGGTAAGCCGGTAAACAAAGGGGACTGGCCTTATCCTCCGACCACGATCAATGCCAGCTACAATCCGCTACAGAACAACATCACGTTTCCTGCCGGCATCCTGCAACCGCCGTTCTACGATAATCAAGCCGACGATGCCATGAATTTCGGCGGCATCGGCGCGGTGATCGGTCACGAACTCACTCACGGCTTCGACGATCAAGGGAGCAAGTTCGACGCTAACGGCAATCTCCGTAACTGGTGGGGCGACCAGGACCATAAAGAATTTGATCAGAGGACGAGTTGTGTTGCCGACCAGTATTCGGGTTATACGGCGGTTGATGATCTCAAAGTCAACGGCCGCCTGACGCTCGGTGAAAACACCGCCGACAATGGCGGGATGCGCATCGCTCTTATGGCTTTGATGAATAGTTTAGCCGGCAAAGAATCTCCACCGATTGACGGTCTAACAACTCAGCAGCGCTTCTTTTTGGGTTGGGCCAATGTATGGTGCAGTAATCGAACCGATGAATACTCGCGAATGCTGGTCACGATAGACCCGCACTCTCCAGGCCGATGGCGCGTGAACGGTCCTGTCTCCAACACACCCGAGTTCCGGGAAGCGTTCCACTGCAAACCGGATGCGCCCATGGTCCGCCAGAACGCCTGTCGAGTCTGGTGAAGCGCGAAGTTTCCATTTAGGGTTAAGTCGTCTGCGGTTGGGTAAGCAGATGTCGGAACGCCGTCACAGGCGGGCCATGCCTGCGTCAGCCTGCTCGTGCGCGTGATAGCTGGAGCGCACTAGCGGTCCTGATTCGACGTGGCGAAAGCCGAAACGTAGAGCCTCTTCTTTCAAGAAAGAAAATTCGTCCGGCGTATAAAAACGCGAAATTGGCAAATGGTCGCGTGACGGCCGCAGGTATTGCCCCACCGTCAGAATATCCACTGCTCGTTCGCCGAGATCGCGAAAAACATCCACCAACTCCCCTAGAGTTTCGCCAAGCCCGACCATGACGCCGCTCTTAGTCACCATGCCAGGCGAAAACTTCTTCGCGTTCTCCAACAGCCGCAGCGTGCGTTCATAGCGCGCTCCAGAACGCACGACTCGGTAAAGACGCGGCACCGTCTCGGTGTTGTGGTTGAGCACGTCCGGCTGCGCAGCGAGCACGATTCGGAGCGCTTCATCGAAACCCTGAAAATCAGGGATCAGCACTTCGACGCGGCACTCGGGCGCAAGCCGCCGGATCTGTTGAATGGTCTCAGCAAAAATCTTCGCGCCGCCAATGTTGTCATCATCGCGGTTCACGCTGGTAACGACTGCGTGCTTTAATCCCAGGGTGGCTACGGCTTCAGCCACGCGCCGCGGCTCGTCCCAGTCAATCGCCTCAGGACGGCCTTTGGGCACAGCGCAGAAACCGCAGCGGCGGGTGCAGATGTCCCCCAGCAACATGAAAGTCGCGGTGCGATGGTTCCAGCATTCCCCGATGTTGGGACATTGTGCCGACTCACATACCGTGTGCAATCCCAGGCCGCGGGCTAATTTTTTGAGCTGATGGAAATTTTCTCCCATCGGCGCGCGCGCCTTCAGCCAGTCCGGCTTCGGCTGCCGCACCGCGACACCAAGCTCAATCTGCACGAGTTGTGACTGACTCGCCATTATTTGCTTTGATTTTACATGCGCCGGTTGCGATTCGCGTAATCACGAGGCTTTTTCAGCCAACTTCCACCAGTCCATAGGTATGTTGCCAACGAGTACGCATGTGGCGTAGAGCTAAATTAACTTCCTGTTGCGAAATCTCGCCGTTTGGACCGTCCAGTACGGCAGCGGCTTCGCGCTTCGCGGCTTCCAGAATCTGGCGGTCACGGATCAGATTGGCAACCTGAAAACTTGGCAGTCCCGCTTGGCGCGTGCCGAAGAATTCTCCGGGACCACGCAGTTCGAGATCGAGTTCCGCGATCTGAAAACCGTCGTTAGTTCGAACCATCGCGTCCAGCCGGCACTCACCTTCCTCAGATACCTTGTCACCGGTCATCAAAATGCAATACGACTTGGCGGCGCCGCGGCCAATGCGTCCGCGCAATTGATGAAGTTGGGACAATCCGAACCGTTCCGCGTGCTCCACGACCATGATTGTCGCGTTAGGCACGTCCACGCCCACTTCGATCACCGTAGTCGAAACGAGCACGCTGATGTCTCCTTTCTGAAATTCCTTCATCACGTGCTCTTTCTCGTCGGGATGTAGACGGCCGTGCAGCAAACCGACGTGCAGCTCAGGAAAAATGCGTTGTCGCATCTCCTTATGCATTTTTATTGCAGCTTTTAGTTCGTTCTCTTCATTTTCTTCGATCACCGGATAAACGACGTATGCCTGGTGGCCGGCGCCAACCTGCTTACGCACGAATTCCCACACTTCCTCGCAACGCTCGTCCGACACGCGCCGGGTCACAATCGGCGTACGGCCCGGAGGCATCTCGTCAAGCACACTCAAGTCAAGGTCCCCATAAATTGTCAGAGCAAGCGTCCGCGGGATAGGGGTGGCTGTCATCACCAGTACGTCGGGCTCCGGAGCAACTGTTGTATCGCCTCTTTTCGTCTCAGTTGACTTCGAGGCCGGACGCGCCGCAACGCTCACTGTTACTTCTGTCCCCTTTTTCATCAGCTTCAGCCTTTGCATTACTCCAAAACGGTGTTGCTCGTCCACAATCACCAGACCGGGATTCGCGAATTCGACTTTTTCTTCGATCAAAGCATGGGTACCAATCACCAACTGCGCGTTGCCTTGAGCAATGTGACGCCTCACTTCCCGCTTCCGATCTTGCTCCAGCGAGCCGGTGAGCAACACAATTCGATAACCCGCGTTTTCCAGAATGCGGCGCGCGGAAAAATAGTGCTGCTGGGCGAGTATTTCTGTCGGCGCCATGAGCGCGACCTGATAGCCGTTCTCGATAGCGATAATGGCTGCTTCAAAAGCGACAATCGTCTTACCCGACCCCACGTCCCCCTGCAGCAGACGCCGCATGGGCGAAGGCTTTTCCATGTCTGAGGCGATTTCCTTCAGCACCCGCTTTTGCGCAGCGGTCGGATGAAAAGGCAAAATTTTCTTGATTGCTGCGCGCGCGCGATCGTCCAGGCGGAACGCGATGCCAGTCTGCGCTTTTTGTTCCCGGCGTTTAAGTTCGAGTCCTAGTTCGATGAAGAATAGTTCTTCAAAAATCAGGCGGAGGTGGGCGGCCGTTCGCGACGATTGCAGGTCTTGCAGGCTTTCACCAGGGTCAGGCCAATGCACTTTCCATAATGCCTCGCGTGGAGAAATGAGTTCCATTCGAGCTCGTACCGCAGCAGGAATCGGGTCTAGCAGGTCGGGCGTGAGATTTTCCAACGCTGTGTGAATAATGCGACGGAACCAGCGCGACGTGAGTCGCCCTTGGCCCGCCGACTCGTAGATGGGTACGATCCTTCCGACTTCGAGTGATGCCGCGAACTTTTCCCCGGCACTTTCCGCGGCTCTCTCGTCGCTGGGATCGCCGAGAATTTCAAATTGCGGCTGGATAATCTGGAAGTCACCGCGGCGTTCATCCACTTCCACTTTTCCGTACAGTGCAACCATCTGTCCAGGTTTGAACTTATCTTTCAGGTAGGTTCCATGAAACCAAAGGCATCGAAGCCGCGCCCGGCCTTGTCCAGCGGTCATCTCAAAGATGGGCATTCGACGCGTCCGAAATAGGCCGGAGGTGCGAACGTCAGCAATCACGGTCGCCATTTCTCCAGGTCGAAGCTCCGCAATGGTGCGCGGGTTTAGGCGATCCTCGTAGCGAAAAGGTAGATATTGCAGCAGTTCGTTGGTGGTATGGATGCCCTTCGCCGACAAGATCTCAGCCAAACGCGGGCCAATGCCCTTCACGTACTGAACGGGGGTGCTGAGCTCGAGCATCTCAACGGATGTTAGCAGGAGGAGTTGAGAATTCGCTGGATCTTAAACACAATGTAGGCGCGGGCGTCCTCGCCCGTGTGTTACGCAACCTTACAGGATGTACCTTGACAGGTCCTGATCTTTCACGATGTCGGTCAGCATCTTGCGAACATAGTCCGCGTCAATATTGACTTGCTGACCTTTTCTTTCGGGAGCGTCAAAGCTGATCTCATCTAGCACTCGTTCCATGATGGTGTGCAGACGGCGCGCGCCAATGTTTTCGGTGCCTTCATTTACGCGAAAGGCAAACCGCGCGACCTCCTCCAGCGACTCGGAGGTAAAATCCAGCTTCACACCTTCGGTTTCGAGCAATGCGGTGTACTGCTTCACCAGCGACGACTTGGGCTCAGTCAAGATCTTGATGAAGTCTTCCATAGTCAGCGATTGCAGTTCCACGCGAATCGGGAAACGGCCCTGCAGCTCAGGAATAAGGTCGCTGGGTTTGGAAACGTGGAAGGCTCCGGCCGCAATGAAAAGAATATGGTCGGTGCGAACCATGCCATAACGAGAGTTGACCGTAGTTCCCTCGACGATTGGCAGAATATCGCGCTGCACCCCTTCTCGTGAAACGTCAGGCCCATGGCCACTTTCGCGGCCGGCGATCTTGTCAATCTCGTCCAGAAAAATAATGCCCGCGTTTTCCACACGATCAATCGCCATACGAGTCACCTGATCCATGTCAATCAGGCGCTGTTCTTCTTCCTGGATCAGGTATTCGAAGGCTTCGCTGACCTTCATCTTCCGCTTCTTGGTGCGCTGGCCGAAGATATTCGGCAGCATATCTTTGACATTGACATCCATCTCCTCGACGCCTTGATTGGAGATGATTTCAAACGAGGGGAAAGATTTTTCACGGACCTCGATTTCCACCATGCGCCCGTCGAGCTTGCCTTCACGCAATTGCTGGCGCAACTTTTCTCGGGTCCGGGAATGTGACTCTGCCAAACCGGTCGAACCTTCGATTACCACTCCACCGCCCGATTCAGCAGGACGAGACGGCGAGGAAGGCGGCAGCAGAAGGTCCAGTAAACGTTCTTCGGCATTAAGCTCAGCCTTGTCGGACACATCCTCCAGTTTTTCTTCGCGAACCATGTCGATGGCTATCTCGACCAGGTCCCGAATCATCGATTCCACATCCCGGCCCACGTAGCCGACCTCGGTAAATTTGGAGGCCTCGACCTTAAGAAACGGCGAGTTGGTAAGTTTGGCCAGACGCCTGGCAATCTCAGTCTTGCCGACCCCGGTCGGGCCGATCATAATGATGTTCTTGGGAATGATTTCTTCCGCCAGCTCCGGCGCCAGCTTCTGCCGCCGCATTCGATTGCGAAGAGCGATGGCCACTGCGCGCTTTGCGGCCTTCTGTCCGACAACGTACTTGTCGAGCTCCGACACGATTTCGCGTGGCGTCAGCTCATCCAGCGCGATGCGTTCTTCGTCGACGGTTCCGGGTAAGTAGATAGCCATAAGGTCGGTTCTCGGTTCTCAATTGCCGGTGCTCAGCGATCGCTCGACCTGATCACGGATTCGCAGCCGAAAACCCAGGAACTCACAACTCCTCAATCGTAACCTTGTCATTGGTATAGATGCACATCTTGCCCGCAATCTTCAGGGCCTCTTCGGCGATCTCACGCGGAGGCAATTGCGTGTGCTGAGCCAGCGCCTGTGCTGCAGCCTGCGCATAAGGCCCACCACTGCCGATTGCAGCGATTCCCCCATCGGGCTCGATCACGTCGCCTTGTCCGCTGAGCAGAAATGTCTGGTCCTTATCGCTCACCAGCAGCAGGGCTTCGAGATGCCTAAGAAATTTGTCGGTGCGCCAATCCTTTGCCAACTCGACGGCTGCCCGGCCAATGTTGCCATGATACTGTTCCAACTTTGATTCGAAGCGGCTGAACAGAGAAAAAGCATCTGCGGTCGAGCCCGCAAAGCCCGCCAGGATCTTGTCCTGATAGAGCCGCCGGATCTTCTTGGCCGTGTGCTTGATAACAGACTCGCCGAGGGTCACCTGGCCATCTCCGGCCATGACCACTTTGCCATCGCGACGCACGCATAAAACTGTAGTGGAGCGAACTGGACGCTTTGAGGACATTGAGCGCAATTCTTGATTATATCAGCGTGAAGCAACCTGGCCGCGACAGCCAAGCAAGGCAGAGTTATGCGTGTACTTCCTCCGCGCTGGGTTTGCGCGCCAGCAATTGCCGCAATACAAACTGTAGGATGCCGCCGTTCGCGTAGTATTGCACCTCTTGTGGAGTATCAATGCGAACTATTGCCTTGAACTCTTTCTTGATTCCTTTTAGGGTCGCGTGAACATTCACTCTCTGCGCAGCCGCGAAATTTGCGATCGCGTCGCGAATGCCGACGATTTCAAAGATTACCTCCCCCGTCAAATTGAGCGATTCAGCATTTTCCTCCGCAAGAAATTGCAGGGGAAGAATGCCCATACCGACGAGGTTCGAACGGTGAATCCGCTCGTAGCTCTCGGCTATCACCGCCCGGACACCTAGTAGGAGCGGACCCTTGGCCGCCCAGTCACGTGACGATCCAGCCCCATATTCCTTGCCAGCAATGATCACCAGGGGCACGCCTTCTTTCCGATACTTTTCGGATGCATCGAAAATACTCATCTCCTCGCCATCCGGCAGATGACGGGTGAAGCCGCCTTCCAGATTGGGCACCAGCTTGTTTCGCAGGCGCACGTTCGCGAAGGTCCCTCGCACCATAACCTCGTGGTTGCCGCGCCGTGAGCCATAGGAGTTGAAGTCCGCGGGCTTCACCCCATGCTCCATCAGATATTTTCCAGCCGGACTGTCCTTCTTGATCGAACCTGCCGGCGAAATGTGATCAGTAGTTACGCTATCGCCCAAAACTGCCAGCACGCGCGCATTTGTTATGTCCCCAACCCCAGACGGCGTGAGTCCCATATCTTCGAAGTAAGGAGCCTGCCGGATGTAGGTGGAATCTTTTTCCCAACTATAGGTCTGTCCCTTCGGGACGGGTAGCGATCGCCAGTGTTCGTCGCCTTCATAGACCTCGCTATAACTTTTTCGAAACATGTCCGAAGTTATGGACTTCGCCACCGCCTGCTTGATTTCGCTCTGTGACGGCCAGATGTCGGCCAGGTAGACGGCCTTACCCTGCTGGTCGCGTCCGAGGGGATCTTTACGCATATCCACATCGATGCGCCCAGCCAGCGCAAACGCCACCACGAGCGGTGGCGACATCAGATAGTTAGCGCGAACTTCAGAATTGATTCGGCCCTCAAAGTTGCGATTCCCGGAAAGCACCGAAGCAACCACCAGGTTCTTTTCCTCGATGGCTTCGGAGACTTCCGTGGGAAGCGGTCCAGAGTTGCCGATGCAGGTCGTGCATCCGTAGCCGACTACGTGGAACTTCAGTTGTTCCAGGTAAGGCATCAGGCCGGCACGCTCGAGATAATCCCGAACAACTTTCGACCCGGGCGCCAAGGACGTTTTTACCCACTCCGGCACCGACAATCCCTTCTCAACCGCCTTCTTCGCGAGCAGCCCTGCTGCCACCATCACCGACGGATTGGAGGTGTTGGTGCAGCTCGTAATCGCGGCAATGACCACGCTGCCATTGCGCAACTCGTTTTTCACTTCGGGAGTAACGTGTTCCTCCACCTTATGATTTTCCACTCCAACCGCGGTCGGATTTCCGCCTTCCCCTTCCCAACGTTCCTTACTTACGTGGGCAACGTCGGCCGCTGCCGAGATTGCCATCGAATTCTCTTTGCGAGACCCGGCTTTCAGCGGCTTGGTGAGCGAGGGAAGCGCCTGCTCGAATGAAGCACGTGCACTGGAGAGGGCCACCCGGTCCTGCGGACGCTTGGGCCCCGCGAGGCTCGGTTCGACACTGCCCAAGTCGAGGATGAGCAATTCGGAATATTCCGCCTGTGGCGTGTTCTCGTCATGAAATAGTCCTTGCGCTCGGCAGTACGCTTCTACCAGGGCGACGTGCTCGTCAGAGCGGCCGGTCAGGCGCAGATAGGCCAGGCTCTCCTTGTCAACCGGAAAGATGCCACAGGTCGCACCGTATTCAGGCGACATATTTCCGATGGTGGCGCGGTCCGCCAATGGCAAATCTTGTAAACCCGGACCAAAGTATTCGACGAACTTGCCCACCACTCCGTGTTTGCGCAGCATTTCTGTAATCGTCAGTACCAAGTCAGTAGCGGTCGCACCTTCGCGCAGTCGTCCGGTCAACTTCACACCTACCACCAGCGGAATCAGCATCGAAACCGGCTGACCCAGCATGGCGGCCTCTGCTTCAATTCCCCCTACCCCCCACCCTAGAACGCCAAGACCGTTAATCATGGTCGTGTGTGAATCGGTTCCCACCAGCGTGTCAGGATAGGCAACGCGCTTGCCGTTGGATTCCTGAACGAAAACCACACGCCCCAGATACTCCAGATTGACCTGATGCACGATTCCGGTGTCCGGGGGCACGATAGCCAGATTGCGAAATGCCGTCTGACCCCAGCGCAGGAATGCGTAGCGCTCCTTGTTGCGTATGAACTCCATTTCCGCATTCAGGGCGAAAGCCTGGCGAGTTCCGAATTCATCCACCTGCACAGAGTGGTCAATTACCAATTCCGCTGGCTGTAGCGGATTGATGAGTGCCGGATCACCACCCAGGCGCTTCATGGCATCGCGCATCGCCGCCAAATCCACCACCGCCGGAACTCCGGTAAAATCCTGCAGCAAAACTCGGCTCGGTGTGAAGGCGATTTCTTTCTCGGGCTTGCTCTTGCTATTCCACGCTGCCACGGCGTGGATTTCGCCTTTAGTGACATTCCTTCCGTCTTCAGTACGCAGCAGGTTTTCCAGCAGAATGCGCAGCGAGTATGGTAGATGCCTGGTGGAGATCCCCTGTTTATCCAGTGCGTCCACACGGTAGATTTCGTATTCTTTCTTATCAACTTTTAAAGTGGCTCGGGCGCCGAAGCTGTTCACTGACATAATTGCCTTCCTGAAGGTATTGTTCCGTGCCGGCAGATCACTCTGCTCCACCGTGGATAAACCTAGTGTAATCTTCTCCCACCAAATTGCTACGCGCCGTCTCTTGGCGTTCGGCAGGATTTCTTCGCGAACTCGCAGGTTTAATACCGCGAATGCCTATCAGAAATCAGAGGTTAGTCGCATCTCCGGTCAAGCGTTCATTTCGCCCGCAGGAGCAGAACAGGCGCGCTGATACTATGCTGAACTCGGCTGGCTGTGGCGCCGAGAAACACATCGGCCAGGAAGCGGTGCCCGTGAGTGCTCATGGCTACCAGATCGCAACCCTTCTGCTGCACCCATTTGATGATCTCGTTTGCCGGTTCGCCATAGGCCAGTTCGGCCTGCGCGGAAATGCCGGCAGATTGGAACTCGGCCCGAATTTTTTCTAAATATGCGCTGTCTTCGGCGATTTCCGGACTGACCGCGTCCGGCCCATAGGTTCGCGCCGCCCATCCAGTGGCGACATGCAGCAACATCAAACGGCTGTGCGCGAGCTTCGCCAGCTGTTTAACGTGTTCGATGATTGCCCGGTCACTCGGCGTGCCGTCAAGCGTCACGAGAATGATGTCGTACATGGTCGTTCGGTCCTGTTATCTCGCCGTTACCCGGCGGTGATGACGTGCCACGCAGCTTTGAGCGAATCCGGCAAGCCGTAAACGTCCATGGCGGTGATCAGAATAGCACTGGCCCAACCTGCAACTAGCAGAAGTCCCCCGTTCTTCCAAGTCCCCATACGCTTGCGAGAACTCGTGAAGTGGAGAAGCGGAAACATTGCGAATGGCAACTGCAGCGCCAGCACCACTTGGCTCAATGTCAGCAGATCGGTAACACTGCTGTCGCCTCGCAGGCCGATAATAAAGACCGCCGGCAGGATCGCCAACCCACGGGTAATGAGCCGTCGTACCCACGGTTTGATTCGCCAGCGCATGAAACCTTCCATCACGACTTGCCCCGCCAAAGTGCCGGTGATGGTGCTGCTCTGCCCACTTGCCAGTAACGCAACCGCAAATAGCGTGCTGGCGATGGCGGTCCCCAGTAACGGTGCCAACGTCAGGTACGCGACCCGGATCCAATCGCTGTTGCCGCCGAACCGGACCAGCTGCCCTCCCGACACGATCACGCTTTCCTTCCCAAAGAACACCGTTGCCGCCAGCACCAGAATCGCCGCGTTGACAAAGAAGGCGACACTCAGGGCCACAATTGAGTCGATGGTGTTAAAGCGAATTGCACTTCGAATGGAGGGTTCGTCCTTCTGCAGTTTGCGACTCTGTACCAGGGCCGAGTGCAGGTATAAGTTGTGCGGCATCACGGTCGCCCCGATGATACCGATGGCGACATACAACATCCCTGACTGACGAAAATGAGGAGAAACCAGTGCCCGCCCCATTTCCCAAAAGCTTGGGTGGGTTTGCGGAAGAATGAAAATCTCGATGAAGTAGCACACCCCGATGGTCACTATCAGCAACAGCACTACGGCTTCGATAGTCCGCATCCCTAACGATTGCAAGGCCAGGAGTAGGAGCACGTCCAGACCAGTGATGATCACCGCCCACAGCAACGGGATATGGAACAACAAATTGATAGCTACGGCGCTGCCCAGCACCTCCGCCAAATCACAGGCGCCAATGGCCACTTCGCTCATCAACCAGTTGGGCCAGCGCGTCCAATTGGGATACCAGTCTCGGCAGCATTGGGCCAGGTCCTTCCCCGTGACTACTCCTAGGCGCGCGGAAATTACCTGCATGAAGATCGCCATCAGGCTGGCCAGCCCCACGACCCATAGCAGTCCGTACTTGAATTGCGCCCCGGCTTGCAGGTCCGTCCCCCAGTTGCCAGGATCCATATAGCCAACGCTGACAAGGATCGCCGGCCCCACGAACGCCCGCCACTGCTCCCAGAATCCCGCGAGGTGGTGCGGTACCTCGACGGAACTGTGAACTCCCTCCAGAGACACATAACCTGGAGGTTGAGCATGGGCGACGCTGTCAACAGCTGGAGCGCGAGAACCAGCCGTTGCCTTGAAGTCCGTTTGCCCGCCTGTCTTTCTCATCTCGTTTTTATGCTTCGGAAGACGACCAGAAAACGATTGT
>Ga0066677_10000362_pt1 | contig 15184 bp, 13 predicted proteins | sample GraSoiAngelo_126_FD_62299 | JGI IMG/M metagenome (GOLD analysis project Ga0066677, IMG submission 62299) | Grasslands soil microbial communities from the Angelo Coastal Reserve, California, USA - 14_0927_09_20cm | ecosystem: Environmental > Terrestrial > Soil > Grasslands | place: USA... | reverse complement strand
CGCATCGCGACGCGATCGCGAAATTCCAGCTGCGGCTGTTCACGAGCGATCCGCAATACCCCAAAGCGCAGGGAGCGCCGTACCTGGTCGCGGTGGGAACACCGCCGGCCGGAACGATCTATTACGACTCGTATCCGCGGTTCGCCTTCTTCACATCGATGGCGCAGGTCTGGGCGGGCACCGCGGGGCAGGAGCGTGTATTCGCGGGCTACTACGGACCGGAAGCGCGCCTGAATCTGATGATGGGTGTCGAGTCGGGATGGCCGGGCGCGCAGGTCGCATACGACTACCTGTGGCCGTTCATCGGCGTGGACCCGGTGTGGAACGGGGTGCCGGACCTCGCGCAGCGCGCCGGCTGGGCGCTGGATTTCTATGGCGGCGGCGCCTCGGTAAAGGCGCCGCCCGTGGCGCCGAGCAACCTGCGCATCGTCAGGTGACGTGAGGTCACATAACCAACTCTCGTGAATTCCGCCTTGAGGCGGAAGTCATCCGCGAATGGACCGGCTGAAGCCGGACGCCACAAGGGTCTTTGGAAGCTACCTCGTCCCCGGCTTTACGCCGGAACTGTCGTCTGCCTTCAGATCGCCAATCGCGTACTGAATTCCAGCCAGGTAGTGCTCGAGCATCGGGCGCATCGCGTAGACGCGCTCGCTGTGGCCGTGCGCTTCGTAGAACAGCCGTCCCTTTCCCTCGCGGCGGATCCAGCTCAAGGCATAGTCGTGATCGGTGCGCGGGTTCGTTTCCTTCGCCTTGTCTTCCGCGCTCATCTTGTCGTAGTCGACGCTTGTCAGCACGTGCACGTTCTGGCGCGAGAACGATTCCTGATTGTAGGTGTAGGTCTCATCGTGGATCTCGAACGGCTGGCCGTGGAACATCGCGGTCAACGGGCTCTTCGGGTCGTCGATCTTCACCGTAATCAACTGAGGATCGATCCAGTGAAACTTGAAGTAGCCGCCGATGATCTTGTTCCACTCGGGCCAGAGGGGCTGACCGCCTGGAGCCGTCGGCGCGGCGCCACGGCCGCCGCCGGGCGGCTGCGGCTCGCACGTCGTGCCGTGGTACGAATCACTGGCCGCGTGAATCGCGGCAATCCCCTTGCCGCCCCTGATGAACTCGAGAAATGCGCGGCGGCGCGCGTCTGTCGTGGCCTTGTCGTTCGGGTCGTCGAGAAAGCAGCCGGTCGTGTTGTCGAGCACGATCGCGTCGTACTGTTTCAGGTTCTCGGCGGTGATGTCCGCCGGATCGTACGTGGTCGTCGCCGTCCATGCGCCGGTCTTCGTACCGATCGCCTCGACTGTCTTCGCGGCCACCGGGATCGACGCGTGCACGAACCCCGCAGCTTTCGCGAGCACGAGCACTCTTCGCGGCTTCGCGGGTCTGGCCGGCGCCTTGTCGGGCAGGGCCGCCATCATTTTTTCCACGTCTTCCGGGCAAGCGGTTTGCGGATTCGAGCTGCGTCCACCGCACGTGGGCTGCTGTGCCGCCTGCCCTGAGCCTGTCGAAGGGGCCGCCTGCGGTGCGGGCGCCTGCGCCGTCAGCGGCGCCATCGCGCCACCGAGCAGTGCAAGGCCCGCGCATGCGATCAGCGCGGCTGACGATCTGGTCACTCGCATACGTGCCTCCTTGAATGGCGGGGACCCCTGCGCCCCGCCAAGCTCACTTCGCTACGCTCGCTCTTCGCTGCTCGCTCCGCTCCGTTCGCGCTTTGAATGGCGGGGACCCTTGGGCGCCGTAGCTTTAGCGGAGGCGGCTGCGCCCCGCCAAGCTCACTTCGCTACGCTCGCGCTCCGCCTTGGCGCGCCAAAGCAACCGCCCGATGATCAACGGTTGCGAAGGCGGGTGCTCGCTCCGCTCCGTTCGCGCTGCTGAAGCAAAGTATACTCGCGTCGTGCGTCGCTGCAGAGTGAGCTTGATCGTCGCCGTCACGATTGCCGCGGCGTTGTTCGTGCCGATCGATCGTGCCGCGGCGCGCGCCGAAGCGGCGTACACCGCGCAGCAGGAGGGAGATGCCGTCCGGCTGCGCGACGTGACACATGACGTCAACCTCGTCGTGATGCCGTCGGTCGGCAACATGGCCGTCGAGATGACGGTGAAAGGCGCCGGCGTGCTGCGCTTTCCGTACTCGTCGCTCGACGAGGTGCGGAAGACGCCGCGATTCAGCGGCATTCCGTTCCTTGCCCCATGGGCGAATCGGCTCGACGAACCTGGATTCCGGTTTGGCGATCGGCATTACGTGTTCAACACCGAGCTTGGCAACGTCCGCGGGGCGCATCCCATTCACGGCCTGGTGACGTTCGCCCCTTGGCACTTTGTTGAAGCCAGCGCCGACGCCTCCTCGTCCTGGGTCACGAGCAGGCTGGATTTCTATCGCGAGCCGCGCTGGATCGCGCAGTTCCCCTTCGCGCACACGATCGAGATGACCTATCGATTGCGCGAGGGCGCCGTAGAGATTGCAACGCGCATCACCAACCTGAGCGCCGAATCGATGCCGGTCTCGATCGGGTTTCATCCATATCTGCAGCTGACCGATTCACCGCGCGACGAGTGGACGCTGTCGCTGGCAGCGCGCAACGAATGGTTGCTCTCGCCCGACAAGCTGCCGACGGGAGAAACCCGCCCGCTGGCCGATCGTTTTCCGGATCCCCAGCGCATTCCGCTGCGCGGCCTCGACCTGGACGACGTGTATGGCGATCTGTCGAGAGACGACAAGGGAAACGCCGTCATGGCGGTGCAGGGACGAACGCAGCGTCTGGAGGTGGCGCTCGGGCGCAACTATCGCGCCGTGGTCGTCTATGCGCCGGCGCGCGAACCGAGCTACGTGTGCATCGAGCCGATGTCAGGCATCACCAATGCAATCAATCTCGCGCAGCGTGGGGCGTATAAGGATCTGCAGGTGATCCCTCCGGGCGGCCGTTGGGAAGAACGGTTCTGGATTCGACCATCGGGGTTTTGACGTGACGCGACGGGATCTGCTGCGGCTCGCTGCGTGTGCGCTCGCGTCGGAGGGAGCGACTGAATTCTTCGGTGCGTGGCTCCAGGCGGGCATGCCCGCGCACGCGCACGGTACGCAGCCGCCGGAGCCGTCGCTCCTGCGCGAGTACAAGCCCAAGTTCTTCAACGCGGATGATTTTGCCGCGCTGCAGAGTTTCACCGAGATTCTGATCCCGACCGACGGGACGCCGGGCGCGCGGGAGGCGCACTGCGCGCACTTCATCGACTTCGTGCTCGACGCGTCCTCGGAGGTCGCGCCGGAAGCGGGGCGGCAGTGGCGCGAGGCGATGCGCGCGCTGAAGGCGATCGGCTTTCATGCGGCTGCTTCGGCTGATCGCGAAGCGATCGTCGCGGCAATGGCCAGACCCGAGCGCGAGCGCGGCGCCGCGCATCCCGCGTACTTCGCGTATCGGCTGATCAAGCAGCAGAACACGTTTGCGTTCTACACGTCGCGCGCCGGACTGATCGAGGCGCTCGAGTACAAGGGGAACACGTACAACGCGACATTCCCCGCCTGCGATCATCCCGAGCATCGCGTCATCGACTAAGACCCTGAACATGCCACTCGAGTTATTCGATTCTCGTGGCTTCCGCCTTCCGCCTTCGCTGAAGCTTCGGCGGACCGCCGTAGCCCTGGCGGAGGCTGGTCAGGCGGAAGGACAGCGTGCCCGATAAGTACGACGCAATCGTCGTCGGATCGGGCGCCTGCGGCAGTTGGGCTGCGATGGAGCTGACTGGCGCGGGGATGAACGTGCTGATGCTCGAGGCCGGGCCGCGCATCGATCCCGCGGAGCAGTTCCGTCACAAGTTTCCCTACGAGCTCGACTATCGCGGACGCGGAAGGCCTGGGCTGCTGCGGCGCTATGCCGGCAGCGAGCGCAACTACCGCATCATGATCGACAACGTCGAGAACCCCTACACGACGTCGCCGGAGACGGTGTACTCGTGGGGACGATCGCGCTGTCTTGGCGGCCGCACGCTGCACTGGGCGCGCGCGACGGATCGCATGGCGGACTACGAGTTCAAAGCCGCTTCCCGCGACGGCTACGGCATCGACTGGCCCGTCTCCTATGCGGACGTGAAACCGTACTACGATCGGATTGAGTCGTTCATCGGCGTGAGCGCCGCCGCCGAGGGCTTTCCGCAATTTCCTGACGGGATCTTTCTGCCGCCGATGGCGCTCAACTGCGCCGAGACGATTTTCACGGCGGCCTGCACGTCGCTCGGATGGCCATCCACGCACCGCCGGCTCGCGCAGCTCACGCGGCCGCACAACGGACGCCCCCCGTGTCATTACTGCGGCAACTGCGTGAACGGGTGCGACGTGGGCGCGATGTTCAACCCGATCGCCGTCACGCTGCCGCCGGCGCTTCACACGGGCAAGCTCGAGATCCGTACCGACAGCATCGCCGCCCGGATCCGGATGAATGCAGAGAACCGCGCGGAGGGGATCACCTACATCGGGCGCGAATCGAAGACGTCAGTCGACGTCGATGCGACCTGGGTGGTGCTCGCGGCGTCGACGCTCGAGAACACGCGCCTGCTTCTGCTGTCTTCGAAGGGCGGCCTGGCGAATTCAAGCGGAACGCTCGGGCAATACATGATGGACCAGGTTGGCGGGGGCGGCGTCAGCGGGATTCTGCCGAAGCTGAAAGGCGGGCCGAGCCGCCTCGACGATGGAAAGATGGCGGGGATCACCATCCCCGCGTTTGAGAACATCGATACAAAAACCCGGCGTAAGGACTTCATTCGCGGCTATGTGATGAACGCCACGGGTGGACAAACCGAGTTCCCGCAATTCGCAGCAAACCTGCCCGGATACGGATCCGAGTGGAAGAAAGAGGTCAAGAGCCGATACGTCGCGCAGGCGCGTGTCTGGATCGCCGGCGGCGAGATGCTCGCGCGCAGGGACAACTTCGTCGAGCTGGATCCGGAGGTGAAGGATCACTGGGGCATCCCGGTGCTGAAGATCCACTTCACGCACGGCGACAACGACTACACGTTGATCGAGGACTTTCAGCAGAAAGCGGAGGAACTGTTCAGGAAGGCGGGCGGGGAGCTCATGCCAGGGCCGGTCATGCCCGCGGGGTTCCCCGGCGGCGCCGGATCACCGGAAGGTGCGCCGGTGAGGCAGGGCAGCGGCGCGAACGCCGCGACATCTCGTCGGCGTCCGCTCGGCGGCTCGATCCACGAATGCGGTACCGCGCGCATGAGCGTCAGCCCGAAGGACGGCGTGCTGAACTCCTATTGCCAGACGCACGATGTTCCGAACCTTTACGTGTTCGGCGGCAATGCATTTCCGTCGACCGGCGACAAGCATCCGACGCTGACGATGATGGCGCTGGCCGCACGTGGATGCGATCACTTGATCGCGAGCAGCAAAGGCTAGTCGCGACATCAACCGCTCGTGGCTCCCGTTGCGTGTAACGGACGTATTCACGCGGAGCTCGCCGAGGTCGCAGAGAACTTAAATCGATATACGTCAATCGCTGCGCTCTGCGTCCTCTTGCGACCTCAGCGTGAGGTCGTACGTCATCCCTCCTTCATCTCCTTCAGCCGGACCGCGTGTGGATGTGTCTTGTAGAAATCATCGAGCGGATAGCAGCCTGACACGAGGCCGAGGCGCGGCCCGGTTGTGCAGTCGCTGAACGTGCGGCAGATGCGCTTGCGCTGCAGCGGCCGGCCGGCGAGCACGTCGGCCGGGAGCTCCGGATACGCGAGCACCATGCGGCCGAGACCCACGAAGTCCGTGCTCCCGCCCCTGACGGCATGTTGGGCGACGTGCGGCAGCCACTCCTGCAGGTAGCTGTATGCGGAACCCACGAACACCATCGACGGGAAGTCCGCCTTGAGACGCGCCGTCGCGTCGATCTGCCGCGCAACGCCGGCGAGCGGATCCTCGGGCGGTTGATAACCGTCGCTTGGCGGAAAGAGCGCGGGGCGCTGCACGTGGGGGTTGTAGTACGGGCTGCCGGCGCTCACCGAGATCCATCGCACGCCGAGATGCTCGAGCAGCGCGAGCACCTCGCGCGCGTCGTTCAGCGCGTGGTGCATGTCATCGCGCAGCAAACCGAACGCCGCGTGATAGTCCGGTGCGGCCGGCTCCGGTTCTCCCAATCCAGCCGGATTCTTGCGAAAGGGGACGGTATCGAACACCGAGAGGCGAACGGCAATCACCAGCCCGGGCGCCACGCTCCTGATCGCGTCGACGACCGACCTGAGGAACCGTGTGCGATTCTCGAGCGTGCCGCCGTAGCGTCCCGGGCGATCGTGCGCGCTGAGCAGCTCGTGTCCGAGATAGCCGTGGCACTGCTTGACGTCCACGAAGGCGAAGCCCGCATTCCACGCGAGCCGCGCGGCGGCGGCGAAATCTTCGATCAGACGATCGAGCTCGTCGTCGGTGAGCATGCGGACGCCATTCGAAAACCGGCGATCGAGAATCGGATGCGCGTACGCGGCGAGCGGCTCATGACGGTTGGATGCGCCGGGACGCGCGTAACGGCCGGAATGCGTGAGCTGCAGGCCTACGTATAAATCGCCGTCGGCATTCGATCCGAATCGTTCGCGGTGTGCCGAGACGAGCCCTTCACGCAGATTCGCAATCGCGCGCGCGTTGGCGGGAGTCAGCAGCAGCTGGTTGGGGTTTGCTCGGCCGTCCTGTCTGACGGCCACCGCTTCGCCTCCCCAGATCAATTTCGCGCCGCTGACGCCGAAGTGCTGCCATCGACGGCGCGTCAGGTCGCCCGGCGCGCCGTCGCTCGTGCCATCCCAGCCTTCCATTGGCAGAATGCAGAAACGATTGCCGACATGTACTTCGTCGATGTCGAAGGGCTGCGCGAGCGGCGACGCTGGCCCCTCGTCGAGCTCATCGTCCAGATCGAGCGTGAGTCCGAGCGCCCGGAGATGCTTGCGGAAGGCTGCCGCCGTCTTGAACGACGCCACCCGCGGGTACGCGGTGCCGCTCACGTGATCTTCATCGGGGCGCCGGTCGCCGTCTGCGCCAGGTCCGACCAGACCGGCCCGTCTGGGTACCGATACTCGACACGCGACTCTGCCTTGATGGTGCTGCTGTAGCCGGCGGCCGACGGAGCGATGTAGCGTCCGCGCCGCATCACGACCGGATCCACGAAGTGCTCGTGCAGGTGATCGACGAACTCGGTGACGCGATCGTCCATGCGTCCCGACACGGCGACGTAGTCGAACATCGACAAGTGCTGCACGAGCTCGCACAAACCTACCCCGCCGGCGTGCGGGCAGAGCGGCACACCAAATTTTGCCGCCATCAGGATGACGGCGAGGTTCTCGTTGACGCCGCCGAGACGGCAGCTGTCGATCTGACAGAAATCGATCGCCCGGGCCTGCAGCAGCTGCTTGAAGATGATGCGGTTCTGCGCGTGTTCTCCCGTGGCCACGCCCACCGGTTTCACCGCCGCGCGAATGGCCGCATGTCCCAGCACATCGTCGGGACTCGTGGGCTCTTCGATCCACCAGGGATGGAAGCCGGCGAGCGCGCGGACGCGCTCGATCGCTTCATTCACGTCCCACCGCTGGTTCGCGTCGATCATCAAGCGGTGCTGGTTGCCGATCTCCTCGCGCACGACGCGCAGTCGCCGTGCATCGTCATCGGGCGCGGCGCCGACCTTCACCTTGAAATGGGTCCATCCTTCCGCGAGCGCCTCGCGACACAGCCGGCGAATGTAATCGTCCGAATAGCCCATCCATCCGGCCGAGGTCGTGTATGCGGGATAGCCTTCGCGGAGCAGCAGCGCTTCCCGCTGCGGTTTGCTCTTTTCCTGACGCTCGAGCAGATCGATCGCTTCATCCGGTGTCAACGCATCGGTGATGTAGCGGAAGTCGATGCATCTGACGATCTCTCGCGGTGTCATGTCCGAGAGCAGTTTCCAGACCGGCTTTCGCTCGCGCTTGCCGGAGAGATCCCACACCGCATTGACGATGGCGGCCATCGCAAGGTGAATGACGCCCTTCTCCGGCCCGAGCCAGCGAAGCTGCGTTTCACAGGCAAGCGATCGCCAGAACGCCGCCGGTTCCGCGACGATCTCCTCGAGGGAGCGGCCGACGACGAGGTGGCGAAACGTTCGAATCGCCTCGGCGCAGATTTCGTTGCCACGGCCGATCGTGAACGTGAAGCCATGCCCCTCGACATTCGCGTCGGTTTTCAGGATGACGTATGCGGCGGAGTAGTCCGGGTCCGGATGCATCGCGTCGGTGCCCGCATTGGTCCGCGAGGTTGGAAACCGAAGGTCCACGATTTCGAGGTCACGAATCTTCATGGGCGTTCTCGCGCATCTGTCCTGTTGGTCTTCGCCGGTCTGTGTTTGTCTGTGTTGGTCTGTGGCCGTCAGACCGCCGTGGTCCGCATACGATCCAATGCGACGGCCGCCACGATGATGCCACCGGTCACGATCTGCTGCACCCAGTTCGCGAGCCCCTGCTGAGAGCAGCCAATCTGGATGACCGTCATGATCGCGGCGCCAATCAATGTGCCTGCGACGGTGCCGCGTCCTCCAGCCAGGCTGCCGCCGCCGATGATCACCGCAGCGATCACGTCGAGCTCGAGGCCCACCGCGACCGTCGGATCGCCGACCGACAACTTCGAGAACTGGAGCAGCCCGCCAAACCCGGCGAACGCCGCGGTCAGGACGTAGACGACGATCTTCGTCCTGGTAATTGCCACGCCGCAGAGCCGTGCCATCCGTTCGTTCGATCCGATCGCGAAGACGTGACGGCCGAAGCGCGTGTAGCGCAGCAGCCCCGCGATGATCAGCGCCAGCGCAATCACGGCCCAGATCCCGGACGGCAGCAGCGCGCCGCCGCGCGGAACCCGCAGCAGATCGTTCAACCACGTGACCGGCGCTTCGATCCGCCGCTCTTCCGCCAGCCCTTTCGCCGCCCCGCGGATGACGAGCATCGTCCCCAGCGTGACGATGAACGGGACGACGCGGAGCTGCGTGATCAGCACGCCGTTCACGAGGCCGCATAGCGCCCCCGCAATCACCGACCCGGCCGCCGCCATGACGGGGCTGACTCCCATCCGCAACAGCAGCGCGATGACGACCGTGCTGAGCGCGATGATCGATCCGACCGAGAGGTCGATGCCGCCGGCGATGATGACGATGGTCATGCCGATGGCGGCCATGCTCACGATCGCCGTCTGCCGCGCCATCAGCTCGAGGTTGCCCGGCGCGAAAAACTGCGGGCCGATGAGCGCGCCGAACACCCCCGCGACAATGACGAGGGCGAGCGCCGTGCCGGCGCGATCGACGAGCGACCGTGCCGTCATGCGCCGGTGGCGCCCCCGGTCGCAGCCACCATCAGCTGGTGCTCGGAGATCGCATCCGCCGGCAGCGGCGCGCCGAGCCGGCCGCGGCTCATTACCGCAATGCGATCGCAGAGCCCGAGCAGCTCCGGCAGATAGCTGCTCACCATCAGGATGGCTTTCGGCGCGCGTCCCGGCGTGTCGGCGACGAGCGCGTCGATGAGCCGGTAGATCTGCGCCTTGCTGCCGACGTCGATCCCGCGCGTGGGCTCGTCGAGCACGAGCACGTCCACGTCGTGCTGCAGGAGGCGCGCGATCGCGATCTTCTGCTGATTGCCGCCCGACAATTCACCGGCGCTCTGCGACGCGCCCGCGCACTTGATATCCATCCGCTCGATCCAGCGCGACGCGGCCGCGCGTTGGCGCGACGGCGAGAGCAGCCCCGCGGCACCGAACGATGAGAGACGCGTCAGCGTCAGGTTGTCCGCGATATCGAGCGCCAGCGCGAGACCTTCCTCCTTTCGATCCTCGCTGAGCATGCCCATGCCCTGGCGCCACCGCGCGTGCGGCGTGGCGGCGCCTTCGAACGCCGCCATCCGCACGCGACCGGCACGCACCGGCGCGAGACCGAACAACGTCCGCAGCAGCCGCGTTCGCCCGGAGCCAATCAGCCCCGCGATGCCGAGGATCTCGCCGCGATACAGCGTGAACGACGCCGATCCCGGCTCGAGCGCCGTCACCTCGAGGATCGCGTCGCCCGGCCGACGCGGTGAACGAGGAAACAGATTGGCGACCGATGAACCCACCATCAGCGCGACGATCGCGTCGTGGCTCGTTCCCGCCGTCGGTCCACCGCCGGCGTTGCGGCCGTCACGCAACACGATGAAACGATCCGCGACCTCTTTGACTTCCTCGATGAAGTGCGAAATGTAGACGATGGCGTGCCCTTGCGCCTTCAGGCGGCGCAGCAGCGCGAAGAGACGCTCCACGTCTCGGCGCCCGAGGCTGCTCGTCGGCTCGTCGAGCACCAGCACCCGGCAGCCGACCGCGAGCGCGCGGGCGATCTCGACGAGTTGTTGCGCGGCCACCGAGAGCGTGCTGACCGGCGCGTCGGGCGGAATGTCGTCGTGCCCGAGATCGGCCAGCGCGCGGCGGGCCAGCTCGCGCATGCGCGGACGATCGAGCATGCCGTATCGCGTGGGCTCCGCACCGAGCAGAATGTTCTCCATCACGGTGAGGTGAGGCGCGAGCGACAGCTCCTGATAAATCATCGCGACGCCTGCGCGGCGGCCCTCGATCGGGCTGCCCGGCGCGTACGGCTGGCCGTCAATTGACATTGCGCCGGCGTCGGGCACGAGCGCGCCTGCCAGCACGCTCATCAGCGTGCTTTTCCCCGCACCGTTCTGTCCGATGAGGCCGCAGATCTCGCCGGGCGCGACGGCCAGATCCACTCCGTCGAGGGCCGTTGTTGCGCCGAAAGCCTTGCGGATGCCGCGCATCTCGAAACGGGGTCTTCCGCCTGGCGCAAGCCACGAGTTCGCGGAAGGACGTGCGGCTTCCGGCCTCTCTTCCGAGCTTGTGACTTCCGCCTTGAGGCGGCAGTCAGGTTGATCTGTCATCACCTCGCCAGATCTGGATGCAGCAGCTGGTTCATCTCCGGCTGGTTCATGTTCGCCGGTGTCACGACATGGACGCCGGTATCGATGCGCGATTCGATCGGCTGCCCTCTGATGTGCGCGACGATCGTCTTCACGCCGAGGTACCCCATCTTCACCGGGTCCTGCACGACGAGGCCGTCGAGCGCGCCGTCACGAAGCCCCTTGACCATGTTGTCGGACGAATCGAACCCGACGAACTTCACCTTGCCGGCCCACCCGTTGTCCTGCAGCACCCGCAAGGTCGCAAACGTGCTGGACTCGTTCGGCGTGAAGAGGCCGTCGATGCCGAGGCTGCCGTCAGGCTTCTTGTAGCTGCTGAGAATCGCTTCCGCGCGTTTGTATGCGCCTTCCACGTCCGCCCCGACGTACTGATTCGAGCTGACGACCTCGATGCCGCTCTGCTTCTTCATCGCGTCGAGGAAGCCCTGCTCGCGCTTCGCGGTGCTGTCGTGTCCTTCCGCGTAGCGCAGCAGGATCACCTTGCCTTTGCCGTGCATTGCTTCCGCCAGCCGCTCGCCGCCGAGCTCTCCTCCCTGGATGTTGTCGGTGGCAACGAAGCTGACGTAGTCGTTCCCCTTCAACCCGGAGTCGAAGATCACGACCGGGATGTTCCGCTGCTTCGCGTCAGCGACGGGACCCTGGAGCGCCGTTTCGTCGAGCGGCGCGAGCACGATGCCTGATACGCCGCGGCTGACGAAGCCTTCGACCTCCGAGACCTGCGAGTCGCGATCGTCTTCTCGCAGCGGTCCGCGCCAGATGATCTCGACGCCCAGTTCCTTGCCCGCGCGCTCGGCGCCGGCGCGGATGCTCTGCCAGAAGATGTGCGAAGTGCCCTTCGGGATGACCGCGATGCTGATCGTCGAAGACGAACCGCTCTTTCCGGAGCAGCCCACTGCGGTAAGCGTCACGATCATCAATACGAGTCGAGACAGCGTGGACTTCATGTTGATCTCAATTTGATTGTGGTGGCTTCCACTTTCGGAATTGAACAGGGCTTCGGCGAGACCACCGTATCCGGGGCGGATGCGGATCGGCGGAAGGAACGTGTAGATTCCAGAACTTCGCAGCCGTACCGCCCAGCACGGCATCCCGTTCCGCCGCGGACCGCCGCTCCAGCGCGGTGGTCACCACTTCCATGACGTCTGTGTAGGTGCCCGCCACAGTGCACACGGGCCAGTCCGAACCAATCATCAGTCGATCGGCGTCAAACGCGTCGAACGCCGCCTCAACATAGCGGTGCAATTCGGCGCGGGTCCAGCGGCGCCAGTCTGCCTCGGTCACCAGGCCCGACAGCTTCGCCCAGACGTTCGGTAGCGCAGCGAACCGATCGAGATCCCGCCGCCACGAGTCGAATGCTCCTGCGCGGATATCCGGCTTGCCGAGATGATCCAGCACGATCCGCTGCTCGGGAAAGGCCGCGGCGAAAGGGATCGCTTCACGCAACTGGCGCGCATACACGAGGATGTCGTAGGCGAGCCCGTGGCGTTCGAGCGCCGCGATGCCGCGCCTGAAGGCCGGACGCGCGAGGAATCCATCGGCTTCCGCCTGCACGATATGCCGGACGCCCACGAGCTTCGGATGGCGCACGGCCTCGATCTGCGCCTCAACCACGTCCGACTGCAGATCCACCCAGCCGACCACCCCTGCGATGAACGGGTGCTCGTCCGCCAGTCCCAGCAGCCAGCGCGTCTCGTCCAGTGATTGCCGTGCCTGCACGGCGACTGACGCATCGAAGCCGGCAGTGCGCATTTCTTTCTGCAAGTCTTCAGGTAGAAAGTCGCGGCGGATCGCCGTCATCGACTCGTCAATCCATTCGTACTCCGCGGCATCGTACCGCCAGAAATGCTGGTGCGCGTCGATTCGCACGTTACTCCCATGCGGGGATGGGCGTGCCGCCGCGCTCGCTCGACCGATAACACGCTTCGGTCAGCGCCATGGTCTTGATCGCGTCATCGACCGACCCCATGAGGACCGGATCTTCGCCCGCAGCGAACCGCTGCAGGTTGGACATCGGCCCCTCGAATGCTTCGATGAACCACGAGCCGCGCAGCGTCACGTCCTTCCATTTGCCGTTGGTGTTGATCTCCATCGTGTCGGGCGGCCCAGACGGATACGAGAGGTTGACGCCCCACGTGAGCCGCGCCGCGCCGCGGGTCCCCTCGACGAGCAGCTGCGACGCGCGGTGCCGCGGTCCCGCGCGATGCGTGTGATTCATGACGAGCGAACACCGGATCCGATCCTCGTAGTCCAGGATGATAGAGCTGCGCGTGTCGCGAAGACGCGGCATCTCCGGGTGCGCCACGCTGCGGCAATACGCGCCCCGCGGCTCGCCGGCGATCCACCGGATCGCATCGAGATAGTGAATCGAGTGATAGATGATTTCCAGGCGCGGCGCGCGTTCCATGAACGACCACAGATGCCACGGCTGGTCGATGACGATGCGGACGTCGACGTCGACGAGGGGTCCGAGGTCGCCGCGTTCGATCAGATCGTGCAGCGCGAGCATGCCGGGGCTGAAGCGGAGCTGGAAGTTCACGGCAGCGATCAGGCGCCGCTCGTGCGCGCACCGCCGAATCTCGCGCGCCTCGAGAAGATCGCGCCCCATAGGCTTCTGGATCAGCACGGCGGAGCCTTCCGGTAGTCGCTCGAGGATCGGCAGGATCTGATCGCCAGGGACCGCGATATCGAAGACGGCGGCGCCGCTCGCGCAGGCCTCATCGAGCGAGTCGAAGGCGCGCTCGATGCCGAAGGTCCTGGCGGTCTCGCGCGCGACGTCGCGATTGATGTCGAAGACGCCTGCAACGGGAAATCCAAGCCGGCGGTAGGCGGGCAGGTGCGCGGTCCGCGCGATCGCGCCGGCGCCGACGATCGCGATGGGGCGCGGATGCGAGGGCTTCGGCCAGGCCTGGGTCAGCTCACTCTGCATCGATCACCGAGGGGTCAGCGTGTCCGCGTACCTGTGGCAGCAGCCGTGTCTCCTGCGATATCGAGGCGGAAGACCGGCGTCATCACGGTCCACCACTCGCCCGGGGGTGCGCCGGGTGGCGGCACCTGCAGCGAGGTCATCAGCGTCTCCCATTCGATCACGCGCGGGTGTGAGCCATGGTGCAGCCCGAAGCAGTGGCGGATGTCGCGGCCGTCGGTCTCGACGACCATCACGAGACGCCGCTCGAGCAGAAAGATCTCCATCTCGCGGATGCCCGCCGTGCGAAGGCTCGCGAGCACCTCCGGCCATACCCGCTGGTGATACTGCTTGTAGGTCGCGATCGCAGCGGGATCATCCTTCAGGTCGACCGTCAGCACGTAGCGGTTCATGAGTGCGCCACCACTTTCTGCCGCGCGCGGCCGAGCCCGTCGATCCCGAGCTCGACCTCATCGCCCGGCTGCAGGTAGACCGGCGCAGGACGGATGCCGTGCCCGACGCCGGCCGGCGTGCCCGTGCTGATGACGTCGCCGGGGAGCAGCGTCATGAACTGGCTCACGTAGCTCACCAGCGTCGGCACGTTGAAGATCATGTTGGCGGTCGTACCCTGCTGACGCATGGTCCCGTTGACGGTCAGCCACATGCCAAGCGTGTGCGGGTCGCGCACCTCATCACGTGTGGCGAGGAACGGCCCGATCGGCGCGAACGTGTCCGCGCTCTTGCCCTTGACCCACTGCCCGCCGCGCTCGAGCTGAAAGTTGCGCTCCGAGTAATCGTTGTGCAGGGCATAACCTGCGACGTAACGGTCTGCCTCCTCGAGCGCGACATACGAGGCGCGGCGGCCGATCACCACCGCAAGTTCGACTTCCCAATCGAGCTTGCTCGCGCCCCGCGGGATGACGACCGGATCGTTCGGTCCGGCGAGCGCGGTCGTTGCCTTGAAGAAGATCACCGGTTCGGCAGGGAGCGCCATGTTGCTCTCCGCGGCGTGATCGCGGAAGTTGAGCCCGATGCAGATGATCTTGCTCGGCCGCGCGACGGGCGGGCCGAGGCGGACGGAAGCGTCGACGCGCGGCGCGGACGCCCCGTGGCGAGCGACCCACCGCTCGAGCGCGCGCAGCCCGTCTGACGCGAAGAACGCTTCATCGTAATCGCCGCCGAGTGACGAGGCGTCGAGGCGGGAGCCATCGTCGAGCAGCACGCCAGCGCGTTCCTTGCCGGGATCACCGAAGCGGGCCAGCTTCATGCGCGCCTCACCTGGCGAGCGCGCCGCCGTCGATCGTATAAGCCTGGCCCGTGACGAAGCCCGCTTCGTCGGAGCAGAGATAGAGCGCG
>Ga0066677_10000358_pt1 | contig 15284 bp, 12 predicted proteins | sample GraSoiAngelo_126_FD_62299 | JGI IMG/M metagenome (GOLD analysis project Ga0066677, IMG submission 62299) | Grasslands soil microbial communities from the Angelo Coastal Reserve, California, USA - 14_0927_09_20cm | ecosystem: Environmental > Terrestrial > Soil > Grasslands | place: USA... | reverse complement strand
GCTTCGCCCAGGCCACTGCTGGCGCCGGTGATCACGACAATCTTTCCGGAAATGTTCGTTTTGTCCGCGTGCATCGCGCGGCTCTACTTTCTTGGGCGCAGGGTGCGAAGGTAATTGACGATGTTCCAGATGTCCTCGTCCGGAATGCGTCCATCGAATCCCGGCATCATGGTCTGCGGCAGCCCGCGCTTGATGACGAAGAAGATGTCGCCGGCGCTCGACCCGTGATCCCATTGATCGTCGGTCAGATCGGGCGGCTGCTTGCCTCGCTGTTCCTCGATGATGGAGAGCGTCGTCCCGGCCTTGACGGCTCCCTGCGCCAGATTCCCATGACAGGCGGCGCAATTAACGTCGTAGAGCCGCTTCCCCGCGGCGATCGACTCCGTTGTGGATGCCGCGGGGTTTCTCAGACTCGCGGCCGGCGGACTGCTAACCTTCTGACCGGCACTCGGCGCGGGAGCAGCCACCGCCGGCGACGTCGATGTTGCGGGTCTGGCACTCACGACTTTTCTAATCATGCCGTCGCTCTTGGTGAGGACGTAGAGCTCGCCGTCGTTGTCGACCGCAAACCTCAGGTCCACACGGCCGCGGCCCGCAACCATTCCCATCCCGGGGAGCGCCCCGCCCCGGCCGCCGCGCTCGTGATACTTCTCTTCGGCGAGTCGACGCAGGCCCGCGTCCATCTCGTAAATCGGTGCGACGGTCGTCGCGTTCCCGTCATCGGCCGCGAGCACGTCGGTACGATTGGCGTACCAGATCCGGCCGGTGGTGATGTCGCCGAAGACGAGCTTGTCTCTGAGCGCCGGAATCAGTGTGCCGCGGTAGATGAAGCCGTTCGCAATCGCGTCGCCGCCCGAGTCGCGGTTGTGCGGATACTCAATCACCGCGTACGCCGGTTTGACCAGGCCGCGCGTCACGGTGTTCGAGATCTGCACGGGAATCATGTCGTCCTCCGGCAACGGCCCCATCCCGTTCGTCGGCGACATGCTCTGAGTGCCTTCACGCAGCGGGTAGCCGTAGTTGGCCCCCTTGTGGATGACGACGACGGTCTCCCAGGTGACGAGCCCGATATTGAATGCGAGCAGCGTCGGCGTAGCGGGGCGGGCAGGATCTACGTCCCAGATCAGCCGATGAGGATTGCGGAGACCGTAGGCCCAGATCTCCTTGCGCGCGCCGTCGACTGTGGTGAACGGATTGTCGTTCGGGATACGGTAGCGCCCGTTCTCGCTGACGGTGCTCGTGGTCGTGTGCTCGCGCAGGTCGGGAACGATGCGGAGGATCTTGCCGACGAGGGTGTCGAGTCGCTGCGGGTTCAGGCGGCGGCTGTCGCGCTGCTCGCCGGACTGCGCGTCCCCGGCCCCGAGATACATGACCCGCCAATCGGGATCGCCAGGTCGCGCGACCGGGTTGAACGTCATCTCGCCCAACGGATGGGCCGCGAGTGGATACTGCACCCGCAGGAGCTCTCGCGCCGTTCCCTCGAACGTGGAGTTCGTGGGGTTGCGATCCGTCCATTCGATGAGCACGACTTCGCGATCGACCTGCCCGTTGACCGTCGGCGTCTGAATGGCCGGCGTGGTCGCGTACCCAGATAGATCAAGGCCTGACACGATGCCGGCTCGCGGCGTAGCAGGCGCGGCAATGGCCGGTTCTTCCATGTGAAGTGTGTAGAAGACGCCGTTGTGGGCGTGGTCGGGATCAAACAGAAAGTTCGTCAGCCCGGTCGCAAAATTCAGTTTGAACGAGAATCGCTGGAACAGCCCGGGCCGTCCTTCCGCGCCGTTGAAGTCGAGGTACGTTGTGAACTGTTTCGTCTGCTTGTCGAGGATGTAAAGGCGCCCGTTGAGGTCATTAACGAAGAAGCGGCGCCCGCCAGGCTCGTCCCGAAGGTAATTCACTCGCGCGAGCTGCGCGCGCGTGTTGGTGTTCGTGTTGTCCGCCGTGATCGGCAGCGCGGCGTAGTCCTGTAATTCCAGTGCGAGCCGCGGCGTGGACTGGGCGGCGAAGAGCCGCACAAGTGTGACGCCCAGCAACAGGGCGCCCGTGACGGTCACCGCGTTCTTCACTTTGCAGCCTTTCGCTTGCTGACCTGCTCGTCGATCCACTGCAAGATCAGATCGGCAATCTGCAGGTTGTTTTTGTCCTGCATGATCATGTGGCTGTTGCCGCGGATGCCACGGTCCGGCGGGTTGAGCATGTCTGCCTGACCGCCGGCACTCCGGATGCGCCCGATAAGTGCCTGACACGCCTCGAAGCGGTTCTGCCAGGAGGGCAGCGTCGGAATACCTGTCGCGGTGTCGCGGTGATCACCGAAGACGACCAATATCGGCACCTTCGCCAAGGTGGCGATCTGCTCGGGGGTGTACCTGGCCGGGCAGCTACCAGGCTCGACGAGCACGAGACCTTTCGTGGCGGCGGGATTGATCAGCGCCGCTTCGAGCGGAAACGATCCGGATTGCGAGTGTCCCATCAACACCGCGCCATTCAGTTGGCTGGCGAGATCTGACAACGCCTTGAGTGTTGGGTTGGGTGTGGGGACGCCGCCAAAGCTGACGTCGGGCACACCTTGCTTCGCCAATTCGTCGACGGCGGATACCGGGAACTGATTGTCAGGATAGGCGGCGCCGGCTTGCGGACCGAACCGGAAGTTGGGCCAGGCACCCTCGTCGCTGAATCGCAACCAGACAGGTTGGTTGGCCGGCGGCGTCGAGCCCGCGCGCACGTTGTTGAAGACGGCTTGATTGAAGCCCGAGCGCCCGCGCCCGACCTGGTCCGGAATGTACACGGGATGGCCCTTGCGTACGAAGTACTCGTCCCACCCCATTCGACCGTCCGGCGTCGTCTCCCAGGACTTGCCAGTCAGAGTCGCGCCATGCACCATCACGACCGGAAGGTTACCGTCGCCGCCCTGCGGCACCATGTATCGCACGTACATCTGGTTGACGGCGATGTGACCCCCGGGACCGAGGTTGCCCAACTCACCTTGCGTCTGTTCGACCTTCTCGCCGCCGACGAAGAAGCTGCCTTGTGCCTTCAGCACCAAGGGCGTATCAGGAGTCTGAACATCTTTGAGTACCTGCGCCATCATGTCGCCCGTCGTGCCGATGACGGCCGCAACCGTGACACCGACCAGGATGGCCGGGCACGCTATCGAGAATCTCTGTCTTATCACGTGCAATCTCCTCTCGGGTGCCGTTGACGGCAAGTGAATCCCCGGTTTCGCTACTCGGGAATCGTGAGGGTGTACAGCTTCGGGCTGAAGTTGCAAACGCCGATGGCGCGCACCCGTCCGTCGGCGAGGACTCTCTCGAGCGCGCGGTAGCCTTGCGCGAGCGCGGATTCGACGGCGGTGACCGTTTGCTCCGGTGAGCTCCGATATACGCCGAGACCAAGCGCGGGCATGTGAGCGCCGTTATTCAGCGTGATGTTGTACGAAGACAAGGTCAGTCCTCCCTTCGTCAGCAACCACAGTACCGCGCAGCGGCAGCCGTTTCTTGCCCATTCCTCCAAGAATGGGATGTCGATCACGCGCTCGCCTCGCAGGTTTAGGCAAGCATTGCCTTCGCGCTGGTTGTACTATTGCCAACATGATGCTGACTCCTCGCCAAGCGCGTGACCGTACGCGACGTGTCCGCGACGACGATGGGCGTGAATTCCGCCGTGGCCGCAGACCGGACCGCTCCGCACCAATAGCGACCGGTACATCCCTTAACGACATCAGCCTCGCGGGGCCTGGCGCACTGGTACTGCGAAGGCTGGCCAACCTGGTCGCGCGCTACGCTCCGCACGATGGTGTGTTTCCGCTCCGCCTCCCGGGAACCTATGCCATCCGCCGATCGCGGATCACGACCGAGCCCACGTACTCCACGGCAGGTCCGGCCCTCTGCGTCGTCGCGCAAGGTGCCAAGGTCGTAATGCTGGGCCGTGAAGTGCTCGAATACGATCCGGCGCATGTGCTCGTCTTCGCGGTGGATCTGCCGATCTGGAGCCAAGTGACTCGAGCCAGTCGGAAGGATCCGTATCTCGGTTTCATGCTGGACCTGGATCCCGCGCGTGTGGCAGAACTCGCCGTGCGGGTGTACCCGCGTGGCGTTCCCAAGGCGCCTGACAATCGCGGCCTCTACGTCGGGCGCGCGACCGACGGCATCGTCGATGCCGTGACGCGCTTGCTCGACCTGATGGCCCAGGCGGAGGATGCGGACCTGCTCGGATCGCTGATGGTCGATGAAATTCTGATTCGTCTGCTGCGCACTCCGATTGGCCCTCGTGTCGCGCAGATCGGTCAGCCGAAGTCGGGAGTGCAGCGAGTGGCCGAAGCCGTGTCTTGGATCCGCGCCCACTTCGCGCAGCCCGTCACGGTCGAGGAGATGGCGGCCTCGGTCCACATGAGCGCGTCGTCCTTCCACCAGCGCTTCAAAGCCGTGACCTCGATGAGCCCGCTCCAATACCAGAAAGTGCTCCGGCTGCACGAAGCCCGGCGGCTGATGCTTTTTCAGAAGATGGACACGAGCGACGCGTGCCACCGCGTCGGCTACCTGAGTGCTTCGCAGTTCAGCAGGGAGTACGGGCGTTTCTTCGGAAGTGCCCCAACCAAAGATATCGCCAGGCTGCGGGAGGAGGGATTGGCGCCTCGCGACGCTGCGCGCTAAATCAATGGCGCTCGTCAGTCGCATCGCGTCCTCGCGGCACATCACCCTCGCGCGCGTAAGTGATCTCCGAACATCGAGGGACGTATCACAATGACGGAGGATCGTGACTAGAAGAGGGCCGCAAGTATATGATTCGGAAGACGGAGAGATGTCCGAGTGGTTGAAGGAGCACGCTTGGAAAGCGATTCCGCCCGCGCGTGCTGACGCACATAGAGACCACCCACGCATTTCCACTCAACGACTTTCAGCAACAACAATGTGCATCGGGGTGTCCCCGTAAATCACGGTGTTTGCCCAGAGTTTCAGGGGTATGTGACACAGTTCTGACACAGAACCGATTCCCACTTGCCCCTCTGTTTGTTCGCGAAACAAGTCGCACGGATTACGTTCGGCACGAGTTCACGCGGCACAACGAACATCCAGTGGACGGCGAGGATGACCAATCCCTTGAGCGCTGGTGGTGCGTGGCGCACCGTTCGGGTCGACGGTGGTGCGGCCAACCCCAGGCAACGGCGCTGCCGCTCCGCGCGAGGCGGGGAGTTGGAATTGCCCTTCTCGCGATCGGTCATTACTGGAGGTTGGCGGGAATGGATTCAGTCTGGTGTCGACCGGCACAAGCAGGACGACGCGTGACGAACGGTCAGCGGTGGTCGGCGCGGAGGATCTCGAGGAGCGCGCCGGCCTCTTTCAAGTCGGCGGTGTCGAACCCTTCGGTGAACCACGCGCAGATCGGCCCCAATGTGTCGCGCGCCGCGGCGTGCTTGCCTTGCTTCCGATACAGTCGGCTCAGACTGATCGCGGCGCGCAATTCGAACGATTTGGCGTTCTGGCGGCGCGCAATCATGATGCCCTGGTGGAAACACGCTTCGGCTGCGGCGGCGTCGATCTGTAACTCGCCGTTAAGCCGATGCAGTTCCGCCTCCATATATCCTTCGTGCGTCCGCTCGGTGACGGCGAGCGCTTCGGCGATTGCGGTGCGCGCCTCCTCGGTGTCTCCAGTCGCCGCGCAAGCTTCGGCCAGCAAGGCCAGGAAATACGGCACCAGGCATCCTGCGGTCGCCGTCTTCCAGCGAGCAATCGCTTCGCGCAATTGGCCGATCCCTTCGCCGGCCTGGCCCAGCTCGACCAACGCCCAGGCCCGCAACGCGGTGGCCCATGGTAACCAGGTCGGCAGATCCATGTTCGTAGCGAGTGCAATAGCGGCCTCCGCTTGCTGACGAGTCCGCCGCGCGTCCCGACGATGCTGGTGAAGCAGGGCACTGAAGACCAGCGCGCACACTTCGCTGTAGGCATGATCGATTTCGCGCGCCAGCGCAATCGCTTCGTCGCCCGTCCGGACGGCCCGATCCGGGTAACCAACAATCCAGAGATTCTTCGCCAGCCCATAGCGGCACGCCACTCCCGGGTCCCACCCGCTATACAGAGTGGCCAGCGCGTGATGCTGACGGCGATCGTAAATGGCGATTGCTTGTTCGTTGTGTGCGATGGAGCCCACGATGTCGCCGGTCAGCCAGAGCGTGTTTCCGAGCGAATTGTGGGCGAGCAGCAGAAATGCGCGGTCTTCGAGCTTGTTTGCCAGGGCGAGCAGTTGCTCGGCCAACTCCCGGCACGTCTGGTAGTCCCCGCGCGCTATCCAATACTGATAGAGACCAAACATCACCGTGAACAGCTGTGGTGTTTCGCCGACCTGTCGACACAGGTTCTGCGCCCGAACGTAGACCGTTTCCACCTCAGCGGCTCCAATCCCTTTGGTGGCCATCAATGCCGGCCCCAACGCGGTTTGCAGGCGCAGCTCGTGCTGCGCTCGCTGACCCGTCTCCGGCAACATCGCCAGTGCGCCGAGGCCGCGCCGCGCGAGGACGACGGCCTCTTTGTTCGCGGACAAACGGGCGGCGTGCTGCGCGGCGAGGAGGAAGCAGTCGACCGCGCGCTCGAAATCGCGCGCCGCCTCGAACAGCATGGCGAGCGCGGAGGCAATCGCGGCGCGCTCGCTGCCGTAGTGAGCCAACAGCGCTTCCGCGACCGCGGTACTGAGCGACGCTTTTCGCGTCGGCTGCAGCGACGCGTAGAGGGCGTTCTGATAGAGCACGTGCACGAACCGGTATCGCATCGTGAAGGTGCGATCGGGTAACTCCGCCTCGCCAACGAGGGCCACCAAACCATGGATGGACTCCAGCACGTCCAACCGTTCCTCGACGTCCGCGGCGTTCGTCCCAAGGACCGCCGAGAGCACAGCCGAATCGAACTCGCAGCCCTCGACGCTGGCCGTGACCAGCAGGGCACGGTCCTCGTTTCCCAGCTGACTGATCTTCTTCTCGACCATGCTGCGAACCGACTCGGGCAGCTCGCGGTCGACATCCGCCAGCTGACCGACCATGACCCAGCGGCCGGCCTGCTCGGCCAGCACACCGCGCTGGCGCAAAAACTGCGCGAGATCGGCCATGAAGAGCGGGTTCCCTTCCGTCCGATCATGGATGCGCGCCGAGAACTCCGCTGGAAAATGATGCTCGGGAAATCGCCGCGCGAGATAGCGATCCACATCGCCGCGCGACAGAAACGGCATCGCAATCTCGCCGCAGATGCCATGTCCCGTCAGCTCGAGCTTGACGCGAACAAACGGGTGATCGGCGGCGTACAAGTCGGCGGGACGATAGGCGGCCACAATCAGAATCCGTTGTGAGACCCAACGGGCCGCGGCGTACGCCACGAGGTCCACCGTGGACGCATCGGCCCAGTGCACATCGTCGAGAAACAACACGACCGGCCGGCGGTCCGACATTTCCTTCGCGAACGCCACGAACTCTCGCTTCAGCCGCTCCGGCAAAGGCACTTTGCCCGCGGCTGCGCGATCTCCGGCGCGATGATCGGCCGGCGGAGCGATCTGCGCGTACCACGCCGGCGCAGCGGCGCTCATAAGGCGTAACACCGATTCGTCGGCGTCTCGCAGCAACGTGTCGAGCGCTTCCAGCACCGGCAGATAGGCTTCGCTTCCCGCCAGACGCTCGGAGCAGCGTCCGCGGGCGACATAACAATCCGTTCCAGAACGCTCGAGGCCGCGCAGGAACAATTCGACGACGGTGGTTTTGCCGATGCCCGGTTCACCACTCACGCAGACCAGCCGTCCGTGGCCGGCGGCGGCCGACTCGAAGGCGGATCGCAGATCGGCCAGCTCCTGCTGGCGGCCGACGATGAGCTTTTCTTCAGCGCCCGGAGACACGACGAACGCGCCATCAACCGCGGCGTGCCGGAACCTCGGCACGTAACTCCCTTTGGGAATGTCGATGACGATCGGATCGTGCCGTCCCTCGGTTGCGTAGTATTGACGAAGGTGCTCACGAACTCTGCGCATCTGGGCACGGACGATCGAATCGGCTTTGGGATCGAACGAGTCCTCTTTGCCAAGAACGGCCATGGCCAGCAGGTACTCCTTCAGCTCGTCGCCGCGGCCCGAGATGGTCTCGTGCACTGTAAACCGCAGAAGGTCGCGAAGACTGCCGGCGGTCTTGAAGACCCGGCTGCACAACACTTTTTCGACGGAGGCGGCGATGAGGCTCGTGACCGCGACTGGACGCGATTGTGAGTTCGGGTCCGGGTTGACGCCTCCCATGGCAGCAGCATTATAGGACCGGCGGCATCCGTCACCCCGCCGTCACCCCGCCGTCACTCCCGCGCGAATGGCCGGACCACCAGACTCGCCGGTGGAGGTTGCCATGAAAAAGAGATTGGTCTGCCGGCTCGGGGCGATTGCTGCCGCGACACTTTTCGGTTGCCCAGCGAACGAAGGCCTGCGGGCCGCGGCGCCTGGCGCGATGGTGATGCCGGGATGCACGGTCGCGGCACTCTCGGCGCTCAACATCCCGAACGTCACCATTCGCTCCGCGACCGACGTGGTGGCGGCGGGATTGGATCCCGAGTCCTGCGACGTCATCGGATCGGTCGCGACCGATGGTGAAGGTGCCGGGCCGGGCGCGGCCACGTTTCGAGTCAAACTGCCCGTTCAGTGGAACAACAAATTGCTCGCGAGCGGACCGGGCGGCGTCGGCGGCAGCCTGGATCCGTCCATGAACCTCGTGGATTTTGCGAGCGCGCTTCGTAAGGGCTACGCCTTCGTGACGACCGATTCCGGCCACCAGAGTGCGCCCACTGACGCGAGCTGGTCGTTGATCTCACCTGGCGTGCCGAACACACCGGCGTTGATCGATTTCTTCTATCGCGCCCAGCATCAGGTCGCCGTCGCGACGAAAGAGCTGGTCAAGAGCTTTTATGGCGCGTTCTCGATCGAGCATTCGTATTTCGACGGCTGTTCGAACGGTGGACGTCAGGCGCTTGTGGAGGCCACGCGTTACCCGGAGGATTACGACGGGATCATCGCCGGTGCTCCGCTCATGGATCGCCTGGCCGCAAACACGGCCGCCTACAAGAACGCGAAGGCTTTCCTCACCGCCTTCATTCCACCTGCCGCGCTTTCGGTCATCGATGCCGCTGTCAGGGACAACTGCGACGGCGCCGATGGCGCCATCGACGGACTGATTCAGAACCCCGCCAGATGTTCCTTCGATCCGGACAGGCTGGTTCCGCAGACCTTGACGCAGGCGCAGGCGGACGCGCTCGCGATCTTCATTCGCGAGGTTCACGACGATCGCGGCAGGCTGCTGCAGCAAGGCTCACCGGTCAGCGACCTCAATGCTGCGGGCGGCTTCGTGCCTTGGGCCGAGTCGATTCGTCCGGTGGATCTGGTCTCCGCTCAGCCCTGGGGTGCGGCGGCACCGATTAGCTGGCGGCTGGCGGATTCGAGCATCAGGTACTTCGTGATGCGCGATCCGAACTTCAATGCCAATCTCAATTGGCCTGAAACCGACGGCGTCGTCGCCACGGATGCCGCCAGGCTCTACGACAAAAGAACTAGACTCGGTGACGCCGATCGCGCGGAACAACTGGTCCCGTACTTGAGGCGCGGCAACAAGGTGCTCCTATATCACGGTTACAGCGATCCCGGGCTATCCCCATTTGGCACGGTCTCGTTCTATCAAGATCTGGCCGAACTATTTGGCGGTTACCGTCACGTGGAAGAGCACGCGCGGTTGTTCATGGCGCCCGGTCAGCTGCATTGCGGCGGTGGACCTGGGCCCAACAGCTTCGACACGCTCACCGCGCTCGAAAATTGGGTCGAACACGGCGTCGCACCCGAGGGGATCGTCGCCACCAAGTATGTGAACGACAATCCCGCCGGCGGAGTCGTCCGAACAATGCCGCTCTGCAAGTTTCCGGAGACAGCTCGCTACGATGGCGTCGGCGATCCTTACGTTGCCGCGAGCTGGCGCTGCTCCCCGGGCGATCGATCGTTGCTGCACGTCGGCCCGAATGGGATTCAGGCCGGGCTCAATCGTCGAGCGCGCGAACCACATCGCAGATAGTGTCGGGAGGCATGATGGCCGCGATCGCCGGCGTTCAGGTTGGCGCCTTCATCCTGTGCGGTGCGTGCTTGTTCATGGTCGGCTTCGACTGGCAGGCGATGGGCTACGTCGCGCCCGCGATCGTGGGGGATCTCAACATCCCGAACTCGGCGCTGGGACCCGTCTTCGGCGCCGCGAACGTCGGGTTCTCGATCGGCGCCGTGCTGGCCGGCATGCTGGCTGACAAGATCGGCCGCCGGCCGGTGTTGATCGGAGCGACGGTGTGGTTCGCGGTTGCCACGCTGTTCGTGGCCGGCGCGGCGTCCGTGCGGGACATGCTGGCGCTTCGCTTCCTGTCAGGAATCGGTTTTGGTTCGGTCGTCCCGACCGTGACGGCGCTCGCTGGCGAATACAGTTCACCGCAAACACGAATCACGGCCATCATGGTCATGACGACGCTGGGAATGAATGGCGGCGCGATGACCGGCGGTCTCGCGTCCGCCTGGCTGATTCCCAGGTTCGGGTGGCCCGCGGTGTTTTACGTCGGCGGTGCCGCGGCGCTCTGCATCGGCGCGCTGATGTTCTTGCGGCTGCCGGAATCGATGCCGTTCCTGGTTCTCCGCACCGCAACGGCGGATAGCCGCAAAGGCGTCCCTCTCGGCGATCTCTTTCGAGAGGGACGCGCAGCGGCGACCACTCTGCTCTGGATCCTGAATTTCATGAACCTGCTGATCGTCCATCTCGTCGCAAGCTGGCTGCCGACGGTGGTGCGAGAGGCGGGCTATTCGATCTCCGCGGCGGTGCTGATTGCGACTGTGTTTCAGATCGGCGGCGTGATCGGCACATTCACGCTCGCCTGGCTGATCGGCCGGCGCGGTCTCGTTCCCGTGCTCATCGTCTCATTGACGGTGACATGTGGAGCGGTCGCATTGATTGGCCAACCCGGGTTGTCGGCTGCCGCATTGATTGCAGCGGTTTTCGTCGCCGGGTCGTGCGTGATCGGAAGCCAGATTGGCATCAACGCGCTGGCCGCGACGTTCTATCCGACGTCGATGCGTTCTTCCGGCGTTGGCTGGGGACTGGGAATCGGGCGAGCAGGCGCGATCGTCGGGCCGGTGATCGGCGGGGAGCTCATACGGCTTCAGTGGCCGACCAATCAGATTTTTCTCGCCGCCGCGATGCCTGCCGCGATCTCGAGCATGGCGATGTTCTCGATGCGGCGGGCTCTCGTCCGTGATGGTTGAGCGTACAGGCTACGGCATAGACACGGTCGCGGCATCGCTCCTCGCGCGACGCGTAATTCCCGTTTCGACGGAGATCATGATCGTCCAGGCTCTTCCCTCGGCTATCGAGAGAGTTGTCGGATGCCCATCGGAGCAGTGGATTCCCGACGACGCCCATCGTCATACGCATCAACACGCTTGGAAAGCGAAGCGTGCGAGCGACACCAAGCCGCTCCGAAGCGCGTCATCGCCTACGCTTTGAGCGACTTGGCTTTCCAACTTCATCATTCCGTGTGCGTCCGTAAACCTCCATGTTCATCGAGCTTTTGGGGGCGACGTATCACAGTCCGTATCACAATGGGCGCTCCCACTTCGCGGCGCGCCTTCGTCTACCCCGCTACTTCTCCAAGCTAAGGCGTCTTGAAGCGAATACGTAGCTCTCGCGCCGCGTCGTCAAACTCCCAGGTGCAGCTCGCGGACTGACACAGAAACGTCAGCACTGTCCGGGTATCCGCGGAGGTGAAGTTCACGGTCGCCGGCGGGCGATCAACCTGCCCTTCGATACGAACGGCGATACCGAGCGCGGTGCCGAGCGCGCGGAACACGTCGGGAACCGCCACATCCTTGAGGGCAATTGAGACGGTCGGCGGAAGGCCGGAACCCGGGTGGTTTTCCGCGGCGGTGATCCTGACGGTTGTGCCGTCGCGCCGCCAACCGCACGCAGCTGTATCGCAGATTGCATCGAGCGCAACGCGTAGACGAATGTTCGAGAGAGTGAGCGTTACCGGCAGCAACACCGTTGACGGAACCTCCACCTGAAGTCCAGCTGCCTTTGTCAGCACGCGGAGCACGTCGCCGGCCGGGCTGTTCGTGAACTGAAACGAAACGCGTGTGTCCAGCGGATCCGCGGGCCGCCGGCTCGTCTCTACTGCGATCACTGACGTCCGAGGCTGTTGGGGATCGGCTTGGGCCGCGGACGACTGGGCAGCAGACGCGGGTGCCATCAACGACAGAACGCAGCCGGCCGCAGCCAGTGCCTGGTGGTGTGTCCTCATAGTCACCTCTCGGATGGCGGAAACGCGATTACATACTCGCCCCGAACGGGCGATCCTGTCGACGGTCCGAATACGAATCGACTGCCGTCTGCTCGTGTCACCACGATTAGCGAACTCGTTCCGGAGATCTCCAGGTCCGCCGGCGTCCGACGTCTATGCGGTGCTGGGGGCGGGGCCGTGCCCCAGCGAAGCGCAACCGCCAGCGCGATGAGCGCCGCAGCGGCCGCGACGGCAACTACTCGAGGCCTCCTGCGCTGTGGGCGACTGTCCGGCCCGGCAGAAAGCGCCCCCGCGATGAGCGCGCGCACACGATCCTCCGGGGGCCGCAGCGCGGCCCGAAGCCGTCGGTCCACATCGGTTGACGGATCGTCGTCATGCATCGCTTACTCCTGCATCAGCTGCGACAGTCGCGCGCGTGCGCGGTGCAGCCGCATCTTGACCGCTGCAACGGACGTGCGCGTGATCTTCGCGATCTGGTCGAGCGGCAGCTCCCCTGCCGCCCGGAGCAGCAGTAAATCTCGGTCGGACTTGCGCAGGTGCGCCATCGCCCGTATGACCTCCCGCAGCTCCGTCCGTCGCTCGTACGTGTCGATAGCGGAAGCGCCCGAGCGAATCGCGACAACCGCGTCCAGCGGCATCAGCAGCGCCCGACGCGCGGCAGCCCTGGCGGCGCGACGTCTGGCAATCGCGAACACGAATGCCTCCGGCGACTCAGGCGGCCCAAGCCTACGCCAGCGGACCACAAGGGCGGAGAGGGCGTCCTGCGCGACGTCCTCGGCGGTGCTTCGGCACCCGGTACGGCCGGTGGCATACGCCAGGAGGCGGGGCGCGACCTCCGCGATCACCGTCTCGAGGTCCACAGGGGGTATGTACCTGGCAAAGCAGCATGGTAACAACCGGCGTCGGTACGAGGGCGCCGGAACCCGGCACCGAACCTCCCTCATGCCACCGGTTACCATACTGCCGCATGATCAGCATCTTCGTTGCGGTCTTCAACGAGGAGGAGGCCGACACGTACGAACGAGTACTGTCTAAGGCGGCACATGCGCGCAGTGTGGTACGAGAAGCAGGGTCCAGCCCGAGAGGTTCTGAAGGTCGGGTTCATGCCCGATCCGAGTCCGGGTCCAGGAGAAGTTCGGATTCGGATCGCTGCATCCGGCATCAACCCGGGCGACACCAAAAAGCGGCAGAACACCTTTGGCTATGGAATGCCGTACCCACGCGTCATTCCGCATAGCGACGGTGCGGGGATCGTCGACTTAGTCGGCGAAGGCGTCTCAGACGACTGGCTGGGCCGCCGCGTGTGGTGTTACGGCGCGCAGTCGTATCGGCCGTTTGGCACTGCAGCCGAGTACACCGTCGTGCCCACCGCGCTAGCTGCTCCTCTTCCCGATGCCGTGTCGTTCGAGCAGGGAGCGTGTCTCGGGATACCGGGGATTACGGCGCATCGCGCTGTTCACGTGGCAGGTGCTGTGGAACGCCGCACGGTTCTCGTGCAAGGAGCGGCAGGTGCGGTGGGTCAGTGCGCCGTGCAGCTTGCTCGTCGTGCTGGGGCGACCGTCGTCGCGACAGTGCGTTCATCTGCGGACGAAGAAATCGCGAGCTGTGCCGGCGCGCATCACGTTGTGCGTGTGGGCGCCGAGTTGATCGACCGCGTGCGAACGCTCGCGCCCCGCGGCGTCGACCATGTCATCGAAGTGGCGTTCGGCGCGAACGTGACAACCGATTTGGAGGTGCTCGCCGTCGGCGGATCCATTGGGACGTACGCGACGGATGCCGATATGCCCACGATCCCGTTCTGGCCGCTTCTGTTCAAGAACATCCGAGTGTACTTCGTCGGTAGCGATGACTTTCCGCCTGAGGCGAAGATCGCCGCGGCGCACGCTCTGAACGAGGCCCTTGCCAACGGATGGAACGGTTTCCAGGTCGGCGAGCGTTTTCCGCTCGAGGAGACGGCCATCGCGCACGAACGAGTGGAATCGCCGGTACGCCGCGGACGCATTGTCGTGGTTCTGTAGCCGAATACCGCGGCTACGGCAGGCGCCAAATGCTATTCCGCGAATCACTCGAAGCCGTACGCGATTTCCGGCCCCGCATCGCCGTCGTACGCGAGCTGTCCCATTAGCAATGCGAACGGCTCCTGCGCGCGTAACTGAATACGACGATCTTCGCTGTGGTTACCGTTGTTTCTGCCGCACCCACAGGCGGTCCCGCGTCGCTGGGATCACGTTTCGCTAGTGCGCAGGAGTGATTTGCGGCGAGTCGAACTGGGCGCCGTTTCTTCCGTCACGTGACATTCGTGAATCGGCGTTTCACAATTCCGAGCTGTTTGATCTTCGACTCCAGCGTCGACGGCGGAATTCCGAGTCTGGCCGCGGCCCCGCGAGCGCCGGCCACCTTCCCGCGACTCTTCGCCAGGGCCGACTCGATCATGTCCTTTTCCTGACCGTGCAGTGTCAGCGGGAGCGGATCCGACCCGTCCGGGCGAAGCGGCCCCTGGTCCGACAGCCACGCCTCGTCGATTGAAAACGTATCGCCGGTGCAGAGGATCACCGACCGCTCGACGATGTTCTGCAACTCACGAATATTGCCGGGCCACCGGTATCGTTCGCAGAGTTCCAACGTGCGTTTCTCGATCTGACGAATTCTCTTCGCCATCTTTTCTGCAAATCGCTTGACGAAGTATTCGACGAGCATCGGAATGTCTTCCGGCCGTTTGCGCAGCGGCGGCACGTGAATGGGAAAGACGTTCAAGCGGTAGAACAGATCCGATCGGAATGTTCCCGCAGCGATCGCCGCCGACAGGTCGCGGTTGGTGGCGGCGATTATCCGAACGTCCACCGGAATGGCGCGGCTGCCTCCCACGCGCTCGATCTGGCGCTCCTGCAGGACGCGCAGGAGCGCGACCTGCGTATCCATCGGAATCTCGCCGATTTCGTCGAGGAAGATCGTGCCGGAATGCGC
>Ga0066677_10000353_pt1 | contig 15437 bp, 21 predicted proteins | sample GraSoiAngelo_126_FD_62299 | JGI IMG/M metagenome (GOLD analysis project Ga0066677, IMG submission 62299) | Grasslands soil microbial communities from the Angelo Coastal Reserve, California, USA - 14_0927_09_20cm | ecosystem: Environmental > Terrestrial > Soil > Grasslands | place: USA... | reverse complement strand
CAGACCCGCTTCTACTGGCGGATGCCGTCAAAGGCACGCGTCCCTCGACGACCCCCTCGATTTCTTTTGAGCCACCGTATGGCAAAGGCGTAGCAGGTGAAGGCGCCCTTCCGCTACGTGTTATAAAAGTAACAGCGTGACATTGCAGCAGGTGTGCAGCGCGGCACCGATTCCACGCACATATTGAGAATCGGTTCAATGGACGAGCCGCGGATTCACAATATCGTTCAGGCGAGATTGAGGTCGGGAGAATACCATGAGTGATCTCCGAACTGCCGTCCGCACAATGCGCGCGACGCCCCTCGTCACGCTCGTCGTCGTCCTGTGCCTCGCGCTGGGCATCGGCGCCAACACGGCCATGTTCTCGATCGTCAACAGCCTGCTGCTGCGAGCCCTTCCCGTCGAACGCGCCGACCGGCTAGTGCTGCTCCTGTCGAACCCGTCGGTCACCCCGAACTCGCCGTGGTCGAATCCGGCATGGGAGCAGATCCGCGATCACCATGCGGATCTCTTCCAGGAGACGTTCGCGTTCTCGCGGCGGACGACTCGCTTCAACCTCGCACAAGGTGGGCAGACGGACTTCGTTGAGGGCGTCTACGCGAGCGGCCGCTACTTCGACGCGCTGCGCCTGCAGTCGCTGCTGGGACGGCCGTTTACGGCCGACGACGATCGCCGCGGCGGCGGGGCGAACGGACCGGTGGCGGTGATCAGCTACGCGTTGTGGCAGCGGCGGTTTGGGGGCTCGACGGACATCGTCGGCAAGACACAAACGATCGATCGCGTGCCATTTGCGATCGTCGGCGTGATGCCGCCAAATTTCTTTGGCACCGATGTTGGCAGTAAGTCCGACCTGATTCTTCCGATCGGCACCGAACCGCTGATGCGCGGGCGAGACAGCCTGCTCGATCGCGCCTCCTGGCTGCTGATCATGGCGCGGCTGAAAGATGGCCAGACCATCGAGTCGGCGGAGCAGGCGCTACGTGGCGTCCAGGCGCAGATTCGCGAAGCCACGATGCCTGCCAACGCGAGCGCCGAGGCGCGGGCGCGCCATTTCGCGACGCCATTCGGCGTGCAGTCCGCCGCCGGGGGCACGTCCACGATGCGCGCGCGGTATCGGCAGCCGATTCTGGCGATCATGGCGGTCGTTGTGCTGGTGCTGCTGATTGCGTGCGCGAACGTCGCGAATCTGTTCCTCGCGCGGGCGTCCGCGCGGCGTCGCGAGTTCAGCGTGCGCCTCGCGCTTGGTGCGTCACGCTGGCAGCTCGCCCGACAACAGCTCGTTGAGGCGTTGTTGCTCGCGGCCTCTGGCAGCGCCGTCGGCCTCGTCATTGCCGTATGGGCGAGCGCGCTGCTCGTTCGTCAACTCTCGACGTCGGCCACCGCGGTGTTCCTCGACACCAGTCTCGACTGGCGTGTGCTCGCGTTCACCGCGTCGGTTGGAATCGCGGTCGCAGTGCTCTTCGGTGTGGTCCCGGCGCTGCGCGCGCCCCGTACGGAACCGATCGACGCCATCCGCGAGCACGGCCGAGGGGCTGGAGCCGAACGTGGCATCGGGTTCGGTGGCGCGCTGGTAGCCGGGCAGGTCGCGTTGTGCCTCGTCCTGGTTGTCTCGGCGGGTCTTTTCATTCGCACATTCACGACGCTTGCGACGTTGAACGTCGGTTTCGATCGCGACCCGGTGCTGCTGGTGCGCCTCGACGTTCCGCAGGCCAGCGCGGAGCCGTCTCAGCGAGCTGCTCGGTATGAGCGGATTGCCGCGACCGTTCGCGCGACCCCTGGGGTCGCACACGCTGCCATTTCCGAAGTAACGCCGGTCAGCGGGACGATCACTGATGTCTACGTCCAGGCCGAAAACGGCCCGCAGCTCGCGCCGCCGCAGAACGTTTCCTATCGAAACGTGATCACGCCCGACTGGTTCGCGACCTACGGCACTCGTCTGGTCGCGGGGCGTGATTTCGACGAGCGCGATCGGCTCGCGTCGCCGCCGGTCGCAATGGTCAACGAGACCTTCGCCCGCAGATTCCTGCAGGGCGCGAATCCACTCGGCCGGCGTATCCGCAATCCGTCCTCGACGCCGGGCGAGACGCGTCCGTGGATGGAGGTCGTGGGCGTCGTCGCGGACGCAACTTATCTGTCGCTGCGCGCGGCTATGCCGCCAACGATGTACGTACCGCTGGCGCAGCAGCCCACAGGTTCGGGCTTTTTTCCACTCGCGACTTTGAGCGTGCGCGCGGCGAGCGGGTCTCCGCTCTGGCTTGAGCGGAGTGTAGGCGACGCGATCGCTCGGGTTGATTCAAACATCGGCATCACGTTCACACCGTTGAAGCAGCAGGTCGATGCCGCTCTCGTGCAGGAACGGATTGTGGCACTCTTGTCCGGATGGTTCAGCGTCCTTGCGCTGCTGCTGTCAGCGCTCGGCCTCTACGGGGTGACGGCGTATGCGGTGAATCGCCGTCGAACGGAGATAGGCATCCGCATGGCGATTGGCGCCGCACCGGCGCGTGTTGTCCGGCTCGTCCTTGCGCGCGTGACGGTCCTTCTGGGGGTCGGCGTGGCGATCGGCACGGCCGCGAGTATGTGGGCGTCCAGGTTTATTGCGACGCTGCTGTACGGACTCGAGCCACGCGATCCGGTCACTCTCATATCTTCGGCCGCCATCCTCGCTGCCGTCGGCGCGCTCGCCGGCTCCCTACCCGCGTGCCGCGCGTCGCGTGTTGATCCGGCCGAAGTTCTTCGGGAGGGTTGAGCGCGGTTGACGATCGATCCAAGAACCCGCATGCGCCCCCTGGGAAACCATTGAGGCGGCGCTGGCTCGCGCCAGGCAGGAGGTGCGGTTCGACGTACCGGCCGACTGGAGAATCGTTCAGCGGACTCGACGACACGGTCCGTTCGTCATAGGTATCTGTTCCTGGTCTTCGGCCTGGTCTCCCTGTGGCAGTTCGCGTACATGGCGGCCGCGATTCGCGGTTCTATCTGGCTGCCGGCCGGTGGGGAGCCCGGCTGCTGTCGGTGGCCGCGGCGATGCTCATCTACGTCCTGAACACGGCGTTCATGACCGCGGTGCAGGTCTCTTCAGATCTCTTTGAGGCGGCCGGCCGCATACTTGTGCAGCAGGCTCACGATCAGCGTCTGATAAGGCAAGCCTTCCGCCAGCGCCCGCTTCTGGATCGCCTCAAGGTCTTTGCTCGACAGCCGGATGTTCATCCGGCGATCCTTTCGGAACCTGGCCTCGGCGTAGCGAGCGTTGCGCGTTCGTTCGCGCTTGCCACCGCTGGCGGACTTCCACTCGGCGCGCTCGACAGACTCGAGCAACTCCTTCTCGTCGGCATCAATCTTCATCGTCGGACTCCTCTCCGGTCGGCAGCCAACGGCACAGTCGCTGTGAACCAGTGGAATGGGCACCAATCGGCGAACCCGAGACGTTGCCCTCGCGCCCTCCAACGCGGTGGCTGTGTCCACCGGCGTAGTCCGGGGCGTGCCCAACCGCTTCCGGCGGACCGTGGCATCGAGGCAATGCGCCACCTCGTTCAAACTGTCTACCTTACTAGACATGTCGGGCAGGCCGGGGTTATTCTGGGCTCGTGACGGCCAAGGACCTGCGACGGCTGCTTCGGTCCTTGGGCTGCACGGAGACCCGGCAACGTGGATCGCATCTCCGCGTTGAGTGCGGTCGATGCGTGACGACGGTACCGGTGCACGCGGGCGAAGACATCGGACCTGGCCTGCTCCGCCGCATCGAGCGCGACCTGGAGCCGTGCCTGGGGAAGGGATGGCTGAAGAGATCATGAAGTCCTATCGCGTCGCATATGAGCGAGATCCGTCTGGATGGTGGGTCGCGTCAGTGCGCGGACTGCGCGGCTGTCACACGCAGGGACGCACGGTCGACGAGGCTCGCCGTCGCATCGTCGAAGCAATGGAGCTGTTCGTAGACAATGCACGCAAGGCCATCATCATCGACGAGGTGAAACTGCCGACGGGCGCCGCGCGGGCTGTCCGTGCCTATAGCACACTCCGAAAGAAAGCCGAACGGGAAGATCGGCGGGCGGCCGTCGCAGCCCGGCGCGCCGTCCGTACGCTGCGTGGCGGACGGCTGAAGATGAGTGCGCGCGACGCGGCACGATTGCTGGGCCTGTCACACCAGCGCGTTCATCAGCTCACGCAAACCGACGCGGAAAAACGGTAGGCCGCAGCCTCGATGGTATTACCTTTAAATCAGACCTCTTTGAGGCGACAGGATGCGTAAGACGAGAGCTTCTGACGCGTGCCCGTGTGCATCCCACTACAGTGTGGTCCGTTTTATGGAGCGCCCAATGATCTTACGACGCCGGCTTCTCTTGAGCGTTCTGGGCCTCTACCTGTGCGGCACGGCCATCGCGCAAACCTCCCAGCAGGTGAATGGCGCCGTGCCGCTGAAGAAAATTCGCGTCACCCTGCTGGGGACGGCGAGCGGACCTCGTGTTCATGTGGGCGTGGCTGGCATCAGCACGCTCGTTGAGGCCGGCAGCGAACGGTTCCTGTTCGATGCCGGGCGCGGATTCATGCAGCGCTCGGTGCAGGCGGGTTTTTCAATGGACGGCGTCACGAAGCTGTTCCTCACGCACCTGCATTCGGACCACGTCGTCGATATCCCCGACCTGATGCTCACACCATGGTCGGCCGCGCCAGGACGGAAGGTGCCGCTCGAAGTGTGGGGCCCGGACGGTACGCGCGACATGATGCGTCACCTGGAGGAAGCATTCGCCTTTGATATTCATGTTCGCCGGGACGTGGACGAAAATTTTTCCCCAGACGGCATCAGGGTGATCGCGCACGATATCCGCGAAGGAAAGGTCTACGAGAGAAACGGCGTCACGGTCACCGCACTCCTCGTGACCCACGGACTTGTGAAACCCTCGTACGGGTACCGAGTGGATTACGCCAGGCGCTCGGTGGCGCTCTCAGGCGATACGTCGCCAAGCGACAACCTCGTCGCCTTCTGCAAGGGCGTGGACGTGTTGATCCACGAGGCGATCGATCTGGACGTGCTACGCAAACTCGTGCCGAGCCAGGGACCCTTCGAAGCGATCGTGGCGCGTCACACCACGCCGGAGCAGGCGGCTGGCATCTTCAGCCGAGTATCGCCGCGGCTGGCCGTGTTCTCCCACAGTCCGGGAACAGCAGCAATCGTGGATCAGACAAAGCGGTCGTACTCGGGACGCGTGGAGATGGGCGAGGATCTGATGGTTATCGACATCGGAGACGAGGTGCGTGTGACACGGACGGCCGCAGAGGTCCGGCCGCGGTAGCCGCCCCGCAACGTCGCCTCAAGAACGGATGGTTGAAACAGCCGTGAAGACCTATCAGGTTGCGTATGCATTACTTCTGAGGGCCGCGCAGTCCTCATTAGTGGAGATCGTCACAGCTTCAAAGAAAGAGCAGCCCCTTCGGTTCACTGTGGGCAACGCGCCCGCCGCGGTGCTAGACCTCTTTGAGGCGGCCGGAGGCGTACTTGTGCAGCAGGCTCGCGATTAGCGTCTGGTAGGGCAAGCCTTCCGCGAGTGCCCGCTTCTGGATCGCTTCCAGGTCCTTGCTCGACAGACGAATGTTCAGCCGACGATCCTTGCGGAACGTAGCCTTCGCGTACCGTGCGTAGCGGGTTCTCTCACGCTTACCGCCGCCGGCGGACTTCCACTCGCCCCGTTCGACGGATTCGAGCAACTCCTTCTCGTCCGCGTCAATCTTCATGGTCGGACTCCTCACCGAGGTACCGCTTCGTGGCCTTCCGGCTCGGGATGATCGTTTTCAGGAACACCGTGTGCTCGTCCTCGACGAACGGCACAAGGTACGCGTAGTCCTCGCGCTGGATGACGAAGATGCGCTGCCCGGCGTACCGGTCGGGGTTCGGGTGTTCCAAGATGTCGGGCAGGTCGCCACGTTCGTTGTGGAAGACGATGTCCTCGAATCCGATGCCGCGGTCCGCCCTGAGCTTCGCGTTCTTCGCATCATCCCAGGCGAAGTACTTCACTGACCTGAGCGTAGCACAACGTGTGCCCGCAAGGCACACATTAGCATCGGCTTTACTGTGCCCTCCAGTGTGCCCAAACGCGGTCCAAGAGCCATCCTTCCGCAGCCAACGCCAACCAAGGTCCCAATAAGAAACGGGCCTGAAATTGATGATTTCAGGCCCGTTCTGAGATTCCCCGCAGCCTTAGGACGACTTTCGATTCAGACTCATCAATGGTGTCCTTGACGCGCGTTTGAAGGAGCACGCTTGGAAATTGCTTTGACGGTCTGCGACGGCGTGCTGTAGATTTTCGATTACCGTTGCAGATCCAGCCACTTAGCCTCGCACACGTCACGATGGTCGATTGCCGTAAACCTCGGTAGATCTCGCTGAATCGACAGGCTCACGTCACAGTTACGTCACAGTCGCTCGCCAATCTCCACCCGCCGCATAGAGTCGACGATCGGAGCTACAATCGCGACTCTCGACTGCAAAGGAGCCCGATGCGGACACGAGCGCTTCATGCGGGAACTCTCTTGTACTTGCTGACGGCTTTCGCGCCGCCGGCGGTAGCGCAGGTCGATCAACCGCGCGCACAAGAGTTCTTCAAGGAGGCGCAGGTGCTCTGCGAGCGCGACGGTGGGCGCCTCTGGGGAGTGTCGATCTGCGCGCCGATGGTGATCGGCGACGCGCGGACACAGACGTTCGCCACCAGCCAACCGCCACCGGATGCGCCTCGCCCAAAGCTCATCGGTCTGGTGAACGGGCCCATTCAGTGGGGCAACACGATGTGGGCGGCGATGACCTGGGACACGATCGCCAACTGGCCGGCTCGCACGCGCGGCGAGGCGTTTCTCCACGAATCGTTCCACATCGTCCAGCCGGCGCTAGTACTAAACGGACCGGCGGGAGCGAACGAACATCTGGACTCCGTCGATGGACGGTATTGGTTGCGCCTCGAATGGCGCGCGCTCGCACGGGCGCTGCGGGAATCAGGAGAGCTGCGTGCCCAGGCCGTTCGCGAGGCGCTGGCCTTCCGCGGGGCTCGTCACACGCGATATCCGGACAAAGTCGAAAGCGAGCGCGCCCTCTACATCACTGAAGGCCTCGCCTCGTACACCCAGACGGTGCTGGCCGCGCCCTCCGAGGCCGACGCGATCGCGCGCGCGCTCGAACTCCTGGCGGCCGCGGAGGACGGGGAAAGCTTCGTGCGCACGTTCACATACACGTCCGGGCCGGCGTATGGCCTGCTGCTCGATGCCTCGTCTCGCGGCTGGACGCGAACGGTGCGTGGCAGCGACGATCCGGTCGTGCTGCTGATGCGAGCGCTCGGGGTGCAACCGGTCGCGGACGCCGCGGCGGCTGCCGCGCGATACGGAGGCGCCGAGCTCCGCGCGGCCGAAGAACAGCGCGAGCAGCAGCGGCAGGCACTGATCGCCGAGTTACGTCAGCGATTCGTTGACGGCCCGGTGTTCGTGATGCCGTGCGGAGGCGGCGGCACCTCGAATTCTCTCGGCGCCGTGGTGATTCCAGGTGCCGGGACCGTGTACTTCCATCCCTATCGCCTGTCGGGAGCCTGCGGCACGCTCGCGGCGGAGAACGGCGTGCTCGAGGCGTCCGATGGCCGCTCGCGGCGTCTGCCGGCGCCCGTGCGCGGCGACGACGCGACGATCTCCGGAGACGGGTGGACGTTCAAGGCCGCGCCTGGATGGGTGGTTCGCGAAGGAGCAAGGCGGGGCGACTACGAAGTTGTTCGGCAGCAGCCGTGAACGACGTCGTCGCGATACGCGGCTACTTCACGCTGGGCAATTCAGGACGAAAACGGGTCATCCCAGGTTGGGCGTCGTGACAGCAAGGACGTGCATCACGGTGAATGACGCGTCGAACGATGAGTGACTTGGCCCGGAGGGAATTGCGCGGCCCGGTACGAACTCTCCGAACTCATTTTGCTGGGTGGAATCCTGAGACAGGAGACTGGTGGCCTCTGAAGAACCGGTCCGTCGCGATGTTCCGCCCAGACGGCCAACTGAGCGAAATCGAACATCACAATCCGGACGGGTCAGTTCCCCGCGAAGTACGGGTATACGACGAGGGTGGCCGGCTGACCGAGGATCAGTGGTGGGCAAACGACGTGCTGACAAGGCGCGTCCTCCATGCTTATGAGGTAGGCGGTCGAGCCGCTTCGTCCGTCACGGTTGATGTCGACGGCACGAAGCGCGAAGCCGAACTCTGTCGGTACGATGAGAACGGTCGCAAGACGAAAGTGGTTTTCCTTTCAGTTCCAGAGAGTAGCGGTGCAAGTTGTTCAACCGGTTCGTGTGGGACGATGTATGGGGTGGAGGGAACTGACGCCGCGTACTCGACTCCTGGCGCGACGACCAGCAGCACGACCTACACGAACGTGAGCTTCCGTCGGAGGTAACCTTTCGTGATGCCAGCGATGCTGTCGTCTGCCGTGTTGTGTTTTCCAGGGACCAAGATGGACGTGTTCTGAGCGAACGAATGGAGTTCGCTGGCCCTGGCGGACTGCTGGGCTCGGTAATCGACGCCAACATGCCTACCGACGAGCGAGCATCACTGATGGAGCTTGTCAAGTCAGTGTTCGAGGACCACAGCTTTTCGCTCCCGACTATGGATACGACGAGAAAGGCCGACGGATTGAGAGCATTCGCCGTATGGGGAAGTTGTCCGAAGAGCGCGTGACGCTTACTTCCTGCGTGTCGACGAGGCGACCGGCTCCACGCTGCTCGATCGCGCGATGACGTCGCGCGCGACCGGCTGCTGGAGATTTCTCAACGAGATCGCGGCTCTGCGGATGACGCCGGGCGTGCAGATACGAGCGATCACCGATCTTGACAACTCCGACCCCGACGTCGTCATTGCTGCCATTCAAACGCTGGGACAACACGGATCGCCGGCAGCGCTCGAGCCGCTGCGCATGGCTTTCCAGCGCTGGCACGCGACGTGGACCGATCGAGCAGCGGAGCTGGCGTACAGCCGCGCCGTCGAACGTCCGAACGCGAGACAGGCGATGGTTGAAGATGCGTTTCGTCAGGCGATCGGAACCGGTCAGGGTGGCTGGTACGCGCAAGTGAATTGCGCGAGCTGCAATCCCTGTGCGTCACGGACACCTGCCGCACGCAGACGGGCTACATGATTCACGAGGACGACACGAGAATCATTGTGTGGAGCATCAACGAGCCTGACGAATCCCATATCGAACTCGCGCAATACCGCTTGACATCGATCGCAGCGCTCAAGGAGAAGCTTGCTCGATATCCAAGAGGGACTGCATTTACGCTGCAGCGAAGCGCGAACGAGACCAGCGAGGTCACTGCGGCGATAACCGGACTCATGGCGTTTGCCGCCTCGCAGGGCCTGTCGATCAAGGAACGTTAAGTGAGGTCGAGCGACCGAACCCTGAGCTAGGATCGGCGGCGGGGTGCCGCAGTGCCGCCAGGCAGAGTGCGTAGCGGCGCTGTACGCAAGGTCGAACCTGCTGTCGAGCGAGTTCGCTTCGTTCTCCGCGTCCTTCAGCCGCGCCAGGTCCGAACGGACGAGAGCTGCAAACTCCTTCGCGTCGGGAGGCTCTTTAGCGAGGACGTTTTCCGGACCCGCGAGGCGCTCAAGCGGCGATGCCCAGTTGCCGCCGGACCGCGACGTGCACGTGATCATCGACAACTACGGGACTCACAAAGCGCCAAAGGTGATTCGGTGGTTTGTGCGCCATCCGCGCTATCACTTGCATTTCACGCCGACGAGTGCCAGCTGGCTGAACCAAGTGGAACGCTTCTTTTCAACCATCACCACCCGACGGATTCGCCGTGGCACCTTCGAGAGCGTGCTGGCCCTTGAAGCGGCCATCCACGACTATCTGGCGCACTACAACGAGCACTGCACGCCCTTCGTCTGGACCGCGACCGCCGACGTCATCTTGGACAAGGTCAGCCGATTTTGCCAACGAACTTCAGGGAACACGACACTAGCGCCACTTGGGTTCTGGCTTGCTCGGCAACGGTTCCCAAGCGAATGGCCCGGGTCTGATTTATTCAGTGCCTCTGATCGTGCGGCACGATTACAACACCAGTTTTCGATCCGCCATTGCCACCGTTGTCCCGTGCGCCAACGCTGAGCGTGTAACGACGCCCATCATGGTCTGACCCCAATCGTGAGGCTTGCAGCAACACGGTGAAGGAGTAGCTGCCGCCGGGGCCGAGCGCCATGGCTCCGTGCGGCTGCACGCGGCCATATTCATCCCTCACGGCAAAGGTTGCGCTCGTCACGTTCACTCCTGAACCAGTGTCCGTGATCCTCCCTGAGATCGTTATTGGCACCATTTTCCCGCTGGGCGGCCACATAACTTTCGGAGCAGCAGAAAGAGTGATCACGGGTGGAGTTGTATCTACGGGTGCGGTGTTGTTCAGCAACACGCCTAGCGAAGTGTTCGAGCAGGGCGGGGCCGTGCTGCACAGATTCGTTACGAGCAGGTCCGGCCTGCCGTCTCCATTCACGTCCGCTGACGCAACGGAACTGGCGCCCCCCTAACATCGGCTCCAGTACTTTACTTCTTGTCCCCGCGTGGCTTTGTGTGCGTTCGTGGCGTCGCTTTGGCGTGCGCAGAACGGCGCCGACGCGGGGCATCGGCAGCAACCGGGCGCGCCGATGGCTGGGACGTGTAACGACGCTCGCTCGAGTGCTTCCGCATGAATTCGCGCATGCGCCGGTGCGCCTCACTTGCGTCGTATCGGGCTGACCGAGCGGCCTGGTCGTGCAGTCGGGCTGCCGCCCGAGCAGTAGCCTCTCGTTCGGCGAGCAGCATCGCCTCCGTTTCACGCCGGCGCCGATCGGTGTCCAGTGCTGCCTTCCGCGCCGCGTGAGCTGCTGCCTCGTAGTCGGCCGCTTCGGCCCGCGCCCGCGCTTCCTCCTCCTTGGCTTGCGCTTGGCGCCGGGCGAGTTGCGCCTCGGGAAGCATCGCGCGGGCTCGCTCGAGCGCGCCGTACAGGTAGAGGGTGGAAATCCCGCTCGCCCAATAGCGGACGGCCGCCAGACTGCCCTGTGTTGTCTCCCGATCGGTGGCCACAGCCCGTCCATCATCCAGTGGGAAGAAAACGAACCAGCCATCCCAAAGATCGTCCGGCCGACATGCACCGTAAACTCTCGCGACGTACCGCCGGCCGTAAGGGTCGACGAGAATCGCGGAGTACTGTTGGACAAATTGAATAAAGTGAGCCATGTGCTTCGTCACCCGTGATTGCGGTCGTCGGCGACGTCCGCCACGCCAAACGAAGATCCGCTTCTGCATCCGTTGGTTTGAGGCGGAGCTTCGTTACTCCGATCAGTCCGAGGACGCGGCCATCCGGACGGGTTTAGATGGCTGGCGAACGAAACGTCGGACAACGGTGCCGTTCGCATCATTACCAGTCGCCGAACGTACGTTCAGCAGAATGAGTCTCGACTTCCTTAATCGGCGACGCCCCTCAGACATCTCGTCGAGCGCGGGGAGGCCGGTTAGCGCCACGTCAACAACGACAGCCGGCGCATGAAGTTCGCGGGCCAGCCGCAAGGCATCGCCTCCTTGTCCCACTCGACCAATTCGTATAAGGTTCTGTGACCGTCGTTGTCGACCATCACCCACAGATGGCGTTCGTTTCCGTTGCCATTTCTCATGTGATCATCGTAAGGAGGAGGACTCCTAGAAACAATTAGGTGTACTCTGCAATCGAATGGGAAATATTGCTGATGCGGAGGGCAAACCCGGATTACGCGTGGATGAGCCCACGCCGGATCGCGAAGCGGACCAGCCCGGCAGTGTCGTGAATGTCCAGCTTCCGCATGATGCGAGCCCGATGGCTATCAGCCGTCTTGATACTGACTCCGAGGACTGCGGCAATCTCCTTCGTCGTCTTTCCTTCCGCCACGAGTTGAAGTACCTGCCGTTCGCGTGAGCTCAATACATCGCCAGGCGGAGTGACCTTGTCGAAGTACGCCTCGACAACCGCGCGTGAGATGGTGGGACTCAAGTAGATCGCGTTCCCCCGAATCTCGCGAATTGCCTGCACCAGATCCGCCGCCGCTTGTGTCTTCACAACATATCCATGGACCCCCGCTTGCAGCGCTTCGAGGACGTAGTGGTCCTCGGTGTGCACTGTCAAGAGTAGCGTGCGAGTCCGTGGGGAGCGCCGGCGTATCTCCTTGGCCGCGTCAAGGCCATTCAGGAGCGGCATCGCAAAGTCGAGGACTGCGACGTCCGGGAGAAGTTCGCCGACCAGCCGGACGGCCTCATGACCGTTGGCCGCCTCGGCGACGACTTCGAGCCCCTCGCGTTCCAGAAGGGCTCGGAAGCCTTGTCGGACGATTACGTGGTCGTCGGCGAGGAGTACCCGGGGCGGCATGTCACACCTTTCAGCGGAACCACTACGTTGAGAGTCGTCCCTCTGCCGTGGCTCGAGTCGATCGAGAACGTCCCGCCAAGACTGGCAGCCCGCTCTCTCATGCCGATCAGTCCGAGCCCCTGGTTGTGTGTCTGTGCGGATCGCGCGCTCGCATCGAAACCGCAGCCGTTGTCTGCAATAGAGCAGAAGAGCGCGTCCGGATGGCGCACCAAATGGACAACGGCCTGAGTGGCTTGCGCGTGCTTGATCATATTCATCAGTGCCTCTTGCACGATACGGTACATCTCGGTTTCGACGGGGCCCGGAAGACGCCCGGCAATTGAGGCGGTCACAACCACTGAACGGCCCGTCCGTTTCGAAATTCCGGCTGCGAGGAATTCGATGGCAGGTTTCAGTCCGAGATCATCCAGGATCGTCGGGCGGAGCTCATGAGAGAGTCGTCGTAGCTGTGCCTCGACTTGCCCGAGCAGCGCGCGAATCTCGGTCAGCCGTTCGCGAGCGTTGGGTTGGAGCTGGGCGAGCAGCGTGTCCAGCGCGAGGTAGACTGAGACCATCAGCTGGCCTACCTCATCGTGAAGGGCGTGCGCAATTCGCCTTGCCTCCTCTTCGAGCCGCTGGTTCAGTGCGCGCAGGGCCTGTTCTGCCTGTCTGCGGGCGGAGAGCTCGCGGATTGCCTCCTGCTGCCGGCGAATAGTTCGTTCACGCTCCTGGACGAAGCCGACACTGACGGTAGTGGCGATCCGATTCGCGGCGGGCTCGTATGCGTCCAGCACTCGGTTCAGCATGACGCTATCTTCCCCGTACTTGCTGAACAGCTCTCGCGCGAGGACATCGCGCAGGAGCAGCACGATGCCGACGACCTCCCGGGTCTGGACGCCGCGCGGAATGATGCGCTCGGAGAGATTGCGCGCGTATCCTTCGAGCGCTTCGATGTCGCCCGTCGCCAGGACCTCGAGGTAACTGTCATACAGGGAGGTGGTTTCGGCACAGATTTCCTCTGCGGTCATCGCCGTGAGGTATTGACCGTCGAGAATGCGGTGAAGCCACAGCTTCCGCAGGCGGGCGCGACTGCGCCGCAGATGTCTGATCAGCTCCTTGAAGACAGGAGAGCTGCACGAAGTCGACGATTCAACGGCGGATGTTGTTAGGGTTCGCACGGTCATGCAGAAGGAACTGTCTCCGCGATGGACGACTGTTGCGATAGGCGCTCGAACTGGCCATGCCATACCGCTTGCCGGTCTTAACGTCCTGGGCTGGGCCGCTTTACCTCATCGTCAGTTTAGCCACTCCAGACGGCGCGAGGCAATCAGGTAGGTCCTTGAATCCGCCGAGGGAATTGCCCGATCGCAACCGCGATCGCCACTGCGGGTCTGGCCGATCGACGTCCGCGCGGAACAGGTGCTTCGATAGATTCGTCCTTTCTTGTCGTTGGGAAGATGCGTCACGGCGCGAGCCTTGTGCGCGCCTGGGGGCTGTAGAGACTTCGTCGAAGAAACGCACAATACCATTTCCACTTTCTTATGATGGCACCATTACGCTGGCGCACGACTCATTTAATCGCCGGGCGCACCACTTTGGATCTTCGTTGCCCGCGTTACGCCAGGCGTTCCTGCGCAAGGGCGCTTCAAAGTTCGTCGCCGACGGCGAAAGTGTCCACTTCCGCGTCAGTTGGTGGGTTACTGCGGGTCCGCTGTCGATGATCGATAGAGGCGAGCCGCTTATTCCAGACGACACCGGGCGTGTCCGGTTTGCTCTCTCATTTTGGAAGTCGATCATCCCAATTGCCATTGCAGTCGTTGTGGTATTCGGAATCATCAACGCGCCATTCGGAATGTGGGGAGAGTAGTCCTTCCGATCGTCGGATTTCTTTGGATCGTGACTCCAGGGTATCTGTTCGCCGTATGGCGCTGTTCACGGTTCGTACGGCGAACAATCCGATGACCCTGACCAGCACTCGGCGGAAGCAGTCGAACGGAGCCGAGAGCCGCAGACACGGCGACCCTCGCGCCAAACCGCCCGGCCTGATTTGAACGCGGTAGCGCGACGAGACCGTCCGTGATTCTGGTCGGGGCGTAACTAAACCGCGCACTTCGATTGTTGGATCACAAGCCCGCACACGCGATCGCTACTCTAGATTGAGCTATCAGTTGTTCAGCGGACCGATCGGCAATAGGCGTACTTTGCCGCGCGATTCATCCACTGTTACGAGCGCCCCTTCTTGCAGTTGGGATTCATACCGGCGAATCGTGGTGATCACGATTGTTCGAGATGCTCAGGAAGCACGTCCTGGCTGCGGACCTGAATGACACTCGGGCCGCTCGCTCGCGTCAGCGCGAGTAACGTGCCGAAGTCCAGGTCGTGCGTGAACACCACATGGACGTGTTCGCGCGCCCACGTCATGACGACGCGGTCCGTTGCGCGCGGGTTTCCGACGCTCGTCCAGTGAACGGCCGGCCACCCGTACGTGACGAACACGTCAACCCACGCCGGCGGCAGGCTGACGTCGACGACCAGCTTGATCACTTGTTGATCGGGACTTCGGTCTCTTCGACGCGCCACGCGGCGTAGGACAGCGCTTCGCGGATGTCTGCCTCTTCCAGGTAGGGATACGCCGCGAGGATCTCGGAAATGCTCCGGCCAGCCGCGACAAGGCCGACGATCGTCCCGACCGTGTTGCGCAGACCGCGGATGCACGGCTTGCCGCCCATCACATCAGGGTCGAGCGTGATTCTGGTCAACGGCGTCATCGCAAGCTCCCGCGTCTATTGTCGCATCACCAGCCAGAAGGGAGAGGAGACGTCTCCGCCGTTTCCAAAATGTCTCCGCGACGGAGGTCGAAATCAGAGCATTCGAGCGGACGCGAGAGGAGACTCGAAGCCGCCAACCTCTTGGTGACAAGATGCTTAACAACAGAAGTCGCGCGGCATCACCAACTTGGAAAAAACGCGTTTATCGAGTTCGAAACCCGTCACCCACCCCATCCTTACTTCCAGAGACGTTTGCAACAGTCTCGAGCAGCGTTCGGCCCTGATCGACTTCACGCGGCATCCCGCTTCAGCCGG
>Ga0066677_10000331_pt1 | contig 16207 bp, 16 predicted proteins | sample GraSoiAngelo_126_FD_62299 | JGI IMG/M metagenome (GOLD analysis project Ga0066677, IMG submission 62299) | Grasslands soil microbial communities from the Angelo Coastal Reserve, California, USA - 14_0927_09_20cm | ecosystem: Environmental > Terrestrial > Soil > Grasslands | place: USA... | reverse complement strand
AGCGGGACTACTCGCCGCCACCTGGACGGTCAGTTCGAGCTCGTGCAGCTCCCGGCCGTGCGCGTGAAGGGAAAATCCGTGGAAGTCGAGGTCTATCGGCTAGTGTGACGGACGTGACGAAGCGAGTCCTCATCGTCGATGACGAGCCGCTCTTGATCGCCGTGCTGCGAGAAATCTTTGCCCGCTTCCAGCACGGGCACGCCTACGAGATCACGCCGGCGCACACCGTGGCCGACGCCTACGACTTGCTGCTGCGGGAACAGTTCGACCTCATTCTGCTGGACATGGTGGTGCCGAGGATCGGCGATCCCTGGCCCTGGCTCCAGGGCCTCGACCTGCTCAGGCGCGTCCGCCTCCTGGGCGTGAAGGCCCCGATCTTCATGATGACCGGCGTCCGGAACACCGAGAAGGAAGCCGAGGCGCTGATCGAAGGGGCCGCCGGCTATCTCCACAAGCCGTTCGATCTGCGCGAATTGAGCCGTCTCGTCACGCTCGCCCTCGGCTGCGGCCCGGCTCCTGGCGCGTGACGGCGCGGGCGGAGGGGAAGGCTAGTGTTGCAGCCGCTCGACGAGCGCGTTGAGGCGATCGGCATCGTGGGCCATCAGATCGAGAAACCAGAACGCCGCGGCGTCGGGTTCGACGCGGACGACCAGCGCCAGGACGTCGATGGGCGCGCCGCCGTCGGGCGGCGTGAACTCGAGCTTCGCCGCCTGGCCCGCGCGCAGTCGCCGGCTCACGCGGACCTTCATGCCGGTTGACGAGATCTCCACGCACGTGCCGTCCATGGTTCCGTTCGACGCGGCGATGCGCACGCCCAGCTTGACCGCCGCGCGCGCCGCGGGGCGGCGCTCGACGGGATGCTCGGTCCGCTGCTGGCGGGAGAGCGCGAAGGGCCCGAGGTAGGCCAGAACCTGCCCCAATCGCTCGAGCGTGACCGGCTTTCGGATGAAATCGAGCGCGCCGAGCTTGAGGCATGCGCGCGCCTCCATCTCGGTGGCGACGCCCGAGACGACCACGATCGGCACCTCGGAGTCGCGGACGACCGGCAGATTCAAGAACTCCACGCCGCTCATGCCGGGCAGGCGGACATCGAGGAGGATCGTGTCCGGTCGCGCGCTCGTCAGCGCCTCGACCGCGGCCTCGGCGCTGCCGACGACGGTCGGCTGATAGCCGAGCTCGGCGATGAAGTCGCGGAAGATCTCGGCCAGCCGCTCGTCGTCCTCGACGACCAGGATCCGCATCGCGCTCATAGCTCGGCCACGCCCCAGAAGACGGGCTCGGGGGTGAGCCGGACGCCGAAGCGCTCCGCGACGGCGGTCTGTACCCGGCGGGCAAAGGCGACGACGTCGCGCGCCTTCGCGCCGTCGCGCGCGACGATCGCGAGCGCGTGTTTCGTCGAGAGCCCGACCGGCCCTTCGGCGCGGCCCCGCGTGTAACCGGCGCGCTCGATCAGCCACGCCGCCGAGAGCTTCACCTGGCCACCGGGCAGCGGCCAGCGCGGCATGGTCGGATCGCCGGCGCGGGACTCGACCGCGGCGAGCTCGGCGGCCGGAATGATCGGGTTCGTGAAGAACGAGCCGCAGCTCCGTCGGTTCGCGTCCTGAGAATCGAGCACCATCGACTTGGACCGGCGAACGGCGAGCACGCTGGCGCGCACGTCGGCGATCGCCGGCTTCGCGATGCCCCGCGCGGCCAGGTCCTTCTCGACGTCGGCGTAGCGGATGGTCGCCGGGCCGCGCGGCCGGAGCCGGTAGCCGACCGAGAGAATGACGTAGCGTCCCGGCTCATCGCTCCGGAACAGGCTGTCGCGATAGCCGAAGCGGCACTCGCGGTTCTCGAAGGTCATGATGCGCCCGGTGGAGGTGTCCAGGGCGCGCACGAAGATCACGGTCTCGCTGACCTCCTGACCGTAGGCACCGACGTTTTGCATCGGCGTCGCGCCGACCAGGCCCGGGATGCCGCTCAGGCACTCGAAGCCCGCCCAGCCGCGCTCGACGCTCGATCGCACCAGATCGTCCCAGGGCTCGCCGGCGGCCGCGATCAGCTCGACGCCCCCGTGCGCCTCGCGCGTATGGACGCCGCGCAGCGCGATCTTCACCACGAGGCCGTCGATCCCTTCGTCGGCGACGACCAGGTTCGAGCCACCACCCAGCACCCGGAGCCGCAGACCCCGGGCCCGCGCCCAGTCGAGGGCCTGGAGCACGGCGGCCTCGCTGCAGGCCTCGACGAAGAATCGGGCCGGTCCCCCCACGCCCAGCGTGCAGTGCTCGGCCAGGTGGACATTCTCGAGCGGTGTCATACTCCTCGAGAATATCGCGTCACCCCTGGCCTTCCCTCACATGCTGCGCTCCATCCGGGGATCGAGCTGATCGCGCAGCCAGTCCCCGACCAGGTTGATCCCGAGGACCAGGAGGAGGATGGCGAGCCCCGGAAACAGCGCGAGCCACCAGCCGGTTGTGATGTAGTTGCGCCCCTCGTCCAGCATGGCGCCCCAGCTCGGCGCCGGCGGCGGGATGCCCAGCCCGAGGAAGCTCAGCGAGGCCTCGGCGATGATCGTCCGCGCCACCGAGAAGGTCGCGACGACGGTGACGGGCGGGAGCACGTTGGGCAGAATATGGCGCCAGAGGAGATAGAGGTCGGTCGCGCCGAGCGCGCGCGCGGCCTCGACGAACTCGCGCTGACGCAGCGAGAGCGTCTCGCCCCGCACGATCCTCGCGTAGGTGATCCAACCCGTCACGCCGAGCACGAGAATGACGTTCGCAAGGCTCGCGCCGAGGACGGCGAGCACGGCGACGGCCAGCACGAGGACGGGGAACGCGAGCTGGACGTCGCCCAGGCGCATCAGCGCGTCGTCCGCCCAGCCGCGGTAATAGCCGGAGAGCAGCCCGAGGCCGACGCCCAGCACGCCGGCGACCACGACGGCCGCGAGGCCGACGATCAGGGAGACCCGCGCGCCATAGAGGAGCCGGCTCGCGACGTCGCGGCCGAGCGTGTCGGTGCCGAGCGGGTGCCTCGCGCTGCCGCCGGTGTTCCACATGGGCGGCGTGAGGCGCTCGACCAGGCTATTCTTGACGGGGTCCGCGGGCGCCAGCGCGGGCGCAAGCACGGCCATCAGGACCGTCCCGCAGATGACGATCAGCCCGAGGACGGCGCTCTGGTCGCGCCCGAGCCCGATCACGTCAGGCGCACGCGCGGGTCGACCACCGTGTAGAGCAGGTCCACGATCAGGTTGAGGCCCACGAAGATCAGCGCGAACACGAAGACGCCGGCCTGGATGACCGGGAAGTCACGGCCCGGGACGGCCTGAACGATCAGCCGTCCCATGCCCGGCCAGGAGAAGACCGTCTCGATGATCACGGCGCCGCTCAGCATGAAGCCGAGCGAGAGACCGGTGACGGTGATGACCGGAATCGCGGCGTTCCGGAGCGCGTGACGGTAGATCACGAGCCGCTCGGTCAGGCCCTTGGCGCGCGCGGTCCGGACGTAGTCCTGCTGCAGCACTTCGAGCATGCCGCTCCGGATCAGCCGCACGTTCTGGGCGAGCGGGGCGGCGGCCAGCGTGACCGCCGGCAGAATCAGGTGCCGTAGGCCCCCGGATCCGAAGGCGGGCAGGAGGCCGCCCAGCTCGACGGCGAAGAGCAGGATCAGCATGAGACCGAGCCAGAAGCTCGGCATCGACTGGAGGAAGAGCGACGCGAGGCGGCTCGCGTGATCGACGACGCCGTTCTTGTGGGTGGCCGAGGCGACGCCGAGCGGAATCGCCAGCACCGTCGAGAGCAGGAGCGCGGCGGCGGCCAGCTCGACCGTCGCCGGCCAGAGGTGCTCGAGCACCATCCGCATCGCCGGTCGCTTCTCGCGGATCGAGGTCCCGAAATCGCCGCGCGGGACCGACCCCAAGAACTCGAGATACTGGACGTGGAGCGCGCGGTCCAGGCCGAGCTGGTGGCGGGCCTCGGCGATCTCCTGCTGAGTCGCGCTCTGATCTACGAGAAACGGAGTGGGATCACCGGTCAGGCGGACCAGGAAGAAGACGGCGGTGACCACGCCCCAGAGCACGAACACCGCGTGAAGCGCGCGACGGAGCAAGAAGGCGCGCATCGGCGCCGGCTCATTTCTTCACGGCGACGCCGCGGAAGTCCATGTTCAGCTCCGGCAGCGGCATGAAGCGCAGCACGCGCGCGCTGTGCGCGTAGACCTTGACCTCCTGGTAGAGCGCCACGACCGGCGCCCAGTCGCGCACCTGCCGCTGCAGATCGGCGAGGAGCCGTAGACGCTTCTGCGGGTCGACCTCGCGGCGCGTGGCGGTGTAGAGCGTCATCAGCTCGGGTGGGTAGGGCACCCAGTTGATCAGCGCGATCGCGGCCCAGTCGCGCAGGTAGTCGTCGGCGTCGAGGTTGTTGCCGGTCCGGCAGGCGGTGAATCCGCCATTGGGTGGCAAGGTGCCCTTCGTTCCCGTCTGCAGCAGGGTCGCGAAATCGACGGGCTTCAAGGTGACCTGCACGCCGACGTCCTTCAGCATCTCGACGACCGCCGGCGTCATCTCGTCGAAGCTCTGGCCGTAGTGCTTGGCCGGGAACAGGAGCTGCAGCGTCAGGGGATTCGTGTCGCGAAAGCCGGCTTCGGCGAGCAGCGCCCGGGCGCGACCCGGATCGTACGGGTAGGGCTCCTGCGCGGCATAGCCGTACGAGACCGATGCGACCGGCGAAGCGTTGGCCAGGGCGTAGCCGTTGAAGATCTTCTTGATGATCGCGTCCCGGTTGACGGCCAGGTTGAGCGCCAGCCGCACGCGCTGATCGACGAAGAGACCGTCCTTGCCGCCCGAGTCGTACTTGTCCTTCGAGCGGCCGTTGAGGTAGAGCCGGCACGAGAGCTTCTGTGGGCTCGAGGCCACCTTGAGCCTCGAGTCCTGCCCGAGCGCGGGCGCGTCGAACGGCGGCACGCCCTCAATGAGCCCGACCTGGCCCGCTCGCAGCGCGGCGATGCGGGCGGCGCCCTCGGGGATCGTCTGGAATCGCATCGTGCGAAAGAGCGGCTGCGTGCCCCAGTACGCGTCGTTCTTTTCGAACAGCATCGACGTCTTGCGCTTCCATTCCACCATCTTCCATGGTCCGGTCCCGACCGGGCGATCGTTCAGCCCCTCCACGCCGTTCTTGAGCGTGTAGGCCTTGGGCACCATCGGCTCGCGGCCGATGAAATCCCAGAGCGTCGGCGCGGGCTCGCTGGTATGGATGCGAACGGTGTAGTCGTCCAGTTTCTCCCATCGCGTGACGAACGGGTACGTCTTCTCGAACGGGGTCGCGGCCAGCACGTCCTTGATCGTCCAGCGGTCGAGGTTCCGTCGGAAGAAGCGATCGAGATTGAAGAGCACGGTGTCGGCGTTGAACGGCTCACCGTCGTGGAAGGTCACGCCGCGCCGGAGCGCGAATTCCCAGGTGAGCTCCCCCGCGGGCTTCCACGAGAGCGCCAGGCCCGGCACCGGGCGACCCTGGGCGTCCACGTCGACCAGGCTCTCGAACACCTGACGGATGTAGTTCGAGCGAATCGAGCCCATGCCGATGCGCGGGTCCATGTTGGTGGTGTCGTCAGCGAGCGCGACCACCAGCTCGGCGTCGGGATCGATGGCGACGCCGTCCACGGTGCGCGGCTGCGCGGCGGCTTGCGGCCCAGCCGCCACCAGGGGCCACGTGAGCATCACCGCGGGCATCAGCATCCGAGCGCGACGGATCATCTTCGGCTCCTCTCGCAGAATGGCCCCCAACTACATAGCAAGGCTCCGGTCTTGTCAACGCCGCGAGCCTCGCGGGATCATCAGCAGCAGAGGGAGAACGCGGCGCTCGTGCGCTAGCGGCTCCGCTCGACGATCCGGAAGAGCCCGAAGCCGAGAATCGTCGCGGCCATGACGAGGCCGGCCAGATAGATGGGCGCGGCGGGGCTGCCGAAGAGGTCACGCACACCGCCGGCGGCGAGCTGCACGGCCGCCATCACGACGTAGTACGTCGTGTAGTACACGCCCAGCGCCGTCGCCAGGCGCTCGGTCGGCACGGCCTTGGGCAAGAGCGCCATCAGCGCGCCGGGGGGCGCGCCGATCGCGAGGCCGACCAGGCTGAAGGCCACGAGCGGGTGCGGGAACGCCGGAATGAGCATCGTGACCAGAGCGGCGACGAGGCTGCCCGCGACGATGAGGAGGTTGGGCCGGCCGAGGCGATCGCTGAGCAGCCCGCCCAGCGGCACCGAGAGCATCGTGAGCCAGATCGCCAGGCTCACGATGAAGCCGGCGTCGCCCAGCGACGTGCCGCGGGAGGTCAGGAGGCCGGGGCCGAACGCGATGATGGCCACGAGGCTCGCGTTGAAGCAGCCCCAGGCGAAGCCTCCGCTCGTCGCCAGCGTGATCTCGCGGGCCGGCAGGCGCACCCGTCGCTCGGCCGCCCTGGCGGCGCCGCTCGCCGGGCGCGGTGGGTTGCGGTAGGCGAACGCGATCAGCACGAGCCCGAGCGCGGCGACGAGCGCCGTCGCCTCGATCGCCGTCCGCCACGACGCGTGCGTGGCGAGCGCGCCGAGCGTCGCGGCGGCGATACCGAGTCCGACCGGCCAGCTCGTCAGCATGACGCCCATCGCCGTCGACAGCTCGCGCTCCGCGAACCAGTCGGCGACCATCTTGGCGAGCAGGATGTTCATGAGCACGGCGCCGACGCCGCTCAGCAGGCGTCCTGCGGCCGCGACGATGAAGCCGTAGGCGGCGGCGGTGACGAGGCCGCCGGCCACCATCAGCGCGAGGCTGACGACCACGATGCGCCGGTCGCCGAAGCGCTGGCCGAGCACGCCGCCGGGAAGCGCGAACACGGCGCCGGGCAGCAGGTAGAGACCGATCAGGGAGCCGAGCTGCACCCAGGTGAGCTGCAGCTCCGCGACCATCAGCGGCGCCACGGCGGCGACGGACTGGAACTGAAAGCCCATCGAGGTGCGGGTGACGAACACGATCGCCAGCGCCACCCAGCGGTTCGCCATGTGGCCGGGATGATAACGCGGACCGCTGCGGCTTGATCAATTGCGGCAGCCGACATAGAGTCCGCCCAGAGATGATCACGCATGAGGGGGAAACGATGGGCTCACCTGTAGCGCCGACCACCATCAGCCGCCGAGACCTGCTCAAGCTCGGAGGCGCCGCGGCCGCGGGAGCCACGCTGCCGCTCCTCGACCGTGAGCCCGCGGAGGCCCAGACGCCGAAGCGCGGCGGCGTGTTCCGGATCCGCGGTGAGGACGCGACCACCGGCTTCGATCCGCATCTCTTCTCGAACCACCACCGGATCTCGACGAATCTCTCCTTCACTCATAGCCGCCTGGTGAAGGTGAAGGCCGGCCCCTCGATCGTGCCGGGCACGCTGCCGGTCGAAGGAGACCTGGCCGAATCGTGGACGCAGCCGAATGACCGGACGTACGTCTTCAGGCTCAGGAAGGGCGTGCGCTGGCACCCGAAGCCTCCGGTGAACGGTCGCGAGCTGACCGCGGAGGACGTGAAGTACACCTACGAGCGCTTCCTGTCGATCAAGGGCAATCCGAACCGCTCGATGCTCGGCGCCGTCGAGAAGATCGACGCGCCCGACAAGTACACCGTTCGCTTCATGCTCAACGAGCCGTCGGGCTGGTTCGTCGACTATCTCGCGCAAACCGTGATGTGGGTCGTGCCGCGCGAGGCCGTCGAGCAGTTCGGCGATCTCAAGCGACCCGAGGCCGTCATCGGGACCGGGCCGTGGATGCTCGAGCGCTACGAGCCGAACGTGCGACTGACGTTCGTGCGGAACCCGAACTACTTCGTACCCGGGCTTCCGTACGCGGACGGGGTCGAGGTGACCATCGACGAGGATCCTTCGTCGCGACTCGCCACCTGGATTTCAGGCAAGTATGACTTCGCCCCCGAGTACGGACAGTGCGTGCGGCGGCTCGATCTCGACGTCGCCAAGGGGCGCAAGCCGAACCTCAAGACCCAGGATTTCACCGTGCTCTTCAGCGGCGTCACGATGATGAAGCTCGATCGCGAGCCGTTCAAGGACGTCCGGGTGCGCCGCGCGCTGGCGTTAGCCATGAACTGGAAGGAGGTGCTCGAGACGAATGCCTGGTCCCAGGGGCATGGCGTTCCGAATCCGGCGATTCCCGCCGCGCTCAAGGAGTGGTCGATCCCGATCAATCAGCTGAGCCCGGAGGGGCGGCGTCACTACGAGCAGAACATTCCGGAGGCAAAGCGACTGCTCACGCAGGCCGGCTTCCCGAACGGACTCAAGCTGCCGGTCGAGGCGACGCTGGGCTGGAGCCCGGACTACGTCGACAACTTGCAGGTGGTCATGCGGAACTGGAAGGACGCCGGGATCGACACGGAGCTACGCGGCAAGGAGTTCGGCGCCTTCATGTCGAGCGTGATTTACGGAAAATTCGAGAAGCTCGCCCACAGTCTGCGCGGCGGAAGCCCGATTGCCGACATCTATCTCTACGCCGGACACGTTCCCGGCGAAGCCCTGAACGCCTCGGGCGTCGACGATCCCAAGCTGACCGAGATGATCAAGCTGCAGCGGCGCACGCTCGACACCGCGAAGCGGCGCGAGCTCGTCTACGACATCCAGCGCTACCTCGCCGAGCAGGTGTACTACGCCTACGATGCCTCGGTGACCACCGTGTCGGCCTGGGAGCCGTACGTGAAGAACTTCGCGCCGAACCTCGGGCACGACTACGGCGGGCGGCTCATGGCCGCGTGGCTCGACCGCTGAGCGGCCCGGCTTGACTCGCTCACGCGGATGCCGCACGATCGCACGTACCGTCTAGGAGGACATGATGGCGTACTCGACTGACTCGAAGTCCGCGGCCGTGCGCGCTCAGCTCGACCATCCCGTGATCGACGGCGACGGGCACTGGCTCGAGCCGGTGCCGATCTTCCTCGACTACCTCCGTGAGGTCGCCGGATCTACCGTCGTCGAGCGCTTCCGGAAGATGGCCACCGCGCACATCGACCGCGGCTGGTACGACATGACGCCGGCCGAGCGCCTCGATCGGCGGCCCACGCGCCCGACGTGGTGGGGCGAGCCGGCCAACACGCTCGACCGCGCGACCGCGATGATCCCGAAGCTCTTCTACGAGCGGCTCGACGACTTCGGGATCGACTTCGCGATGCTCTACACCTCGCTCGGCCTCTTCCACATCGCCAATCCGGACGAGGAGCTGCGCCGGGCCATCGCGCGCGCGGTCAACAGGATGAACGCGGAGATGTTCAGGCCATACGCGCATCGCATCGCGCCGGCGGCGGTCGTGCCGGTGCACACGCCCCAGGAGGCGATCGACGAGGCGACCTACGCCGTGCGCGAGCTCGGCATGAAGGTCATCATGATCGCCAACCACGTGCGGCGCCCGGTGCCGGCGTTCGCCCGCACGGCGTCCGACCCCACACAGGTGCGCCACTTCGTCGACTCGCTCGCCTACGAGAGCCCCTACGACTACGACCCCCTCTGGGCCAGGTGCGTCGAGCTGAAGGTGGCGGTCACCGCGCACTCCGGCAGCATGGGCTGGATGGGCCGCGAGTCGGTCAACAGCTTCACGTTCAACCACATCGGCCACTTCGCCACCGCGAGTCACGCGTTCGCCAAAGCGCTGATCCTCGGCGGTGTCGTGCACCGCTTCCCCTCGCTGCGGTTCGCGATGCTCGAGGGCGGCGTGGGCTGGGCCTGCAACCTCGTGACCGACCTGCTCGGCCACTGGGAGAAGCGCAACGGCCGCGCCATGGAAGCCCACACGCGACCGACGAACCTCGACAAGCAGGGGCTCAAAGATCTCTTTACCCGGTTCGGCGGGCGCGTCTACGAGGAGAAGATGGACGAGCTGATGAGCTGCCTGAGCCTCGTGCCGCCGTTCAAGTCGGCCGAGGAGATGACCGAGCGAGAGTACCGAGGAGAGCTCGATGATTTCTCCGCGGCCCACGTCGGCTCGGCCGACGAGCTGCGCCGGCAGTTCTCCGAGCACTTCTACTTCGGGTGCGAGGCCGACGACCCGACGACGGCCTGGGCGTTCGACCGCCACGGTCACCATCGCCTGAACCCGATCTTCAGCTCCGACGTCGGTCACTTCGACGTGACCGACATGTCCGAGGTGCTGGAGGAGGCCCACGAGCTGGTCGAGCACGGCCTGATCACCATGGACGATTTCCGGGAGTTCGTCTTCGGCAACGCCGCGCGGCTTCATACCGCGCTGAACCCGGATTTCTTCAAGGGCACGGTGGTAGAGCACGCGGTCGCCAAGGAGCTCGTGCGCTGATCGACACCGTCCGCGAGTGGATCGACGAGGCCCAGTGCCTCGTGGCGCTCACGGGCGCCGGGATCTCGACGGACTCCGGGATCCCGGACTTCCGCGGCCCGCAGGGCGTCTGGACGAAGAACCCCGAGGCCGAGAAGCAGTCGACCCTGCAGAACTACGTGGCCGATCCCGAGGTGCGCCAGCGCGCGTGGCAGAGCCGGCTCACCTCGCCGGCCTGGAAGGCGGAGCCCAACGACGGTCATCGCGCCTTCGTCACTCTGGAGAAGCGCGGCAAGCTCGACACCCTGATCACGCAGAACATCGACGGGCTCCACGTGAAGGCCGGCTCGTCGCGCGACCGTGTGATCGAGATCCACGGCACGATGCACGAGGTGGTGTGCCTGGCCTGCGGTGAGCGGGCGGCGATGGAGCGGGCGCTCGCGCGCGTGCGCGCCGGCGAGGACGACCCGCCGTGTCGGACGTGCGGCGGCATCCTCAAGTCGGCGACGATCTCGTTCGGTCAGGGGCTCGTGCAGGAAGACCTGCACCGCGCTCAGCGCGCCGCATCGAGCTGTGACCTGATGCTCGCCGTCGGCACGAAGCTGTCGGTGTACCCGATCGCGGGGGTCGTGCCGGTCGCCAAGCGCGCCGGCGCCCGCGTCGTGATCCTCAATGCGGAGCCGACCGAGATGGACGAGCTGGCTGACGCCGTGCTGCGTGGCTCGATCTCGAGCCTCTTGCCCCGCCTGGTGGAGGGCGCCTGATGCCGGTGACCCGATTCGACGTGCGATTGAAGCGCCCGCTCGCCGGTGGTGCCGCGTTCGGCGACGTCGGCCCGTACGACGAGCTGAAGGGCACGCTCCGGTTCTCGATCGATCCCAAGCACGCGGCGAACGAGCGCATCACCGACGTCGCGCTGGCGCCGCGCGATCACTCCGGACGCGTCGAGTTCGAATCCGACGTGTCGATCCTGGTGCCGGTCGATCGCGGGCGGGCGAGCGGTCGAGTGATGCTCGACGTGGTCAACCGCGGAAACACGGTCGCGGTGCCCAACTTCAACCGCGCGACGCGCCCGACGTTCCTCCCCGGCTCGAATCCCGACCCGCCCGTCGATCCGGGCGACGGCTTCCTCATGCGGCGCGGCTATGTCGTGATCTCCTGCGGCTGGCAGATCGATCTCCCGGAGGTGCCCGGGCTCCTCGGCCTGCGCGGGCCCGAGGCGCTCGACGCGAGCGGCAACCGCATCACGGGGCGTGTGTACACGCAGCTGCAGACGCCGTCGCCGGCGACGCATCTCTTGCTCTCCGATCGCGGCCACCGTGCGTACCCGGCGGTCGATCTCGCCGAGCGGGACGCGGTCTTGCTTGTGCGCGATCAGCCCGACGGCGCGGCGACCCCGATCGACCGGAGCCGGTGGCGCTTCGCCCGCGTGTCCGGCGGCGACGTCGTGGCCGATCCGCGCTACATCTGGCTCGAGGGCGGCTTCGAGAAAGGGCGCATCTACCAGGTGGCCTACACGGCGATCGGCGCGCCGGTGGTCGGGCTCGGCATCGCCGCGCTGCGCGACGCCGCCGCCTGGCTCAAGAGCGGTACCGCGCGCGAGGGTAACCCGGCGCCCGACGTCCTCCGGTACGTGTACGCCTACGGCCGCTCGCAGACCGGGCGACTGCTGCGGACCCTCGTGTTCAACGATCTCAATCTGGACGAGCAGGGCCGGGAAGCGCTCGACGGGATCATCGCCAACGTGGCCGGCGGCCTGCGCGGCGAGTTCAACCAGCGGTTCGGCCAGAATTCGAAGGACCGGCCGCACATGATGGACTACGTCCAGCCGGCCACCGACGAGGACCTGCACCGGCGGCTCACGGCGCGCGCGAGCAAGCTGAAGGTGTTCTACACGAACAGCTCGGCGGAATACCACCGCGGCGACGCCTCGCTCGCCCACACGAACGCCGAGGGCACTCGCGACGTCGCGAACGGTCCGTTGGCGCGCGTCTATCACTTCGCGGGCACCGAGCATGGTCTCGGCGTGTGGCCGCCCACGGCCGAGAAAGCGGCCGCCGCCGATCCGTCGGAGCCGCCCGAACACTCGCAGAACTTGCGGAACACGATCGACTACGCGCCGCTCCTGCGCGCGTGTCTCGTCAACCTGGATCGCTGGGTCACCGAAGGCGTCGAGCCGCCGCCGAGCCGGCATCCGCGCCTGGCCGAGGGCACCGCGGTGGCGTTCGAGGCGCTCCACGCGGTATTCGATCGAATCCCCGGCGCCAGCTACCCGTGCCATCACGCGCGTCCGTGCCGCCTCGATTTCTCGGCGCTGCCGCCGCGCCCCGGTCCGGCGTGCGGCTCACTCGTCTCCGCGGTCGACGCCGACGGCAACGAGGTCGGCGGCATCGCGCTGCCGGAGGTCGCCGTGCCGCTCGGCACCCATACGGGATGGACCCTCCGGCATCCGTCGATCGGCGGCGAGGCTCAGCGTCTGGTCTTCGCCGGAGCGACGATTCCGTTCGCGCGCACTCGGCTCGAGCGCGAGGCCGCCGGCGATCCGCGACCCTCGATCGAGGAGCGCTACCGGTCGCGCGAAGATTATCTCGAGCGAGTCCGCCGCGCCGGCGCGGCGCTCGTGACTCAGCGCTACATGCTCGAAGAGGACGTCGAGCTCGAGGTCGCGCTCGCGGCGCGGGCGTGGGATCACTGGACGGCCTGAGGCGAGGACACCACCATGGCAGTCACCAGGAAAAACATGCAGCCGGAGGCGCTGGCCGCTCCGGTCAGAAACGGCCACACGCTCTACTCCCACGTCGTCGCGGTCGAAGGCCGTCGCATGGTCTTCGTCGCCGGCCAGCTCGCGCGCGACCGCGCCGGCAACGTCGTCGGCAAGGGCGACATGCGCGCGCAGATCCGTCAGGTCGGCGAGAACATCAAGGCCGCGCTGGCGGCCGCGGGCGCAACGCTCGGCGACATCGTGAAGACCAACACGTATGTGACCGACATGGACGAGTACTTCCGCCACGTGGACGTCCGCATGGAGTACTTCGGTCCGGCGCTTCCCACCAGCACGACGGTCGAGGTGCGACGCCTCGCGCATCCCGACTTCCTGGTCGAGGTCGAAGTCGTCGCGATGACCGGGTAGCTCGTCTCAGGCGAGCTGGTCAGGGCTCGCCGATCGGGTCGGGGCCGAGGCCGCTGGCCAGCGGGAGACCGCGCCCGCACATCGGGCACTCGCCGGGCGTCCAGATGTTGTTCGGAAGCGAGGCGAGCGTCTCGAGGGCGATTGACCGGTCGGCGGCGATTCGCGAGGCCGACGAGCCCAGCACGAGCAAGGCGCCGATTGCGACGGGGCGGGCGGCGCAGGCCTCGAGATCGGTGAGGGTGCCGCGCACGGCCGACCCGGCGTTGATGACGTCGTTCACGATGGCCACGCGCCGGCCGCGGACTTCCGCCCGCAGCGCGCGCGGCACGCGATAGTCGACTGCAAACAGGCCGCCGCGCTCAGGATTCGGAAAGCGCTCCGAGTAGGCGAAGGGCACGCCGAGCTCGGAGGCGACCATCATCGCGACGAAGGCGCCTTCCACGAGCGGGCCGCAGACCGCCTCGATCGCGTAGGGCGCGAGTCTCGCTGCGAGCCGCGCGGCCAGCCGCCGGACGGGATCGGGCGCGAGGCACAGGAGCTCGAGGTCGAGCCATAGCTCTCCGTGATGACCCGACTCGAGCAGAAAATGGCCGCGGCGAGCCGGCATGAGCGCGATCACGTCGTCGTGAGTCTCTGCGCTCATCGCCGACACCACGCGCTCACGAGCGTCGATTCAGGGTTGTAGACGGGTCGAGCGCCAGGAGCCGCCGCTGAAGCCCGCGTCGGTCGACGCGAGCGCGCGCGTCCACAGCGCCCGATCGTGGGCGCGCGCCGGCTGGCCCACCCACAGCTCGACGCGCTCGGCCCACACGCGGTAGCCTCCCCAGCGCTTGGGCCGGGGCAGATCGCCGCCGGCGCGCTTGGCCTCCAGCTCGACTTTCGCCAGAAACGCCGCGCGCGACTCGATCGGCTGGCTCTGGTCGCTGGCCGATGCCGCGACGCGCGCGTCACGCGGTCGCGAGCTCCAGTACGTGTCGGAGTCCGAGTCGGGTGCGAGGGTCACCGGACCTTCGATGCGCGCCTGCCGCTCGTGCGCGTCCCAGTTGAAGACGAGCGCCGCGTAGGGGTTGACGTCGAGCGCCTTGCCCTTGGCACTCTCGCGATCGGTGTAGAAGACGATCCAGCCGGCGCGGACGTCGATACCACGGCAGATCACCATGCGCGCCGAGGGCCGGCCGTCGGGATCGACGGTCGCGAGCGTCATCGCGTGCGCGTTGCGGATATCGGCGAAGGCTTCCTTCAGCCAGCTGTCGAGGAGTGGCAGCGGGTCCGCCGGAAGGTCCGTGGGCAGCGCCGGCTTGGGGATGTCGAGCCTCCTGCCGGAAGACTACCTTATTTCATGGGCTCGGAGGCCGCCGCCGATTCACCAGGGTGGCGACGACGTGGACGATGTCGGTCGGGTCGATCGGCTTGCGGAGGTACACGTCGAAGCCGGCGGCGCGCGCCTCGCGGACGCCGAACCGCTCGGAAAAGAACGTCACGGCGATCGCGGGTACGTCGCGGCCCGACGGCTGCGAGCGCACCCATCGGATGAGCTCCAGGCCGTTCTCGCCGGGCAGCCCGAGATCGCTCACGATGATGTCGACCTCGCCGGCGCCCAGGATCTGTCGGGCCTCCGCCACGGAGCCGGCGGTGATGACGGCAACGCCGTACGGTTCGAGGGCAGCCGCGAGCAGCTGGACGGAATCGTGATGGTCGTCGACGACCAGCGCCTTGACTCCAGAAAGGACAGGTCGATCCACGGAGCTCATGATGTCGATTCGCCTCGCAATGTCGTTTGCCGGTTCGCGTCATTCGGTCGCGCCGTCGCGCGATCCCGGCGATGACGGGCCCACGAAAATCGGCTCGGGCGTGGAGGTCGCGAACGGAGCGGCTAACTACCGAGGGACGCGAGGACTAGTGTTCTTCCGACGTCTCCGGAGCGGCCGGGGACGAGGCGACGACATACGAACGCGGTGAGTAGCGACCGAGTGGCACGCTCGCGGCGCGCGGTCGCGCGAGGCGTCGGGGGCTCGAGCACTTCGCGCACGGGCAGCACCCCCCGCATCGCCGGAGACGCCAGGACCGGCATGGCGGGCTTGGCCTCGATGCTCTCCACGAAGTACGAATCCGACTCGAAAAAGAAGACGCCGGGCACGGAAGGATCGCAGTAGTCGGCGGTCAGGTAGAGCTGGACGGCGAGGACGAGGAGCCGGCGCAGCAATGTCAGTAGCCTTCCTCCTCCAGGAGCGGAAACGCGCTGGCCACGTGCGCGGGCCGGACCGGCGACGCCGGATGGAGGTAGGACGAGTTGAGCGCCGAGAAGCGATCGACGCCGAGGAGCCCCAGGCAGATCCGGATCTCCTCTTCCAGGAGCTCGAACACCCGCACGAGACCCGCCTGGCCGGCGGCGGCGAGGCCACAGCAGCAGAGACGACCCATCCCCACCGCCTGCGCGCCGAGCGCGATCGCCTTCACGACGTCGGTCCCCCGCATGAAAGAGCCGTCGACGATGATCGTCGAGCGCCCGCGCACGGCGGCGACCACTTCGGGCAGCACGTCGGCGCTGCCGCGCCCGTGGTCGAGCTGACGGCCGCCGTGGTTGGACACGTAAACGCCGTCGACCCCGTGATCGCACGCGAGCGCCGCGTCCTCCGCGGTGGCGATGCCCTTGAGGATCAGCGGGATGTCGTGGAGATCCTTGAAACGCTTCACGTGATCCCAGCTGAGCGCGGCCTGAAACTCCTGACCGGTCGCCCGCGTGCGCCAGGGCTTGACGAAGCGCCGGGCCAGATCGCGCTCGCGCCGGCTGTACATGGCCGTGTCCAC
>Ga0066677_10000329_pt1 | contig 16269 bp, 14 predicted proteins | sample GraSoiAngelo_126_FD_62299 | JGI IMG/M metagenome (GOLD analysis project Ga0066677, IMG submission 62299) | Grasslands soil microbial communities from the Angelo Coastal Reserve, California, USA - 14_0927_09_20cm | ecosystem: Environmental > Terrestrial > Soil > Grasslands | place: USA... | reverse complement strand
GATGGAGCAGATCACCGACAAGGACCTGTCGACGCTCGGGTTCCTCGGCTATCCATTGCTCCAGACTGCGGACGTCATTATTTATGACGCGCACTATGTGCAGGTCGGTGAGGACCAGGTGCCGCACCTCGAGTTGAGCCGTGAGATCGTGCGACGGTTCCACAACTTCTATGGCGAGCTGTTCGTCGAACCGCAGCCGCTGCTGACGACTTTTCCGCGTCTGCCCGGGCTCGATAACCGGAAAATGAGCAAGAGCTATGGAAATACCATCGATCTGTCGGATGATGCGGATACCGTCGTGAAGAAGGTGAAGCAGATGTACACCGATCCGAAGCGGGTGCGGGCAGACGTGCCCGGCACCGTCGAAGGTAACCCCGTGTTCATGTACCACGACGCGTTCAACCCGGACACGGCGGAGGTCGATGATCTCAAGTCGCGCTATCGTGCCGGAAAAGTCGGAGACGTCGAGGTGAAGACGAAGCTGGCGAAGGCGCTGAACGCGCATCTCGATCCGATGCGCGCGCGCCGGGCGCAGTTGATCTCCAAGCCGTCCGTGCTGAAAGAGATTCTCGTCGAGGGCTCGCGCAAGGCGCGCGGGATCGCCGAGGAAACCATGGAACGGGTGCGGCACGCGGTCAACCTCAGTTACAGGTAGGCCGGGTCTTTCGATCCGGCAATCACTATGGAACATCAACAGGAATTCGAATCGATCCTCGAGGCGTACCCGGTCCGCCTGCAGAACTTCGAGGGCCCCCTCGATCTGCTGCTGCACCTGATCAAGAAGCACGAGCTCAATATCTACGACATCCCGATCGCGCTGATCACGTCGCAATACGTCGAGTACATCGACCTGATGCAGGAGATGAACCTGGATGTCGCGGGGGAATTCCTCGTCATGGCCGCGACGCTGATTCACATCAAGTCGCGCATGCTGCTGCCGCGGCCAGACCCGACGCAGGAGGATCCGGAAGAGGATCCGCGCGAAGCGCTCATCCGCCGGCTGCTCGAACATCAGAAGTTCAAGGCGGCCGCTGAACTGCTGCACGAGCGCGAGACGCTGCGCAGCGCCCAGTGGACGCGCGCGGATGGCCCGGTGCTCGAGATCGCCGGCGAAGCGCCGGAGCCGGAAGTCGAGGTCGATCTCTTCAGCCTGATCACCGCTTTCCGCGCCGTCGTCGAGCGCTCGAAGGCGCGGCCGAAGGTTTATCTTCCCGCGGAGCAGATTCGGATCGAGGATCGAATCGAGCAGCTGCTCTCCCGCCTGTCGGAGACGGAGGCGTGCGGCTTCGAGGATCTCTTCGAGGACGTGCAGACGCGCGCCGGCCTCGTCGTCACCTTCCTCGCGCTGCTCGAGATGATCCGGTTGAAGCTGATTCGCGTGTTTCAGAGCGGGGTCGTCGGCCCGATCCGTGTTTACAAGCGCCAGCGCCCGGCGGATGCGCCGCGGCCGCTGCACGATCCGGAAGAAGTACACGCGCAACACGTGGCAGAGCACGCGCAACACGTGGCAGACGCCGCAAAGAAAGAGGGCGAATAAGGTGTCCGACCATCTGAAACCGATTATCGAGGCGTTGATCTTCGCGTCTCCGGAGCCCGTCACGCTGAAGCAGTTGTACAAGCTGCTCGACAGCGAGCCGAAGGAAGATGTCGACACGGCGCTCGCAGCCGTGCGCGCGGACTACGAGCGTCCGGGCGGCCTGCAGCTCGTCGAAGTCGCCGGCGGCTACCAAATCACGACGAAGCCGGAGCTGCACGAATGGGTGCGCCAGCTGTTCCACGAGCGCACTACCCAGAAGCTCTCCGTGCAGTCACTCGAAACGCTCGCGGTGATCGCCTATAAGCAGCCGGTGACGGCGCTGGAGATTGCCGAGATCCGCGGGGTCAGCAGCAGCACGGGCGTGCTGTCGACGCTCATCGAACGCAAGCTGGTGAAGACGGTCGGCCGCAAGCAGGTGGTTGGCCGTCCATTCATGTATGGCACGACGCGTGAGTTCCTCGAGCGCTTCGGTCTGAACGACATCAGCGATCTCCCAAAAGTCGACGAGCTGTCCGACGCGCTCGGCTTCGAGCTGCCCGGGGCGCTGTCGGAGCCCACCATTACGACGTCGCCGTTGCCGTTCGAGGCCACAGAAGAGCAGGCGGCTGCGGAGGAACCCGAGCGAGCGGAAGGGATGGCGGAGGATGGGGAGACGGTGCACTGAACTTCCGCCTGAAGGCGGAAGCCACGAGACTTTCTTTTGGAAGAACCATGTGGCTTCCACCTTCAGGTGGAAGTCAGAGTCCTGCCGCTTTTCTCAGCGCTGAGAGTTCTCGCGGCGTCAGTTCACGGTAGTGTCCCGGCGGCATCTCGTCGTCTGTGATCGGTCCGATCGCGACGCGACGCAAGCGGACGACGGGGTGGCCGATGGCGTCGAACATTTTCCGCACCTGACGCTGACGCCCTTCATGAATCGCGATCTCGATAATCGCTTGCGAACCACCTGGTGTCTCGCGCATCTGCACAACGGTGACGCGCGCGCGCGACGTGCGGCGTCCTTCGATGACGAGGCCGCGTGCGAGCCGGTCGAGCTCGTGAGCGTCGGGCAGGCCCTTGACGCGCGCCTCGTAGATGCGTTCCACCTCGTGGCGCGGATGCGTGAGGCGGGACGCGAGCTCGCCGTCGTTGGTCAGCAGCAGCAACCCCTCCGAGTCGTAATCCAGCCGGCCCACGGGGTAGACGTACTCGCGCACGCGCGTCACCAGGTCCATGACGGTCGGCCGTCCCTCGGGATCGCTGCGCGTCGTCACGTAGCCGCGGGGCTTGTTGAGGAGGATGTAAACGCGGCGCTGCTCGACGCGGATGCGCCTGCCGTCCACTTTGATCTCGTCGCGCGCGGGGTCCGCTTTCGTCCCGAGCTCGGTGACGACCGTGCCGTTCACCGATACCCGCCCCTGGGTGATCAGTTCTTCTGAGAGTCGTCGGGAGGCGACGCCGGCGGCGGAGAGGATCTTTTGAAGACGTTCAGGTCCGTGCTCTGCGGGCTGTCTGCTCTTCTCAATGCTCGCGGGGCCCGGCATTTTCGAATCGCGTCGGGGCCCCACCCCCGACGCGGCAGCTGAAGGCTCTCGCTCGCGCTCGCTCGGCGCCGGCGCTTCGCGCCGGTTCGCTCCGCCGCCTCGCTCGGGCCGCAGGCGCATTCTGTGTTCTGCCTCCTGCCTCCTGTCTCCTGACTTCTGTCTACTCATCCAGCAGATCCGACCAGAAGTCTATCAGGCGCCAGATGGCACTGGCGGTGGAACTGCGGTCGACTTCCGCGTGTGTGATGAGGGGCGTTGCGAGCTGATGGACGGTCACGCCGCGCGCGCGCAAATCCTTTGCGAGCAGCACCGATTCGATCGCGGGGACGACGTTGTCGTCGGTGCCGTGCAGCAGGTAAACGGGGCACGCGGGCGCGGCGGAACGTGACGGGGAGAGCGCGGGATCGCCGCCAAGTGCCGCCATGTGCGGCAGCAGAATCGGTCCGAGCCGTTTCACGTCGCGCGCGTTCACGTAACCCATATACGTCCGTGACGGCTCGGCGAGCGTCGCTTCGAGCGACTTCGCGCGCGCGAACTCCGCCGCGGCCCTCGGCTTGTCCACCATGTCCAGCCGCGAGGCTTCGAGGAACGACAGGATCGCGTCGCGCAGCGGCTGGACCTGCTGGCGCGGCACGACGTTATCGGCGGCGCCGAGCAGCACGATCGCCAGGCCGTAGTCGTGCGGCGGCCGCGCTGCGCCATCCGGCTGGATGCCCGTGCACAGATATCTGAGCGTCCGCGGCAGATCGCCATGCCCGCCGAACGACATCGCGAACGCGACCTTGTCCCTGATCGATGGACGTGCCGCCGCCACAATCGTCAGACCGCCGCCGAAACTGATCCCCATCATGCCGATGCGCCCGTCGTCGCCGCGGTACTCGGCGCCCCGCAGCATCCAGGTGGCTGCGTCCTCGATCATGTCAGTCGTGCGCGGGGTGATTTGGTAGTGCACCAGATCGGGAAGTTCGACCGTCAGCACCGGGTGGCCCATTGACGCGAGGTCGCGCGCGAAGGCCACGAGCCGCGGCTCGTCAATCCCCGCGGCGTGGACGCCGGGGACCAGCATGATTCCGCGTCCAAGCACTCGATAGGGCTGATAGGCGTGTGCCTTCAGCGTCCCGCCATGCCACGGCACCGTGTATCCGTTCAGCGTCTGGCTGACAGGCACGGTCTGCCAGCCCGCCACGCGGCGGGCAACGCCTTCTATGCCGGCCGCCTGCACGACGAACGCGGCCCCTCGTCGGTAGGTGCGCATCGCTACATCTCCGGCCGCGACCAGCAGAACGGCGGCAATCGCGAGCAGAATCGCCCGTATGCCACGAAAAAAGGGGACCGCCGCCATTTTTTTGTGTGCAGGGGATAATAGCAGCGTGAGCAAGAAGCCCTTAATCGTCGCCATCGACGGCCCGTCGGGTGCCGGCAAGGGGACTGTCGCGCGCGCCGTCGCCGCCCGGCTTCGATACCGGCACATAGACACGGGCGCCATGTATCGCGCGGTCGCGTGGAAGGCCCGCCAGGACAGGATCGATCTGGCCGACGAAGCCGCGATTGCGGCAATCGGCGAGCGCGCCACGTTCGATCTCGCGCAGGGCCGCGTAGTCATCGACGGCGACGACGTGTCCGCGGCGATCCGCACGCCGGAGATCGACGCGGCCGCAACGACGGTGGCTCGTCATCCTGCCGTGCGGCGCGCGCTCGTGGCGCACCAGCGCGTCTACGGCGCCGACGGCGGAATCGTGATGGAAGGACGAGATATCGGGACTGTCGTGTTTCCCGATGCGGACGTGAAGATCTATCTCGACGCGTCGCCCGAGGAGCGCGCCCGGCGCCGCGCGGCGGATCCGGCGCATACGAGCTCGAAAGGGACGCAGTTGTCGGAAGTCGCGATCGCGCTGGCGGACCGGGACAAGAGCGATTCGACGCGGGCCGCGTCGCCGCTCGCAGTAGCGAGCGATGCGATCGTGATCGATACGACGGGTATTCCCATCGAGAGCGTGATCGAGAGCGTGCTAACGATTGTGAATGCAAAATGCGAAAGAGCGCCTGCGGCCGCAAGCGAGGGCCGGAGGGAACCGCCGCAAAGCGGCGGCCCGAGCGCGCAGCGAGGTGGGGAATCTTAAGGGGCCCCACCGAGCGAAGCAAGAAAGGCTCAGTCCCGGTCCTTGTAGTCCTCGGCTGACGCCGGATCCAATTCCCACCGCTTCTTGTCGCGGTCGGCGATCTTGTCGGCCCCTTTCAACTCCTCGTTGTCTTGGTACTCGACGCCCAGCGCGCGGCCGATGTCGTCGACGACATCTTGATCGGGTGTCGGATTGTCGCCACCCGGCGCTTCGTCGCCGACGGCGTACGCATCTTCCCAATCCGCATCGACGTCGCCGCCGGTCATCGCGGGGCTCGTCTCGGTGTGTTCGTGCTTGGCGTGACGGAGATTCGCGCGGCCCGTCCGCGCCGCGGATCCGTGACGATCCATGTTGAGGCTCGACGGGGGACCGGGAATCGATTCCTCGATTTCGCGCAGCTGCTTGCGCTCGCGTTCGAGGCCCGGCGCGCGCCGCGTGCCGCCAGCGCCGGCAGCGGTGCCTGTCGATCGCCGGGTCGGCATTGGATTCGTAATACCGCGGACCGAGCGTCCCGTTTCCGGCGTCTGGGCGAGCGTCTCCTCGCGGCCCGTCCCGCCACGCGAGCGTGCGGCTTTCGTCTTGCCGCGTGCCGCTCTGCGCTTTCCTGGCCTGGGCGGATTGGTCGCTTGCTTCCGACGAGCCTTTCCCTGCGGGGTCTTTGCTCCGGCGGTTCTGCGGCCGGTATTTCGCTTCGCCCTGGACGTTTTCCGGGCACCGGCCCCGCTTCGGGCCGCCGCCCGGGACCCGGCGCCTGCCTTGCGCTTCGAGGGGGTATTTCTCTGCCCTTTCGCCTTGCGTGCGGGTTTCCTCGCCATCAGGACGGTCCTTTCGGATTACGGATTCGCGGGATCCGCGGCCTTGACCAAGCGCCCGTAAGTGATAGATAATGTATTGCTTATCGCAACAGAACGCGATTGCAATATCACAGCCCGCCGGAGCTGAAATCCCGGCAAGTACGTGTAGAAGGAGATCGGCTCAGCATGGCAACTGACAAATCGCTGCAGATCATTCCACAAGGAGGTGGCGCAACGCTCGACGATCAGATCGATCCTCAGGAGTACGCTCGCCTCCTGGATCTTTACGATAACAGCTTCCGCAACATCGCGGAAGGCGAGGTCGTGAAGGGGACGGTGCTCAAGGTCACCCCGTCCGAAGTCATCGTCGACGTCGGCTACAAGTCCGAGGGGATCATCCCGGTCGACGAGTTCGTTGATGAAACCGGCCAGATCACCGTGCAGCCCGGCGATACCGTCGACGTGCTGCTCGAGCGCACCGAGGACCGCGAGGGTTACGTCGTCCTCTCGCGCGAGAAGGCCGAGAAAATGAAGATTTGGGACGAGGTCGAGAAGGCCTACGCCGAGCGTAAGGTCGTCATCGGCCGCGTCATCGAGCGCATCAAGGGCGGCCTCGCCGTGGACATCGGCGTCCGCGCGTTCCTGCCCGGTTCGCAGATCGACGTCCGTCCCGTGCGCAACCTCGATGCCCTGCGCGGCCAGGAACTGCGCATGCGCGTCATCAAGGTCAACAAGAAGCGCGGCAACATCGTGCTGTCCCGCAAGGTGCTCCTCGAAGAGGAGAACGCGGAGAAGAAGAAGCACACGCTCGACACACTCGCCGAGGGCAAGGTCCTCAGCGGCGTGGTCAAGAACATCACGGACTACGGCGCCTTCATCGATCTCGGCGGGATCGATGGCCTGCTCCACATCACTGACATGTCCTGGGGCCGGGTGACGCACCCGTCGGAGCTCTTCCAGGTCAACCAGGAGATCGACGTCATTGTGCTGAAGTACGACCCGGCGACCGAACGCGTGTCGCTCGGCCACAAGCAGCTGAAGAACGATCCGTGGTCCAATGTGATCGAGCGCTATCCGGTGGGCGCGCGCCTGTCGGGGAAGGTCGTGAGCCTCACGGATTACGGCGCGTTCGTCGAGCTCGAGCCGGGCGTCGAGGGTCTGATCCACGTCAGCGAGATGTCGTGGAGCAAGCGCGTGAAGCACCCGTCGAAGATCCTCAACGTCGGCGATACGGTGGAAGCGATGGTGCTCGGCGTCGATCCGGGTGCGCGCCGGATTTCCCTCGGCCTCAAGCAGGTCGAGAGCAATCCGTGGCACGAGCTGTCGGAGAAGTACCCGATCGGCACGACGATCTCCGGCAAGGTCCGCAACCTGACCGAGTTCGGCGCGTTCGTCGAAGTCGAGGAGGGCATCGACGGCCTGATCCACATCTCGGATATGTCGTGGAGCAAGCGCCTGAAGCACCCGTCGGAAGCCCTGAAAAAGGGGGACACCGTCGAGGCGATGGTGCTGAACATCGACGCCGAGAACCAGCGTCTGTCGCTCGGCCTCAAGCAACTGCAGACCGACATCTGGGACGAGTTCTTCACCCAGCACCACGTCGGCGACACGGTCGAAGGCAAAGTGGTCCGGATGACCAACTTCGGCGCGTTCGTCGAACTGGCGGAGGGGATCGAAGGGCTGATCCACGTGTCGGAGTTCGATGATTCGCATCACAAGGGGAAGGACGAGAAGCTGGATCTTCAGGTGGGCGAGAGCTACCAGATGAAGATCATCAAGCTGATTCCCGCGGAGCGGAAGATCGGACTGAGCATCCGCGCGCTGAAGAACGACGAGTTCCGCGCCGACTGGGAGGCGTACACGGAAACGACGGGACGCCCCGAAGCGACGCTGGGCGATCACTTCAAACACCAGCAGTAAACGGGTTCACGGTTCACGGTTCACGGTTCACGGGTTCACGGGTTCACGGTTCAGGGTTCTAGGTTCGGAACCGTGAACCGCCGAACCGTGCACCGTGCACCGTGAACCGTGAACCGAGCAGCGACCGAAGGGAGCCTCTATGAACACCGGTGGAAGCATGACGAAGGCGGAGCTCGTCGAGGAAGTCTCGCGAGTGTCCGATCTCACGAAGAAGCATTCGGAAGTCATTGTCGACACGGTCTTCAAGAGCATCATCGACGCGCTGCACCGCGGCGAGAAGATCGAGTTGCGGGGATTCGGCAGCTTCCGTCTGCGCCGGCGCGAGCCGCGCAAGGGACGCAACCCGAAAACGGGGGACAAGGTGGACGTTCCGCCGAAGAAGGTGCCGTACTTCAAGCCGGGGAAAGAGCTGAAGGAGCTGATCAACCGCGAGACTGATGCACCGGCTCCAACGGTGCCACCCGCGCTGACCGGCTCGTCGGACCTCGCCGGAGTCTGACGAAGAATGCTGAATGCGAAATGCTGAATGCTGAACGATCGGTATTCAGCATTCGGCATTCGGCATTCAGCATAGACATGGATCACCTGTGGAGTCCGTGGCGTCTCGCCTACATCACCGGCGCGCGTCATTCCACGGACTGCGTTTTCTGCACCGCCCTCACCGACAGCGACGCCGCACCTCTCATCCTTTTCCGCGGTGCCAGCTGTTTCATCATCCTTAACCTGTTTCCCTACAACAACGGTCACCTGATGGTGATCCCCAACCGGCATATCCCGACGCTCACGTCCATGACGCCGGACGAACTGTGCGAAATGATGGAGCTGACGCGGCGCGCGGAGATCGCGCTGACCGAAGCCTACGCGCCGCACGGAATGAACATGGGGATCAACCTTGGGAAGGCCGCGGGCGCGGGCATCCTGGATCATGTGCACATGCACATCGTCCCGCGCTGGAGCGGCGACACGAACTTCATGACCGTCGTCGGCCAGACGCGCGTGCTGCCCGAGGAACTCCCCGTCAGCGCCGATCGGCTGCGGCCGATCTTCGAGCGGCTCGCGCTCGATACGCCACGTTAAAGTCCACGCCCGACGTCTAGGCACCGGCGCACCCTGACGCGAGGCCCGTTGCGTTCGCTGGTTTGGGTATGGCACGTTATGCAGATGAAACGCACAAATCTTGTGTTACCTGCGGACCTTCTCGAAGAGACACTGCGGGTGAGCCGGGAGCGCACGTACTCCAAGGCCGTCGAGCGGGCGATGGCGGCACCGTAGGGGATACGGGTGTCTTGCCACCGCATGCGAACACGGCTGCGCCGAAACACGCCGCGAAGAGCGCCGGCCACCGACCTGACGAGTTGAGCATCGCGTTTCCTCGTTGCAGAGGGTGCGGCGTTATACACGGCCGCCCGCCGCAACTGGGATACCCTGTGGGCGACGATGATTCTCGATTTGACCGACGACCAGAAGGCCTTCCAGACGCACATCGCGGAGTTTGCGAGGACGCGGATTGCGCCGGCGGCAGCGGTGATCGACGAGCGCGGCGTGTTCCCACGCGAGCTCGTGAAGGAGGTGGCGGCCCGCGGCCTGCTCGGCGTCACGATTCCGGCGGCGTGGGGCGGTGCGGGCCGGGACTACATCAGTTACGCGCTCGCGCTCGAGGCCATCGCACGTGCCAGCGCCGTCATTTCCGTCATTGCAAGCGTGAACAACTCGCTCGTCGCGGAACCCATCCACAAGTTCGGCACGGATGCGCAGAAGCAGACGTGGTTGCGTCAGCTGGTCACGGGCAACGGGATCGGCGCGTTTGCGCTGTCGGAGGAGCACGCGGGATCCGATGCCGCAAACCAGCAGACCGTCGCACGGCTGGATGAGCAAGGATACGTGCTGAATGGCCGCAAGGTCTGGGTCGCGAACGCGGAGGCAGCGACCGTGGCCATCGTCTTCGCGGCGACGCAGCCGGGGAGCCGCGGGCGCGGCATCGGCGCGTTCCTGGTGCCTCTCGACACGCCCGGCATCAAGCGTCTCGCGACCCCCGACTCGCTGGGCGTGCGCGGCCTTGGCTGCGTGGACCTGCAGTTCAACGACGTCCGTGTCGAGGCGGATGCGCTCCTCGGTGGTCCCGGCGACGGCTTCCAGGTCGCAATGTGGGCGCTCGACGGCGGGCGCGTCGCGATCGCCGCGCAGGCGCTCGGCGTCGGCCAGGCGGCCCTCGATGCCGCGATCGCTCATGCGAAACAACACGAAGCGTTCGGCCAGCCGATCGCCAACTACCAGGCGATCCAGTGGATGCTCGCAGACAGCGCAACCGAGCTCGATGCGGCGCGGATGCTGATGCTCAAGGCTGCCGACGCGCGCCAGCGCGGCGAGCGGCCGACGCTCGAAGCCGCGATGGCGAAGCTCAGTGCGTCGGAAGCGGCGCACCACGCCGCCGATCGTGCGATGCAGATCCTCGCGTCGCACGGCTATCGCAGAGGCGCGGTCGTCGAGCGCCTGTTCCGCGACGTGCGCGCGACAGAGATTTACCAGGGCACCTCGGAAGTGCAGCGCATGGTCATTGCAGAGCACGTGCTCGGGGAATCGGGCGTGTGACGGATTCAGCGATTGGGATGATTCTTGCTGCCGAAACCCTCATGGATACTGACTTCTACAACTCACGCCTGCGATATCTCGACGCCGATGATATCGATGACTCCATCGTCGACTTCGACGGTCTCGACGTTCGGGGCGCCGACGGCAGCAAGCTGGGCGATCTCGACGGTTTCGTCCTGGAGTCGACGTCGGGCCGCGTATTCTACGCGGTGGTCGACTCCGGCGGCTGGTTTACCTCGCGCCGGTTTCTCGTGCCGATCGGTCATGCCCAACTCGATCCCGGGCGGCGTGCCCTCACGGTCGATGTGACGAAGGACGCGATTCGTCGTTATCCCGAGTTCGACGCCGATCGCTTCCGCAAGTTTTCTGACGCTGAGATGCGCGCGTTCGAGCAGCGGATGTCAGTGGCGTGCTGCCCGGACGAGGCGCGCAGTGCGGACGCGGTGTTTCAGTACGATACCGTGCGCCACTACTCGCAGCCCGACTGGTGGAAGGGCGACTACTACAGGCCCGACCATTTCCGGGACCTGGCGCGTGTGGCCGATCGCGACATCCGCGTCGCTCGCGACGGCGTCGCGCCCGCACGCGAAACGTTCGATCGCGAAAGTGTCACTGCGCGCGATCGTTCGCAGGACGGCGGCGACGTGAGCCCGCACGACGGCGAGCGGGCGCAGCCGGGGGCGGAAGCCACGAGAGCAGGACGCATCCACGGCGCGGTCACCCGAGCAGTTGCTTGGCAATGGTCTGCAGCTGCAGGTTGGACGTTCCTTCGTAGATCTGTCCGATCTTCGCGTCGCGATACAGCTTTTCGACGGGATATTCCTTCACGAAGCCGTTGCCCCCGAACAGATTCACGGCGAGTGACGCGACGCGCTCGGCGACTTCCGACGCAAAAATCTTGCAGATGGCTGCTTCGGTGAGGAACGGCCGGCCCGCGTCGCGCAGGCGCGCGGCGTTGTAGACGGTCAGCGTCGCCGCCTCCACGTCGACGGCGGCGCGCGCGAGCTGGTGCTGGACGGCCTGGAACTCCGCGATGGCTTTGCCGAACTGTTTGCGTTCCTTCGTGTACGTGATCGCGTGGTCGAGCGCGCCCTTTGCCAGACCAATCATCTGGGCGCCGATCCCGATGCGTCCTTCGTTCAGTGTTTCAATTGCGCTTTTGTATCCCTTCCCGACCTCGCCGAGCACGTTCCCCTCCGGCACGCGGCAGTCCTCGAAGATCAGCTCGCACGTGCTGCTCGCACGAATGCCGAGCTTGTCTTCTTTCCTGCCGACGGTGAACCCCGGGAACCCGCGTTCGACGACGAACGCGGTGATGCCGCGATAGCCCGCATCCGGATTGACTGTCGCGAATACGAGGAAGACATCCGCCTCGTTGCCATTCGTGATCCAGAGCTTGCGTCCCGTCAGAACGTAGCCATCACCATCGGCATCTCTCACTTCCCGCCCACGCGTCGCGAGCGCGAACGCATCGCTGCCGGATCCCGCTTCCGACAGGGCGTAGGCGCCAACGCTACTGGCCGCCATCTTTGTCAGGTAACGACGCTTGATATCGTCGCTGCCCCAGCGCATCAGCGCGTTGACGACGAGCGTGTTCTGCACGTCGACCAGGACGCCCACGGATGGATCGACGCGCGACAGTTCCTCGACCGCGAGCACCGAATGAAAGAAGGTGGCGCCGGTGCCGCCGTAGGTCTCCGGTATCTCGATCGCCATTACGCCGAGATCGAAGAGCTTGTCGACCAGCGCGCGGGGGATCTTCGCGTGCTCATCCATTTCGCGCACGAGCGGCCTGACCTGAGCCTCGGCAAATTCACGCACACTGTCGCGGAAAATTCGTTCGTCTTCCGCCAGCAGCGTCAGCGGCTGCGTACGCTCGAGAATCTGTTCGGACATTCCCGGAATGTTATCATTGCCGTTCCTGCCCGTCCTTTCCGGCTGGGCGCTGGCGCGGGGCGTCTAAATGGTTATGCGCGCGAGCTTTCGACTCCTCTCCACCGCATGCGTGATCCTCCTGCTGGCCGTCGCGATGCCCGCGCCCATCGACGAGCTCAGGGCTGCGCCGGCATCGGTCGAGGCGCAGCAGCAGACGCCGCCCGCACAGCCGCAACCCGCACAGCCGCCCGCCGGGCAGCCTCCAGCTAATCCACAGCAGCCAGCGGAGCAGCGTCCGGTCTTCCGTGGCGGCATCAACTTCGTCAGTGTCGACGTCATTGTCACGGACAAGAAGTCCGGCGACGTCGTGCTGGACCTGGGCAAGGACGATTTCGAGGTCCGCGAAGACAAGAAATCGCAGCGCGTCGAAACGTTCGAGGTCGTCAAGATCGATCCGGTAGCGGAAGCGGCGACGCCGCCGAAAGAGATTCGCAGCCTCGAGGACGAGGAGCGCGAGGCCAAGCTGCCGAACGTGCGGCTCTTCGTGATTCTGCTCGACGACTATCACGTGCGCCGCGGAAGCGACCTGGCCGTGCGGAAGCCGCTGCTCGACTTCGTGCAGAACCAGCTCGGGCCGCAGGACATGGTTGCGATCATGTATCCGCTGACGCCCGTCACGGCGCTCACGTTCACTCGCAATCGGGAGTCGCTGGTCAGCGCCATCACGAAGTTCGAGGGGCGCAAGGGCATCTACGAGCCGAGAAACGAATTCGAGGAGCGCTACTACTACTATCCGACGGCGACCGTCGAAGCGATCCGTAACGACGTCTCGATGAGCGCGGTGAAAGGCGCGGCGGTGCGGCTTGGCGGCATGCGCGACGGCCGCAAGTCGATCATCTTCGTCAGCGAAGGGTTCATGAGCTCGATCCCGCCGCAGCTGAACGACACGTCGGCCGCAATGCCGGGCCTCGGCGGCAGAGTGTCGCCCGGCGTCGAGGCGGCAAACGATCCTCGCTCCCAGTCAAACGCGTTCTTCAATGAAGCGGACCTGATGAATCGTCTGCGGGAAGTGTACGACACGTGCAACCGCAACAACACGTCGATCTACGCCGTCGATCCACGCGGGCTCGCCGCGTTCGAGTACGGCGTCGAGCAGGGTGTCGGCCTGCAGACGGACAAGCGCAACCTGACGCAGTCGATCGACACGCTGAGGATCGTGGCGGACAACACTGACGGGCGCGCGATCGTCAATCGGAACGATCTCGGGACAGGCATGAAGCAGATCATGCGCGACGCGAGCGGCTATTACCTGATTGGCTATACGTCGGCCGCGGCGCCGACCGACGGAAAGTTCCACAACATCGACGTGCGCGTGAAGCGACCCGGTGTCGAAGTGCGGTCGCGCAAAGGGTACTGGGCCTACACGGTGGAAGACGTGGCGAAGGCGAGCGCGCCGCCCAAAGAGGGCCCACCGCCCGCCGTGTCGAACGCGCTCAGCGCGATCGCGGAGCCGGCGAGCGCGGCACGTGCCGCGCGGTTCTGGATAGGCACCGAGCGCGGGCAGAACGGGCAGTCGCGCCTGACGTTCGTGTGGGAACCGATCGGCGGATCCGGGGCCGATCGTCGGGGATCCGACATCGCCGCGCGCGTCTCGCTGACGGCCACAGCGGAGGACGGCCGGCCGCTCTTCCGCGGCCGCGTACCGAACGCCGATGCGGCGCCCGCTTCTGACAGCGCGTCGCCGCCCCTCGGGGTGCCCGCGAACGCGCCGACTGCCCCAGCCGTCACGGCGGGCGCGAGCACCAGCTTCGACGTGCCGCCTGGATCGATCGAGCTCCGGATGATCGTCGAATCGGAGCGAGGGCAGGTCATTGATTCGACGACGCGTACGCTGACAGTCCCCGATTTCACGAAGACGCAGGTCTCCATCGGTACACCGAAGGTCTTTCGTGCGCGCACCGCGCGCGAGTTCGTGCAGGCGCGCAACAATCCCGCCGCCGTGCCTACGGTCAGCCGCGACTTCAGCCGCACGGAGCGCCTGCTGATCCGCTTCGACGCGTACGCCAATGGCGGGGGGACGCCGGAGGTCACGGCAAAGCTCCTGAATCGCGCGGGGCAGCGCATGTCCGACATTCCCGTTCAGGCCGCGGCCGGCCAGCCGTTTCAGATCGATTTCATCCTCGCGCCGCTCGCCGCCGCAGAGTACATCCTCGAGATCGACGCAAAGAGCGCCGACAACACTGCCCAGCAGATGATCGGCTTCAAGGTGGGAACGTAGACAGAGGACCGAGGTTCGAGGTCCGAGGTTCGAGGTCCGGATATCCGATCGCCGCCTGCCTCGCCGAAGCCGCATAGCGGCGAAGGCGGGTCCTCCGTCCTCCGTTCGTGCTACACTCTAGACATGTCCAAAACGGACATATCCGCGCCGCTCAAGCCCGCCGTCTTTCACATCCTTCTCGCCCTCGCCGACGGCCCCGTACACGGCTACGCGGCCATGCAGCGCATCCGCGAGCGGTCCGGCGGCAGCATCCGGCTGAGCACCGGCTCCTTCTACCGCCACCTGTCGAAACTTCTTGACGAGGGACTCGTCGAGGAAGCGGCGGGACCTGCCGGCGACGATCCCCGTCGCGGCGCCTACTATCGGATCACGGCACCTGGACGGCAGGTCCTTGCGCGCGAACGCGACCGGCTCGCCGCTCTGGTCGCGGCGCTCGACGCCCTTCGTCCGGCATCGCGACGAGGTCGCGCATGACGTCCCGCGCCGATCGCGTCTTCGCGGGTCTGCTCAGGTCGTACTCCGCGCGCACGCGCGCGCGATTCGGGACGGCCATGCATCATGCCTTCTCGTGCGAGCTGGACCGCGCGCGCGCGAAGGGAAGGCGCGCGACATTCATGTTCTGGTGCGTCACAGTCATCGATACGATTCGGTTCGCGATCGCGGATCGCGCAGGAGGTCTCACGATGCGCGGAATGCTGACCGTCGATTGGCGCGACGCATGGCGGGCGGTCCGGGCGGCGCCGATCGTGACGCTGTTTGCCGTCGTGTCGCTCGCGCTCGGCATCGGCGGCGTCACTGCGCTGTTCACGATTCTCAACAGCCTGGCGCTCAAGCCGCTGCCGGTTCGGGACCCCGATCGGCTGGTGCTGCTTGGAGAAACGCCTTCATCGGGCAACCCGTCAGGCGATACGTCCTGGACGAATCCCATCTGGGAGGCGGTGCGGGATCGCCAGCAGGAGTTTTCCGAGGGGGCGTTTGCGTGGGCCACTGACAAGTTCAATCTCTCATCGACGTCCGCGAGCGACATGGTCGAAGGATTGTGGGTCAGCGGCAGCCTGTTCGAGGTGCTCGGTGTGTCGCCGATGCTGGGCCGCACCGTTCGTGCGAGTGACGACGTCAGGGGCGGCGGACCGGATGGCGCCGTCGCGGTGATCGGCTACGGGTTCTGGCGGCGCCGTTTCGGCGGCAACCCGGGCGTCATCGGACGCACGCTCACGATCGAGCGCGTCCCGTTTACGATCGTCGGCGTGACGCCGGCGAGGTTCTTCGGTCCGGACGTCGGCGGCGTGTTCGATGTTGCGATCCCGCTTGGCACTGAGCCCCTCGTCAGGCCGCGGAACCACGCGCTGGATGGGCGCTCGGTCTGGTGGATGAACATCATGGCGCGGCTGAAGCCTGGCGTCACCGCGGAGCAGGCGACGGCGCAGCTGCTGGCGCTCCAACCCGAGATCCGCCAGGCGACCATGCCTCCTGGACGCTCGGCCGACGCCCGCCAGAAGTACCTCGCGGATCCGTTCGCGCTCGTGGCGTCGCCGCAGGGGCGATCGCCGCTCCGGCGTCAGTACGGCGCGCCGCTGACGGCGATGCTGTGGGTGGTGGCGCTCGTGCTGCTGATCGCCTGCGCGAACATCGCGAA
>Ga0066677_10000320_pt1 | contig 16569 bp, 15 predicted proteins | sample GraSoiAngelo_126_FD_62299 | JGI IMG/M metagenome (GOLD analysis project Ga0066677, IMG submission 62299) | Grasslands soil microbial communities from the Angelo Coastal Reserve, California, USA - 14_0927_09_20cm | ecosystem: Environmental > Terrestrial > Soil > Grasslands | place: USA... | reverse complement strand
GGGGGCAGACTGGTGTCAGACCCCATCAACAGGGGCTTGACCGCGTAACGGGACGGCATGCTCTCCGGGGAGTACACACCGCGCGGGCTCAGCGCCAAAAACGCCTATTTTCAGGGTCCCACCCGTGGCAGATCTGTTGCACAATTGACTACGGACGTCCAGGTCCTCTTGCGCAAGGAGCGCATCATGAAACGTTTTCAAAGCAGACTCGGCATCGCGGTCGCGGGACTCGCGCTCATGGCCGCGCCGACGCTCGCAGGTCAGCGCCCGACGCAGGACAGCGGGTCGCCGGCGTCGGACCGGGCCGTCGATCGAGGAAGCGCGGCGGGCGGCGGGTCTGTGGCCGGCAGCGCTGGCGGCTCGGTCGCATCCGGCGGCTCATCAGGCGGTTCCTCCAGTACGGCACCTTCTTCGGTCGCCTCATCGCCGTCGTTTGGCGCCGGCGAGCGCAACCAACCGATGTACGCCGAACCTCAGCGCCGTGGCGGTGGTGGCGGCGGAAGCGCGAGCGGTGGAAGCTCGCACCGCGGTGGCGGAAACGGCGGCGACCACGCCGCACCGCGCGGCTCCTCGTCCCGTGGAACATCCAAGAGCGGAGGCGATGCCGCAACGAAGACCGGAGGGGAAAAGAGCGGTGGCGATGCCACGACGAGCAGCAGCAGCTCGGGCCGAAGCAACGCCGCGCCCGCGCGCGACAATGGCGAAGCGGTTCCCTCGTGGAGCCGTCCTCGTGGCGACCGTCCCGTGAGCGGCACCGCGACGGAGCGGGTCGGGCCGCCGCCTGACCGCCGCGGCGGCTTCGGTGGCCGCTCGTATAATCCGTTCTACTACGACCCGTATTACTACGGCTTCAGCCCGTACGGCAGTCTCCGGTACCCGGGATTCGGTATCGGCTACGGATACGGGCTCGGTCTGGGATGGCCGATCTTCTACGATCCGTGGTACGACCCCTGGTATGCGACCTCCGGCTATGCCGGTTACGGATACGGCAGCATGGGCTACAACACCTCAACGTACGCTGGCGTTGATCAGGGCAAGATTCGGTTGAAGGTGAAGCCGCGCAACGCCAAGGTGTATGTCGACGGCTACTTCGTCGGCAACGTCGATCAGTTCGATGGCGCATTCCAGAAGCTTGCGCTGAATGGCGGCCGTCACCGCGTCGAAATCAAAGCCGACGGTTACGAGACCGCGGACTTCGACGTGCTGATCACGCCGGACGAGACGGTCACGTATCAGGGAGAACTGAAGAAGATCCAGTAAGACAGAAGACGGAAGACGGAAAACTTGCTGAGGCCGATCGCCGCGATTTCAGGAATTTACGACGCGGCGGTCGGCCTCTTTTTATTGCTCGCGGCCGATCGCCTCGCAGATCTGTTTGGCGTCCCGCCTGCGCAGCCTCGGGTGTTCTCGGATCTCAATGCGATCTTTCTCCTGGCCGTCGGCACTGGCTACTACTTTCCGTGGCGCGATCCCCAAGGCGCGCGATGGTACTTATGGGTGATGGGACCCGTCCTGAAGGGGGCCGGGGCGCTCACGTTTCTCATCGACTACTTCGTGCGGCATTCCCCGCCATCGTTCCTGCTGTTCGCGTTCAGCGACGGGCTGCTGGCGTTGCTGACACTGTGGGCGCTCGTCGCATCGCGTAGTACGCGGGGATCCCCGCAGCGATAATCGCGAGGCCGGTGAGCGTCGTCGCCGCGTTGCGAAACAGTTCGTTGACAACCATGGCGACGCTGGCCACTACGAAGATGCCGGGCGCCCAGGGATATCCGAACGCGACGAACGGTCGCGCCCGCCGATCGCGGCGGCGCAACACGAACAACGCGAGCACCGCGACTCCCGCAAACAGCACGACCGCAAATCCCGTGTAGCTCACCAGCTGCGAGAGTGTGCCGGACAGCACGAGCACGCCGCTCCAGATTCCCTGGGCGATGATCGCCGCCGCCGGCGTGTGGAAGCGCGGGTGGACGCGTTCGGCCATCTGCACGAACAAACCGTCGCGTGCCATCGCGTAGTACACGCGCGGACCGGCGAGCACCATCGCGCTGACGCTGGCCGCGATGCTGACGATGGTGAAGATCGCGAGCAGGTCGGCCGCGACGAATCCGAACAACCGCTCGGCGACGGTGTCGATCAGCCGTCCCCCGGGGAGCGCCGCGATATCTGCGACCGGCATCGCGAACAGGTAGAGCGCGTTGAGCGCGATATACAGCACGACGACGGTCGCCGTGCCTAGCGCGAGCGCGAGCGGAACGTTGCGGGCCGGATTGCGGACCTCCTCGGCGACATACGCGGCGGCGTTCCATCCCGAGTAGCTGAACATCACGGGGACGAGCGCAAGCAGCATCGAGACGGGCGCGGCGCTCGCGTTCGCAGCCAGATGCGACATGTTGCCGTGGCCAATTGCAAAGCCAATCGCGACGAACACCACGATCGCGCTGACCTTCAAGCCGGCAAGCACATTTTGCAGGATGCGGCCGGGTCCGAGCCCTCGGACGTGGATGATCGTGAGCACGGCGATCGGCGTGAGGGCGACGAGCGATCGCGGTGAGATTGATAGTCCGGAGATTCCGACGAGTGGAGTGGTGTCGGCTGCGGCGGGAATGAACCGGCCTATGTAATCAGCCAACGCGACGGACCCTGCTGCAATTGCGCCCGAAAATCCGGCGATGAAGGACGTCCATCCGCTGAGAAATGCCACCTGCGGACCGAAGGCTTCGCGCAAGTACACGTACTCGCCGCCCGCATGCGGCTTGAGCGCGGCAAGCTCCGCGTACGCCATGGCCCCTGCAAAGGCAAGCGCGCCGCCCGCCAGCCAGACGCCGATGATCGCGGCGGGATGTGGCACGAGTTGCGCGACTACGACGGGAACGAAAAAGATTCCGCTGCCGATGACGTTGGAGATCACGATCGCGGCGGCATCGAACGGGCCAAGGCGGCGATCGAGGGCGGGCGCGGGCGCATGCGGCTGCGAGGTTCGGGCCGCCTGGGACGCGCCGCGCATCAAGGTTGAACGATCAGCTGACGGGGAAGGTTGATCGCGCCGATCTCCACCCATTGGTCGGAGCCGTGCTTCGCGAAAACGTGCACGCGAATGTCGCGGAACTGGCTGTTCTTCAACATCTCGGCGCGCGATTGCGGCGGATCGCCGGTATAGCCGGCCTTGGGCCGCACGGTGATCGGCGCGGTCTCGTTGCCGTGGAACGTCAAGCCCTGGATGAAGCTCTCGTCAAAATCTTCTTCCGCGCCACCCGGGCCCGACAGGCGCTTGAAGGCAACATTGAGAGAAAGAGGACGGAGGTCGTCGTTGGTGGACTTGTTCAGTTTGAACGTGACGCTTGGCAGGAGCTTGTTGCGTCCGTCGACGATCCCCGCATCGAAGTAGCCCGCGGTCGTGTCCGTGATCGTCAGCGTCTGCTTCAGGTCGACCGAAAATTTGCCGCATCCGGCGGCAAGCACCGCGAGCACAACGACCGACCGGGCCGCAGCACGCATCGCGCGATTGTAGATCAGTTCTCGCGGACCTCGACTTTCTTCCGCGCCTCCTCCCGCGTGAGCTTCTTGGCCCGGAACGCCAGCAGGTCGCTCCCCTTCACCTTCAACACGATCGTCGACGCATCGTCGAGGACACCCGGCGAGATGGGGCCTTCGCTGTCGCGTGCCGCGACGATGAGCCATTCGTCCGCGCCGATCGGCAAACCGTAGTCCAACATCGCGTCAACCAGAGCCGCCTTCACCGCTTCAGTGTATTGCTCGTTTGGATCCCTGGGTTCCGGCGCGACCGTCTCGTTCACGTCGTTCACGGCCGCGGCGACGGCGATGCCATTCGCCGCAGCCGGCGGCGCGAGCGGCAACGTGCTGCCGGGGTTTCGATCCAGCAGCCGGAGCTGCTGTTCCGCAAACCGCCGCGCGGGTGTGTCGGGCGACGTGTCGATCACCTGACGCAGCGCCGCGCGTTGCCGCTCACGCTCCAGCGTCTGCATGGACCACACGACGCTCTGCTTCATCATCGGCACATCGACGTCGAAGAAGACGCCGTAGCCTTCGAGCACGATGCCCCGCGCGCGCGCAGTCCCCGTAACGATCAGACTGCCAGGCTCCTTCACCTGCATCGTGCGCGCGAGACTCTCCGCCCCCTGCCTGACAGCACCGGTCAACACGTTTTCCATCATCCGAATCTGATTGCGCTGGGGCGCGTCGGGACGCGACGGGGCATCCTGCGCGGTGACCGTCGCGGCCGTGGCGATGACGGCGGCGGCGATGAACACTGTTCCCTTCACGATTGCACCTCGATACCTGCTATTTCTGACGTGACGATGCGACCAGATAGTTGGCGAGATCGCGATGCGCGACAGCCTCCTGCGTCGTCATCGCGTCGAGACGCCCGAATCCCTGTTGAATGCGATTGAGATCTGCGACGCGCTGCGCGTCGACGTCGCGGATCACCTGCGCGATCCGCAGCGCGAGCTCCTGGTGCTGCTTCGACTCACTCTGCGCGAGCAGGTCGTGGACCCGCCGCAGGATCTCCGCATCGCCCTGCCGCGCGCTCTTCAGCGCGGCCTGCTGCATGCCCGATGCACGCGGCGCCGATTCGAGCCGACCGACCCGTGCGGCCAGTGACGTAAGCAGCGCGCGCATCTCGTCTGCCTTCGCCGTGGATGCTGCCGCGGGCGCGGCGACCGGCGCTGCTGACGGTGCTGGTGCGGATGTCGCGACAGCCGTCTCCACCCGGCCACGTCCGGTGCGCAGGTGCAGACCATCGGTCTCGTAAGACACGTCCACGTTGGCAATCGCCGAGGCGATCGCGAGGACGAGCACCGCGGCGGCGGCAAGCCCGAATGCCGGCGTCCACCACGCGCGCCACGTCGGCTTGCGATCGCGGACGATGTGGAAACCGAACTCCGGCTGCGGCGGCGCCCATGACGCCAGATCCACGCGCACGCTGCGCAGCCCCGCGACTTCCTCGCGGCACTCGGCGCACGTCTTGAGATGCGCCTCGACCTGCGCGCGCTCGGCGCGGTCCAGCTCCTCGTATACGTACGCGACGATTCGTTCCTTGTCACACATCGTTTGTATCCCTGCTTATTTCCATGGGCCCCGGGCCGCGCCCGGGAGCCCTTCCCTGGCGAGTTGCTTCCGCAGGACCGTGAGGCCCTGATACAGCCGCGTCTTCACCGTGCTCAAGGGACAATCGAGGAGATCGGCGATCTCCTGAAACGTGAGTCCGTGGTACTCCTTCAGGATGATCGCGGTGCGTTGTTCGTCGGGCAGCTCCGCCATCACCCGCGCGACGGCGCGCCCGATCTCGCGTCGCGCCACGAGCTCCTCGATTGATTCTGACGGCGTCGCTTCCGATGCGAGCTCGATGAGATCGACGCCCTCGGGCGCCTGCGCGATCGGTTGCCGGCGTTCGCGGCGGATCCAATCGCGGCACAAGTTCAAGGTGATGCGATACAGCCACGACGAGAATTTCGCCTGCCCCTTGAATCCCTTGAGCGCACGGAATGCGCGGAGGAATGTCTCCTGGCAGACATCGCGCGCGTCTTCCTCGCGTCCGATGACCCGGTAGGCGAGCGCGTAGATCGGCCGCTCCCAGCGCAGAACGAGCTGGTTGAAGCTGTCGAGGTCGCCCCCCATCGATCGGGCGACTAGCTCTTCGTCGGTCGACGGCATGCCGAGGGCGCTCACCTTATTGCCAATTTAGACAGACCCCACGGGTTTTTGGCTTTCCCGGCTTCGCCGGCAGCAATGTTCGGACTTTGGCTGCGGCCCAAATCTCGGACCTCGGACCCTCGGATCTCGGACCTCGGATCTCGATCTCCGACCTCGTCTAAAATACACCGTCCCATGAGCTTAGACCCAGCCCTGCACGAGGCGCTTCGGGACCTTCCGCTGTTGTTCTCGCGCGGGGTGTCCGCAACCCTCAGCCTGGCGACCGCCCTCGAAACGGTCGCACGGCAGATTTGTGATCTTCTTGGCGCACGGCGGACTGCCATCTGGGTGCACGACCGCCGTGCCCGCGAGCTGGAATTGACGGCCACATCGGATCCGGCTGTCGTCCTCGGGGTCCGCATCGCCACCGAAGATGCGTCACATCCGGCTGCGCGGGGCCTGCGCGTCGAACGCGCGCAATTCGTCGGCCCGGATTTGGTGGCGCCCCTGCGAGGCTGGCGGCGCGCGCTCGGGACCGTCGTCATTGAAGGACTCGAGCATGCGCCCATCGACCGCGAACAGGTCGTCGAGTTCGCCCACGAACTGGGACGTCAGTTATCCGTCGGCATCGAGAACGTGCAGTTGCTCGACGAGGTGCTGCGGCAGCGACGGCTGCTCGAGGACACGTTCAACTCGCTGGTCGATCTCGTCGCCGTCACGGACCGGGAGCTGCGGATTGTGCAGACCAACGAAGCCTTCGCGGCGCGCGTCCATGTGGCGCGCGCGGAACTGATGCAACGGACCATCGCAGAATTCGTCGCTCCGGAAACCGCCGCCTGGATTGCGTCGGTCGATCCGGCGCTCGCGCCGACGGGCAGCAGCCCCATTGAAGATGCGCGTCTTGGAGGCACGTTTCTCCTGACGGCCACGCCTCTCATCAACCAGGAAGGGCATGCCGTCGGACGCGTCCTGGTGGCGCGCGACATCACTCGCCAGACGCGGCTCGAGGCTGAGCGCGCGGCGCTGCGGGAGCGGCTCGCGCAATCGGAAAAGCTCGCGTCGCTCGGTCAATTCGTCGCGGGCATTGCTCACGAAATGAACAATCCCCTGCAGGGTGTGCTCGGCCATCTCGAGTTGCTCATCGAGCTGACGGAAGCGGCACGGCCGGTCCGCCGTGAGCTGAAGCAGATTTACCAGGACGCCGATCGCGCAGCGAAGATCGTGCGCAGCCTGCTCGTCTTCACCGGGTCGCACCGTATGACTCGAAAGCGAATGCAGGTCGATCGCGTGCTGACGCGTGCGCTCGCGAGCCGGCGCGCCAGCCTGCAGCGGGGGAACATCGAGGTGACGCGCCGCCAGGGAACCGAGCTGCCACGGGTCGTCGGCGATCCGCTGTTGTTGCAGCAGGCGCTCCTCAACATCCTCATCAACGCTGAGCATGCGGTGATCGAAGGCGGGGGTGCGCGCCGGATCGACGTCGCTTCATCGACCGATGACTCGCGCGAACACGTCTTGCTCACAGTGCGCGATACCGGTCCCGGCATTCCGCCCGACGTGTTGCCGCGAATATTCGATCCGTTCTTCACAACGAAGGAGGTGGGCCAGGGAACCGGCCTCGGTCTGGCCATCACCTACGGCATCGTCCAGGAGCACGGCGGCACGATCAGCGCGTCAAACGCGGCTGACGGCGGCGCGGTCTTCCGGGTCGACCTGCCATCAGCCGAGTTGGTGGTAAAGTGACACAGGGTCCCACCATTCATGATCGATGAGAGCTTTCTGACGACCGAGGAAGTACTTGAGTACCTCCAGGTAAACCTCCGCACTGTGTATCGGCTGATCAAGGCCGGCAAGATTCCCGCGGTCAGGGTTGGCCGCCAGTGGCGCTTTCGCAAGCGCGATATCGATGCCTGGCTCGAGAGTCAGCGTCCGCGCACCGTCCGCAGCCAGCCCTCACCGCAACGCGTTGCGGCCGCCACGGATGCGCGTCCACGCGTGCTGGTTGTCGACGATGAGGCGAGCATCCGTGATTTGCTGGCAAAAACGCTGGCTCTCGCCGAATACGACGTCGACCTTGCGCCCGATGGCCGCACGGCACTGGAACGGCTGCGAATCATCCCGTACGACCTTCTCATTACGGATCTGAAGATGCCGGGCGTGGACGGCCTCACGGTGATTCGCGAGGCGCGGCGTCTCAAGACGGACCTGCCCGTGATCATCATCACGGGCTTTTCGACAGAAGCGAGCGCTATCGACGCCCTCAACCTGGGGGTTTCCGGGTATTTGACCAAGCCATTCCGGGTCCCCATGGTCCTTGCCAAGGCAGCCAAGGCGCTCGGCGAATAACGCAGGTTTTTCCCAAATCTGCGTGCATCTGCGCGGTGTTCGGCGCTGTCCAAGGCGACGAATGCGGAGCAGCTGTGTGTTTCGAGCTTGACGACCAGGCTGCGGCCGCGCTACATTGTCGTCACTGTTGTCATTTAGAGTTCTCTACTGGACTCTATATCGGCAACATTAATGACAGTAGAGGCCCCTATGTTCAACAACGCGGTGGCTGAATTACAGACCTTCCTCACGACGGAGGAGGTCTTAGGTTACTTGAAAATCACGCCGCGAACGATCTACCGACTCATCAGGAGCGGTGAGCTGCCCGCCGTGCGGATCGGGCGCCAGTGGCGGTTCCGCCCGTCAGATCTCGACCGCTGGCTCGAGCGTCAGCGCGGATTGTCCGCATCCTCTGTTTAACTTCGCCCCGCGACGCCGGGAGGCGTCACGCGCGAGTCACACAGCCTGGACTGCACTCGATTTGACGTGACATCGAGAACGGCAGACCGAGGCCCCGGCCTGCCGCGTGTGGACAGGCCAGACAGCGTGCCGCCCGTGCTAAACTAATTGGGACTGCGGCTCTAACCGACTGGCAGTGTACAGGTTGCGGTAAGCACTTCTTCCCCTTGATTCAGCTCTCTTCCCTCAGCAAATCATTCGGTGAGCGCGTGCTGCTCGAGAGCGTCACGTGGCAGATCGATGATCGCGAGCGCGTCGGCCTGAGCGGTCCGAACGGCGCAGGAAAGACCACGCTGCTCCGCATGCTGGCAGGCCTCGACGAGCCGGATAGGGGCCTCGTCGTGAAGCCGTCCGGCCTGACGATCGGATACCTGCCGCAGGATGGACTCGCGCACAGCGGCCGCACGCTGCGCGAGGAAGCCTCGCTTGCCTTCAAATCATTGCTCGACATGCGCGATGAAATCGCGCAACTCGAACAGCGGCTCGGTCATGACGATGAGTCCGAGGCGGAGCACGAGGCGATGCTGGCGCGCTACTCCGAGCTCCAGGAGGCCTTTCGCCGCAGCGAGGGGTACAGCATCGAGCTGAAGGTTACGACCGTGCTGCGCGGCCTCGGCTTCTCCGATGCGGATCTCGACAAGAGCACCGAAACATTCTCGGGCGGATGGCAGATGCGGATCGCACTGGGGCGACTGCTGCTCGGCCGTCCCGGCCTGCTGCTGCTCGACGAGCCGACGAACCATCTCGACCTCGACGCGCGCAACTGGCTCGAGGAATACCTGACGTCCTATCCTCACGCCGTCATTCTCGTGTCGCACGATCGCTTCTTTCTCGATGCGGTCGTCACGCGCATCACCGAAATCGGCATGCGGACGCTCACCGATTACGTCGGCAACTACTCCGCGTACATCACCGAGCGTGATGCGCGGATGGAGCGGCTCCGACAGCAGAAACGAGACCAGGACGAAGAGCTCGAGCGGATGCGCGCGTTCATCAACCGGTTCCGCTACCAGGCGACGAAGGCGTCCCAGGTGCAGAGCCGGATCAAGATGCTCGACAAGATCGTTCCGATCGAAATCCCTCCCGAACGCAAGCGCGTGCGCTTCCATTTTCCTCAGTGTCAGAAGAGCGGGCGCATGGTGCTCGAGTTGAAGCACGTGCGCAAGGCGTACGGCGCGCAGCGGGTATTCGGAGGCGTGAACCTGCACATCGAACGTGGCGATCGCATTGCGCTGCTCGGGCCCAACGGGGCGGGTAAATCGACGTTGATGCGGATGCTGTCCGGAGTGGAGGCGCCCGACGAGGGCACGCGGACGGAAGGTCACCAGGTCGTGACGCAGTACTTCGCGCAGGACGAGGCGACGCGGCTCGATCCGGCGCTGACGGTGTACCAGACGCTTGCGGGGGACTCGCCGATCCACATGGTCCCGCATATCCGTACGATCCTCGGCGGATTCCTGTTTTCGGGCGACGACATCGAGAAGCCGGTGCGTGTGCTCTCGGGCGGGGAGCGCACCCGACTCGCCGTCGCGCGCATGTTGCTGCGTCCGGCCAACACATTGCTCCTCGACGAGCCCACCAACCACCTCGACCTGGATTCGAAGGACGTGTTGCTCGAGGCGCTGGAAGATTTCGGCGGCACGCTGATCTTCGTGTCGCACGATCGGTACTTCGTCGACAAGCTCGCGACGAAAGTGATCGACATCGGCCGGGGCGACGCCGTCGTCTATCCGGGGAACTACGAAGAGTTCCTCTGGAGCAAGAAGAGCCGCGAGGAGGTCTCCCGCCTGCAGGCGGCAGCTACGAGTAACCAGAAGTCACGGACGCCTGCGGCGCCGAAGCCGCGGAGCGGCAACGGAGGAAAGCCGCAGAGCGGGGAAGGCGGGCACTGGCACAACAACGGCGCAGAACACCAGGTTGCGAAATGCCAGTCAGAGAAAAAAGCCCCGGCCGTTTCTTACGAAGAGAAGAAGCGCGCGGATGCCGAGCAGCGGCGGACGCGAAAAGAGGCTGAGTCGCGACAGCGCCGCATCCAGGAGCTCGAGACCCGCATTGCCGAGCGCGAGCAGGCAATCAAGGATCTCGAGTCGACGATGTCGGCTCCGGGCTTTTACGAAGACCACGATGCGGCGAGACCGGTCATCGACCGCCACCAGTCCTTGATGTGGGAGGTCGGCGACTTGATGCACCAGTGGGAGGCGCTGCAGTCGCAAACAGAAGTGTAATCGCCATCCAAAATTGTAACAGCCTCATCCAATTGCGCGGCTGGTCGCCCCTGTTTTCCACATAATTTCGCAGATCGGCTCGTCCATACCGGGGGCATACCCTTTGCCCCTGACGGCTAAGCTCGAGCACCCGAAAGTATGTCTCCGGACCGTTCAAAAGACGGCGGCAGCACGCTTTCCCGCGTCTCGGAGCGTTATCTACAACATGCACAAGAGCTTGGCTCGACGCGCCGCGCCAATTACAATCATGTCGGCCGAGCTCCTTCCGGGGCTCGAGGCTGCTTTGATGCCCAGCAAAACCAGTCGGGTCCGGCGGAAACCGGCACGGTCTCGCGCGGCGCGCAAGCCGCGCAAGCCGGTCGACGCGGCCGTGGTGCCGGAAGGGTTTTATCGCGACCTTGTCTGGAATCTGCGTAACGGCGTCGTCGCGATTACTCGCGACGGACGCGTCGCGGTGATGAACGAGATCGCATACCGCGTGCTGGGCCTCAAACCACGCCAATCGGACATCGGGCGGCCGTTCTCCGAGGTGCTGAAAGAAGTACCCGACGTCTACCGCATCGTCGCGGGGGCGTTCGATATTTCGCACCTTCCGAATCGCGCCGAGCTCCGGCTCAGGCGCACGAACAAGGTGATCGGATACACGCTGTCGCACGTGCGTGACTCGCGGGGACGCGTGGCCGGCGCCACGCTGTTCTTCAAGGATCTGACCCGCGTCGAGCAGCTCGAAGAGCGCGAGCGGCTCCGAGACCGGCTCGCCGCGCTGGGTGAAATGGCAGCCGCGATTGCGCACGAAGTGAAGAATCCACTCGCGGGCATCGAGGTGATGGCGGGGATCCTGAAGCGTCAGCTGCTGGAGTCGCAGGACGCGCAGACGATCCTCGCCGACATCATCAAAGAAGCCAAGATGGCAAACGCCATCGTACTGGAAGTGCTCGAGTTCGTGCGGCCGATCCGCTTGCAGGTCGAGAACATCGCGGTGTCCGATGTCGTGCGCGATGCGATCTCGGCCGCCGAGACGCACGCGACGAAAGGGACAGTGCAGGTCCGTGTCTCGCTCCCCGAGGATCTGCCGCCAATCCAGGGCGATCCGCACCAGCTGCGGCAGATTTTCACCAACCTGGTCACGAACGCATTCGAAGCGATGACGGGCGGCGGAGAGGTGGAGATCATCGCCGCGGCGCTCGCAGGCGAAGAACCGGCGCCCGGCGTCGACAACGCCGGACCCATGGTTCAGATCGCCGTGACGGACAACGGCCCGGGCGTACCGCCCGAGGTCATGGACCGCATCTTCAGCCCCTTTTTCACGACCAAGCCGCAAGGCTCGGGTCTGGGGCTCGCGATCGTCCGCAAAATCGTCGATGCGCATGACGGCCGCATCGATGTCGGCACGCGGCCCGGCGGCGGGACGCTCTTCCGCGTGACGCTGCCCGTCAAGACGCAGCACGAGCTGTTTGGATAGGGGAGAGGATGCCATGGGACGGATTCTAGTCGCCGACGATCACGACTCGCTCAGGCGCGGGATCGTTCGCGCGTTGTCCGAGGCGCACCACGAGGTCGATGAGGCGCCCAACGGCAACGTCGCCATCGAACGGCTGCACGAAGGGCAATACGACGTCGTCTTGAGCGATCTGAAGATGGGCGGCAGCGATGGGCTCGACGTGCTGCGCACGGCCAAGTCGCTGCATCCGACGACGGCGGTCATTCTGATGACGGCGTTCGGATCGGTCCACACCGCGGTGGAGGCGATGAAGATCGGCGCCTTCGATTACGTGCAGAAGCCGTTCGAGATCGAGGAGATGGAGCTCAAGGTCGAGAAGGCCATCGAGCACCGCCGTCTCAAGCACGAGATCGAGTACCTTCGGCACACGCAGCAGGACATCTACGACTTCGATCGCATCGTCGGCGCCAGCGGCGCGCTGCAGTCGGTGCTCGCGATCGTGAAGAAAGTCGCGAAGAGCAACACGACCGTCCTCATCCGCGGCGAAACGGGCACGGGCAAGGAGCTCATCGCCGGCGCGATCCACCACAACTCGCAGCGCGCGGGACGCAACTTCGTCAAGGTGAACTGCGCGGCGCTTCAGGAGAACCTTCTCGAATCGGAGCTGTTCGGTCACGAGAAGGGAGCGTTCACGGGCGCGGACAAGCAGCGCGTCGGCCGCTTCGAGCAGGCGGACGGGGGCACACTGTTCCTCGACGAAGTCGGCGACATGAGCGCAAACACGCAGGCGAAGATCCTGCGCGTACTGCAGGAGCACGAGTTCGAGCGGCTGGGCGGCACGCGCACGCTGCGTGTCGACGTCCGCGTCATCACGGCAACGAACCGCAATCTGCCGCAGATGGTGGCCAACGGTCAATTCCGTGAGGACTTGTACTACCGCCTCAACGTTGTCTCGATTGACATGCCGCCGCTGCGGGAGCGGAAAGACGACATCCCACAGCTCGCCAATTTCTTCCTGCGCCGCTTCGCGGGCGAGTTGAAGAAAAAGATCGATGGCTTGTCGCCCGATGCGCTCAAGCTTCTGATGCGCTACAACTGGCCTGGCAACATCCGCGAGCTCGAGAACGCAATCGAGCGGGCGGTGCTGCTCACCGAAGGTCCTCACCTGTCGAACGCGGACCTGCGGCTGGGCGAACTGTCGACGAGCGCGCCATCGAGCGATGGCAGCCCTGTCGTCAAGATTCCGCCGACGGGCATCGCGCTCGAAGAGATCGAGCGTCAGGCGCTGATCGAAGCGCTGAAGATGTCGAATTGGGTGCAGAAGGACGCGGCGGAGCTGCTGGCGATCAGCCCGCGCGTGATGAACTACAAGATCAAGACGCTCGCGATCGAGTATCCGAGAGGACGGCGGGTCGTCGAACCGCAGCCCGCGTAGACTGACGGCTCAAGGCTCAGGGTCAGGGTCAGGGCGGCTCAAGGCTGAAGCCGGCTCGAGGCAACAGCCAGCACGAGCCGCGAGCATCAGCCGTGAGCATATCTATTGCCGGTTCTTTCGCGGCGCCAGCGAAAGACCGGCAATGTCGAATCCGCCGGTACCCAGTCGATCGAGGTTGCTCCCGACGGTCCAGCACTTGGTGACGCTGAGAAAGAGCGTCGCGTTCTTGCGCGCGCCAAAGACACGGACGTCGGCGAGCCGCACGCTCATCCCCCACGTATAACCCACTCGAATCTGGCGTGAACCGTTCCCGTCGGGGACCGACAGCAGCAGCACGCCGGGCGGCCCGAAGAACTGCACGCGTCCCACGTCGACGAGACTGACGTGCGAGCCGACGAGACCGTAGAAGCGCACGTCCGATGACGTCGTCGACCACAGGCCATCGAGATGCACGCGCGAGAGAAACGATCCTTTGATCAACCGCTCGTTGTTCGCGCGCGCATTCTGCGTCTGCTGCTGGAGCGCCTTGACCTCGGGATCCACGGAAAGGCGCGCGAGCAGCCGGCACGCGCGCGCGACCTGCTCCGGAAGTGACGATAATGAGGTTTCGTCGTGACCGGCGCAAATCGGCGAGAGCCAGTCCGGAGCCTCAGGCTGCGGGCGTCGTACAACGATGCGTCCGTACGCGTCGTGCGCCGGCTGGTTCGGCCACCGCTTCTCAGCGCGCTGCCACTTCGACATCTGGTCGAGCCAGTGCGCCAGCTCGCGTTCCTGCGCATCGGACAGTTGCACCGGACGGTCGTCGGGAATCACCACCGGCGAAGAAGGCAGAAGGGGCGGTTGCTGCGCGGCCGTTGGACGGCACGTCAGCAAGAGACACCCGAACGCCAACGCAACCCGCAGCAGTCTGCGCATCGTTCGTCTCCCCCGGACCCTGTTTGGGGACGCTGATCATGCTGCCGCCCGCGCGCTTCGTCAAGTGACGATTTCCGTCAGGCCTTCGGGTGGGCTTTTCGGTAGGTATCGATCAACTGCGCGGCGTTCACGTGGGTGTAGCGTTGCGTGGTGCTGAGGCGCGCGTGGCCCAGGAGCTCCTGGATGGAGCGCAGGTCGGCGCCGGCTTCGAGCAGGTGCGTGGCGAAAGAGTGGCGTAAGGCGTGCGGACTTATGCCAAAACGGGTGCTGCAGGCCGCGACGTAGCGTCGCACGAGCTTGTCCACACTGCGGGTGGACAGGCGGCCTCCCTGGTAGTTCAGAAACAGCGGATCCCTCGTCCGCCGAATATGTAACGACCCGATTGGGGTCTGATCCCGCGTCCGCCGAGTGCGTACCGCAGAGACGGGGGTCTGACCCCGGTCATCGCGCGACACAGCGAACTGCTCGCGGTCGGCCATCCACGCCCGGAGGGCGTCCCCCGCGGTCCGGTTGAACGGGACGATCCGCTCCTTGCGGCCTTTGCCGAGCACGCGGACGACCCGTCCGGAGAGATTCACGTCAACCAGATCCAAGCCGACCAGCTCGCTCAAACGCAGCCCGGAGGCGTAGAACAACTCGAGGATTGCCTTGTCGCGGCGTCCGAGCGGATCGTGCGTATCGGGCATCTCGAGAAGCTTCGACATCTCGTCGACCGCGAGGTGCGCCGGAATGCGCTGATCGCGCTTCGGCGTGCCGACGAGCGCGGCGGGATCCCCCTCGAGCACGCCCTCGCGCCGAAGATACCGGCCGAACGTGCGGATCGCGGAGAGCTTGCGCGCGGCCGACGCCTTGGAATTGCCGCGGCGATTGAGGTCGGCGAGGAATGCGCGCGCGTTCAGGTGATCGAGATCGCCTGGCGCCAGGTCGGAGACCCGGCGATCGAGATGTGACGCGAGGAACGCCAGGTACTGCGAGAGATCGCTGTCGTATGCGCGCACCGTGTGCGCCGACGCGTTCTCGTTCAGGCGGAGGTGTTCGAGAAAGTCTTTGAGGTGTTCTCTAACCACAGATCCAGATCCTTCAGTGCCCGCTGGGAGACCGCGACCTTCCGGTCCTGTTTCTTGCGTGGCGGCTTCTCGAGCGGCGGCAGCAGGCCGAACGCGATGTTCGACGGCACATAGTGTTTCGGATCCGCGTGTGATGCGTAATAGGCTAGCGCTCCGATGGCGGTGGTCCGAGGCGGCGCTGACGGTTCGTCGCCGAGCGCCAGGGCCGCGGCGTTCCGTCCTGCGATCAGGCCCGAGGCGGCGGACTCGACGTACCCTTCGACGCCGGACATCTGCCCCGCGAAGAAGAGATCGTTGCGCATGCGCGTTTGCCACGTTTCCCGCAGGACCGTCGGCGAGTTGACGTAGGTGTTGCGGTGGATCATTCCGAAACGCACGAACTCTGCCTGTTCGAGCCCGGGGACGAGCCGCAGCACGCGCGCCTGTTCTCCCCATTTCATCTGCGTCTGGAAGCCGACGAGGCTGAAATGATCGCCGGCGATGTTGTCCTGACGGAGCTGGACAATTGCGTACGCCTCGCGGCCGGTCCGCGGGTCAGGCAGGCCGACGGGCTTCATTGGTCCGAACCGCAGCGTGTCCACGCCGCGCGACGCCATCACCTCGATCGGCAGGCAGCCCTCGAAGAACGTTGCCTGATCGAACTCGTGCAGTGCCGCCCTCTCCGCCGTCATCAGCGCGTCGTAGAAATGCTGGTACTCCTCTTTGGTGAAGGGGCAGTTCAGATAATCCCCTTCGCCGTCATCGATGCCGCAGGCGGGGACAGAACCGTGACTGTCACAGTTCTGATCGCCAGACTGCCCGATTCCGGACGAAGTGTGACTGTCACCGTTTCTGAGGCTCCGGCCCCAGCGCGACGCGCGAAAGACCTTCGACCGATCGATCGACTCCGCGAGGACGATAGGGCTAATCGCGTCGTAGAAGTACAGATGACTGGCCCCGACCAGCGACGCGATGTCGGCCGACAACGCGGCCGAAGTCAGGGGACCGGTCGCAAGAATCACTGGACCGTCGCCGTTCGTTGGGATGCGCGTGATCTCTTCGCGACGGATTGAG
>Ga0066677_10000317_pt1 | contig 16643 bp, 14 predicted proteins | sample GraSoiAngelo_126_FD_62299 | JGI IMG/M metagenome (GOLD analysis project Ga0066677, IMG submission 62299) | Grasslands soil microbial communities from the Angelo Coastal Reserve, California, USA - 14_0927_09_20cm | ecosystem: Environmental > Terrestrial > Soil > Grasslands | place: USA... | reverse complement strand
TCTGACGTGCACCCTGTGACCCACGGGCTGATTCTCGGCAAGTTCCTTCCGTACCACCTGGGCCACGCGCACCTCATTCGCACGGCGCGCTCCCGGGTCGATCAGCTCACAGTGCTCGTCTGCTCCATGATTACCGATCCCATTCCCGGCGGGCTGCGCTACCAGTGGGTCCGCGCCGCGCATCCAGACTGTCGCGTCATCTGGGTCGAGGAGGACGTGCCGCAGGGGCCGGAGGACGATCCGAGGTTCTGGCCGATCTGGACGGCGTTGATCGAGGGCAGGGTCGGACGCATCGATCGCGTCTTCACCTCAGAAGCGTACGGCGACGAGCTGGCCCGCCGGCTCGGGGCGGAACACGTGTCGGTGGATCGCGCTCGTCGGGCCGTTGCGATCTCAGGATCTGCTATCCGCACCAATCCGATGAGGCATTGGGAGTTCATCCCGTCGCACGTGCGCCCGTACTTCGTGCGTCGGGTCGTGTTCCTCGGCGCGGAGTCCACGGGAAAGTCGACGCTCTGCGAGCGGCTCGCAGCCGAGCTCTCGACGACGTGGGTCGCGGAGTACGGCCGGCTGTATTGCGAGCAGGGTCGGCCCGCGATGGATCTTGTGCGCGTCGATCTGGAGGCGATCGCGTGGGGGCAGGCAACGTGGGAGGATGAGGCCGCACTGTCGGCGAATCGAATCCTGCTTTGCGACACCGACCTCCACACCACCGCCACGTGGAGCGACATCGTGATCGGCTATCGCCCGGAGTGGCTGACGGAAGCGGCCCGCGCGCGCCACTACGACCTCATGATCCTCCTCGATGCTGACGTGCCCTGGGTTGGTGATGGGACGCGCGTGCTGCAGGACCGCCGCGTCGAGCATACGCGCCGGATCCGCGAGGAGCTCGACAGTGCCGGCCGAGACTATGTCACGTTATCGGGATCGTTCGACGACCGAGCCGCAGCCGCGCGACGGCTCGTCGACGCGCTGGTGCGATATGAATAATGATGAACAGGCGATTCGCTCCCTCGTCGAAACCTGGATGCGTGCGACCCTCGCGGGTGATCTAGATCGTGTGCTCGAGCTGATGGCCGAAGACGTCGTGTTTCTCGGCGCCGGGCGGCCGCCGATGCGCGGCAGGGAGGCCTTCGCCGCCGCATCCCGGGCGATGGAAGGCAGAGTCCGGGTCGAAGGAAGAGCGGACGTGCAGGAGGTGCGCGTCTTCGGCGACTGGGCGTACTGCTGGAACCAGTTGACCATCAACATGCATCCAGCAGATGGAGGCGCGCCGACCGAGAGGATCGGTCCCGCCCTGTCGGTGCTTCGCAGAAACCACGACGGTCGATGGGTAATCTTCCGCGACGCGAACATGGTCGCGCCAGCGAGATAGAGGTTCACGCATGTCACTGAGAATCGTTCGCGCCGCATGCGTCGCATTCGTGATGGCCTGCATCCTCCGTGCTGACGTGCCTGCCTTCCAGGCAGATCCGTGGGCCAAGGAGATGGCGGCATTCACGGAGCAGGATCACAAGACGCCGGCCGTTGGCGGCATCGTGTTCGTCGGCAGTTCCAGCATCCGTCTCTGGGACCTGGCGAGAAATTTTCCGAACGTGCCCGCGATCAATCGCGGCTTCGGCGGTTCACAGATGATCGACTCGGTGAACCACGTGGATCTCCTCGTCATCAGCCACAAGCCGCGCACGGTGATCGTCTATGCCGGCGACAACGATCTGGCGGCCGGCAAGAGTCCGCAGCAGGTCAGCGACGACTTCAAGGCGTTTGTGGCGAAGGTGCGGTCCGCGCTGCCGCAGACGCGCGTCGCGTACATCGGCATCAAACCCAGCCTCCAGCGCTGGGCGCTCATTGCGAAAGTGCGGCAGGCGAACGCGCTCATCCGCGAGTACTGCGACACCGATGACCGTCTCGGATTCATCGACGTCGATGGCCCGATGCTCGGCTGGGACGGCAAGCCACGCAAGGATCTCTTCATCGAGGACGGCCTTCATCTGTCGCCGAAAGGCTACGCGTTGTGGACGCTGCTCGTGCGGCCCTTCCTCGACGAGGAACAGCACTGATGACGCCACGCATCAAGGTGCTCGTCGAGCGGGTCTGGAATTATCATCAGCTGCATCATCCGATCTCGCCTGCTGACGCCATTCTCGTCCTGTGCAGCCACGACACGATCGTGGCGGAGCGCGGGGCCGAGCTGTTTCTGGACGGATGGGCGCCGTTGCTGATCTTTGCCGGCGGCCTCGGCGCGATCACGAAGCAGTTCTGGAGCGAGCCGGAAGCCGACCGGTTCGCCGACATCGCGATCCGCATGGGTGTGCCGCGTGAACGCATCCTCGTCGAGAACCGCTCCACGAACACGGGCGAGAACATCCTGTTCACGAAGCGCCTCCTCGCCGAGCGCCACCTGAATCCTCAGAAGTTCATCGTCGTGCAGAAACCGTACATGGAGCGCCGGAGCTACGCGACATTCAAGAAGGTGTGGCCGGAGAAGGACGTGGCGGTGACCTCGCCCAGGCTGTCGCTCGACGAGTACCTCGAGCGGTATTCGCACGAGATGCTGTCGAAGGAGGACGTGATCAGCATCATGATTGGCGATCTCCAACGCATCCGCGTCTATCCAGCGAAGGGGTTCCAGATTCACCAGGACATTCCGGCCGATGTCTGGCATGCGTACGACGAACTGGTCAAGGCGGGGTACGACAAGCATCTGATCGACGTATCACACGGATCACCGACAACCGACAACCATCATCCGACAATCGATCGTCCACCGTCAGACGAGGGGTAACCATTATGTTGATTGCCTGCCTGCTCGCCGCCGCTTCGATCGTGAGCACCACCTCGTTCACACAGGAACCTGCGCCACCACCGATTCTTGGACGCTGGGATCTGACGATACACACGGCTCGTGGTGACCGCAGCGCGTGGCTCGAGGTCCGGCATTCGGGGGTCCAGACGCTGGTCGGCCAGTTCGTTGGCACGTCGGGCAGCGCCCGCCCGATTTCACAGGTCGACTTCAAGGACAACGAGCTGCGCTTTTCGATCCCGCCGCAATGGGACCGCGTGGATGGCAATCTCGTTGTGACCGGCCGTCTCGACGGCGAGAGCTTGAGCGGGACGATGACGCTGGCCGGCGCTCAGCCGGAGAAATGGAATGGCGTGCGCGCGCCGTCGCTGCGTCGATCGCAGGAGCCGAAGTGGGGCACGCCGATTCGCCTTCTGCAGGCCAGCGACCTCTCCGGCTGGCACGCGCTCGGCACGAACGAATGGGAGGTCGCCGGCGGCGTGCTGAAGAATCGCAAGTCCGGCGGCAATCTCGTCACCGATCAGACGTTCACGGACTTCAAGCTGCATCTCGAGTTTCGATATCCCGCCGGCAGCAACAGCGGCGTCTACCTTCGCGGCCGCTACGAAGTGCAGATAGCCGACCTGCCGTCGGCGGAGCCGGAGCCGGGGATCCTTGGCGCGGTGTACGGATTCCTCTCCCCGAGTGAAAACGCCTCGCGCAAGGCGGGCGAGTGGCAGTCGTTCGATATCACGCTGGTCGGCCGCATGGTGACCGTCGCGCTGAATGACAAGACGATCATCTGCAACCAGGCGATTCCCGGCATTACCGGCGCCGCTCTCGACAGCGATGAAGGCAAACCCGGTCCGCTGCTGCTGCAGGGTGATCACGGTCCAATCGAGTTTCGCAACATCGTCCTGACGCCAGCGAGGTGATGCGCCATGATTCCAATGCCGAAGGACCGCCGCGGCTTCCTGCAGCGCCTGTTCGCTGCCGGCACTGTGGCTGCCGCAGTGCCCGCGGGAACGGATGCGCAAGTCCCGACCAGCGAAGCGTCTTTCCTGCCCCCATACGCCCGCGCTCAGAACTACAAGTCTCTGAAGCAATCGAGTTACGACAGGACGGGCGGCAATGGCGACCGATGGCCGATCGCGGCCGGTGGAGTGCAGGAAGTCTTCAAGGCGAGTGGCCCTGGGGTCATCACCCACATCTGGTTCACGATCGCCGCACAGAGCGGCGATCATCTGAAGGAAATCGTCCTGCGTGGCTATTGGGACGACAACGCGAAGCCGAGCGTCGAAGTTCCTGTCGGGGATTTCTTCGGACTCAATCTCGGGAGCTACCAGATCTACCAGTCGCAGTACCTCGCGTGTTCGCCGGGCAAATCGTTGAACTGTTATTTTTCGATGCCGTACAAGCGCGCGGCGCGTTTCACGGTGACCAACGAGGGCAGCCGTGAAGTCGGCGCTTTCTATTCGAACATCGATTACATCAGCGTGCCACGCCTCCCGGACGACACGGTGTACTTCCACGCGCAGTATCGGCAGAGCGCGCCATCGACGCCGGTGACCGGCACTCCGCCCATGCTGAATCCCGACGGCAAGCAGAACTACGTCTACATGGAAACGCGCGGCCGCGGTCACTTGATGGGCGTCACGCTCGGTGTGCTGCAGAACGCGAACGGCTGGTGGGGCGAAGGAGACGACATGATCTTCGTCGACGATGATTCGAAGCCGGCGATCGTCGGGACCGGAAGCGAGGACTATTTCCTTGGCAGCTGGAATTTCGGCGGCCGCGAGGGAGCGACGGCGTTCGGTCACGCGATGTACGGCGCGCCGCTCATCGTCAACCCCGAGCGCACCGGCGGCCGGTACTGCTGCTACCGGTGGCACGGCGACAATCCGGTCACCTTCGAGCGTTCGCTGAAGCACACGATGGAGCACGGCCATGCCAACGATCGCGGCGACAATTTCTTTTCCGCCGCGTACTGGTATCAGACCGCGCCGTTCACGGATTTCCCATCGCTGCCGCCCGTCGCGGATCGCATTCCGCGGGTGAAGACGCCATAGTGAATCGTTAATCCCTGATCCCTGATCCGGCATCCCTGATCGTCGATCCTGGATCATCGATCCTTGATCCCTGATCGATAATGGCGGATCGTGGATGAGGGATGCCGGATCAGGGAGTAGGGATTAACGATTCCTTCGATGCAGCCACACGCTGTCGACGAGCGGGCCGGGCGCGTTGCGCACCGTGGCGATGATGGCCTGGCGCGACTGCTCGAACGGTAAGCCGATCGCACTCGTCACCTCGCCGACCAGCGGGCGCGGCTCGTTGTGCAGGAACGCACCCCCCGGCGTCAGCATGCTGGCGATGTTGCCGAGCGCCAGCGTCAATTCCACGTCATCGAAGTAAGGAAGGATGTTCGTCGCGATGACGAGATCGAATGCGGGTCCATGGAGACGCTCGGTCACGACGTCGAGACGCTCAGCGCGCAAGGCGCCGGCGGCCGCCTGGCGGATTCGCACGGTCTTGCGCAAACTGCCGTTCGCGCCCTCGACGTCGGCGGCGTCTCCGACGGCGCGTCCGAGGCGCGCGAAATACTCAACGTACTCCGGCGAGAACTTCACGTTCGCGTCCTCTCGAATGCCGCTGACCAGCGTCAGCGTCGGAGGCTCGGTGCGCGAGCGCCGCAGATGATCCACGACCCGCGGGTTGATGTCCGCTCCCACCACCTCGAGATCGTCGGCGCGTGAAAGGCCGAGGGCGACGAGCGCATCCATCACCGCCCACGGCTGGTAACTTTCCGGCGGCGCCACTTCGAGCAGTGCCGTTCGCGGCGCGAGATCGAGACCCGGGCCGACGATCAGCACGCGGCGAATGGCTCGATCGGGGTCGAGAGACTTGATGACGCCGAGGCCGAGATAGACGACGTATCCCGCTTCGACCGCGGTGTCGGTGCTGAGGCCGCGGCTTCGATACAATTGGGCAACCGCGTCGCTGGCGTCGATGGCGCGCTCGGCCACGAATTCCTTTTCATACAGAAACCGCATCGCGCGCAGGTATTCACCGAGCAGCGCCTGTTCGCGCACACTATGGTCCGGGAACGTCGATTTCACGAGCGCGCGGAAGTACGCAATGCGGGCATCCGTGCCGGAAGAATCCAGGGCGCGGATGAAGGCTGTCATGCGCGATCGAACCGCCGCGGGAATTCTGGCGCGCGGCGCCTCCGACGTGCGGAGAAACGTGTCGCGCTCTCCGTCCGGTAAACCGTCGACGAGCGCTTTCGCGCTGAGGGCCGGCTCAATCGATGGAAGCGTCGTGAAGCGCGTCGATTGCAGCGCGTAGAAAACGAGATGGTCGAGGTCTCCTTCACGCACGCGACGAGCGTTGGACTGATGGATTCCCTCGAGGTACGACGGAAACGTGCGCGACGTGATGCCGCGGGCTTCGAGCCGCGCCCGCAGCGCGGGAACGATATCGTCCCAGGTGATGCGGGCCGTGGTCGACGTGGGCTGAGCGGCGATGACGGCGCAGCCCAGGATGAGGGCTGCGCCAATCGAGAGAGTGTGAGAGCGCAAACGATTCACTCAGAGGTCACGGAGCCCACAAGGAAACAAACCCAATATCTCCGTGTCTTCTGAGTAAGACCTTCCTCCGTGGCCTCAGAAGATCAGTCGGAATCCGAGCTGGATGAACCGCTGGAAGTTCGACTGGCCCGTTGCGTTACGGTTGATGCGTCCGAAGTCGGCCGAGTTCGTATCGCGATTGTAGTCGCGCTCGTCGTACATCGGGCTGTTGAACACGTTGAACGCCTCGAGACGAAGCTGGAAGCGCACTCGGTCAGTGATCTGCGTCGCCTTCGCGAAATTCAGATCGAGCTGCCAGTACGACGGCCGCCGGAGCGAATCCACCAGGAACGGCGTGTTGCGTGGCTGGAACGGCTCGCGGATAAGGAAGAACGGCTCCGTGCAGCCGTAGGCCTGCGACACCGCCAGCAACTGGTACTGGCCCGTGGTGTTGTTGCGCTGCGCCACGCACGGTTTCATCCCGTAGATGAACTGTCCGTCCTTCTTGACCGGCAGCGACGGGTCGCCGACCAGTTCCACGTTCTGCGGCAGACGCCACGGCTGACCGGACTGGAACACGAACATCGGTGCTACGGACCATCCCTTGACGAGGGCGCCGATCAGGCCATTGCGGTCGCGCCCGAACGGGAACTCCCAGACGCCCGACGCCGTCAGGCGGTGCTTGCGCTGGGTCCAGTACGGGCTCACATTCAGCTTGGCTGTCGTCGGATCGATGAACGCATTCAGCGCGCCGTCTTCCGGCGCGGACTGCGTCCAGCCGGACGAGGCGCCGATCTGCGTGTAGCGAGGCACCCACGTGTAGTTCAGGTTCACCGTGAACCCCTTCGCCCAGCGCTTGTTGCCGACAAGCTGCATCGAGTCGTAGATGATCTTGCCGTCGTTGCGTTCCGTTTGAATGATCTGGCCGAATGCCGGATTCGGGCGGCTCAGTTCCGACAGCGTCAGCGTGGGATTTGTAAAGCGGGTCGTGCCTTGGAAGCCCGGCACCTGGAAGAACGGATTCGGCACCAGCGCGTCACAAACCGCGCGGCTCCCGCCCTGCGTCACGTCGCAGCGATCGAGCAGCGAGCGTGGCGCCTCGTTGATGCCGCGGAACTCACTCTGCTGCTTGTACGATCGGCTTCCCGCGTAGCTCACTTCAGCCGTGATGCCCCACGGCAGCTCACGCTGAACGCCCGCCGAGAACTGATCGACGTACGGCACCTGGAAGTTCGGGTTCGAGTACGAAACGCCGCGACCGAGGAATGTGCGCGCGCCAAGGCTGCTTCCCGGCGGCTGTTGCACACCGCTTGGAAACGGATTGTCCAGGTTGTACAGCGGGTTGCGGTTGCCGTCGTTCGAGGGGATGAGGGTCGTCTGGAGGCTGAACCCCTGCTGCTGCCCCTGGCCTGTCGGGTTCAGGAAGTAGCGACCGTAGCCGCCGCGCAGCACCGTCTTGTCGTTCAACTGGTACGCGGTCCCAGCCCGGAGCTGAATGTTGTTGTAGTCCCATTTCCAGGGTTCATCCGGATTTCCATCGACGCCCGCGAATGTGAGCCCGCCTCGAACGGGGATTCCCACCTGGGCGCTCACCGGATTGGCGAGATTCGGATCGAAGATGTAGTTCAACCGGTTTTGCTTCTCGCTGACGGGGCTGTTGAAGTCCCAGCGGAAGCCGGCGTTCACGGTGAGCCTGCTCGTGATCTTCCAGTCGTCCTGCACCCACGGTGCCGCATAGGACCACATGAAATCCGGCAGCACGTTGTTGTCGATCGATCCGCTGGCCGGCGCGCCGAGCAGGAGCGACGCGAGCGCACTGCCCGATCCCACGTCTCCCCGGCTGAAGTCACGCTGGGTGAACCCGCGGCTGAAGTTGAGCACCATGCCCGCGTTGCCGAAGGTGCGCTGCGCCACTCGGGTGGAGCGATAGTCGAGCCCGCTCCTGATATTGTGGCTTCCTCGCGTCATCGAGATGTTGGGCTGGAACGTGTAGATGTAGTTTCTGTTCTCGTTCTGTCCGCGCGACAGGTTCGTGAACTCGTCGATGTTGATGATCGGAAACATCTGCTTCGGCAGCTGGTTGACCAGGCTCGACGGGAAACCGAGCTGCGAGGCGTCGAAGTTGAACGAGTTGTCGGAGCGGCTCAGTTCGAGGAAGTACGTGTAGCTGCCGCGGACGTTGAACACCGTGCTGCCGCCGAAGATGTGCACCAGGTCGCCGACGATCGCGCGGTTCGCGCGGATGAGGGGGAGCTGGCCGTTCTGTGCCGGTCCGGTACGGATCGGCGTGGTGTTGCGAATCTCATGGCGCGTGTTCTCACCCCACCGCACGAACATGCGGTCATTCGCGCCGAAGTTGTGGTCGACCTTCCCGACCCAGTTCCAGAACACGTCCTTGTTGAAGTGCTCGGGGTATGCGAGGTTCTGCTGCCACGACGGAACGCCTGCAGTGACGTTGTTGGGCAGCGGATAGAACGCGAGCAGCTGCCGCGCCACCGGATCGATGCGGTTTGCCGGGATCTGGTTGTTCGGGAATGGATCCCGCACCCACGTGCCGTTGACGTCGTGCCCGGTTGCCGGATCGAAGATTGTGATCAGGTTACCGGCCGAGTCGCGGTAATTACTGAAGTCGCCATTCCGCATTTCGGCTGTCGGCGTGCTCGAGACGAGCGGATTCGGCGTCCCCTCGCGGTACTTTTCTCCGGTGAACAGGAAGAACGTCTTATTCTTTCCGTTGTACAACCCGGGGATCTGCACGGGACCATCGACGCTGAACCCGTACTGATCGAGATAGTGGTCGCTCTTCGGCAGGTTGCGCGAATTGGAGAAGAACGAGTTCGCGTCGAGCCACTTGCGGCGATAGAACTCATACCCGACGCCGTGCAGCGAGTTCGTACCCGATTTGAGAGACATGTTGACGACGCCGCCCGCCGTGCGGCCGTACTGCGCGTCGTAGGTGTTCGTGGCGATCTTGAACTCCTGAACGGACTCGGCCGGCGGGACGTAGGCGATGTTGTTGCCGCCCTGATTCGCATTATTGGGCGCGCCGTCCAGCAGGAACTCGTTATTGCGGTTTGCGCCGCCGTTCATCGACCAGTCGGCGAGCGCGCCGTTGTCGAACGGCCGGAGATACACGGCCTGTGCGTTGTAGTTCACGCCGGCGACGAGGGTCGCGAGCGCCATCGGGCTGCGCGACTGCAGGGGCAGTTCAGCGATGCGGTGGCTGTCGATGACCGTGCCGCGGTTCGCATTGCCCGATTCGAGCAGCGGCGCCTCCGAGACGACGTTCACCTGCTCCGAGACGCCGGCGATCCCGAGCTGCGCGTTGATGGTCGCCGTCTGGCCCACTTCGAGCGTCATGTCCTTGCGCGTGTGCGTCTGGAATCCGCTCATCTCCACGGTCAGCGTATAGAGGCCAGGCTTGAGGAACGGGATCGTGTAGTTCCCCTCGGTGTTCGTCGTGGCGGTCGCCACTTCGTTGGTTTGTTGATTGCGGACGCTTACGGTGGCGCCGGGCAAGGCTGCCTGGCTGGAATCAACGACCTGCCCTTTGACGGTCGCGCGGAATTCCTGCGCCGTCACACCGGCGGCTGCGGCGAGCAGCAGTGCTGCGCCGAGCAGACCGCGGTACACCCGTGTTCTCATCATCAGCCTCCTCCCCGAGACAGCTTCGAATCAGAACGGTGTAAACGCTTACAGCTCAAAACACTCGTGCATCGTGCCGAAAATACTCAACGGCACGGTTATACAACTGATATGCCTGTAATGACAACGAGGTTATTACGGCATGTTTCCTGGCGGGATCAGACTCGGGTTGAGTTGCTGCGCGCGCGCGAACGAACGGCGCGCGGCGTCCGCCTGACCTAGGCGCTGCAGCGCTCGTCCGAGTTGATAATGCGCGGGAGCGTACGCTTCAAAGATCGTGGTGGCGCGCCGGAAGCAGTCAACCGCGGCGACGAGATCTCCCCGGTCGAGCTTTTGTGTCCCCACCGATGTCCATACGCCGGCTTCCTGGACGAGCGCCGCTTCCGCGCGCAGTCGTTCGGCTTCCGTGAAGTGCTCTCGCGCCCCACCCGCATCGCCGCTGAGTTCGAGGACTTGCGCGAGCGTGTAGTGGGCGGCGGCGAGGTCCGGCTGCAGCGCAATCGCGCGCCGCAGCGCGTCCGCGGCGCCCTTCCAGTCCCGCCTCGCTTTCAATAGCGCACCCAGCGTGTTGTGCGCCTCGGCATAGCGCGGCTCGGCAGCAATTGCCGCCCGGAGCGCGCGTATGGCGCGATCGAGATCCCCCTGGTGCCAGTAGATCACGCCAAGCTGGTAGTGCATTTCCGGGCGCGGATCGATGCCGATCGCGCGGTCCAGCTCGTCGGCCGCTTCGGCCTGCCGATCCGCTCGGTTGAGGACGAGAGCGAGGTTGTAGCGAGCGAGCGCGTGGCGCGGTGCGAGCTCCAGCGCGCGACGGAAACTGCGGATGGCTTCGGTGTAATCCTGCTCCGACTCCGCGAGACCCAACGTGAAGTGCGCATCCGGATCGTCTGGCGAGCCATTCACGATCGCGCGCGCGCGTTCGACCGCTTCCGGTCCTTTTCCGGCCTTGACCAGCGCGAGGATGAGATTGTTGGACGCTTTCCTGAATGAGGGACGCTCCGCCGTCGCCGCGCGAAATGCGTCTACGGCCGCGTCGAGCGCGCCGATCCGTTCGAGCGCTTCTCCCAGCTGGTTCTGGATGTCCGCGTCGTGCGGGGCAAGTCCCGCGGCCTCCCATAACAGCGAGAGCGCAGCGGCGTTGTTACCGTTCGCGTCGAGCTCTACGGCACGCGCATACGCCTGCTTGGCGCGCGACGCCGTGTCCTGCGCGACACCGCCTGTCGCGCACACCAGCAGCAGGACAAGGAAGATCGGCCCGAACCGATCGTGGTTCATCGACCGCGATTATGGCACCTGATGCGGGTCTGAAGAGCCGGCCTACAAATGATAGGATTCCGCGTTCGCGAAGGTGACCGCATGACACGAGCGCGGATTCGAGTCCTGTTTTCGGCGGCCATGCTTCTCACGTTCGCATGGCTCGTTCGCACGACCGCTGAGTCGCAATCCCTCATCGAGCGGTTCCGTCAGCAGTCCGCCAGCGCCGAACAGCGCGGTCTTGCGGAACCCTTCAAAGGCATCACGACGGACGGCCGCATTGCACCTGGACTCTTCACGATCGCGTCGACGGGCGTGTCGACTGAACCGGTTCGGAAGGCTGCCGACGCGTTCCTCGCTTCGCTCACGCCCGACCAACGCAGAAAGACGATGTTCGGCGTCGAAGACGATGAGTGGCGGAAGTGGATGAACCAGCACTTCTACGTGCGGCAAGGAGTCAGCTTTCTCGAGATGTCGGAGGCGCAACGGGAGGCGGGCATCGCACTGCTCCGCGCGGCATTGAGCGCGCGCGGACTCAAGCAGACGCGCGACATCATGCGTCTCAATCAGACCCTCGGAGAGTTGAACGGCAACGATTTCGAGCAGTACGGCGAGTGGCGGTATCACATCACTGTGATGGGGAAGCCGTCCTCAACCGAGCCCTGGGGCTGGCAGCTCGACGGCCATCACGCGATCATCAACTACTTTGTGCTCGGCGACCAGGTCGTCATGACGCCGTTCTTCGCCGGCTCCGAGCCCGTCATCGCCACCTCCGGCAAGTACACGGGGACATCGGTGCTGCAGGACGAGCAGAACCGCGGCCTCGCGTTCGTCAATACACTCGACGCCGCGCAGCGTGCCCGCGCGATTCTCGGCTCCGACAAGACGCGCAACAACAACCTGACGGAAGCGTGGAAAGACAACGCGGTGGTGCCGCAGGCGGGCATCATGGCGGCGGATCTCTCCGACGCGCAGCGGCAGCAGCTGTTGAACCTGATTGCGCTGTATGTCGGCAACATGGACGAGGGGCACGCGCGCGTGAAGATGGGCGACGTGCAGCGGCACATCGCGCAGACCTCGTTTGCGTGGATTGGCGGCGCCGAGCCCGGGAGCGTCTTCTACTACCGCATCCAGAGTCCTGTGGTGCTGATTGAATTCGATCATCAGCTTCCCGCGAACCTCCGGCAGCTCGCGTCGAATCCCAACGTTCCCAACCACGAGCACATTCACGTCGTCGTGCGCACGCCCAACGGGAACGACTATGGCAAGGACCTGCTCCGGAAGCACTACCTGCAGCACCCGCACACCTCTGCTTACGGACTCGCGGACAGCACGCGTTAAAAGGAGTCAGGCATGGCGACGACCGATCCGATTCTCGCGCCGGTGAAGGGCGCCGATCACCGTGAGGTCGGCGGCGTGCAGCTCGACATCGCGCGCGCCGGGGCGGCACGCGTCAAGCGCGTGATCTATCGTCCCGGGTTCCGCTGGTCGACGCACCTGAAGGAAATGGTCGGTACCCATCTCTGCATGCACGCGCACGTGGGATTCCTCGTGCGCGGGCAGATCCATATTCAGTATGCGGACGGCTGTACGCTGGAGTTCGCGGCGCCGCAGGCCGTGTCGATAGAACCCGGCCATGACGGCTGGGTCGTGGGCGACGAGCCCGCCGTCCTGATCGAAGTGGACTTCGAAGGAGAAACGGCGCGCCGGTTCGGCATGCCCGAGAGTCACCGGCATCCGGGGTCAGCGCCACGCGAGTAATCGAAACGCCGCGTCTGAACCTGCGGCGCCTGGAGACGGATGACGCCGCGTTCATGCTGACGCTCCTGAACGAGCCGTCGTTCATCCGCAACATCGGCGACCGCGGCGTCCGCACGATTGCCGATGCGCAGTTGTACATCACGGCGGGCCCGCTGGCGAGCTACGAGCGATTCGGGTTCGGCCTGTACATGGTGGAGTTGAAACCGTCATGCGCGCCTATCGGCATCTGCGGACTGGTGAAGCGCGACGCGCTCCCCGACATCGACATCGGATTCGCATTTCTGCCGCGGTTCTGGTCCATGGGATACGCGTTCGAGTCCGCATCGGCCGTACGCGATCAGGCGCGCGAAGAGGTCGGGTTGCGGCGCCTCGTCGCGATTGTCGATCCGGTCAACGATGGCTCGATTCGCGTGCTCGAGAAACTCGGGTTTACGTTCGAACGAATGGTCAGGCTCGGCGAAGAGGAAAAGGATTTGAAGCTGTTCGGATGCGATCTGTCACGCGCATCATGAGTGCGCTATCCTGGCGCGCGCCACGCAAAGGGGAGAAGCCATGAACGATTTGAACGCCGCGATCGCGGACAATCACAAGGCCGTCGACGAGTTCACCGCCACCGCCCGTGCGATCGACGCGGCGGGCTGGAGTCTCCCGCGCGCGGAAGGCAAATGGTCGCCCGCGCAGCTGGTCGAGCACATCGCGCTCACCTACGAGTACAGCCGCGCCGTGTTGAACAACAACGCACCTGGCCCATCCGCGCCGAGGTTTCTGCGACCGCTCGTGCGGATCTTCTTCGTGAACCCGGTGCTGAAGCACGGGCGCTTCAAGCCGAACGCGAAGGCACCGTCGATGTTCCAGCCGTCGTCGGCACCGGGTGATGCCAGGGAACTATTGCCGCGCCTTGAAACCGCCGTCCGCGTATTCGAAGACGACGTACGCGCCGCCGGCGCGTCCGGCCGCTCGACGCTCGATCATCCGTTCTTCGGCACGATGCCGGTGGCGGACTACCTGCGGCTGCAGGCGATCCACGCGCGGCATCACCGCGCCCAGTTGCCCGGAGCGGCCGCGACGGTGTGATTGAACCAGTCCGCGGGCGCTTCGATATATGACCGATTCAACTCGGCGATCGAGGGGCAGCCGAGCAGCTTCAGCGTCCGGACGATGTCGGTGCGCAGGATGTCGACGGTGCGCGTGACGCCGGGGCCGCCGCCGGCCCCGAGGCCATAGGCATAGGCGCGGCCGATCAGGACGGCACGCGCGCCGAGGCACAGCGCCTTCACCACGTCGCTCCCGCGGCGGATGCCGCCATCGACCAGGACCTCGACGCGGCCGTTTACGGCCGCGAGCACTTCCGGGAGCACGCGCAGCGTCGGCGGGACGCCATCGAGCTGCCGGCCGCCGTGGTTCGAGACCACGAGCGCGCTTGCGCCTGCATCCACGGCGCGTCGCGCATCTTCGCTCGTGTGGATGCCCTTGACCACGATCGGCCCGCGCCACCGATCGCGAATCCAGTCGAGGTCCCGCCACGTCACCGTCGATTGCTCGAGCGCCGCGGCGACGTCGGTGTAGAGCATTGGCCCTTCTGGCAGCATGACGTTCGGGAACGTCATCAGCCCGCCGTCCGCGATGAACTGCGCGAGCCACCGCGGCCGCGCGATGAACTGTCCGACGTACGGCAGCATGGGCCACGGCCGGCGAGTGAGGAGCTCCTTCGTGCCGTTCCGGAAATCGCGTTCCCGCAGTCCGGCGACAGGGGTGTCGATCGTGACGACGAGCGCGGAGAAGCCGGCATCGCGCGCGCGGCCGATCGTGCTGGCCGCGACGTCGCGTCCTCCGCACAGATAGACCTGGTACCAGGCGTGACCCTGCGTCGCTTTCTTGACGTCCTCGAGGCGGCACCCCGAGAGCGTTGACAGAATGTACACGGTGCCGGCGGCGCCCGCCACGCGCGCCGCGACTTCTTCGCCGCGTGGATAGAACATGCGGGAGCTTCCGACGGGCGCGAACAGGAATGGCAGCGACAGCGGCAGCCCGAGCACCGACGTGCGCAGGTCCGACGGCGGGGTTTCCACGGCGCACCGCGGCCGGAAGGTGATGGCCTCGAACGCGCGGCAGTTCTCGCGCAGGGTGATCTCCGCGTCGGCGCCGCCGTCGATGTAGTCGAACACCACGCGGGGCAGGCGCCGGCGCGCGGCGCGCCGCAGATCCTCGACGTTGACGGCGCGCGAGACGGCTCCGGCCATGGCGTTCATCTTATGACGACTGGCGCTCGTTGTTGAGCCACTCGGCCGCGGAAGTGCAGCGATGAGGCGCTCTCCTTTCCGTAGTGCAGGCCTTGTGGGCCTGCTTCGGGGACACGCGCAGCCCTAAAAGGGCTGCGCTACGAAAGCCTGCGCTACGAGAAATGCCCATAGTACGATCCGGCGGGGGAGGGGACCATGAGGCTGCTCAGAAGACGGTTGGCGTGTTCGTTCTGCGGCAAGCCCGATTCCGAGGTTGCCAAGCTCGTCGCCGGACCGCGGGTCTTCATTTGCGACGCGTGCGTCGCGATCGCGCAGCGCCTGATGGATGAGACCGGAGACACCACGCCGTCTCAGAACGTTCGAGGCGGCGGTCTTCTTCAGCGGATCGTCGTTCGCATCCGTGCCGCAGTGCGGGGCGTCAGCGACTCCCGGATGACGCAGCCGGCTCCAGCTCGCGCAGCCAGATATTCCGAAAACTAATCGGCTGGCTCGGGTCGCCGTGGGCCTGCAGCTTGATCGGCGCCTCGTCGTACTTCTTGTATTGCGGCTTGCCGATGTAAACCGTTTCTCCTTTCACCTCGGAGTGGTTCTGAATCAGCACGCCGTTGTGAAGTGCGGTCACGTAGGCGGGCGTTTTCACCGATCCATCCGCGTTGAACGCCGGCATCGTCCAGACCACGTCATAGGTCTGCCACTCGCCCGGCTTGCGCATGGCATTCACGAGCGGGGCGTACTGCTTGTAGATGCTCCCGGCCTGCCCGTTCACATACGTCTTGTTGTTGTACGAGTCGAGGATCTGCAGCTCGTAGCCGCCATCGCCGCTCCCCGTTGATGCGAGGAACAATCCGCTGTTGCCACGCGCCTGATCGGTTCCCGTGATATCCGGCGGAATGCGCCATTCGAGGTGCAGCTGGTAGTTCTTGAAGCTGCGCTTCGTTTCGATGTTGCCAGCCTGCTTGTTGACGGTGATGACGCCGTTGGCGACGGTCCACGTCGCCGGCGACTTGTCTTTCGTCGATACCCACTGATCGAGGTTGCTGCCGTCGAACAGCACGATCGCATCCGAGGGCGGCGCGCCCTCCGTCGCGGCTGGTGTAATCACTTTGGGCACCGGCTCCCAGACTTCCGTGTCTTTGGGATTGCCCCGCGGCGGCGTCTGCGCGGCCGACTGCGCGGTTGGGTTCTGCAGCGGTGGATTCTGCTCGGCGACGACCGGCAGCGCGAAGAGGGTAGTAACGACGAGCGTAACCGACAGGTGAGTTCGCATGACGAAGGCCTCGTTTCGGTAGAGATCGGCGGATTGTGTGGCGCGCTCGGCTTCCCTGTCAACCGCCCCCGAACCGTGAACCGTGAACCGCGAACCGTGAACCGTGAACCGTGAACCGTGAACCG
>Ga0066677_10000316_pt1 | contig 16644 bp, 15 predicted proteins | sample GraSoiAngelo_126_FD_62299 | JGI IMG/M metagenome (GOLD analysis project Ga0066677, IMG submission 62299) | Grasslands soil microbial communities from the Angelo Coastal Reserve, California, USA - 14_0927_09_20cm | ecosystem: Environmental > Terrestrial > Soil > Grasslands | place: USA... | reverse complement strand
TTCACGACCTGCACCGGGTCGGGCACGACGCTGATCAAGTACGGCGCGTAGACGATGTCGAAGGCATTGTCGGCGAACTTCAGGTCGGCGGCATCCATCTGCAGCAGACGGACGGGCGCGGCGTCCTTGCGCGCGGCGCGCTCGCGCGCCTTCTCGAGCATGGACGACGAAAAATCAATCCCCGTGACGGTCGCTTCGCGTGGATAGAGCGAGAGATTGATCCCCGTGCCGACGCCAACCTCGAGCACGCGCTCCCCCGGCTGAATGTTCATCCGCTCGATGGCTCGAAGGCGCCCGGGGTGCAGTGTGGGACCGAAGATGAGATCGTAGACGTTCGCGAGCTTGTCGTAGACGCCTTCGACGAAATCGTTTTCAACGGCGGCGACGGAGAGCGCCCGTGTGGCCGCATCACCCGTCACGTTTTCAGTCTCTGTCTTGCGCTCGAATAACGCCATCGCAGAAGCGCTGACTATATCACGCGCCCAGCGCGTCAATAACCCCGAGCGCCACATCGATGGCCTTCGGTGTCGCACTGATTTGCACGCCCTGTACCAGGGGACGGATCTGCCCGGCAATTTCGCGCGCGATCGTCAAACCCTCTTCGGCGGCTCGCCCGTTTGTCTCGGCCCGCCTCATCCGCTCGATGACGGCGTCGGGTACGCGGACGCCCGGGACTTCGTTCGCCATGTACTCGGCGTGTCGCGTGCTTTCGAGCGGCAGGATTCCGGCGATGATCGGCACATCGTGCGTTCGAACACGCACGATGAACGCCTCGAACTCCGCCAGATCGAACACCGGTTGCGTCATCGCGAACTCGGCGCCCGCCTGCACCTTGTAGGCGAATCGCCGCAACTCTTCGTCGAGGTTGAAGGCGCCCGGATTCACCGCGACGCCGATGTGAAATGCGGTGGGCTCGCCAATCGGCTGCCCGCCGATGTCGAGACCGCGATTCAACTGCGCGACGACATTCGTGAGCCCGATCGAGTCGACGTCCTGAACCGCGGTCGCGTCGGGATAGTCGCCGATGCGCGGCGGGTCGCCCGTGACGAGGAGCACGTTGCGCACGCCCATCGAGTGCGCGCCAAGCAGATCCGACTGCATGGCGAGCAGGTTACGATCGCGGCAGGCGTAGTGAAGGATCGTCTCCACGCCCGCCTGCTGCTGCACGAGCAGCGCGGCGGCCAGCGCGCTCATGCGCGCGCTCGCGCGCGGACCGTCCGGAACGTTCACGAGATCGATGCCGCGGATCTTCAGCTGCCGTGCCTGCTCGATGAGCGCGGCGGCCTGATAGCCGCGCGGCGGCAGCAGCTCCACGCTGATTGGAAAGCCGCCGCGCGCGAGTGTGTGCGCCATGCGCGACTTCTGCGCACGCAGTACGGGCGTCACCGCCGGCTTGCGCGTGACGCCGCTCGCGGGATCCCGCTTCTGACGGATTGCCGCCGGCGCCAGCGCCCGCACGGCCATCTTGATATGGCGGATGTGATCCGGCGTGGTGCCGCAGCAGCCGCCCACGAGGCGCACGCCGCTGTTGATGAACCGGCGCGCATAGGACGCCATGTATTCCGGCGAGCACAGGTAGAGGTTCCGCCCCTCGATCTCGCGCGGCCGGCCCGCGTTCGGTTGCGCGGACAGCTTGACGTGGGCAACGTGCGACATCCGCTCGATCGTCTCGAGCATCGCGGCCGGTCCCACGCTGCAGTTCAGGCCGACCACGTCCGCGCCCGCCGCTTCGAGCTGGGGCACGAAGGTTTCGGGTGCAACGCCGTCCAGGCTGTTGCCGTCCTCTTCCGTCGTCATCTGCGCGACGATCGGGAGCGCGCAGACGCTGCGCACTGCGCGAATCGCGGCGCCGATCTCGTTCACGTCGCGAAACGTCTCGAGGACGAAGAGATCGACGCCCCCCTCGACCAGCGCACGCGCCTGCTCCCGGAAGTACTCCTCGGCCTCGTCGACACCGGTCTTCCCCCACGGCTCCACGCGAATGCCGAGAGGACCGATCGCGCCGGCCACATACACACTGTCGCGGGCCGCGTGACGCGCGATGCGCGTCCCCTGCACGTTGATCGCGTGCACACGATCCGCCAGGCCGAACGCCCCGAGCTTCACGCGATTCGCGCCAAACGTGTTCGTCTCGATGACGTCCGCGCCGGCACGCGCGTAGGCCTGGTGCACTTCCGCCACGAGATCGGGCTGCGTCAGGTTCAACTCGTCGAACGACCGGTTCAAAAACACCCCGCGCCCGTACAGCATCGTCCCCATCGCGCCGTCACAGACCAGCACGCGCGTGTCGAGTTCAGTCCGGAAGTCAGGCAGTGCCATGGAATTCGTATTCGAGCGAACGGCTGTCGATCAGCAGGTACGAGCGCGCGACGAGGTCCAAGCCGATCGATCGGACGCCTTCCCGCTCCTGTTCACTGAAGCGGTGATGATGGCCGAACAGGTGCAGGCGCGGCTGCATTGCCTGGAGCACCTCGTTGATCTGACTCTTTCCCGCATCCGGACCGCGCCCGCCCGGCAACGGCCTGAACGGTTTCGCCGCTTCGTGCGTCAGAAGGAGGTCGACGCCGCTGAGCGCTTTGGATGCCTCGACGTGCTCGCGGACAAAGTGGCGCCGCTTATCGGCGAGTTCCGTCGCCCGCGCGCTCCCCTTCTTTGGGTGCGGCAGCGCCAATGCCGGCGTTTCGTACCACGTCGGGGCGAATGTTCCGCCGAGTCCTGCGATCCGCACGTGATCGCCGGGTCTGAAGAGCCCGCCTATATCGAGGGCCGTGCCGTTGGGAATGTACCGCAGATCCAGCGGCAGATCGCCGGCGGCGATCGCATCGAAATTGTCGTTGTTGCCGTGGATCCAGTAGACGGGAGCGCCGAGCGGCTCGTATCGCCCCTCATCGGTCGCGATGTCGCCTACGCACAACCAGAACGGCACCTCCGGATGCCGATCGATCACGCGGCGCGCCTCTTCAAACGCGCCGTGAATATCCCCTAGCGCCCCGAACAGCATTTGGTGATTTGTAGTCTTGGCGATCCGGTGACGTGGTTTCGCGCGGCTCCGGCCGCCCCTGAAAGCACACGCGCAAACGCGTGCGATGCTCAATCACCAGATCATCCGATTGCCAAATCACCAAGTCCTATTTGTTCACGCTCGCGGGCACCAGCAGGTCGGTCTTGTCCCAGATGAAGTCCTTGTTGCTGTAGACCGCGAGCTCGTAGTCCTTACCCATGAAGATCGCAGACACCGGGCAGGCTTCCTCGCAATACCCGCAGAAGATGCAGCGCGTCTTGTGAATCTGGTAGACCTTCGCGTAACGCGGACCGGCCTGGACGCTGCCGTCGTTTTCGGCGGCTTCCAGGTAGATCGCATCAGCCGGACACGCTACGGCGCACAGGCCGCACGCGACGCACTTCTCGAGCCCGTTCTCATCCCGCATCAGCACCTGCTTGCCGCGCCATTTCGGGAACACCGGGATTTTCTCGTCCGGGTAGTTGACGGTGATCTTCTTCTTGAAGATGTGCTTGAAGGTGGTCGCAAAGCCGACGATGAACGCACGGATCATATCCAGTGATCATAGCAAATCGTGAATCCCTGATCCCTGATCCTGAATCCCTCATCCACAATCGACCATCGTCCGTCGCGGATCGCGAATCCGGGTGGGCGCATCTCGCGCGCGGTGTAGCCATTCGCGATGGGGGATTTAAGACTCTCGATGCAGGATTGCGGATCAGGGATCCCGGATCAGGGATAAGGGATTGGCGATGCTATACTTACAGCCAGCTTGGAAAGCCAGTCGAAGCTGTTGTCGAGTGAGCAGGTTGTCCTGACCACGCTCATGGCGAAGCTCGCCGTCGGGGCGGTGCTCTCGACGATGCTCGTGCGTTTTCCGTGGTTCCGGAAGATCCTGCTGACCGAAAAGCGCGATTGGCCCGAACGGCTGATCTTCGCGGCGAGCCTCGGGTTGCCCCTGACGGCAGGCGTCCTCTGGCGCGTCCTCCTGAACAACAACGCCGCCGACCTCACGTTGTCGGGCGCGTTCCTGGCGGGTCTCCTCGCCGGCCCGTATGCCGGCGCCATCGTAGGCGCGATGGTTGGCATTCCCGCATTCGCTGCCAAAGAATTCGCCGCGCTGCCCTTCGCCGTCGGCTGCGGATTTGCGGGTGGCGGGTTGCGCGAGATCTGTCCCCCCGAAGCGATCTGGCACTTCTCCCCACTCTTCTTCACCGGACTCCACCGGCACGTGTGGAAACTGGTGCGTCGGTTCGAGATCGACTGGGTCGTGATCCTGCTCGCGGTGCCGATCGGGCTGGAGATCATCCTCCAGGCTGTCGGCTATCGCTGGCCGACGCGCGTGTTCGTGATCCCGGGCCAGACGCCGGTGCTGTGGTTGTGTGTGATTTTCGCGACCGTGCTGTCGGTCGCCATTCCGATCAAGATCTGGAACAGCGCGCGCATCGAACACCGGCTGCAGGAACAGGAGAAGCTCCTGATGGCAGCGCAGCTCGACGCGCTCGCGAGTCAAATCAACCCGCATTTCCTCTTCAATACGCTGACGTCGATCTCGTCGCTCATTCGATCGCAGCCCGAGACGGCGCGCACGTTGATCGTGAAGCTCTCGGGCCTGCTCCGGCGATTGCTGCGCAGCCAGGAATACTTCGTGCCCCTGCGCGAAGAGCTCGAAGCCATCGATGAGTATCTCGACATCGAGAGCGTCCGCTTCGGCCCGAAGCTCCGGGTGGAGAAGCACATCGATCCGTCCACACTCGACCTGATCGTTCCGAGCATGCTGCTGCAGCCGCTCGTCGAGAACTCGATCAAGCACGGGTTGTCGCAGAAGATCGGTGAAGGGTGCATCACGATCCGGAGCTCGCGCGAAAACGGCCACGCGATGATCGACGTCATCGACAATGGCCTCGGCGTGCCGGCGGGCGACGCCGCGCGGGCAAAAGGCACTGGCATCGGGCTCCGGAACGTCAACGAGCGCCTGCGCGTGATCTACGGCGCGAATTACCAGCTCCAGCTCGATAGCGTACCCGGCGAAGGCACCTGCGCGCGGATCGTCATCCCGGAGCTCGAGGCGCCCGCGCGTATCACCGCCTGAACATGCACGAACACGACCTCAGGACCGTCGTCGTGGACGATGAGCAGCTGGCGCGGGAGGAATTGTGCTTTCTCCTGCAGCAGCTCGGGGGCGTCGAGGTCGTCGGCCAGGCCGGGAACGGCGTCGAAGCGTTGCGTGTCATCGAAGAGCATCAGCCCGATCTCGTGATGCTGGACGTGCAGATGCCGGGGATCACCGGCTTCGAGGTCGCGCGGCGCGTCGTGCAGGCGGGCCTCGAATCGCAGGTGGTGTTCGTTACGGCGTTCGACCAGTACGCCATCGAGGCCTTCGATGTGAACGCGGTTGATTACGTGTTGAAGCCGGTCGAACCAGCGCGGCTGACGACCGCGGTCGAGCGGGTCAGGCGCCGGTTGTCGGCCGAGCGGACCGCGCAGAAACCGTTGTCCGGCGAGGAATTCGATCGGCTGTTGCAGGCGCTGTCGGAGCGCCACGAGCGCCGCGAACAGCTCGCCCTCAAGGTGGCCGAGCGCTTCCTGCTGGTCCATACCGACGAGGTGGTCCATGCTTCCGTGGAGGACGATCAGATCCGGGTTGTAACGAACAGCTTGTCTGGAACGTCCAACTATCGGACACTGGATGAACTGCAGGCGCGGCTGGATCCTGCGGTATTCTGGAGAGTGCACCGGTCGCACCTCGTCAACATCAACAAAATCAAGGAGATCGTCCCCTGGTTCAGCCGGAATTACATCCTGAAGATGAAGGACGGAAAGGGGACCGAGATCCCGGTGAGCCGGTCGCAGACGCGCCGTCTCCGGGAGTACCTGAAGCTATGAGCACGACCAACGACATGCCCTTCGAGACGCCGTACGAAACGCCAGAGCCCGATCGCTTCCAGGAGCCGGTGGTCGAAGCCTATGCTCCGCCGCTGCCGCCCGAGATGATCGTGCCGGGCGACCAGGGCGCCGCGGTTGCGGCCGCGCCCGCCGCGGACCCGCGCCTCGCGCTCGATGGAAACTCGGCGTGGCTGACCCGACTCGGCGACGAGCTGATCGCGTGGTTCAAGACGCTCGCATCCGCCGCCGTCTACGCCACGCTGATCGTCACGTTCGGCTTCCAGGTGGCGCGCGTCGAAGGCATGAGCATGGCGCCGACGCTGCAGGATCAGGATCGCCTCATCGTCAACAAGCTCGCGTACCGGGTGGGCGACCCGCACGTCGGCGATATCGTGATGTTGTACTACCCGCTGAAACCGGAGAAGTCGTTCGTGAAGCGGGTCATCGCGGAAGAAGGGGATCAAGTCCGGGTCGTCGACGGCCGCGTGTACCGAAACGACGTGCCGCTCGACGACAGCTTCGTGCCGCCCGAGTACCGCAGCCATGATGACTGGGGCCCGCAGGTGATCCCGGAGGGCTACTACTTCGTCATGGGCGATCACCGGAACAACAGTTCCGACAGCCGTCATTGGGGATTCGTGCCGAAGAAGTACATCATCGGCAAGGTGCAGCTCCGGTGGTGGCCGCTCGGACACGCGCGCGTCTTCTGATCGCGGAGTCCTGAGCTGCCCCAGCAACCGAGCCGCCAGAAGGCGGTCTCCAGCGTTCTGCTTCGGGTCCTGGTTCTGAACCTGATGGTTGCCGGCGCGAAACTGATCCTCGGTTACGCGACCGGCACCGTCAGCGTCCTGTCCGACGGCTTTCATTCACTCACCGATGCCGCGTCGAACATCATCGGCCTGGTCGGCATGCGCGCAGCGCATATGCCGCCAGACGCCGACCATCCTTACGGTCACCGCAAATACGAGACGCTTGCCGCTGCCGCGATCTTCATGTTCCTGCTGCTCGCGGTCCTCGAGATCGGCCGCGCCGCGCTGAAAGGCCTGAGCGCGCCGGCGCCGCTCGTCGTCACGTGGCTCAGTTTCACAGTGATGATCGTCACGCTCATCATCAATCTCTCGGTCGTGCGCTATGAGGCTGGGGAAGCGAACCGCCTGAACAGCGAGTTGCTGCACGCCGATTCGATGCACACGCGAACGGACGTGTACGCCACGATCGGCGTCCTCGTGTCGCTGACGGGAGTCTGGCTGGGATTTCCGCTACTCGATCCGATCGGCGGCATCGCAATCGCAGTGGTGATCGCGCGCGCCGGGTACCAGATCGGCCGCGACACGTCACGGATCCTGTCGGACCGGGTGATGATCGAGGAGGAGGACATCCGCCGCGTGGTGATGAGCGTGCCTGAAGTCCTCGGCTGCCACCAGATTCGCTCGCGCGGCACGTTCGATCACGTCTTCCTCGATCTCCACGTCTGGTTCCCCGCCGAGGCGACCCTCCGTCACGCCCACGAAGTCTCGCACGTCGTGAAGGATCGGCTGCTGGAGAAATACCCGCAGATCGCCGACGCGATCATTCATATAGAGCCGCCGCCGTATGAACGGTGACGTGGATTAACCAGTTAAGCCCCGTATATCGCTTCGATTTCCTCCTGCCAGTTCTGTTCGATTGTCTTGCGGCGGATCTTCAGCGTGGGCGTGAGCTCGCCGGAGTCAATCGTGAACTCTCGCGGAAGCAGACGGACCTTCTTGATGCGCTCGAACTGCGAGAGCTCCTGGTTGAGCGCCTCGACGATCTCCTCGTAGAGCGCGACCACGTCCGGTCGTTCCACCAACTCCTCGCGAGGCGCCGCAGGACGGCCGAGGTCGCGCAGCCGCCGGTCCAGCGCCGCGAAGTCCGGAACGATCAGCGCGGCAGCAAACTTTCGGCGATCGCCGAGGACCATCGCTTCGGCGACGAGCGGGCTGCGCTTCAGCATCGACTCGAGCGGCTGCGGCGCGATCTTCTTCCCGCCTGACGTGACCAGCAGATCCTTCTTCCGATCGGTGATTGTCAGGTAGCCGTCGGCATCGAGCGTGCCGATGTCCCCCGTGTGAAACCAGCCGTCGCGCAGCGCTTCCGCCGTCTCTGCCGGCTTGTTGTAGTAGCCGGCCATGATGTTCGGCCCGCGCGCGAGGATTTCTCCGTCCGGCGCGATGCTGATCTCAATGCCCGGGATCGCACGGCCGACCGTGCCGGCACGGGCGGCGCCCAGGGGGTTCCCCGTCAGCACCGGCGAGGTCTCAGTCAGTCCGTACCCTTCGGTAATCGGCAGCCCGATGCCGTGGAAGAACTCGGCGACCGCGAGCGGCAGCGGCGCGCTGCCCGAGATCATCGTGTGCAGGCGGCCCCCCACGTTGTCGCGGATCTTCGACCAGATGAGCCGCTCCGCCAGTACCGCTTGCAGCTTGCCCAATCCGGACAGGCGCCGGCCGCTCATTTCCGCTTTCGCGCGCGCGTTCGCGACCTTGAGGCCCCACTGGAACAACGTGCGCCGCGGCTGCGGCAGCGTGTCCCCTTTCTGCCGGATGCGCGCCTCGAACTTCTCGTAGACGCGCGGCACGCCCGTCATCAGCGTCGGCCTCACGATCTGGATGTCGCGGCTGACCGTCTCGAGCGATTCCGCGAACACGATGGTGATCCCGTTGTAGAGGCCGACGTAAGCGAGCATCCGCTCGAACGCATGGCTGAGCGGCAGGAACGACAGCGCGACCTCGTCGTCGCCAATGCGCAGGATCGTCTGCGCGGCAATGACGTTCGAGGCGAGATTGCCGTGCGTGAGCATCGCGCCCTTCGGCTCTCCCGTGGTCCCTGACGTGTAGATGATTGCCGCCAGGTCCGACGGCTTCACCTCGCGCGCATCATCGCGGAACGAGCGGCCGACGCCCCACTGATTGAGGAGTTGGCTGTGGCCACGCTCGACGACGGACGCAAGGGACAACACGGACGGCGCGGCCAGCGCAATCTCGTCAAATACGATCACCGCCTCGATTGCCGGCAGGTCGTGCCGCACACGCTGGATCTTGTCGAGCTGTTCCTGCGAGGAGACGAACGCGAGGCGCGCGGCGGAATCCGCGAGGATGTAGCGCGCCTGCGACTGAGACAACGTCGGATACACCGGCACGCTGACCGCCCCGTACACGAGCAGCGCGAGATCCGCGAGCAGCCATTCCGGCCGGCTCTCCGACATGATCGCCACGCGATCGCCGGGACTCACGCCGAGCGCGCGCAGCCCCAGCGAGAGATCGCGGAGCCGTTCGAACCATTCCTTTGTGGACTCGCCGCCGACGTGCCCGTCGCGGACCTGTCCGACGAGCAGCGGCTTCGGATACCGGCCGCTGACGTGAAAGGGAAGATCGGCGATGGTCGCCAGCTCGGGGGCGGGTTCCGCGGCGGGTAGGGTCACTGCCGGAATTTTAGCAAACCGCGCGGCGACGCCCGAGCGCGTAGCGCTTCTCCTTCCGCCTAAAGGCGGAAGCCACCGGATTCTGATCGTGGATCAGGGACATGGGATTAGCGATTGCTGCGTTTCCACGTTCCCGATTTGCCGCCGGTTTTCTCCATCAATCTGATCTCGCCAATCACCATGCCTTTGTCGACGGCCTTCACCATGTCATACATCGTCAGCGCGGCGACCGAGACGGCAGTGAGCGCCTCCATCTCAACGCCCGTCGCTGCCGTCGTCCGCACGCGGGCCTCGATGTCGTAACCGCCGCGGGCCGGCGTGATCTGCACGTCCGCATGCGAAATCGACAACGGATGGCACAAGGGAATCAACGAGGACGTCTGCTTCGCCGCCATGACGCCGGCGAGCCGGGCTGTTTCGAGGGGGTCCCCTTTTGTCATCCCGCCGCCGCGTACCTGACGGAGCGCTTCGGTTGACATGGCGATGTAGCCACGCGCAATCGCCTCACGCGCGGTCGGTTCCTTCTCGCTCACATCGACCATGTGAATGCGCCCGGCTGAATCCATATGCGACAGGCGCGGTTTCCTGCCCCCAGACTTCTGGCTCCTGCGTGCTGTGCTATTCACCCGACTCTCCTTGCGCGAGAAAGAACGAGAGGCTCTCGAGCGACACCGTCAGGTCCAGGCTTTTCAGCTTCACTCCGCGCGGCACCTTGAGGGCACCGGGCGAGAAGTTGAGGATCGCCTTCACGCCTGCGCCGACGACGATGTTGACGACGTGCTGCGCGGACGCTGCCGGAACCGCAATGACGGCGACCTGGACCGCCTCGCGCTTCACGATCTTCCTGAACTCCCGGATATCGTAGATGACGACCCCGCCGCGGGATCGCCGGCCGATCTTGTCCTTGGTCGTGTCGAACAACGCAACGATCTCGAAGCCGTCATCACGAAAGCCGCCGTAGTCCGCGAGCGCGAGCCCGAGGTTGCCCGCGCCCATGATGGCGACGCGAACGCCCCGATCGAGACCGAGAATCTGCCGGAGGTGCCGCCGCAGCTCCGTAACGTAGTAACCAATGCCGCGAACGCCGAATTCGCCGAAGTACGCGAGGTCCTTGCGGATCTGCGCCGCGTTGAGGTGAAACTGCTCGGCGAGGGCCTGCGATGAAATCGTCCGCACGCCGGAGGTCTCCAGCGCATTCAGGCATCGCAGATACACCGACAGGCGATTCGTCGTCAGCTCGGAAACCGGTTCGACTATCGCGCGCGGCCGCTCTTCCGGCGGGAGCTTGTTCTCCCTGGTCACAAGCGGAAATTATAAAGGCGGAGCGGGGCGCGGGTGCGGGGTCCGGGGCGCATATCCGGGGTAGATGGCGCGACCGGGCCACTGGCGATGCCATCACGTCGCGCGCCTGGCGCATCGCGGCCCGCCCCTCGCGGGCCGCGCCCGCAACCCGCGCACCCCCGCGTCCCACACCCCGCACCCCGTCTCCGCGGCTCGCTCCTCGCGCATCGCTCCTCGGGGTAATATCACCCCCCTATGGCACACACGACCACGACCTCCGCGGCGCCACGCGTGACGACATTCCAGCCTTACGTGCCCGCTACGCAGTCACCGGCCGAGTTCACGGCGAAGGCCGTGGTCCTCGGCGTGCTGTTCGGCCTCATCTTCGGTGCGTCCACGGTGTATCTCGGGCTGCGCGCGGGCCTGACGGTCAGCGCGTCGATCCCGATTGCCGTTCTGGCGATTTCCGTGTTGAAGCGGCTCGGCGGCTCCACGATTCTCGAGAACAACATCGTGCAGACGATCGGGTCGGCGGGCGAATCGGTGGCGGGCGGGGTCGTGTTCACGATCCCTGCACTGATCTTCCTCGCCCCGAACGGTCCCGCATACTTCAATTACTTTCAAATCATGATGCTCTCGTTCGCGGGCGGCATCCTCGGCGTCCTCATGATGGTGCCGTTGCGGCGGGCGCTGATCGTGAAAGAGCACGGCGTGCTGCCATACCCTGAGGGGACCGCGTGCGCGGACGTGCTCGTCGCCGGCGAGCGCGGCGGGCGGCTGGCCACGATGGTCTTCTCCGGCCTCGGCATCGGCGCGCTCTGGAAGGCGCTGTCGTGGGTATTCAACGTGTTCCTGCAGGTCATCGGGTTCACGCTGCCGCGCACGAGCCAGTTCCCGAACGCGACACTGAACGTGGACATCTCGCCTGAATACCTGGGGGTCGGTTACGTGATCGGGCCACGCATCGCGGGAACCATGTTCGCCGGCGGCGTCCTCTCGTGGCTCGTGCTGCTGCCGCTCCTCTCGATCCTCGGGGCGTACATCACGGTGCCTTTCCCGCCGATTCATCCGAACTTCGCGACGAATCCCGCGACGGGCGCGCCGTTCCTGATCTCGGAAATGAACGCGGGCCAGTTGTGGAGCGCGTACATCCGCTACATCGGCGCCGGCGCTGTGCTCGCGGCAGGACTCATTACGCTCGCACGCACGGTTCCCACGATCTATGCCTCGTTCCGCGAAGGCATCAGGGATTTCGGCGGCGGCGGCGCCGCCCCCATTCGCACCGAGCGCGACATGCCCATGGTGATCGTCATCGGCGGATCGCTCCTGCTCGCGCTGTTCCTGACCGTCGCGCCGCGAATGCCGACGCAGGGCAACGTGCTTGCCGCAGTCCTGGTGATCGTCTTTGGATTCTTCTTCGTCACCGTGTCGTCCCGGATTACGGGCTTGATCGGATCATCGTCGAATCCGATCTCCGGCATGACGATCGCCACGTTGATCCTCACGTGCCTGCTGTTCGTCGGGCTCGGCTGGACCGGAGATTACTACTCGCCGATCGCGCTGTGCGTGGGCGCTGTGGTCTGCATCGCCGCGGCGAACGCGGGCGCGACCTCCCAGGATCTCAAGACCGGGTACATCGTCGGGGCAACGCCGATTTATCAGCAGATCGGGCTGCTCCTCGGCGTGATCACGTCGGCCTTCGTGATCGGCATGACGACGCTGTATCTGCACAAGGTGTTCACGATTGGATCGCAGAGCATCGCGGCGCCGCAGGCCACACTCATGGCAACGATCATCAAAGGTCTGCTCAGCCACAACCTGCCATGGGGGCTGGTGCTCGTCGGCGTGTTCGTCGCCGTCACGCTCGAGTTGTGCGGCATTCATTCGTTGTCGTTTGCCGTTGGTTCGTATCTGCCGATCGCGACCACCGCGCCGATTTTCGCGGGCGGCCTCGTACGGTGGTGGGTCGAGAAGAAGACGGGGATCGCCGAAGAGTCTGAAGTCGGCGCCGGGACGTTGTTCAGTTCGGGTCTGATTGCCGGCGGTTCGCTCTGCGGGATTCTCTATGCGATCCTTGTGGGGACGAATACGATCGGTCCGTTCCAGGTTGTCGGCGACGTCATTCCCGCGCTGCACTCGGCCGGACTGGTCGGGCAACTCGCGTCATGCGCGCTGTTTCTCGCATTGGCGATCGTGACGGCCCGCGCCGCGCAGAAGAAGATTACATAGCATGGTGCGCGGGATGCTCGCGCTGTCCGCAACGCTCGCGGTGCTGCTCGCCGGCCCCTGCGCGAGCACTGTGCACGCGCAGCCGCCGACTCGTGTCACAACGACCGTCGACGCGCTGATTGCCACGCCCGTGTTCTTTCACAGCAAGCAGGTCGTCGTCCGCAGCGGCGTCGTGGAGAGCGGCGGGCTCACGCAACTGGCCAACACGCGCAAGCCGGTGTTCGTCCTGTGGAGAGAACCGACGACGCCCCGCAGCGATGCGGAGATCCGCGGCGAGTTCTGGGACATCGGGCGGCTGCAGCCGGATGATTCGCGGTTCTCCGCAGTCGATTTCAAGCCGCTGCTGCAGGCCGCCAGCGGCGGACAATGGCCCGCGCGCGAGCAGGTGTTCGTGCTGCTGGCCGCCACGAGCGTCGAGTCGCCACTGCCGGCCGAGCCGTCGATTCGTGCGCTGGCCCTGGCGCCGGATCGCTATCAGGATCGCGCAGTGACCGTCACGGGACGCTTTCGCGGCGCAAACCTCTACGGCGATCTCCCGCAGCCGGTGAACAAGAGCCGGTGGGATTTCGTCCTTCAATCCGCTGACGCGGCCGTCTGGGTCACAGGCATGCGCCCGCGCGGCAAAGGATTCAATCTCGATCCGATGGCCCGCGTCGACACGGGACAGTGGCTGCAGGTGACGGGCACGCTCCGTCACGACGGGGCGCTGACATGGATTGAAGCCGGCAACATCGCGACCGGATCCGCGCCTGCCGAAACGCCAATCGACGTCGTGATCCCGTCGACGCCGCGCGAAATTCCGCCGCACGTCGTCTTCACCGCGCCGATCGACGGTGAAACGACCGCCGACCGCGCTGCGCCGATCCGCATCCAGTTCTCACGAGACATGGATCTGCGGTCGTTTCGCGATCACCTCAAGGTCAGCTACACCGGTGCGGTCCCCGAGGGCGGACCTGCCCAGCCGCCGGCCTTCACCTATCGGTACCTCGACGCCACTCGTGCACTCGAGATCCGCTTCGCCGAGCCGCTCGACCGCTTCCGAGCCGTAAAAGTGGAGCTCACGGAGGGAGTCGTGAGCGCGGTCGACAATCAACCGCTCGCGGCGTGGTCGTTCACGTTCATCACGGGATCCTGACGCGGTCCGAGGTCCGAGTTCCGTTCAATCCGAGGTCCGAGGTCCGAGGTCCGTTCAATCCGAGGTCCGAGGTCCGAGGTCCGTTCAATCCGAGGTCCGAGGTGGTCCGAGGCGCGTTCTGCGAGGCGCCGTGCCTGAACCCTTAGCCGCATTCAGGCGTAATATTGCTTGATGGACGTTCTCACGACGTTCGGCCGGACGCTTGGGTTCTCGTTTGCCGCGGGGATCAACCTCTACGCGACCGTGGCGATCCTCGGCCTGGCGAGCCGATACGGGTGGGTGAGCCTGCCGCCGCAATATCAGGTCTTCGACAACAACTGGATCATCGGCGGGGCTATCCTCCTCTATGTGGTCGAGTTTTTTGCAGACAAGATTCCCTGGCTGGATTCCGCCTGGGACGCGGTGCACACGCTGATCCGTCCGATCGGCGGCGCGCTGATCGCGATCGCCACGATCGGTGACGTGTCACCCGGTACGCAGACGCTGGTCGGACTCCTGGGCGGCGTGCTCGCGACGAGCACGCACCTGAGCAAGACCGGCACGCGCGCGGTCGCGAACGCGAGCCCGGAACCCTTCACCAACTGGATTCTCAGCATCGCGGAAGACCTCTTCGTTGTCGGGCTCGGCGCGCTGGCGCTGAAATTCCCGGCGGCGGCCGCCATCGTCGTGATCGTCTGCGTCCTGCTGATGATCGTCTTTGCGACGTGGATCATTCGCGCGGTGAAGCGCCGGTTCGCGCGGCCAAGTCCGGCCGTGTAGGCCGATCTGTGGTGTAGGCCGGGTTTTCAGACCCGGCTCGGCTGCCGTGCCGCGCGTTCCGATGCGAGCAGCGCGCACGAGGTGGGTCCAAAGGCCCGTCCTACAACTTCACCTTGGATCGCCTCGCGTGTCGTGTCACGCCTCCAGCATTCGCGCAACTTCTCCACGCACGCGCGCGACGAGCTCGTCACGCTGCTCGATGCCCAGCCCCGCGGTTTCGATGGGCGCGCCCAGACGCACCTGCACCGTCACGGGGTAAATAATCAGGCTTCCTTTGCGCATCGCGTTCCGCGCGCCCTTGATCGCCACCGGCACGATCGGCGCCTGCGCTTTGAGCGCCATGATGAAGCCTCCCTTCTTGAACGGGAGCAGCTCGCCAGTGCGGCTGCGCGTGCCTTCAGGAAAAATCAGAAACGAATTGCCCGCCCGCAGTGCATCGGCAGCACGCTCGATCGCCGGCAGGCTCTGGTCGCGGTTGCCACGTTCGAGCGGGACGAATCCGGCAAGGTCGAATGCCCGCACGAGGATGGGAAGCTTTCGCAGCTCCGCCTTGTAAAGGATCCTCAGTCGCGGGAATAGCTCGTGGAGGACGTCGAAGATCAAACACGGCTCTACATTGCTCGCGTGATTGACGGCGTACACCGCCGCGCGATCGTGCTGCAGGTGCTCGAGGCCGTGGCGCTCCATCCGGACGCCGCTCAGGAACAAACCCAGGCGCACGCCCCAGAGGCCGACGCTGTAAAGCAGCCGCGGACTCCCGACGATGAGCGCGATCAGCAGGAACGGCGGCCCCATCAGCAACACGTACAGCGCGACGACGACATACGTGACGATCGATCGGATCGCCGCGATGACGGTGCTCATAGGTTCGAGGCGCGATGCACGATCGGCCACGCCGAAGCCGTGAAGCGGCGGAGGCGAGAGTCGCGCGCTCCCATTCTCTGGTGACTCCGCGCCCATTCTCTCCTCTCGCTACCGCTTTGAGACGGAAGATCTGCATGGGGCGGATGATTCGCGTACAACAAAAAGGGGCCGAAGGATAACCCCTCGGCCCCGGGAATCAACCGCCGGAGCGGTTTACGACGCCTTCGCGGTGCGGCGTGCGCTGATCCGGGTGGTCGGCGCCGCTTTCGCGGCCTTCGCGCGAGCAATCGATCGGTTCTTGGTGAGGAAGCAGCGCTCCAGCGCGCGATCCACCTTCTGCTCGATCGCCTCCGACTTCTCGTGCGAGACTTCCGAAATCTCCGAGATGACGAGGAACTTCGCGCGATCGAGCATCCGCTTCTCGCGGAACGAGAGATTCTTCGATCGCGCCAGGAAGGTGAGGCTCTTCAACACCTCGACCACGTCGTAGATCGATCCGGTGCGCATGCGATCCGAATTGTCCTTGAAGCGGCCCTTCCAGTTCTGGTGATTGTCGATCTTGCCGTCGCCGAGCAGCCCGAAGAGCCGCTCGATTTCTCCGTCGCCGATCGCGCGGCGAAGGCCGACGCCGTCGACGTTATCCACGGGCACGAGCACGGTGGTTTCGTTTGCCACCATCCGGAGATGGTAGAAGCCGCACGTGGTACCGAGGATGGTTTTGGTTTCTATTCCCTGAACGACGCCGAGTCCATGGTTTGGGTAAATGACCTTGTCACCAACCTGGAATGTCACATGTCCCCCACACAGCAAGCAGGTAAGTCGGAAGGGTGAGCGAGCCCTAAGCAGTCCCTTCAGTATACAGAAGGTACGCCGTTAGGGCAAGGAAACAGGCCTAAAAATGGCACTTTTTTCACAGCAGCGTCCGGGTCTGTGAAATGTCATCCTGGAAGCAGACTCGCACCCGTGTGCGTCTGCGGAGCGTAACCGTTAATGAAGAAAGAACTTGCGGCTGAATGCCCGAGGTGGGTCAGGCGGCGCCATACCGCG
>Ga0066677_10000315_pt1 | contig 16653 bp, 13 predicted proteins | sample GraSoiAngelo_126_FD_62299 | JGI IMG/M metagenome (GOLD analysis project Ga0066677, IMG submission 62299) | Grasslands soil microbial communities from the Angelo Coastal Reserve, California, USA - 14_0927_09_20cm | ecosystem: Environmental > Terrestrial > Soil > Grasslands | place: USA... | reverse complement strand
ACGGAAAGCCTTCTTAAAGAAAATACTCCGTGTTCTCCGTGCCCTCTGTTAAAAGGACCGTGCCCTCATCACGTAAAGTTCCGCTCGGAAATGTTCAGGAACTCCAGCGAGAAGTCGTCCATCTCCGCAGCAAACTCCTTCACCATGTTCGTGAAGTGATTGTAAAAGTAAACTGCGGGCACGGCCGCGAAGAGGCCCGCGGCGGTGGCGACGAGTGCTTCGGCGATCCCGGGCGCGACGACGTTGAGGCTCGTCGAGCCTTGGGCGCCGATGTTCTGAAACGCGGCCATGATGCCCCACACCGTGCCGAACAGGCCGATGAACGGCGTAATGCTGGCGGTCGTCGCAAGGAACGGGACACGCTTTTCAAGCTTGCCCACCTCGACCGTGGTTGCGCGCAGCAGTGCCCGATCGACGGCGTCGAGGCTCTTCAGTGTTGGACGTGCTGGAGCAGCCTGCGGCCGGTTCGGGCCGTCCGGAGTCTGTTGATGCTGCCGCAGCTGTGCGTTGAGCTCCGCGTAGCCCGATTGAAAAATCCCGACGAGCGGACTGGCGCTGACGCTCGAGCACACCGCCTGCACTTCGGAGAATTTCGTGCTCTTGCGGAAGACCTGCAGGAACATCGTGGTATTGCGCGATGCCCGCCGGTACTGCCACGTCTTGTAAAGGATGATGCCCCAGGACACCGCGGAGAAGAGCAGCAGGATCAGCAGGACGCCTTTGGTGAGCCAGTTCGAGCGGGCGATGAGTTCGACGAAATCGACGCCGCCGGTCCCAGACTCCGGTCCCCCCTGTGCCTGCAGCGCAAGGGCGAAGTAGCCAAACGTGCGCAATGCTCCTCCGTCCGCGAACAGTGCGCCGCTGGGACAGCGCAGACGAGCCCCAGCCTAACACGCACCAGATCCGCAGTCAAACATTTGATAGTATTGTACTTCCGCCTGAAGGCGGAAGCCACGAAGTTGATTGTGACGCATGCTCCGCTTCCTCAGCATCAATAATCTCGCCGTCATTGATCGGCTGGAGCTGGAGTTCGCGCCGGGACTCAACGTGCTGACCGGAGAGACCGGCGCCGGAAAGTCGATCCTCGTTGGCGCAGTCGGCCTGCTGGTGGGCGGCCGCGCTTCGGCAGAGCTCGTGCGGACCGGGGCCGACGCCGCGAACGTGCAGGCCATCTTCGAAAAGCCTGATGGCGGAGAGCTGATCGTGCGTCGCGAGATTTCCGCGCAAGGTCGCAGCCGCGCGTTCGTTGACGGCGCGATCGTCACGAGCGCGGCGCTCCGCGATGCCGTCGGCTTGCTCGTCGATCTCCACGGGCAACACGAGCACCAGGTGCTCCTCGATCCGTCCGCGCAGCTCGATCTGCTCGACGAGTTCATGGCACTGACGCCGAAGCGTGAAGCCGTTGCGGAAGCGTTCCGCCGATGGCAGCAGATCAAGGATGACCGGCAGCGGCTTGCCGCGAGCGAGCAGCAGAAAGCGTCTCGCGCGGAATTCATCGCGTTCCAGCTCTCAGAGATCGATCGTGCATCGCCGAAGGCGGGGGAAGATGAAGAACTGGCGGCGACCCGCCAGGTGCTCGCCAACGCCGATCGCCTGCAACGCCTGTGTGCGGATGCGTACACCGCACTGTATGAAGGTGACGAAGCCGCGTTGCCGGCGCTCGGGACCGTCTGGAAGAAGGTAGCCGAACTGGCGGCGCTGGACGCGACGTTCACGCCATATCTCGATGCTCGCGAGATCGTGAAATCTCAGCTCGAGGATCTCGCATTTTTCCTTCGATCGTATTCGTCGAATATCGATGCGTCTCCGGCGCGGCTGCAGGACATCGAGGATCGCCTGGCGGTGCTCGAGCGTCTGAAGAGAAAGCACGGACCCGCGCTGGCGGACGTGCTCGCGAAGGCGGCAGATCTCCGTCGCGAGCTCCACGATCTGGAGCACGCCACGGAACGCGCGGCGGAACTCGACGTCGCGCTGGCGGCGGCACGCGACGCGTACCTGGCGGCGGCCTCGGATCTGTCGCGGCGGCGCAGGCAAGGCGCGAAGGAGTTCTCGCGATCGCTCGAAAAATCGCTGGCCGATCTCGCGATGCAGAGGACCCGCTGCGAGGTCCGCTTCCAGGACGGGTCGGACAACGGCGACGGCGCGCGCTGGTCCGAGCGCGGCATCGACCAGGCGGAGTTCTATCTTTCTCCGAATCCCGGCGAAGACGTGAAGCCGCTGGCGCGCATCGTCTCGGGCGGCGAGCTGTCGCGCATCATGCTGGCCTTGAAAACGCTCGCGACAACCGATGCGCCGGGGAAGACGCTCATTTTCGACGAAGTGGATGCAGGCATCGGAGGCGCCGTTGCCGACGTCGTTGGCGCGCGCTTACGGCGGCTTGGCGAACGGTTCCAGGTCTTGTGCATCACGCACCTGCCGCAGATTGCCGCGTACGGGACGACGCATTTCCAGATCGAGAAGTCCGTGAAATCGGGGCGTACGAGCACCGGCGTCACGCGCGTCGACGGGGGAGAGCGCGTCGCGGAAATCGCGCGCATGATAGGAGGAGCCGACGTCTCGGCGACGGTCCTCGCAGGAGCGCGCGAGATGTTGCAGGCGAAAGCGAAAGGCAAAGACAAGGCGAAAGGCGAAACCGGCCGCGCCTCGCGCGGATAGGCAGTGGGAGCGGACCGCGATTAACGCGGATCGACCCGGCGCGCGGCCCTCGAGCCCCCGGAACTCGGACCTCGGATCTCGGATCTTCCGCCTTCGCCGCGAAGCGGCTACGGCGGACAAGCGGACCTCGGCGAATGAAATATCTGATCGAAACCTTCGGCTGCCAGATGAACCACCACGACTCGGAGCGGATGGCCGGTCTGCTCGAAGAGGCGGGGTACGCGCGCACCGACGACGACCGCGACGCGGACGTCATTGTGATCAACACGTGCTCGGTGCGCGAGAAGGCCGAAGAGAAGCTCTACACGCGGCTGGGGGAGATCCGGCTGCTCGGAGAAGAGACCGGCGCCCGCCCGGTTGTCGCCGTCGCCGGCTGCGTCGCGCAGCAGGAAGGGGAGAAGCTCCTCTCGAAAACCAACGGCCAGACGATCGACGTGCTGATCGGGACGCAGAGCATCAAGCGGTTGCCGATGCTCGTGTCGGAGGTCCGAGGACTGAGGACCGAGGCCCGAAAATCCCTCCGCGGCGACTCCAGCACTTCGTACGTCGGACCTCGGACCTCGACCCTCAGTCCTCGTGTCGATCTCAGCCCCTACGACGACGTGTCGTTCCCGCTGGGGATTGCGCGACGCGAAGATCCGGTCAAGGCGTACGTGACCATCATCGAGGGGTGCAACGAGTTCTGCGCGTTCTGCGTGGTGCCGTATACGCGCGGCCATGAGCGCATGCGGCCCGTCAGCGACATCCTCGACGAGGTGCGGCTGGCGGCGGATACCGGGGCACGTGAAGTGCAGCTGCTCGGACAGATCGTCAATCACTACCAGGCGCCCGACGATCCGTCGTGCGACTTCGCGGAGCTGCTCGCGCGCGTGAATGACGTTGCCGGCGTCGAGCGGATCCGCTTCGCGAGCCCGCACCCGCGTCACGTGACGCCACGGATGATCGAGGCTATGCGCGACGTGCCGAAGGTCTGCCGGCACCTGCATCTCCCCGTGCAGAGCGGATCTACGCGCGTCCTGCAGGCGATGCGCCGGCGCCACACGCGCGAGCATTACCTCGAGCTGGTCGCCTCGCTTCGCGCCGCCATGCCGGACATCGCGCTTTCGACCGATATGATCGTCGGGTTCCCCGGCGAAACGGCCGAGGATTTCGAGGAGACGCTGACGCTGACGCGAGCGGCGCGGTATCACAGCATGTTTTCGTTCAAGTACTCGCCGCGCCCGAACACGCTCGCGCTGAAGCGCATGCCTGAAGATGTCAGCGAGGCCGAGAAAACGCGGCGCATCGTCGAACTGCAGGCAGTTCAGAAAGCCATCCAGGGGGAGCTGTTTGCGGCGGCGATTGGCCGCACCGAACACGTGCTGATTGAGGCGCGGAGCCGCCGGCGCGAGTGGGAGCTGTCAGGCCGCACGTCGGGCAACACGGTCGTGAATCTGCCGGGCGATCCGTCGTGGGTAGGACGGATCGTGCCGGTAATGATCACCGGCGCGAACCCGAACAGCCTGCGTGGGGAGGCCGTGCTTGACACTGCCGCAACGGGCGCCTAAGTTCCGTCGAGAGGCGAGCGGAGCGAGCGGCGGCGCGCGAGCGCACTCACTGAGGATCAATGCAAATTGAAATGACGATCAAGGGACTGATGGTGGATCCGATCACCAACATGCCCATCATCATCCTGCGGGACAAGGACGGGCAGCGCGTGCTGCCGATCTGGGTGGGCGTGTTCGAGGCGAACGCGATCGCGCTCCAGATCGAGAACGTCACGACGCCGCGCCCGATGACGCACGACCTCCTGCGGAATGTGATCCAGGATCTGCGCGCGCACATCGACAAGATCGTCGTGTCGGACCTGAAGGAGAACACTTTCTACGCGCTCATCTATCTCACCGTCAACGGCGATGTCGTTGCGATCGATGCGCGCCCGAGCGACGCGATTGCGCTCGCGTTGCGCGCCCGCGCGCCCATCTTCGTCGAGGAGCGGGTCATCGATCACGCCAAGACGGTCGATCTCGCGCCCGAGAAGGGAGACGCCGAGCGGCTTCAGAAGTGGCTCGAGAGCCTCGACCCAGACGACATGGGTAAATACAAGATGTAGCGTGTTATGATGCGGCAGGCCCTCAGGAATTGCGGCCTCCGCATTTAATGATCGTCGCCATCGCGAACCAGAAAGGCGGTGTGGGAAAGACCACGACCGCCATCAACCTGGCAGCCGCGCTCTCGTTGCGTGGTAAGCCGACTCTTCTCGTCGATCTCGATCCACAGGCCAACAGCACCATGTCGTACGTGGACGTCACCGCGGTGACGCGCAGCGTGTACGACGCGATCGCCGAACCGGGCGTCACGTTCACCGACGTGATCATCCCCTCGACGCAGCAGCCCAACCTGTGGGTCGCCCCCTCCCGCATCGCGCTCGCAAAGCTCGAATCGAAGCTGGTGGGAGAACTCGACGCGCACTTCAGGCTCAAGGATCGCCTCGAGCCCATCCTCGAGCAGTATCCGAACATCGTCATTGATTGCCCGCCGACGCTCGGCCTGCTGACGGTCAACGCGCTGGTCGCGGCGACGCACCTGTTGATCCCGATCCAGTCGTCGTACTTCGCGCTTGAAGGCACGGACGATCTGCTCGAAACCATCGAGAAGGTGCGCGCCCGCGCGAACCCGTCGCTGCGGATCCTGGGGGTCGTGATCACGATGCACGACAAACGTACGGCGCTCGCGCGTGACATCCGCGCGCAGATCGACAAGGTGTTCGGGACCAAGGTGTTCAAGACGGTCATCACGAAGAGCGTGCGGCTCGAAGAGAGCCCTGCGTACAAGGAATCGATTTTCACATTCGCCCCGGAGTCGACGGGCGCGGCAGAGTACTACCGGTTGTGCGAGGAGGTGATGGATCGTGCCTAAGCGAGGACTGCCGACGACCGTGCGGATGCGCCACGACGAGCATTACGTGGAAGCGCTCACGAGCTCCGCGGGCGCCCCGATTGGGCGGCTCGTCGCTATCGAGGACATCGATCCAAATCCGAACCAGCCCCGGCAGGTTATGGGCGATCTGTCCGAGCTGATGGCCTCCATCGCGGAAAAAGGCATCATCGAGCCGGTCGTCGTCCGTCAGCGGGGCCGGCGGTTCCAGATCGTCGCAGGGGAGCGCCGCTATCAGGCGGCCGTGCAGGTCGGCCTTCGAGAGATTCCGATCGTCATCCGCGAGGTGGACGACAACGAGATCATCGAGATTGCGCTGATCGAGAACATTCAGCGCAAGGACCTGACGCCGTTCGAAGAGGCCGAGGCGTTGCAATCGCTCGGGAGCCGGTGCGGCTACACCCACGAGGACATGGCGCGCCGCCTGGGGAAGTCGCGGACGTCAATCACCGAGTCGCTGTCGCTCAACAACATGCCCGACGAAGTCAAAAACCTTTGTCGGCTGGCCGACATTTCTTCCAAATCACTGCTTTTAGAGATAGTTAGACAAGGCGACCCACAGAAAATGATCGCCCTGGTCGAGAAGATCTCGAGCGGAGGCGCCACTCGCGAAGCCGTCAGGAAAGAAACCGCCAAGCCGAAGGCGGGCCGCCCGAAGGCCTATGTCTTCAGCTACAAGGCGCCCACCAAGGCCTTCCGGCTGCAGCTGCGATTCACGAAGTCGCGCGTCGATCGCGATGAAGTGATCGAAGCGCTGCAGGCCATTATCAAAGAGTTGCGAAGTCAATAACGAGGTCGAGGCCCGAGGTGCGAGGTCCGAGGTGCGAGTCTGATGGCTCATTATTCGTCGGTTAGTTAACATAAGATACATTATCAGAACCACGTCATAATGGCCGGAAAACACCCTGTGCATAATCTGCGGACCGCGGTTTAAGGCTCCCGCCAATTGCGTCGGAGGTCCGGGGTTGGTTCCGCGTTGGTGCTATCCTCCAGTCCCAAGCGCACCGATCCCGAACCCTGGAAAATGAAAACGCTCGATAGATATGTCGTCCGGGAAATCCTGCCGCCGCTGTTCCTGTCGCTGCTGATCTTCACGTTCATCCTCGAGATTCCGCCCGTGATGCAGCAGCTCGAACAGCTGGTCGCAAAAGGGGTTCCCTGGGGCGTCGCCGGCCGGATTCTGCTGACCCTGATCCCGCAGGCGCTCGGGCTGACGATTCCGATGGCCCTGCTCGTCGGCCTGCTGATCGGCCTCGGGCGGATGTCGAACGACCGCGAGGCGGTCGCTCTCCTGGCGTGCGGCGTCAGCCCGTATCGGTTGCTCCGGCCGGTGCTCGGCCTCGCGCTGATTGCGGGCATCGCCCACCTCTACGTTATGATCTGGGCGATTCCCGACGCCAACCAGACGTTCCGCGAAATCACCTACGACATCGTCTCGAAGCGCGTCGAGAACGATGTCCAGCCACAGGTGTTCTTTGAAGATTTTCCGGGATGGGTCCTTTACGCGCGCGATGTGCCGCAAGGCGGCGGGTGGACGGACGTGCTCGTCGCCGACACGCACAAACCGGAAGCGCCCGTTCTGTACCTCGCGCGGCACGGCAGGCTGATTCTGGACCGCGTCCAGCGCACCGTGGACCTTGTGCTCGAAGACGGGACGCAGTACGCGAACAGCGCCGGGGGCCGCGAGACGCAGACCTACCGGTTCCCGAAGGAGCTGATCGTGGCGCTGGATCCGCAGACGGTATTCCCGCGCATGGAGCTCCAGCGCGGGGTCAACGAGCTGACGATTGCCGACCTCCGGAAACTCGTGGCGGACAAGCTGAGGGCGGGATTTCCCGCACACACCGAGATCATCGCCATCCAGCAGAAGTTCTCATTCCCGTTTGCCTGTCTGGTCTTCGCCGTCATCGGCCTCGCGCTCGGGCTGACCGTCGCACGTGAAGGCAAGCTGGCGGGATTCGTGGTCGGCATCGCGGTCATCTTCGCGTACTACGTGCTGATGTACCTGGCGGACTCGGTGGCGAAGGGTTATTACCTGTCGGCCAAGGCGGAGGGCACGCTGGCGATCGCGCAGCTCGCCCGATGGGTCCCCAACATCGTCCTCCTGCCGCTCGGAATCGTCGCGCTCATCTGGCGCGCCCGGTGGGCCGAAAGGCGGCTTCCCTTCCGATCGATCACCACGCTGGGGAGCTGGATCGCCGAGCGGTGGCGGCGTCAATGGGCGACCTCAGAGTCTTCAGCGGCTCGCGCATCCCACATTCCGCGCCGCGCGCACGCGCGAAAGCGCGGCACGATTGTCGTGATCCGCGTGCCGCGCGTGACGTGGCTCTCCCCGAACATCCTCGACCGCTACATCAGCCGCATCTACTTGCGGACGGCGGCGATCTCGTTCGCCGCGCTCCTCGGTCTCTTCTACATCTCAACATTCATCGACCGCGCGGACAAAATTTTCAAGGGTCAGGCCAGCACTGCGAAAGTCGCGGTGCTGCTCGCGTACTACACGCCACAGTTCATTTATTACGTGATCCCCATCGCAGCGCTGCTGAGCGTGCTCGTGACCTTCGGTCTCCTGAGCCGGACCAGCGAGCTCTCCGTGATGAAGGCGTGCGGCATCAGCCTCTATCGGATCGTGGCTCCCCTGCTGCTGCTGTCGATGGCGTGGAGCGGGGTGCTGTTCGGCCTCGAGCAGCAGGTCATGGCGCGTGCGAACCGTCGTGCAGACGCGCTCGACGCGGAGATCCGCGGCCGCCCGCCGCGCACGTTCAACCCGCTCACGCGTCGATGGCTGATCGCGCGTGACGGCGCAATCTATCACTACAGCTACTTCGATCCGACCAGGCTCGCGCTCGACAATCTGGCGATTTACCGCCCCTCGAAAGACGCGTGGCAGCTCGCAAGCCAGACCTTTGCGCAGCGAGTCACATGGGGCGACGGCCAGTGGCAGGCCGTCGATGGATGGGAGCAGAATTTCACAGGACCAGCTGCGCGCTGGCGGGCGGTCCGGCAACGCGCGCTGGCGCTTGAAGCACCCGACTACTTCGAGACCGAGCAGCCCCTGGCAGAAATGATGACGGTCCCGCAGTTGAAAGATTTCATCGACGAACTCGCGGCGAGCGGTTTCAACAGCGTTCCACTCAGTGTCGAGTTGCAGAAAAAGATCGCCTTCCCGTTCGTGACAGTCGTGATGACGTTGCTGGCAGTGCCATTCGGGATGACGACCGGCAAGCGCGGAACGCTCTACGGCATCGGCATCGGCATCGTCATCGCGCTGACGTACTGGATCGCCGTGGGCGCGTTTGCCGCGGTCGGCAAGGCTGGACTCCTGAGCCCGGTACTCGCGGGGTGGGCGCCCAACGTTCTTGCAGCCGGCGGCGCCGCTTACCTGATGCTCACGGCGCGCACGTGATGAGAGTAGTCGGTGGGCGGTAAAGGAGTCACCGGTCGGCCGAAGCTGCTGATGACTTCCAGGGACGGCTTATCGCCTACCGATCGCTCCCCTTGGGGGCAATCTCCTGAAGCGCCTTCATCAGGTCGCTCGCGAGCAGGCCGTGACGGAACGCCTCGCGAAGGGCACGCTCCGCGATCTGGCGCGCCACGGCGTCAGGCTTGTGACGCGCGCCTCGCGGACCGGCGGCAACGAATGCTCCGAGTCCCCGCCGCATCTCGATGATCCCTTCCTGCAGCAGCGTGCGATACGCGTGCTGGACGGTGTTCGGATTCAGCTTCAAATCACTCGCAACCTGACGCGTCGCTGGCAGCGGTTCCCCGGCCTTCAGGACGCCGACGGCAACGGCCCGCAGGACCTCGTCGGCAATCTGCCGGTATGCAGGGCGTGGATCGTCGCGCTTCATTTCAATGAACATCGCGGCTATATTAGCACGCTAGCGAGCTAGTACAATACTGCACTAGTTCACTAGTTCGCAACTCACTATTGCTGGTGAAAACTAGCGCGCGACATGGCGGGACTTCAGGAAACCAGCACGACGCGTTCGATCGTTAATTGTCCGGAGCTGCCAGGAACGGCGTTCACCAGGTCGATCGCGAGGAGCAGCGATTCGACCTGCGTCGACTCGATCGGTTCGGACCTCTCCCCGACGGCTGCGAGCCGTGCTACCGGAATGATGAGGTCGCGGACGGTGGCGTCGACGTAAATCGATTCGCGCCAGCGCTGGCCATCGGGCCGTCGCAGCTGGACCGACACGCGCATCGGGCGATCTGCGCGGAGTCGCAGGCGAATGGCCCCGAACGCCTTCCGCGAAATCGGCGCAGCGACTGCGACGAACTGGCTGCGACGTTCGCCGGCCTGCAGCGTGTATCCCAGTACGGGCGGAGGCCCCGCTATCAGCGCTGCCGAAGAACCGGAATCCCTCTCTACGCGCCATGTTGCGGGATCGATCGCTTCACCGGCTTCCGAGACAGCGCCCTCGACCCGAGATATCGGCGCAGGCAAAAAGTAGATCGGGTTGCTGAGCAGCCAGGGAACGGGCGGCGTGCCGGGTGCGGACGGCACATTCACCTCGACGCGAAACGCTCCCTCCCCTGCCCCGAGCTGCGTCTGCAGCTCCTGGGTGCCGTCCTGCCCGACGCGCCTCGACGCGCCAAGCGCAGACAGTCCGCCACGCCTGCGCAGCAGCGAGTCGTCGACGATGAGCACCTGCGCGCCGGGAGGAGCGAGCACGCGCGCGACGAGTCGGGCAGCGGTGCCTGCAGGCACTGCGCTCCCCATTTCGATTCGGCCGCGCGCCGTCTCAGCATGGAACTCTAGAAGTCCCGGCGCCGCGAGCGCGTCTATCGTCGTAAACACACGGCCGGCGCGGATGGACGTCAGCAGCGCGAGCGCGTCCGTGGCGGCGTCTCCGGCCCACGCGCGATCCATCGCCACGCGGATCGCGAACGTGCGGAAGGTCGCCTCGTAGGTCGGCATGTCAGCGACAAACCGCCGGCTGCCGTCCTCCGCAGTGCGGCCGATACCGCCGTGCGCGTCGTGCGCGGCGAGCGCCACCACGCGGCGTGTGCGAACCATCGCATCCCATCGATTCAACGTCGCCGGCCGATTCAGCAGCGTCGCCAGCGCGGGTCCCGGTCGCAGGAAATAGCCGAGCGCCGCGCGCGTCAGTGCGCGCCGCGATTCATTCCGCCATTCGGTGTCGGCGCTGAGCCATTCGATGCCGTCGATCGGCGCCGTCGCGTCGCGCCACTGCAGCGACGCCTTCGGCGAATCCGGGTGCGCCGCGATGCCGAACCCGCCGAGCCGGGAGACGTCTTCTACGACCGCCGCTGGCGCCCCGCCCAGCGGATACGGCGCCGCCGGCATGTCAATCGCGACGTAGTGGCCGCCATCCGTGCTGATCTCCACCGCGTCGATGCACAGGACGCCGTGCAGATATACCGGCGGATCTGGCGGCCGCGTCGCATCGCCGTGGTCCGTGAGAATGACGAACTGCAAGCCCGCGCGCGCGGCGGCCGCCGCGACGTGATCCTTGTCGCCGGAACCGTCCGATCGTGAGGTGTGAACGTGGTACGCGCCTGACACCGTCCGCGCCGCGACGTCGCGCCAGGCAGACGAGTCGAGACGAACGGCTCGAGGGGGAAGAACGAGGACGACGAAGAGAAGGGCGAAAACGACACTGGCCGTCAGAACAGCGGCCAGCGTGCGCGTCAGCTTTTTCAAACCAGCTTGTTATGGTTGTCGGTTGACGGGCGACGGTTGACGGGAGAAGGCAAATCGCAACGGACCCCGACAACCATCCTCCGGCAACCGCCGGTTTATCATCCGCCGTCAGCGCGCAGTACCGCGGCCTTATCCGTGCGCTCCCACGTGAAATCCGGCTCCGTCCGGCCGAAGTGGCCGAACGCGGCGGTTTTCTTGTAGATCGGCCGGCGCAGATCGAGCGATTCGATGATGCCGCGCGGCGTGAGCTTGAAGTGCGCGCGGACGAGTTCACTGATCTTGTCGTCGGCGATCTGGCCGGTGCCGAAGGTATCGATCAGGGCCGACACCGGCTCGGCGACGCCAATCGCGTAGGCGAGCTGCACCATGCACCGTTCCGCGAGGCCCGAGGCCACGACGTTTTTTGCAACGTAGCGCGCCATGTAGCAGGCCGAGCGATCCACCTTCGTGGGATCCTTGCCCGAGAACGCGCCGCCGCCATGCGGCGCGGCGCCGCCGTAGGTGTCGACGATGATCTTGCGCCCCGTGACGCCGGCGTCGCCGTGGGGGCCGCCGACAACGAAGCGTCCGGTCGGATTGATGAGGATGCGAGTCTTGCTGTCCCGCATGTCCGGGGGAATCACACGGTGGACGATCTTGTCGATGATGTCCTCGCGCAACGTATCGTTCGACACCGTGGAGCTGTGCTGCGTCGAGACGACGACCGTGTCGACGCGGACGGGTTTGCCGCTGTCGTACTCGACCGAGACCTGCGACTTGCCGTCCGGACGAAGGTACTCGAGCACGCCGTCGCGCCTCGCGCACGACAACCCCTTCACCAGCTTGTGCGCGAACATGATGGGCAGCGGCATCAATTCCGGCGTTTCCGTGCAGGCATAGCCGAACATCAGTCCCTGATCGCCGGCGCCGCCGGGGTCCACGCCCTGCGCGATGTCGGGAGACTGCTCGTGAATCGACGAGAGGACCGCGCACGTCTCGGCGTCGAAGCCGAACTTCGCGCGCGTGTAGCCCACTTCCCTGATGGTGTCGCGGACGATTTTCGGAAAATCGACGTAACAGCTCGTCGTGATCTCGCCGGCGATGATTGCCAGACCGGTCGTGACCAGCGTTTCGCAGGCGACGCGGCCGACCGGGTCCTGCGCGAGGATGGCGTCGAGAATGGAATCGGAAATCTGGTCGGCGATCTTGTCGGGGTGTCCTTCCGTCACCGACTCCGAGGTGAAAAGGTAACGACCGTTACGGCTCATGTTCGGATCGAGCTCCTTCGTGCAGTGCGAATTGCTGTGCCAAAACCCTACAACTCTAGCACAGTCACCGGTCCGCAGTAAGCCGCAAGCGGTGTGCGGTATTGCACCGGTGCCCGTTACTTCCGGGGATGGAACTTGTCGTACACCGTGCGCAGCCTCGCCTCCAGCACGTGTGTGTAGATCTGAGTTGTCGACAGGTCCGCATGCCCGAGCATCATCTGGATGGCGCGGAGATCGGCGCCGCGCTCGAGCAGGTGCGTCGCGAACGAATGACGCAGGACGTGCGGGCTGATCTCGCGCGACACGCCCGCCCTGATGCCGTAATCTTTCAGGATTTTCCAGAAGCCCACCCGCGAGAGCTGGCTGCCGCCCTTCGCGTTGACGAACAGCCACGCCGATTTGCGCGATTTGAGCAGTTGCGGGCGTGCCTCGGCGAGGTATCGTCGCACCCACTCCGCGGAGGTGTGCCCGAGCGGCACGATCCGCTGTTTGTCGCCTTTGCCGATGCACGTCAGGTAGCCGCCATCGAGGTTGATGTCCCCTGGGCGAAGCGACAGCAGCTCTGACACGCGGAGTCCGGTCGCGTAAAGGAGTTCGATGAGCGCCTTGTCGCGCATGCCGCGCGCGCTGGTCGTGACCGGCTGCGCGAGCAACCGATCCACTTCCTCGAGGTCGAGATACTTCGGCAGAGCCGGCCATGCACGTGGCGCCCGCAGATCTTCGGCCGGGTCGGTCCCGATCCGCTTCTCCAGGAGCAGAAAGCGATAGTAGCCGCGCACGCAGGCGATCGCCCGCGCCGCGGACCGTGGAGACAGGCCTGACGACACAAGCTGCCGCGCGAATGCCTCGAGGTCGCGCCGGTCGAGGGCCTCGACCGCGTGCGACTTCTTTGCCGCGAATGCCGCAAGCGCCGCGAGGTCACGCCCGTAGCTCATCACCGTGTTCGGCGACATGCGGCGCACATCGCGCAAGTACGAGAGGTAGGTGTCGATGGTGTCGGCCATGGCCTCGAATCGCATCCGATTTGCAGTCTACTACCGACCACGGCACTGCACGGGCCACTGGAGAACACAGACAGACCATGGAGAAAGACATCCCGCCTTCCGTTATTCCGTGTTCGCCTGTGGCTCTGTTTCCGTGATGTTCAGCGTCCGTCGGTGGTTGCGTTTGTGGGCGCGGGCGTTTGACAGTGCGTGTCCCGCCGAGTAACGTACGCGGTTGGCCGCGAGGCGCACGTTCGTGTTCTTTTCTGGTCCTCGCGGGGCGGCCTGACTGCGGCGTCAACGATTTACCTTGCGGCGATGCTCGCGGGGCGGCCTGACTGCGGCGTCAACGCCTTACCTTGCGGCGATGCTCGCGGGGCGGCCTGACTGCGGCGTCAACGCCTTACCTTGCGGCGATGCTCCGGTGGAAATCTCATGCCGACTCATTCCAAGTGGCAGTCGCTTCCGACGGAGCAGATCAATCCCGCCAGCCTCGCCATCGACAAGACCCCCGTCCGCGACATCATCGACATGGTGGTCAACGAGGATCGCAAGGTCATCGCCGCGGTCCAGAAGGAGCGCGAGAAGATTGCACACGGGATCGAGATCATCACGCAGGCGCTGCGGAAGGGCGGACGCATCATCTTCATCGGCGCAGGAACGAGCGGACGGCTCGGCGTGGTCGAGGCCGCCGAGATGCCGCCAACATTCGGCACCGATCCGCGAATCGTGCAGGCGATCATGGCGGGGGGACAGGCCGCGGTCTTCCAGGCGAAAGAAGGCGTCGAGGACAACTACGAAGAAGGCGGCCGCAGCATCGGACGGCTGCGGCTGACGAGCCGCGACGTGCTCGTCGGCGTCTCCGCCAGCGGCATCACGCCGTTCGTCCGCGGCGCGCTCACCCGCGGGCGCAAAGCGGGCGCAAAGATCATCTTCGTCACCTGCTGGCCGGGATCCGAGCTACAGAATTTCGTCGACCTGATCATCGCGCCCGCAGTCGGCCCGGAGATCATTGCCGGCTCGACGCGCCTGAAGGCGGGCACGGCGACCAAGATGGTGCTGAACATGCTCACCACGGTCGCGATGATCAAGTGGGGCAAGACCTACGGCAACCTCATGGTCGACGTGAAGACCGGCTCGGAAAAGCTGAAGGATCGCGCGCGCCGCATTCTCGGTGTCCTCACCGACCTCGATTACGAGGCGGCCGACGCGCTGCTGAAGCGCGCGAACTGGAACGTCAAGGCCGCCATCGTGATGCAGAAGACCGGGCTCTCGCTGCCGCAGGCGATGAAGCGACTGCGCGCCGCCGACAACTCCGTCCGTGAGGCGATTGGTGAGGACATCGAGCCGCGCCTCCGTGAATTGCTCGAAGCGCGGTGAAAGCTCCCAGCTCCCAGCTTCCAGCTCCCAGCTTCCAGCTCCCAGCTAGCTGCGGGCGGCTGGCAGCTGTTGGCTGTCTTGAAGGAGCGCCGCGGCCGCTGTATCGAGCACCAGCTCTACATCGCGGTGCAACTGCAGGAATGACGCGGGCAGCTTCGGTGTCAACGGGCCGTTGACGAGGCGCTCGATACAGCGCGCCTTCGACTTGCCCGTCGCGAGCAGGACGACCTGCCGGGCGTGAAGGATTGTCGCCATCCCCATCGACAGCGCTTCGATCGGCACGCGCTCCAGCTCTCCCCCGAACAGCGCCACGTTGCTGCGGCGCGTGGATGCCTTCAGCGTCACGCGGTGCGTGCGCCCCGCCAGCTCCCGCGCGGGCTCGTTGAAGCCGATGTGCCCGTTCGTGCCGATGCCGACCAGTTGGAGATCGATCCCGCCCACTGCGGTGATCGCCGCTTCATAGCGGCGGCACTCTGCCTCGGCATCCGGCGCCGCGCCGTTCAGAAAATGCACGCGGTCGGGCGCCATGTTCACGCGCGAGAAAAGGTGCTGCTCCATGAACGTGCGGTAGCTGCCCTGGTGCGACGGCGGGATGCCGAAGAACTCGTCCAGATTGAACGTCATCGCGCGCGAGAAATCGACCTGGCCGCGTGAGTGCAACGTGCCGAGCTCGTGGTACAGCCGGACAGGCGTGCGGCCGGTCGGTAAGCCGAGCACGAGATCCGGTTTCGTTTTCAGCGCGTCGGCGACACGGGTCGCCTCCTGTCTGGCGAGCGCGCGTTCGTCGGCCAACACCGTGATGCGAAGCATGTGAAAAACAATGCTCAATGGACCATGGATTCGTCAGTCCGCCTTATAAAGAGGAATGCGCGCGACGCCGCGTGCTTCGGCAACCGCGAGCCGCACCGCGCCGACGGCGGGCTCCACGTTCAGCAGAAAGGTGCGGCTCTTCGGCGACGCGAGCGTCAAGCGGCGCACGAGCTCGTCGTGAAGCCACGGCACGGCGCGGAAGATCCCGCCCGCCAGAACGAACGGAAACGCGTTGCCGACGAGATCGAGCCGGCGCGCGACTGAAAGGGCCGACGACTCGAGCTGGTCGGCGGCGCCGCGCAGGATCCCGATGGCAACGGCATCACCCGCGGTGAACGCCTTCTGCACGCATTGCGCGAGCGCCGCGATCGCCGCCGGACGCAGCGTCCCGTGATACACCTCGTGAATCAGATCCTGCGCGTGGGACACTTCGAAGTGCTCGAGCAGGAGGTTGGTCAACTGCGTCAGCGGCCCGCGGCGATCGGCCTGCCGCAGCACCGCACGCAGCGCCGCGCGGCCGATCCAGTAGCCGCTGCCCTCGTCGCCCAGCACGAAGCCCCATCCGCCGGCGCGCGCCGCTTCGTGACGGCTGTTCCGTCCATAGGCAATCGATCCCGTGCCGGCGATCACGACGATGCCTGGTTCGCCGGGCGCGCCGGCCTCGAGCGCGACCAGTGCATCGTTGACGATGAGCACGCGCGCCTTGTAGCCGATCCGTTTCATGATCGCGCGCACGACCACCGCGTCTTCCGGGCGGTCGACGCCGGCAATGCCCAGACAGATCGCCGCCGGTGTGATGTCGCGATCGCCGATGACCTCGTCCATGACTTCATGGAGCACCTTCTCGACTTCGAGCTCCCCCACCGCCTGCAGGTTCGCTCCGCCGCCGCGCGCTTCCGCGAGCGCCTCTCCCCGCTCGTTCGCGAGCTGGCAGACCGTCTTCGTACCGCCGGCATCAATTCCCAGCACGTGGATCAATCGCGAATCCTTT
>Ga0066677_10000314_pt1 | contig 16658 bp, 19 predicted proteins | sample GraSoiAngelo_126_FD_62299 | JGI IMG/M metagenome (GOLD analysis project Ga0066677, IMG submission 62299) | Grasslands soil microbial communities from the Angelo Coastal Reserve, California, USA - 14_0927_09_20cm | ecosystem: Environmental > Terrestrial > Soil > Grasslands | place: USA... | reverse complement strand
GCCGTCGACCGGCTTTCTTTTCAGCACCAACCAGTCCCCCAATCAGAAGGCAAACAAAGCGTGCTCAATGCGCTTGGTAAGGAGAATTTTAAGCTATGAAAGTTCTGCGTCTCATTTTGGTACTGATTCTGTTTGCGGCCCTGCAGGTTGGCTCTGCCGTTGCTCAGCAAAACGTGCCTCTCGGCGAGAACGCTGCCTTGCGCTATTGGTCGGCTTTCGCGGAAATGCAGGATTCCGTGATCACTGACCAACAGGCAAAAGAGCTGAACGCCATCCTCGACGGCACCGCACCCTACGACGACTTGAAGTACCAGGATCTCGCGGCAAAGAACAAGTCCGCCGTCGAGACCATGGCGCGCGGCACTGCCATCCCGAACTGCGATTGGGGCATAGACTACGCGCTCGGGCCGGACGCACCCGGCGGACTATGTCCGCAAGGCGTTGACCTTGGGTCGACTCAATGTGCTCTACGCCTTTCGCCTCTTGCAGAATGGCGACAAGGACGGCGCCGTGCGCATGCTCAGGCGTACACTTCTCACATGATGTGGCAAACGGCGGAACGCTTTTCGCCACCCTCGTAGCCAAAAATCTCCTTGCCGCTCATCTTAGGGGCCGTCGCCTTTGCGCTACACGTGGACAATCTATCCCCGGAACAGAAATGTATGCTCCGAAAAGCCCTCAGCCCACTCGGCCTGGACGGTCTCGACTGGCAGTCTGGTGTGAAGCGGGAATTTGAAATCCCAGCAGCCGGGTTAGACGAAAGAGCATCCTCGGCTTTGGCACAAATCGCTTCTGCTTATGGGAGCGTTCTCAGCAACCCTTCCGCGCTTTCAAGTCTGCAACGGATGATTGCCGGTGCACCGCAAACCCTGCGAGACTTCACACCGAACCCGCAGCGCGTCCTGGCCGAAAAGCAGGATCTGGCAGAGCGACTCAGGCAAATCCGTTCTCTGCTGCAATGATTCATTTGGGCGCTGGAGCATAATCGGGCGACGGGAGGCTGGACTGCAAGCTTGCACGGTTTCTCGTGCCTTGTCCTTAGCTCCTTACCTCGTTACATCCTTACTTCCTCCTTTGCCCCTCTTCCAGATACAATCCATTGCTTCTCCAATCGAACCGAAAGAGCACCGAGCGCCGATGCCCGAAATCCAGCTCCACAATACTCTGTCTGGAAAAGTCGAACCCTTCGTTCCGCAGAAACCCGGCGAGGTGCGCATGTACAGTTGCGGCCCGACCGTCTATGACTACGCCCACATCGGCAATTACCGCACTTTTGTCTTCCAGGACATTCTGCGTCGCTTCCTCAAGCTGCGCGGCTTCCAGCTCAAACACGTCATAAATCTGACCGATGTGGACGACCGCATCATTGCCAACGCCGCCGCAGCCGGAAGAAACATCCGCGAGTACACCGAGCAATTCGCGCAAGCTTTCTTCGACGATTGCAAAACGCTCAGCATCGAGGCTCCCGAGCATTGGATTCGCGCCACCGATCACATCGACGACATGGTCCAGCTCATTCAGCGCCTGCAGGCGAATACCTACACTTACGCAAGCGAAGGCTCCATTTACTACCGCATCTCCAAATTTACGAATTACGGCAAGCTTTCCAAGATCGATCTCACCGGCATTCAAGCCGGCGCGCGCGTGGACAACGATCGCTACGAAAAGGAAAGCGCGCGAGATTTTGCCCTCTGGAAAGCGCCCAAACCCGGCGAGCATTTCTGGGAAACCGCCATCGGCCCGGGCCGGCCCGGCTGGCACATCGAATGCTCCGCCATGGCCATGAAATATCTAGGCGAAACGCTTGACATTCACACCGGCGGCATCGACCTAGCCTTTCCGCATCATGAAAACGAAATTGCACAGAGCGAAGCCGCCACTGGCAAGCCGTTTGCGCGCTATTGGCTGCACGCCGAGCATTTGCTCGTCGACGGCGAGAAGATGTCCAAGTCGCTCGGCAACTTTTTTACGCTGCGCGATCTTTTCGCCAAAGGTCACAAGCCTTCTGCCTTGCGTTTTGCCCTGGCCAGCGTGCCCTATCGCAAGCAGCTCAACTTCACCTTTGACGGCCTGACGCAGGCTACCAACTCCGTCGAGCGCCTGCGCAATTTCGCCGACCGATTGAAGCACAGGAATTTTCCGGCAGGGAGGCTGGGAGGCATGGCCGCTCGCATCGCCAAAGCAGCTGAAGAATTCGATGCCGGCCTTTCCGACGATCTCAACACTGCGCGCGCGCTGGCGGCGGTCTTTGATCTGGTTCGCGAGGCGAATATCGCCATGGACAAAAGCGAATTTCGCCAAGGCGACGTTGCTGCAACGCTACAATTTCTCAACACGTTCGACAAAGTGTTTGCCATGCTCGAAGACCACGACGCCGCGAAATTGCAAGCGCTCGGCTATGGCAGCGCCGAAGCAGGCTTGAGTGACGCGGAAATTGAAAAACTCATCGCCGACCGTACTGCCGCCAAGAAAAGGCGCGATTTCGCCGCCGCCGACCGCATCCGCAAAGAACTCTCCGATCGTGGTATAATTTTGGAAGACGCGAAGGATGGCAGCGTCCGCTGGAAACGCAAGTGACTTTGAATTTCAAAATTCGCCCCCCGTACCTCCCGGGTTTCTTCCCGCCGGCCGCTCTGCGGCCAAATCTCTTCGGTGTTGACTTAGCATAAATTTTTCTTGCAGGCCGGTTCCGGAAACTCCGAGGCCGCTTTGTTTTTCGCCTGCTTCTTCCCCGCGCAGTTTTGATTCACTCCAATCTGATTTTCTTCTGGGAGGAAGAAATGCCAACGACTTTGGAAGTAAAAACACCTCGACTCATCACCGCGCTGCCCGGCCCGAAGGCGCAGCAGGTTATCGTCGCGGACGCCAAGTTCATGTCACCGTCCTTGACTCGCGAATACGCGCTGGTGGCCAAGAAAGGCCACGGCGCCATCGTCGAAGACGTGGATGGAAACTCGTTCCTGGATTTTGCTGCCGGCATTGCCGTTTGCTCAACCGGGCACTGTCATCCGAAAGTCGTGGAAGCCATTCAGAAACAGGCCGCGGAACTGATTCACATTTCCGGAACGGATTTTTATCACCACCACATGCCGCAACTCGCCGAGCGGCTCGTCGCCACCATGCCGGGAAAAGAAGCCAAGAAAGTGTTCTTTGGCAATTCCGGCACGGAAGCCGTCGAAGGCGCAATCAAGCTGGCGCGTTACGCCACCAAGCGCGATAAGCTCATCGCGTTTTATGGCTGCTTCCATGGACGCACGCTCGGGTCGCTTTCGCTGACGGCGTCGAAAAACACACAGCGGAAAAACTTCGGCACGCTGCTTGGTGGCGTCGAGCACATCCCATTCCCGTACGCCTATCGCTGCCCGCATGGCCACACTTCGGAGACGTGCGGGACTGAAATTTTGGAGCTGCTCGAACAGCAGATGTTCAAGCGCTTGTTCGCGCCGGAAGAAATTGCCGCCATCATCATCGAGCCGATTCAGGGCGAAGGTGGATTCATCCCTGCGCCGGCATTTTTCCTGCAGGAATTGCAACGCATCTGCAATCGCCACGGCATTATGCTGATCGTGGACGAAGTGCAATCCGGCGTGGGGCGTACGGGCAAGTGGTGGGCCTACGAACACGCCGGAATTGAGCCGGACATCGTGTGCATCGCGAAGGGCATCGCCAGCGGCATGCCGCTGAGCGCGTTTGTCGCCAAGGAAAGCGTGATGGCTTGGAAAAAGGGGTCCCACGGCACGACCTACGGCGGCAATCCCGTCTGCATTGCTTCGGCGCTGGCCACGCTCGACCTCATCGAAAATGGATATATGGAAAACGCGCGCAAGATGGGCGAATACATCTTTGAGCACATCGGCGATTGGCCCAAGCGCTTCAAGATTGTCGGCGACGTGCGCGGCAAAGGTTTGATGATCGGCATCGAAATCGTGCGCGATCAGAAAACCAAGGAAAAAGCGGTGGACCTTCGCGACGCGGTGGTCAGCAAAGCATTTCACAAGGGGCTGCTGACACTTAGTTCGGGTGAGAACACCATTCGCATGTCGCCGCCGCTGCTCATTGACGAAGAGCAGGCGGACTTCGCTATTCGTACCTTGGAAGAGTGCCTCCGCGAAACAGAAAAATCCAGTTAACACCGAGACCACAAAAAACCGAGAGCTCACAGAGAAAGACGACTCAACCATCCCGCGGCTTGCCCAACAGGGAATGGCGGCCGCGGGGTTTGAACTTGATTGGCTATAGTTCACTCCGGAGATACGATTATTGCCAATTCAGGATGAGGCTATAGAATGCTGGGACGAAAATCCTCGGGAATTCTGAAGAGGGGTGTCCTCATGACTCCTGTAAGCAAGTTTCGCCTCCATTCCGTTGCGAATTTCGTTCGCCCTACCTTGTTTGCTCTTGCGCTAATCGCTCTTGGTGTCCGTGCGCGAGGGCAGGAAGCGGATATTGCCAAGAAGCTGCAGGGATTCGACGCGTACATGGAGCAGACCCTGAAGGACTGGAACACGCCGGGCGTTGGCGTAGGGATTGTCGTTGGAGACAAGCTGGTTTTCGCCAAGGGCTATGGCTATCGGGATTACGAGAAGAAGCTGCCGTTCACTTCGAAGACGATGCAGCCCATCGCCTCGAACTCCAAATTGTTCACGGCGGTGGCGGCGGGCATGCTGGTGGAAGAAGGGAAACTGACTTGGGACAAGCCCGTGCGCGAGTCGGTGCCGGAGATCCGGTTTTACAACGACGAGCTCAACAACAACGTGACGCTGCGCGACATGCTGTCGCACCGGACAGGTGTGACGCGGCACGATTTGATCTGGTTCAAGTCGCCTTTCACGCGCCAGGAGTTGTTTGACAAGCTGAAGTACCTGGAACCGCAGGAACCGATGCGGGAGACATTCCTGTACAACAACCTCATGTTTGCGGCCGTGGGACAGATTATCGAAATGAAGTCCGGTAAGAAGTGGGAAGATTTTGTGCGGGAGAGGATCTTCACGCCTCTGGACATGAGCACGACGTGCTACACCATTGCTGACATGCTGAAGCAGCCGGATTACGGCGCGCCTTTCCGGGAAAAGCGCGATTCCTTCGAGCTGTACAAGATTCCTTATTACGAGGACACGGAAGGCGTTGCTCCGGCAGGAGCGATCATTTCCAATATTGACGAGCTTTCGCGCTGGCTCATCGCGCTGATGAACGAAGGGAAATACGGGGGGAAGCAAGTGCTGCCAGCAACCGTGTTGAAAGCCGCCATGCAGCCCGCGATCGCTTTGCCGAATGCCGCCGGAGAAGCGTTGGGATACTGGGAGGTGCTCAATGCTGCTTATGGGATGGGCAGACAGACGGCCTCTTATCGCGGGAAGCTTCTCACTTTTCATGGTGGCGACTTGCCGGGATTTCACTCACAGATTTCCTTCATGCCCAATGACAAAATCGGCGTGATCGTGCTGGTTCAAACCGATCACAGCGCGCCGCTCTACAACATCATCAGCTACAACGTCTACGAGCGGCTGCTGGGCATGGACCAAACGCCGTGGAGCCAGCGGCAGTTGCAGCAGAGGCTCGCTAACAAAAAGGCAGCCACGGAGTCGCGGACGAAGGCGGGCGCCGACCGCGTGCCCAATACGAAACCGTCGCACGCTCTGGGCGATTATGCGGGCGAGTACGAAAATGCTGCCTACGGTATTTTGAAAATCGGATTACAAGGCGACCAGTTGCAATTTGGATTTCACGAATTCCATTTTCCTATGAGCCATTTTCACTATGACCGGTTTGACACGCCGGACGACGAGCAATACGGCAAGTTTTCCGTCAACTTCCGGATGAATCCCCAGGGAGACATTGATAGCGCGGTGATGTCGCTGGACCAGGCGGACGCGGTGTTCACGCGCAAGCCCGCGGCGCTGGAGTCGAAGCTCCTGGAGAAACTGGCTGGAACGTACTTGACGCCAGGCAAGGTGAAATTCGAAGTGCTTTACCGGTCGGGCGCCGGGCTGGCGCTGTCTTTTCCGGGTGGCCCACCGCAGAAGCTCATTCCAGTGAAGGGTTTGCAGTTCCGGACGGCGCAGTTTGCCGACATCATTTTCGAGTTCGTCGTGGAAAATGGGCAAGTGAAGGCGCTGAAACGGAGAGACCCTTCGGGCGAATCTACGTACCCACGGCAATAAGATTCAGATGAGAATGGACTGTGCGAAAAATCGCCCCGCCATGAGATGATGAGGAAGAAAGCCAGAGTGGGTTCTCGAACCAGGTGCATGAGCACTTTTGAGTAATCACCTCCAGGGACAACCCAGAATCAAATCGAGGAGGGGAGAGAGTTGCCGGAGTTACGCAAAGACCCCATCACGGGTCGATGGGTGATTATTTCGACCGAGCGGGGAAAGCGACCAAATGATTTTTTGCGTGAGAGCGTGGTCGCGCGCGAGCCGAAGAATTGTCCCTTCTGCAGCGGGAATGAGTCCAAGACGCCGCCCGAAGTGCTGGTATACGGGCGAAATGGCGGCGGTGCGAACACCCCGGGCTGGAAGCTGCGGGTGGTGCCCAACCGCTTTCCGGCACTGGGAATCGAAGGGGATCTCGACCGCGAAGGCGAGGGCTTGTTCGACAAGATGAACGGAATCGGCGCGCATGAGGTGGTCATCGAATCGCCGGACCACATGTCGACGCTGGCGACGCTGCCCGACCGCGCGGTGGAAGATGTGTTGTGGGGATACCGGGACCGCATGCTGGACCTGAAAAACGACAAGCGTTTCCGGTACATTTTGATCTTCAAGAACCATGGAGAAGCGGCAGGAGCGACAGTCGAACATCCGCATTCGCAACTAATCGCGTTACCCATCGTTCCGCGACGCGTGCGCGAGGAAGTGGACAACTGCTGGCATTATTACGACGAGAAGGAGCGATGCATTTTCTGTGACATCATCCGGCAGGAGCGGGACACCGGCGAGCGGGTGATCGGAGAGAACGAGCAGTTCATCTCGCTGGCGCCGTACGCGCCGCGGTTTCCGTTTGAAATGTGGCTTCTGCCGAAAGTGCACAGTTCGTCGTACGAAAATAACCAGAGCTCGATCTACGCTAGCCTGGCAAGAATGCTCAAGGATACGTTGATGCGGCTGGATGAAGTGCTCGACCTGCCGGCGTATAACTTCATGATTCACACTTCGCCGATCGGAGAGGAGATCAACGATCACTATCACTGGCACATCGAAATTATTCCGAAGCTGACGAAAGTGGCAGGATTCGAGTGGGGGACGGGATTTTACATTAACCCGACGCCGCCGGAAGAGTCGGCGCGATTTTTGCGGGAAGCAAAAGTTCCCGCGGTGAGTGAGAAGAAGTAGGGATCTTCCTACAAAACGGCGAGCCAGGGGCGTCCAGGAAGATTTCCGAGGTTTGCTATAATTGTGAACCATAGTAAGGATTTGGCGCGGTACCCAAGCGGCCCAAGGGAGAGGTCTGCAAAACCTCCATTCGTGGGTTCGAATCCCACCCGCGCCTCCAATTTTCTGGCTTTGGAATGTGTGAGTTGCGGCGATGGTTTTTCCCGTGTACCCGCCGTGTACGGTCGTCGGGTCGATACACGCCGTGTGCATCAAACAAGGCGTGGAACTGCTGACGAAAAGAGGCGATGTAGCCTGGATCCAGAGAAATGCTCCCGTGCTTAGTTCCAATTGGGTAGTCCCGGGGAACGAGCCGGTATTTGTTTTCCTTGCAAAATGAATAGATGTTAGGGTCGCTGGTGTCGATTTCGATTCCGCGCTTCCGCCAGCTGGCCATTGAGTTTCCACAATATGAGCAACCACTCATGTTCCATCCAAGCCAAAGCGTATATGTCGGCCAATGTCGGCCAACGACCACACAGACAGTGTCCAGCCACTAGCTGCTAGGCATCGTCGGCGGCATGAGGGAAAACCCACGACCGACACCTCCCAGGACGATGAGGGTCACGCCCCCAACGTATCCGGGCAAGCCAGAAAACTTTTTCGCACAACTCTCAAGATATTCCGCTAGTTTCTTGCCGAATGCCTCCGGCGGCCTGTTGAAGCTCGTTAGCCCTTCGTCGAGGACTGCTCTGCAGTCATCGTGCAGGAGTACTATGTGCGCAAATCGTCCTTCGTCGAATCGTACGGCGGTTTACGACAAGCGCTTGCGGTCGATAGAGGTAGGCGGAAGCTCTTGGGACAAATCCACTACCGCCGCACTGAACCGCAGAGCTTCCCGGAAAAGCCTGCGCTGCTATATCCGCCCCGAGGTCCTCATTTATCCATCTTTCCAGCAGCTCGCGCGTGGGCTCTTTTCCGCCCTCTGCCCGCGCTGCGAGCATATGCGTAAGTGATTCAAGTCGGATCAGATTTGGCTGGAATTCCGGGATTGTCATGAGTCCCGAAACGGCGCGCAAGGCAGCACAAAGATCGATATTTCGTATCGAGTCCACGAGTCGTGGAAGTTCTCGGATCATTCGCTCCATTTCTTCTGTCGTCGCGAGTTTGTCTAGTTGTTCTCGCAAATATGACTGTATGCCGTCTGGGAAGTTCGCCATGGTCGGGTTAGTGTAGTGCCCTTCGCTCCGACTGTAACGGTTCCAATCGCTTCGCGCTATTGCCATTGAACTCGGCTCTTCGCCACTACGGATATCTTTGTAAGCGCTCGTTGACTTGCTCCAGTTGTAAGCGCTCGCTTACTTTGCAATGATGTAAGCGCTCGATTACAGGAGGCCGCCAATGAGAATCCGGACCCCCGCTGATCTTGGCACCTTAATTCGCAGCACCCGAAAAAAGCTTCAGCTCGACCAATCAACACTCGCTAAAAAAATTGGTGTCAGCCGCCTTTGGCTGGTCGAGATCGAAAAAGGAAAGCCTCGCGCCGAAATTGGCTTGGTGCTTCGAACCCTGGACGCGCTTGGCATAAGCTTGAACGCAACAACGCCGGAAAGCCAATCGCCAAAACGTCCCGAGAGCACCGTAGACATCGATCGCATCGTCGCGACTGCGCGTGAGCCACGCAAATGACCACGCACCTCGTTGCATTTGCGGAAGGTTTGGTCATGGGAACCCTGACGCAGGCAAAGGGCGGGCGACTCACCTTTCTCTATTCCGACGAATGGCTTGCGTCATCCGGTGCGTATCCCCTGTCCGTTTCAATCCCCTTGGCATCTGGTCAACAGGGACAGCGAAAAATCGAACCGTTCCTATGGGGATTACTCCCCGACAACGGAATTGTACTTGGCCAATGGGCCCGTAAGTTCCATGTTTCGCCCAGAAACGTTTTCGGACTCATTGCAAACGTAGGCGAAGATTGCGCGGGCGCAGTACAGTTCGTGCAGCCGGAACGGCTCGACGCCGTTCGATTAGGAGCGCGGCCCGAAGTCCAGTGGCTAGATGAGGCTGGCGCCGCCGACCGGTTGCGCGCCTTGCGTCAAGATCAATCTGCGTGGCGTATGGCCCGTGACACAGGGCAGTTTAGCCTGGCCGGCGCTCAACCGAAGACTGCGCTCCTATTGGAGAATGGCCGATGGGGAGTTCCTTCGGGCCGCCTACCCACTACACACATCCTCAAACCCCCAACGGGCGAATTCGACGGACACGCCGAGAACGAACACTTTTGTCTGGAATTGGCGCGTTCTTTCAACCTACCAGTGGCAAACTCGGAGATTCGCCGATTTGAAGACCAAATCGCGATTGTAATCGAACGGTATGACCGCGTTAAAACTGGCGGCATGATTCATAGAGTCCATCAAGAGGACGTTTGTCAGGCAATGGGCCTGCCCCCAACAAAAAAGTACCAGAGTGATGGAGGCCCCGGCGTCCGTGAAATTGCAGAACTTTTGACGACTTTTTCGACGGCGCCGGTCGAAGACATACAAACCTTTGTCGGTGCCATCGCCTTCAGTTGGCTTGTGGCGGGTACCGATGCCCACGCAAAAAACTATGCCCTGCTTCTGGGTTCGGAATCACGAATCCGCCTCGCTCCACTATATGATCTCGCAAGCGCTCTACCGTATCCCGGCATGCGTCCCATCGGATTGAAACTCGCGATGAAAATCGGAGGAGAGTATGGCTTGCGGAACATCGCCCCGAGGCACTGGAGAAAGCTTGCTCTTGAAGCGCATCAAAACCCAGAGGAAGTTCTGGCGAATCTTCGCGCGACAGCCGAAGCCATGCCCGACCGTGTCTTAACTGTGCAACAACGCGTCAAGCGTGAGGGACTTACTCACGAGATTTTGGGCCGACTTTCGGACAGACTCATCGCCAGAGCCAAAGAATGTCGACACCTACTCAGATAGCACGAAGAATCTCAGACCATTCGCCGAATTGGCCCGTCCCTCACATCAGTCCCAGAACCTGCCCTGTATGTGCTCTGACGGCAGCTCTCAGTTCAAGATCGATAACGGCATGTTCCAAAATGTCCAGCACCGAGGAGCGCCCCGCGAATTCGGCGGCGCTGCTTTGCGAATCTTATTCAGATGAATGTAAGCAACCAGCGCGAACCGGATTCGCTCCTTCTGCCCGTAGAGAAAATGAAAGGGCGGCGATGGCAGCTTGGCGAGGCCGTCTTTGATTTCGATGTCCTTCCTAATCTGAACAAAGAACGAGCTATATGTTGTCGGCCACATGCGGCCGCATATGATGCGGTAGTGCCGCTCGTCCGGATCCGTGGAGGGGGTTGTGAGCAATCATGATCCCTACTCCGACAATATGACTTGTAGCTTGATTTAGACGCCTTTCCGAGACCCTTCGACTTGCGTCTCACCATCTGACATGCAGAGGCGGACCCGCGGTACGCCGGAATGTTTCTCGATCCGGTCAGCCAAGGGCTGCGAATGCGTGGTAATCCAGAGCTGGGTGTTTCTCGCCGCGCGAACGATTAAGTGCGCCAGGGCGTCCAGAATGTCTGGATGCAGGCTAGTCTCTGGTTCGTTGAGTGCCAATAGCGACGGTGGTCGAGGGCTAAGCAGCGCCGCACAAAGACATAAGAACCGCACTTGTCCGTCCGAGAATTCTTGCGTCTGCAAGGGGCGGAGCAGCCCGGGAATTTTCATCTTTATGCTGAAGAGGGTATCCATAGCTTCGATAACGAGAGTCGCGCCGCCAAAGGCCTGCGCTACGGTCTGACGAAGAGCAGTACCATCGCCGATTTCAAGAATTGTTTGGAGAGCCGCTGCAAGGTCCGAACCGTCATGACTAAGAACTGGTGTATAGACACCAATTTGCGGCTGCCGCACAGGGGACTCCAAGTCTGTGCGGAAATGATGATAAAAACGCCAGCTCAAGATCTGCTGGCGTATTGCGGATATTTCTGGATAGAGGTGCGGATCAATGATCTGCGAGAGGACAGACTCGTGTTTCGAAATCTGGAAGGGATAGGTGACCATATTGCCTTCAGCGTTGCGCAACCACGCCGAAGGTTCATCTCGTTTCAACATAGCCACGCGACGTTTCGTATCAGACGGCCAGATATACCAGATATATTCTTCCTTTACGCGAGGATCGAGTGTGAACATGGTTTCCGGTGCATGCTCGTTTAGGGACGGGAGACCGATTTGTAGCTCGTAAGCGAACCGCTCCGCTTCAAAGCCAAGCACGACGCGTTTTGGAGGTTTCTTACGCTGATAGCGAACGCGCTCGCCTCCGGCCCAGAATACGCTTGGCGTGCCGCCCTCCGCGGCTATCGCTCGGGCCAATTGCCCCTGCGCCGCGCGCGCCATCAAGACAAGGGAGTTGTAAAGATTTGACTTTCCACAACCGTTCGGGCCGGTGAGGACATTAATTGGCTTCAATTCAAGGTCGAGGTCCCGAACAGACCTATAACCAGACACATGGATCTGCTTGATCACTGTTTGGAAAAAATTCCAGACTGAGGCTAACTCGGGTTCGTTTCTGTGTACTCGTCATGTACCTCAGTCCGTGAAAAGTGCCTAATCTCGCGTTCTGGGCGTGCTGAGAATACGATAAGTTACGTCCTATCAACAAGGGCTATGGGTTCGAATCCCACCGTCTCCGCCAGCTTACTTTCTTCTTTTCAATCGAATAACCAAGCGCTCAAGGGGCACTAAGGGGCGCTAAGCCACTCTCGAGGCAATACGAGGCGAACGACTTTCCCGTGCGCCGTGCGTTTGCTTTCATCCCATCGCCTTGCCGTAGACGTTCCGGATTCACGCTGATTCTGATAACTGGTCAGTCCGATGACCCGATGACAGTATCCTGAAATCGAGACTCAATAAGTGTTCGCGTACAAATTGAACGACAGAGCCGGCATGCTGCTGACGCCTAACCTGCTGCCCATCGACACGATTCCAACCAGGGCCGCCGGACCCATGGGTCCGTCCCCTTCCGGATTGGGCATGGTGCCAGGTCCCCATGGGTTTCTAACGCCTGGCAGATGCTGCGCTGTGGATATGCCTGACATGCCGTCACCTTCCGGATCATAGCTCGCGATACCGGGCCCGCCTATGAATATGCCGGCTGGCAGATTTCCACGCCCATAGTCGCCCTCGGGATCGTATTGCCCTGTCTGCCTTACAGCGCCGTCGTTGCACTGCATGTCTACTTGGCCTGTCTTAGAATCCACCGTAGTACCGCTCCCCTTCATTACTCTGTGCATCAGCGGAGTGGAGACTAACCGCAGTGGCAACAAGGTGATTTTCTTGGGCCAGGCACGGGGTGGGCAGGACCAAGAGAGGTGCCGAAGTGGCCAGAGCACCGACGAGCATGGATTTTGGGACTCGCATAGCGAGCGTCGCCTCCTTATTGAGTTTCCACGAGCCGGTTCGTGGAGCAAGTCTATGAAGACGCCCAGCAGATTGTCTACAAACACTCAGCTCGTGGCTGCCAGATTAAGCCAATATGCTTTCCTTGGCAGCCTTGGTGCATCACCAGCGCTGGAACATCCAGACTCTTACGGGCATTTCTTGAGAACCTGGGAAATCGACCCTTCCGAGACCCTCTCTTGTACCTAGATTTTTCGCGTCAGAAATTAGTCCGTTTGACTCACCGGCAGCGAATGGAGAAAATGCCGGAATGAGTAAAGGCATCGTTGAGGAGACTGTATATGTGTTCCTTTTCAGATGCGAGAAGTGCAACAGGCCGATAATTTCTTGGATGCTGTCGCCAAGGCACGGCGGTTTTTCGTTAGAGAAAGCCCAAACGAAGGCTCTTTCCTTAACCTGTGTCATGGAAGAATGTGGATGGTCTGAAGCCCGATTTGGACGTGATGCAATCGAAAGCTGGGCGGTCCCGTGGCCATATGCAACCACTGGGCCGTTCGATCAATCGTGAGAATGGTTTGAAAGGGGTTCGGGCTTTGGTACTCCGGGCTGAAGTCTCATTTTCAAAATGTTTCCCCTGGCATCTTGCACGTTTATAGATAGCGGGAACTCGACTTCACCTGCGAGAGGTGGCGCCACCGCCGTTGTTTCGTCCTCTAATTGCCAACCGCCTGCTTGATAGCGAGTGCCGCGAATTGCCCGAACGCATCTCGCCTTGTTATCAACTACTCTGATAGCGATGGGAGCTGTCATCTTGTATCTTTCGACCATCCGCCATAGTCGATCAAGTCCGTCATACCGCTTCAATTCGCAGTTGGCCATGTCGGACAATTCAGGGAGAACGATCGTAAAGTCATCGATTGTTTCCGGCATTTCAACTCTCCTCCCCGTCGGCTCAGAATCCTCGAGATCTGGATCTACGACCAAATCTGCCGGCAAGGATTATTGTGGGTCGTTAACGCTTATTTCGTCCGGAATTCTGCTTGGACGAACGATTTTCCGCACGAAAATGGAGCGGGTCTCTGAGGCTTTGCAATTCTCGGTAATAATAAAGTGGAGTAGGGCGTTTTCCGTTGAACCTTAGATTCCTTAGCAACTCAATTTCTTCCGTGGTGGCAGTCCCGCTGAGGGAACTATCCTCAAGAAATTCTTTGAACCCCGGCTCTACCTCTGGTTGGCCAGGTCCCCTTTCAACAAACTCAAATCTCTTAGGATCCCCTGAGGCTATTCTCCGATTTAAGACTATCTCCATACCAAAGGTCGTCAGGTCGACGTCCCAGGATTCAATCAGTGGGTCCAGGAAGGAAATACAGTTTTCAGGCGACAAGCTGAGAACGTCCGTGTCCAGGAACTCCAGGAGGGTAACCCGCATTTGTTCATAGCTTCGGCCGGCGAGTCGAGCCACCAAGTAGAGCCAGTTTTCACTGTTCAATTCTTCTTTGGCGACTTTCTTGGTTACGTGCAAAAGCTTTTGTGTGACGAGGCGTTCGAGTTCGCCGAAGGGCTGCTTCTCAAAAATCGCACGCACCTGGTTTTCTTTGTCGGGTACGCACTTCCGGAGAATCAATTCCCGAACTTCCCTAAACAAGGGCGCGGGCGGGCCCGCCAAGTCTATCTTCAATTCTTCCCTACGCTGGAGCTCAGCCAGCTTCGAAAGTCTATCGCTCGGAAGCTTCAAAAACTTCGCCATTTTCTCATAGATATCTGTTCGGTCAGGAGCCGGGGGCAGTTTCTTGCGAGCCAGCAGTTGGGAAATATAGGACTCCGTAACTTCGGCGGCAGTCGCTAGATCTTTCTGCTCCAGCCCCAATTCACCCAATCGCTGTTTAATCACTAAGCAAACGTCCACAAGGTCCTCCACCCGGCTTAACTCGACAGATTAACCTGACAAAATAATCCCAGATTATACTTGACACGTCAAGTGAATTAACCTATTATGGTTATCGGACTGAGGGAGTCTTCAGAATGACTGAACCAATAGTGGTTACCTGGATCGCCCCTTTGGCATCGAGAACCAAGGAGAGTGTCATGTTTGCACGCAGAGTTTACATGCATCTGAAGCCCAATAGTGTTGCGGAGTTTACCCAGAGGCTGGAGAAGGACATCCTCCCTCTGCTTCGAAAACAGAAGGGATTCCAGGACGAAATCACGTTCGTTGGACACGGCGGCAGGGAGGCGTTCGCCATCAGTTTGTGGGACAAGGCCGAGAATGCCGAGACCTACAACCGCGGACCTTACCCGGAAGTGACGAAGATTCTCGCCACAGTAGTTGAGGGAGCCCCGCAGGTTGAAACCTATGACGTCGCTAACTCGACGTTCCACAAGATCGCCGCTGCCGTAGCGGCCTGAAGCCAACAGGTGGTTTCGTTTGGAGGGGGCAGGGCTAAGTCCGCCCCTCAAGTTGTCGAGCAAAACGGAACTGCAGGAGCATGCGAGATTGCGGCAGACCGAGATTTGTACGGGATGAAGAGCCGCAGCAAGGAAGAACCTTGTCTTTCCATAGCGAGGAGATTTCCCCGCCTGGCTCAATCAACCAAGAGTCTTCTCCGAAGAAATGCAACAACTAACCCAGCCGCTGAAAGGCGGCTGGCAAATTTGGGATGAAGAGGAATGTATGCAATTACTTTGGTGGATGATGATCGGATTGGTTGCTGGCTGGTTGGCCGGGAAGATTCTGAAGGGTGATGGCTACGGTCCGTTCATGGATCTGGTGATGGGTATCGGCGGGGCAGTGACGGGCGGGCTCCTGATGCGGTCCGCAGGGATCAGAGGATATGGGGGAACCATCATTACGACTCTCGTTGCCATGATTGGTGCAGTCCTTCTGACGCTGGTCGCGGGCTTCGTGAACGGCAAAAGGATGTATGCCCGGCAACTCTAAACGTCACGCAGCCAATGGAAAACTCAAATGCCAGACACCGATGGAGTACCCACCATTCTGATTAGGGAAGGCACCCCTTTGCCGGCGAACCTGTCGATCGAAAGTGAAGCCTTCTTACCTGGCTGGAGATTAATCCAAGATCTCGATGGATACGGACTGGATCGCAAAGTCCGAGAGGCTGGATGGACCTCCTTCTGCCTAGCCGCAGAAACGAGAGCGACTGTCGTCGGAATTGACCGAGAAAAGATGGTCCGCAGGGCAATCGAGGAGATCCTAGCGAGGCTGAAATCGGAGAAATTTGATTCCTTGGAAATCACCCGAGTGACATCGGTAGCCTCGAAGCGTTTCCTGGAAGTTCACTATGTAACTGTTTCCGCCCAATCACGGCTTATCCAACAAGGCTTTGGCCTGGTCCCTGCAAAGGATTTTGTCTTGAGGATACCGGCTGCCCCAAACGGAGAAGTGGCCACAAAGCAATATGCGGCTCTGATTTCAAGTTCTTAGGAATTCGTAGGAGATATGAATATGAAAACGATTCGAAGTTCGATTCTTTGTTTTGTTGTCTTGCTCCTCACGGCACCATTGCTTCGTGCACAGGATCTTTCCAAGTATCGGCACTTTACCCTTGGAATGAGCTTGACCAGAGTGCTGGAGCGTACTGACCAAAAGATGGCGGATGTAAAGTTGATTCATGGCCGTCCAGCGCTAATTCAGGAGCTGACTTGGTGGCCCCCGAACGTCCCGGGGACTTCCGTCCGCTCGGAGGGCGTCGAACAGATTCTCTTCTCTTTCTGCAATGGCGAACTCTACAAGATTTCGGTTACTTACGATCCAGCTTCCACGGAAGGGCTCACCGAGGGAGACATGGTCAAGTCCATTTCGGCGAAATACGGTCTGGCCACAATTGTAGCGCCGGAGATCGGTTTGACTACGAACGCGGGATATGAAACAAAGCAAAAGCCCGTCGCGTCTTGGGGGGGTGAGCAATATTCCGTCAACCTAGTCCGCTCCTCTTTCAGC
>Ga0066677_10000313_pt1 | contig 16659 bp, 13 predicted proteins | sample GraSoiAngelo_126_FD_62299 | JGI IMG/M metagenome (GOLD analysis project Ga0066677, IMG submission 62299) | Grasslands soil microbial communities from the Angelo Coastal Reserve, California, USA - 14_0927_09_20cm | ecosystem: Environmental > Terrestrial > Soil > Grasslands | place: USA... | reverse complement strand
CGGGAACTCCGGCGGCGCGCGCACGGCGCAGACCGGCGCCGAGATTCTCGCGGGCGGCTACATGATGAAGTTCAGCCGTGACGACGAGCGGGAAGCTGATCGCGTGGGCGTGGAGATCATGCGACGAGCAGGCTGGGACGCCCGCGGCATGGTCGAGTTCATGCAAACGTTGCGTACGCGTGCAGGACGCGATCCCGGATCGGTCGAGGTGTTTCTCTCGACCCACCCGTCGCCATCGGATCGCGTCGAGCGTCTGCGTGCGCAACTGCGCGGCGTACGTGCCGGCGGCCGACGTGATAGTGCAGAGTTCGCGCGGATCCACGCGACCCTCGCGCACATGGCTCCCGCCCGCGCAATGCCGAAGCGGTGAAGCCTTGGTGTTGCAGTTCGGCCAGAATACACGGATGAAACCCCCGGCCCAGCCGGAGGAAGTCGCGCCGTCGCTAGGTGACGCGCTCGAGATCCCTCGGCGACGGGCCGTTGAACATGGCGCCGAATTTGTCGAAGCGCGATCCGTGACAGGGGCAGTCCCACGATGACGCGGCGGAGTTCCAGGCGACGATGCATCCGAGGTGCGGGCAGACGGCCGATCGCTTGTGGATCTCTCCGCGTTCGTCTTTGAACACGGCAACCTTCCGTCCGTGATCGACGATGACGGCGCCGGTGTTCGGCGCGATCTGATCGATCGAGGAGACTTCGCCGGGCGTCAGCCACGAGGCGTACTGGAGCGCCACGTTCAGGTTTTCTTTCACCCACTCGACGGCGGCGCCGCTGCGCACACGCGAGGGATCGTACAGATCCGTCCACGGATTCGAGCGACCCAGAATCAAATCGGTGAGCAGGATGCCCGCGATGGTGCCGTGCGTCATCCCCATGCCTGAATCGCCGGTGGCCACGTAGACGTTGCCCGCGTCCAGCGGGTTGCGTCCGATGAAGCCAAGGCCGTCGACCGTCTCCATGACCTGGCCGGACCAGCGAAACTCTTCCTCACGCGCGGCCGGAAAGCGCTCGCGCGTCCAGGTCGCGAGCCGCTGGAAACGTTCGTCAGCGTCTTTGGCCTGCCCGGCCTTGTGATCCTCACCGCCGGCGATGAGGATGTCGACCGGGTCATCGTTGTCTCCGCCGAGTTCGCGATTGGTGGTTCGCTGCAATCGGACGTAGTGATACGGATCTTCCGTGTCCCAGTACAGCGCGTGAGTGATAGCGCCCGGCGGAACGCGCAGGCCAAGGGCATAGGTGTGATACGGCGCCTGCTTGGTATGGATCGTGACGAGATCGTTGAACGGGGAATTCGTCGCGATCACCGCGGCGGCTGCCTCAACAGCGATGTGGTCGGCGGTGCGGACGATCGCAGGCTGCCCGCCTTCGACGGTAACCGCCTTCGTGCCCGTATAAATCTGTCCGCCCAACCGCTGTAAGGCGTTCGCCATCCCCTGGAGGTATTTCATGGGATGGAACTGCCCCTGCTGCCGGAACCGGAGGCAGGGGCCACTCTGGAATCCCTGCACCGGTGCCGCGGGCAGCTTGTCCACCTCCACGCCCGCGGCCCGTGCCGCTTCGAGCTCGCGATCCAGGTCTTTTTCCTTCGCACGCTTGCCAAGGAAGAGATAGCCATCAATCCGCTCGAAGGCGCATGTCAGGTTCTCGAGCTCGCAGATCGCCTGGATTCGATCGATGGCCGCGCGATGGCTGTCGCAGGCGAGACGCGCACCGTCCGGCCCGTGCAGCCGCAGAATCTCTTCGTAGCTGTCGTCGATCTGGTTCGACAGGTGCGCGGTCGTGACGGAGGTCTGCCCCGCGCCAATCGCGACCGCGTCGATGACGATTACGGATCGTCCTTCACGCGCGAGTTGATACGCGGTTGTGAGGCCCGCGATCCCCGCACCGATCACACACACATCGGCGCGCGCATGCTTGCGCAACGGCGCTGTCGTGACAGCGTTCGTCGTGTGGTGCCAAAGCGAGTGGCTTCGCGGCATAACGGTGAACGAGCAAAATCAGTGCTAGGTCGTCGGTGCTCGGTGCACTTAGCATCCGAGCACGGAGCGCCTGAGCACGGAGCACCTGAGCACTTAGCACCGGAAGCACCGAGCACCGGAAGCGCCGAGCATCCAGCACTTGGCACCCTTGCACCCAGCCCCACGAACGAAGACCGTACATGGCAGGACAGGGAGGTCCGAAGACGCTCCCTGCAGCCTGGTGGCAGGGTGGTGGTGGCGGGTCGGTTGCTCCGGCGGAACGCCGAGGCGGTAAGTTGCCACCCTAAGGAGCAAGCGCGGTGCCACGTGAATTGGCCGAATTCCGATGAAAAGCGCGGAAACCGAAGGTGGAAATGGTAGCGCGTTACTTCTGCCCTGCGAGCTCGGGGGTAACGCGCGTTATAGAGGGCATGAATCTGCCATCGCGACTAAAGAGGGCTCATTGGCCAGCGTTGCGCGGCGGTTCGGTTGTGGGGTTGTCCACTGATGGGCCAGGGAAAACATGCGGATCGTGCTGCGCTAACAGGACGCCATTGAAGAACACCGCGGCGCCAAGCGCCGCGAGGCCGCCGCCGATCCCGATCCCGACGTTCGGCGCACCGGCCGCGAACGCCAGCAGAAGCAGCATCGCGATTCCCAGGCCCATCAACATGACGCCGGCGCTGCGGTAGCGCTGCGCTGTCGCGCTCACCGGCCGCTTCGCTGAGCTGGTGAGCCGCTCGAAACGCACGGGATCCACTTCGGGCGCCGGCAGAAGGCCCTTTTCGATGAGCGCGATGCGCTCGCGCACGGCCAGCTCGCGCAGTCGCTGGCGCGCGGTGAAGGCGTACGCGACGAGCCAGAACCCGCCGATCACGATCGCGCCGAACACGATCGTCCAGATGATGAAAACCGCGTCGCTGTCGTCCAATGATCCTCCTGGCGCGTCTGGCTGCATTAGACTGGCCGTCAGGTGGCTTTGTTTCAGGGCCCGATGTAAATAATCCGCTGAAACAATCGGGTTCCCGGCGCGCTCTAATGCTGGTGGCGGATGGCGGACTCCGATGAACAGACGCTCATCGAGCGTTGCCGGCAGGGTGATGACACCGCGTTCACCGAACTGATCGATCGCTACAAAGATCTGGTCTACGGAATGATCTGGCGGCTCGCACCGGACCGGACACAGGTGGACGATCTGGCGCAGGACGTGTTCCTGAAAGTGCATCGCGGCCTCCCGTACTTTCGCGGCGAGGCCCGCCTCTCGACGTGGATCTACCGCATCGTCGCCAACGTCTGCGCGCAGGCGCGCGGCCGGCCCGTGCGCGAGGTGCCGCTCGAGCGCGGGCCGGAGAAGCCGCCGATCGATCCGCCGTCCATCGATGGTTCGTTCGCGGCTATCGAGCTGCGCGATCGCCTGGAAAAAGCCATCGCGCGGCTGCCGGAGCAGTACCGGTTTCTGATCGCCGCGCACCATCTGCGCGGCGTGCAGTATGAAGCGCTCGCGGAAGCGCTCGATGTGCCGCTTGGCACCGTGAAGACGCACCTGCACCGCGCCAAGCGCCGCCTGCGGGAGCTGTTATCTGAAACGTGACGCGATGACGTGCCGGGACGTTCTCGATCGTATCGAAGCGCTGGCGGCGGGTGATGAGGCCGCGACGGCGGAGCTCCGCGCGCATCTCGAAGGCTGTCTCGCGTGCGCGGCGGCCCTCGCGGAGGCACGACGGATTGAAGCCGTGCTGGCCTCCCGTCCGGCGCCGCCCGCGCCCGCCCGGTTCAGCGCAGCCGTCACGAGCCGCATTCGCCAGGAGCGCTGGCGATCGGAGCAGCACGTCGATCGCCTGTTCAATGTCGTGCTCCTGGCCGGCGTGCTTGCGATCGCCGTCGGTGTGCTCGCGTTGTTCAACGTCAACGCGATGGCGGCGGCGTTTACCGGCGGCCTTGCGCTCCTGAATCGGTTGAGCGGGGAAATCGTCGTGCAGGCGACGCCTGCGTTTTCAACGTATCTCGGCGCGGCGGGGTTCCTCGTCACGGCGCTGTTCGTGTGGTGGTGGGCGGAGCGGAGACTGTCGCTCTAGGCGCTGGGTGCCAGGCGCTACGTGCCGGGTGCTCGGTGCTACGACGCCCGAAGTCTCTGCTCTAACGGTTCGCGGCAGTTGTCGCACTCGCCGCAGCGCTCGAAGTCCTCGCCTTCGCCAAAATAATCGAGCAGGAGCTTCCAGCGGCACGCGGCGCTCTGCGCGTATTGCGCCATGCGTTCGAGCTTCGTTCGATCCGCCTCCTGCCTTGCAGCATACTGCCGGCCTACTTCTTCGATTCGCTCGATCGGAGGCTCCGTGCCGTTGAGCAGCTGAAAGCGTGAACCGCGGATCTCCCGCACGAGCTTCAATTCTTTCATCATCGAGAGGATGGATCGCACCTTCGTTTTTGCGACGGTGGAGGCGAGCTCCTGCACGCGCGCGAGCGTGACGGGCGCGTCGCCGGCGGCGGCCGTGATGAGCGCGTCGCGCACGGCGAGCAGTGCGTCGGCACCCGGGTACTTGCCGCCCATGAAGAACTGATGCGTGCGCCGATCCTCCACGCGGTACAGCAGCACACAATCCGCGGGATCGCCGTCGCGGCCCGCGCGTCCGGATTCCTGGTAGTACGATTCGAGCGAACCCGGCATGTCGTAATGCACGACGAAGCGGATGTCCGCCTTGTCGATGCCCATGCCGAACGCGTTCGTCGCGACGATGGCTTTCAGATCGCCCGCCATGAACCGATCCTGCGTGTCGTGGCGAGCGCGCGCGGCGAGCCGTCCGTGATACGGCGCGACAGCGAGCCCTTCCGTCTCCAGCATCCGCGTGACGGTTTCGCAGTGCTTCACGGTCGCAACGTAGACGATTCCACCGCCCTCGACCGAGCGAAGCCGCTCGATCAGCGTTCGATCCTTCTTCTGCTCGTTCGCGGTGTGCTCGACGCGGTAATGCAGATTGGGACGATACACGCCGAGATTCACAATCGCCGGATCGCGCAGCGCGAGCTGGGTCACGACATCCTGGATTACGTTCTCGGTCGCCGTCGCCGTGAGCGCCAGCACCGGCGGATGCCTCAATGCCTTGATCGCGCTCCCCAGGGAGAGAAATGCCGGCCTGAAATCGTGTCCCCACTCAGACAGGCAGTGGGCCTCGTCGACGACGAACAGATCGATCTCGAGCTTCGAGAGCGTGCCGAGGAAGGCGGCATCTTCGAGGCGTTCCGGCGTCGCGAACACGAAATCGATTGCTCCCGCGGCGATCTCCTCCATGGCCCGATCGACGTCCCGCTGCGGGATTGTCGAGTTGACCTCCCGCGCCGAGACCTTCAGCTCCCTGAGTTTGTCCGCCTGATCCTTCATCAGCGCGATGAGCGGCGAGACGACGATGGTTGTTCCGGGAAGATGCAAGGCAGGAAGCTGGTAACAGAGCGACTTGCCCGCGCCGGTGGGCATGATCGCGACCGTGTCGCGTCCGTCGAGAATCGAGCGGATGACTTCCTGCTGACCCGGACGAAAGTCAGACAAGCCGAACGTTCCGCGCATGAGGCGCTTCAGGGATGCAAGCGGGCGACGCACGGGCGTCAACCGAGCAACCTGCGTGCCGCAGGGCAGGCTTCGGGCTTCAGGCTCCAGGCTTGAGACTTCAGGGGTTCGCGGTTTTTCCGAAGCCTGAGGCCCGAAGCCAGAAGCCAGCATCAGTAATACTGTGCGAGGGTCTCACACCGGCTTGCCACGAGGCGGCGGACGGGAATGAAGAGCAGCCTCGAAACGATCCACGCCGCGACGAGCCAGACCGCGAGCAGCAACGGCGTGAACTCCGGGCGATGAAGTAGATGCACCGCGAACAGCGCGAGCAGGGCGGACGGCGCCGCTGAGACGACGAACGAGAGCAGGCCGAGGAGACCTGCCGCCTGATGCGCGTTGCTGCCGTTGCCGATGCTGCTCAGGTCGACGCTTCGTGGAAACACTGCCGAGAGCGCGGCGGCAACGGGTGCGACGAGGATGTAGGTTGCCGCGAGCGCGATGAGAAGCGCGAGCCACAGCGCAGGGCTGCCACCCGGAAATAACACCGCGGACAGCGCAAAGCAGCATACGGCGGGTAACGCCGCCACCAGGCCATTGCCGACTGCCTTGCCGGCGAGCAGCTCGCCGAGGCTGAGCGGCAAAAGCATCTGACGGGTGAACCCCGCCTTGTCGATCGCGAACTGGTTCATCGCGAATGGCAGGATCGACAAGACCGAAATGAACGCCATGAATGTCGCCAGGCTCAACCCCGTGTCGATACGCACGCCCACGAACGGCATTTCGCCGGTGCGCCGGATCAGGAAGCCGAACACCAGCAGCATCAGCAGCGGCGCGGCGAGCATCGACCGTCCGCGCGGCGTGCGCATGGCGAGCCGGACATGCGCGAGCGCCACGGCCGATGCGGCAGGCGTCAAACCGGGAATCCTGCGCGACCACAATCCGCCAAACGCGCCCGCGCGACGTGCGCCGAGTGACTGCGGCATGTCGAGCATCCGTTTGAATGCGCCGAACCCGAGCGCCTGCACGGCGAACGCGATCGCGGCGAGACCCGCAAGCGGGAAGACGACCGAGCGTCGCGTGCCAGTGCCGGCGGTCGCAACTTTCGTGTACAGCTCGGACGGCAGGTATGCGTATGCACGACGGGCAGCGATCTCCATGACGGCTGGCGCGTGGGGACTCGGGCGGCGCCCCGCCGACTTCTCCGCGATCCGTTCTGACGCGCGCTGTGCCGTCACGATCGTGGGGACCAGGCCCAGCATCGGGAGGGCCACCACCAGAAACAGCATCACCAAATCACTGCGCCGGCGATCGCGCAACAGCAAGTGGATCGCCGACGAGATCAGTGATGTCAGACCGATGATGATCAGCAGGAACGCCGTCCCCGCGATGAGCGCGGAAGCTGCCGACAGCAGGCGTCCGCCGGCGGCAAGGCCGATCGGGATCGTAGCGAGCGGCGGCATGGTCAGAAGGACCCATGGATCGGCGAGCGCCGCGGTCACGTGCGCCATGTACAATGCGAGTCGCGGAATTGGCAGCAGCAGGAACCGGATGGCGTTTCCACCATCGCGCATCGGCAGGATGATCGGACCGATCAACGTGAACGCCGTCGACGCGAGCAGGAAATAGCGCACCAGCGCCATGGGCAGGAGCCATTCGCCCGTCGCCGTGCCGTGGCCGGCGATCAGCCCGAGCGCCGCCAGCGCGAAACTCGACGGAACCAGCAGCACGAGCGCCATAATCGGGCCGAGCTTCTCGGTTGCCAGGGAGAACCGCTCGATTGTGTCGCGTGCGCCGGTGCGCTCGAGCGAGTTGACCAGCACCCGCCAGCGCAGCCACAGGAAAGCGCGGAAGATGCGTGTCATGTCAGAGCCAGTCGAAATCGGCCGCAGCGCGCTCGCCGCCAACGAGATCGATGAACAATTCTTCCAGCGTCTTGCCGACGGCGGCGCCCGACCGCACGTCCGCCAGCGACCCTTGGGCGACGAGGCGTCCCTGCGCAATCACGCCGATGTGTGTCGACAGCCGCTCGACGATTTCGAGAATGTGCGACGTGAGAAAGATCGTCCCGCCACGCGCGACGAAGGAGTGCAGCAGATCCTTGATTTGCCGCGAGGCGACTGCATCGATCCCTTCGAAGGGCTCGTCGAGAAACAGCAGCCGCGGCGCCGGCAGCAACGCGGCCGCGAGCGCAAGCTTCTTGCGCATCCCGTGAGAGAAATCGGCAACCAATGTGGTCGCGGCGGAATTCAGATCCATCAGCGACAAGAGGTCCGCCGACCGTGACTTGAACGTCTCGTCGGCCATGCCGTGCACCTGGCCGATGAACATCAGCATCTCTGATGCGGTCAATCGCTCGAACAGCGCGAGGTCCTCGGGAACGACCCCGATGCGGCGCTTGACCGATACGGGATCGGCGATCGGATCGATGCCGAGGATCCGCATGTCGCCAGCGGTCGGCCGGAGCAGGCCCGTCAGGCACTTGATGGTGGTCGATTTGCCGGCGCCGTTCGGACCGAGGAAACCGTAGAAGCTCCCGGTCGGGACGTGGAGATCGATACCGTCCACGGCACGCAGCGATCCAAACGTTCGCGCGAGACCGCGCGTCTCGACGGCGAATTCCATTCACCATGAATTGTATGTCAGCATGACGGGATGAACCGGCTCGCAGCCGAGCGCAGTCCCTACCTTCTGCAACACGCGGAGAACCCCGTCGACTGGTACCCGTGGGGCGCGGAGGCGTTCGAGAAAGCCCGGCGCGAGAACAAGCCCATCTTTTTGTCGGTTGGCTATTCGACGTGTCACTGGTGCCACGTCATGGAACACGAGTCGTTCGAGAACGCGGCCGTCGCGGCCGCGCTCAACGCCGACTTCGTTTCGATCAAGGTCGATCGAGAAGAACGGCCTGACGTGGATCGCGTCTACATGACGTTCGTGCAGTCGACGAGCGGCTCGGGCGGCTGGCCGATGACAGTGTTTCTTACGCCGGAGCTCAAACCCTTCTTCGGCGGCACGTACTTTCCGCCCACCTCGCGCTGGGGCCGGCCCGGGTTTCTCGACCTCCTGCAGGAACTGTCGCGCGCGTGGAAGGACGACCGCGCGCGCGTCGATTCCGCGGCGGCGGAGTTGTTCGATCGATTGAAGACCGTGACCGGCAGCGATGGTCGTTCGAAGGCGCAGTGCTGGCTTGCGGGACCTGACACGCTTGCCGAGGCGGTGGAGCAGTTCCAGACCGCGTTCGATCGCCGCAACGGCGGCTTCGGAGAGGCGCCGAAATTTCCGCGACCCGCCGAATTGCTGTTGCTGCTGCGCGAGCACTCGCGCACCCGCACCGCGCCGCCGCTGGTGATGGCGCTCGATACGCTTCGTGCGATGGCGCTCGGGGGGATGCGCGATCACGTCGGCGGCGGCTTTCATCGATATTCCGTCGACGCCCAGTGGCGCGTGCCGCATTTCGAGAAGATGTTGTACGACCAGGCGCAGCTCGCGCTCGCGTATCTCGAAGCCGGGCAGGCGACGAACGACGGGTTCTACTCCGCGATCGCCGAGGACACGCTCGGCTACGTGCTCCGCGATCTGCGGAGCCCCGAGGGGGGCTTTTACTCCGCTGAAGACGCGGACAGCCTGCCGTCGGACGGCAGCGGCGAGAAACGCGAAGGCGCCTTCTACGTGTGGACCGATGAAGAGATCGGCACGCTGCTTGGCGACGACGCGGAGTTCGTGCGGAAGCGGTTCGGCATCGAACCGGGAGGCAATGCGCCGCAGGATCCGCAGCAGGAGTTCACGAACCAGAACCTCTTCTACACGGCGCGATCCATCGAAGATATCGCGGCGCGCACCGGGCGCACTCCGGATGAAGTCATCGACGCGATAGGGCGATCGCGTCAGGTACTGTTCGAGGCCCGCGCGAAGCGCCACCGGCCGCACCTGGACGACAAGATCATCACGTCGTGGAACGGGATGATGATCGCGGCATTCGCACGCGCCGCCCGCGTGCTGCCCACGTGTCCCGACACGCAGGAGTACCTCGCGACGGCGCGATCGGCCGCCGAGTTCATCAAGGGCGGGCTGTGGAACGGCGCCGAACAGCGGCTTCTGCGGCGATACCGTGACGGTGAGGCGGCCATTGACGCGTATGCGGAAGATTACGCGTCGCTCATCTGGGGACTGATCGAGCTGTTCCAGGCCGACGGGGATCCCGCGTGGCTCGAATGGGCGCGAGACCTGCAGGCCCGTCAGGATGCGCTCTTCTGGGACGAAGCGGAAGCAGGATGGTTCAGTACGACCGGAAAGGACCCCTCTGTGCTGCTGCGGTTGAAAGAGGACTACGACGGCGCTGAACCCTCGGCGAGCGCGATCTCCGTGCTCAACCTGATCGCACTCGCGCACCTGCTGGACGACGAGGATGCACGGCGAAAGGCGGAGCGCACGCTCGCGCGGTACGGTCCGAACGCAGGACGCGCGGGACGCGTGATCCCGTTGATGCTCGCGGGCTTGTCCACGTGGCACGCGGCAGCGTCACAGGTGGTGGTGCTCGGTGAACGTGACGGTCAGGACACCACGGCGCTGAAGGCCGAGATCTCACGTCACTACCTGCCATTCGCCGTTGTGATTCCCGTGGATCCTGGGGAGCAGCAGGCGCGCCTCGCGACGCTGATGCCGTTCATCGGCGCGATGCGCATGCAGGACGGCGGTGCGGCGGCGTTCGTATGCCGCAATTTTGCTTGTAAGGCCCCCGTTTCGACGCCGGAGACTCTGGGGAGCCAACTCGAGGAACCTTGAGATGCCCGCCTCCCTGCAGGTTGCGTTCAACTGCGACCAGACGCGTGCCGCGTTCCACCTGTTTCACCCCAAAGGCAACATCATCACCGCCGAGATCATCGCGGCGTTGTCTGCCGCGCTCGATTCCGTCTCCGAGAATCCGCACCTGAAGCTGATCACGATTGAAGGTGAGGGAAGCGACTTCAGTTTCGGCGCGAGCGTGCCCGAGCACACCGCGGCAGAGATCGAACGCGTCCTTCCCGCGATGCACGAATTGATCTACGCGTGGCTGGACGTCGACGCCGTGACCGCGGCCATCGTCCGAGGGCGTTGTCTCGGCGGAGGATTCGAGCTCGCGATGGCCTGCGATTTCATTTTTGCGTCGGAAGATGCGACGTTCGGGCTGCCGGAGATCGCGCTTGGCGTGTTTCCACCGACGGCGTGCGCGATCCTCCCGGCGCGCGTCGGCTCCGCGCGCGCGACGAGCGCGATCGTCACGGGCACGCCTCGTTCGGCGGCAGCGTGGCGCGACATGGGACTCGTGGAATTCGTCAGCCGCGGTGCGACGCTCTCGGCGGACGTGGACGCATGGTTCAATCAGCACCTGGCGTCGCGATCCGCGGCAGCGTTACGCTACGCGGCAGCTGCGGCGCGTCTCGGGCTGCGGGCGCACGTTCGCGCGGTGCTGCCGCAGCTCGAAAGGCTATACTTGAATGACGTGATGCGAACCGAGGACGCCGCCGAGGGGGTGGCCGCCTTCCTCGAGAAGCGCGCGCCGCGATGGAAGGACCGCTGAGAGAGACGCATGACGTTTGATGTAGAAATCGTGCTGCGCGAACGCAATTACGCCGTCACGGAACGGATCGAACATGGCGTCGAGCCGCACCGCTGGCGCGAGTCGGACGTCGAGGCGGTGCTGAAGCAAATACTTCTGGCGATTGACCGGGCGAAGAATCCCACGGCCCGATCCGGCGTCGTGGCGCTCAGGGGATTCAGCTGGATTGTCGAGCCCATGGACGGCAATGTCGTGATCGCCATCGAAATCCCCATGGGCGCCGCCGTGGCCGGTCCGTTTGCCATCGGCCAGGATCGGCTCGACGCGATGATCCGCCGGGTCATTGCTGCGGCCGCACTACCCAGTCCGACCATCCACTGATTTCAATCCTGTTGCTCGCATTGACAAAACTGCGTGCCCTCCGCCGACGAGTCGGCGGAATTCCGGCAGAAATTGCGGGAGCTGATTCGGCATCGCAATTGCGACCTGTACGGCATACCCCTAGGGCTCAGCTCCCGGCCCGATCATGAAGCTACCTTTCCGAATCCTCGTCCTCGACGACGACGAGCACGCGCTGTCCGGGATCGTGGAGCTCCTCCGCGACGCGGGACATCATGTGACCGGCGCCGCCACCTACGATGCGGCCAAGCGTCTGCTGGCGCTCGGCACGTTCGACCTGCTTGTGTCCGACGTCCGGCTGCGCGCGTTCAATGGCCTGCACCTCGTCATGCAGAGCCGCACCGATCATCCAGACATGGCGGTCATCATCATTACCGGTTACGACGAGCCGATGATGGAGATGGAGGCGAGCCGCTATCACGCAGCGTTCGTCCGCAAGCCCATTAAGCCCGCCGAGTTCCTGAAGGTCGTGGCGGATTCGTTGTCGAACGTCCGGCGGCAGCGCCGATGGCCACGTAAGCGCGTGATCGGCGGGTTCCGCGTGACGGCGGCCGGCCGCACCGCCGCAGTGGTCGACGTGTCGTACGGCGGCTTGCGCCTCGAGCTGCCGGATCGCGGGCGCCTGCCCGAAACGTTCGACGTGGAGGTTGCCGGCATCGGCCTGCACCTCGAGGTGGAGCCAGTATGGTCGCAGCCCTCGAGCGACACGGGAGGAACGCTGTGCGGCGCGGCCCTCGCCGCGGAACACACGCCCGCCGCGCGCACCTGGCGCGCGATCGTGGATCGGCTGACGGCGTAATCGGGTAATCGGGTAATCGGGTAATCGGGTAATCGAGTAATCGAGTAATCGAGTAATTTAATTACTCAATTACCGGATTATCCAATTACCCAATGCTCAGACTCACCGCCTTTGTGTCGTTCTTCGCCCTCTTCGCCCAAGCCCCTCCGGCGTCCTTCCCGCTCGAGGAAGCGAGCGTGGCGCAGCTGCAGGAGTGGATGACGTCGGGCCGCTACACCGCGCGACAAATCACCGACCTGTACCTGAAGCGGATCGAGGAGATCGATCGACGCGGCCCCGAGCTGCGAGCGGTGATCGAGATCAATCCCGACGCGACGTCGATCGCGGACGGTCTCGATGCGGAGCGGCTGGCCAAGGGTCCGCGAGGGCCGCTGCACGGAATTCCGGTTCTGATTAAAGACAACATCGATACTGCGGATCGCATGCAGACGACCGCAGGGTCACTGGCGCTCGAAGGAGAACCCGCTCTCGTCGATGCCTTTCTGGTGCAGCGGCTACGCGCGGCGGGCGTCGTCGTGATCGGAAAGACGAACCTCAGTGAGTGGGCGAACTTTCGTTCGACACATTCATCGAGCGGATGGAGCGGCCGCGGCGGCCAGGTAAAGAATCCGTACGCATTGGATCGCAATCCGTGCGGGTCGAGCTCAGGCACTGGCGCGGCCATCGCGGCGAACCTCGCCGCGGTCGGCGTTGGGACCGAAACGGACGGATCCATCGTGTGCCCCTCGGCCGCGATCGGACTCGTGGGCATCAAGCCGACGCTCGGCCTCGTCAGTCGCACGGGCATCGTTCCGATCGCGCACAGCCAGGACACCGCCGGCTCGATGGCGCGCTCCGTGGCGGACGCGGCGGCGCTGCTCACCGCCATGACGGGCGTGGATCCGGCGGACCCTGATTCCGTGCGGAGCCGCGGGCATATCGCGCGGGATTACACGTCCTCGCTCGACGCGGGCGCGCTCAAAGGCGCGCGCGTTGGCGTCGCGCGGAAGCAATACTTTGGCTACAGCGCGGCAACCGACGAACTCATGGATCGCGCGATTGCCGATCTGAAGGCGCAGGGCGCCACGATCGTCGATCCGGCCGACATTCCAACCGCATCGAAGCTGGACGCGTGCGAGAACGAGGTCCTGCTGTACGAGTTCAAGGCCGACGTGAAGAAGTACCTGGCCGCCCGCGGAAGATCGGTCCGCGTGCATTCGCTCGAGGAGCTGATTGCGTTCAACGAGCGGGAAAAGACTCGCGAGATGCCCTATTTCGGCCAGGAGCTGTTCATCCAGGCGCAGAAGAAAGGCCCGCTGACCTCACCGGCCTATCGCGCCGCGCTCACGAAATGCCGCGCGCTCGCACGTCAGCAGGGGATCGACCTCGTCATGGGTCGGCACACCCTGGACGCGCTGATCGCACCAACCGGATCGCCGGCGTGGACGACCGACCTGGTGAATGGGGATCATTTTCTCGGCGCGAGCTCGACCCCCGGCGCGGTCGCCGGGTATCCGAGCATCACGGTGCCCGCGGGCGATGTGCGGGGCCTTCCGGTAGGCATCTCGTTCATCGGCCGCGCCTGGTCGGAGCCACGCTTGATTGCGCTGGCATATGCGTATGAACAGGCGACGAAACACAGGCGTGTGCCTCAGTTCAAAGCGGGCGTGGATCAGTAACGAGTAGCCGGTTGCGGGTTGTCGGTTGCCGGTAGCTAAGCGGCGCCAGAACACAATGTTGCAATCACCGTATCGGTGTAGGTGCCGACGGACACGTTCTGGCGGGCGGTCACGCGCCCGTACACCGTCACATTCACCGGCGGACCGAGTGCGGCAAGGGTGGAAGTCCGTCATGCGGCGAGTGGAGCCCGACGCGTTGCCGCCGGTATCCATACCGACCGTCGCGCCCGTGCCCTTGGTGCACGTCACCTGGAACGTCCCCGCCTGATCCTCGTTCGAGGCGGACGTGGGATCGTAGCTGCCGAACGACACCGAGCCTGACGTCACACTGCAGCTCGAGACCACCGTCGCGCTGACGGTCAGGGTGCCGGAAGCAGTGGCGGCATTCGCCGCAGGCGCGGCGACGGCGAGTAACGCGATCACGACGCGGATGCTCCAAAGGCTCTCAAGGTCATAGGTCCTCTGACACAATGCTGGTAAACTGCCGCGATTGGGTGACCATACTCCACCAAACCTGCTGCCATGTGCGTGCCGGAGCGCCGGCAACTCGCTGTAATCCACGACGCCAGCACACGTGTGGCGGCTCCGCGCACGGCCGCACACGCGCGATCGCGTGTCTCGTGCCGGGACGCTGCGGATCAAGATTGTCAGGAGCGGCGCGAATCTGAGCCATCGACGCGCGCCGGGGTGGCGGAACTGGCAGACGCATCGGACTTAAAATCCGAAGGTCCCACAAGGACCGTGCGGGTTCGATTCCCGCCCCCGGCATTTCATAGAATAAAAACGTGAGTCCCACTCGTCTTCGTATTCGTGAGGCCCAGACGCTCATCCGGCAAGCGCGCGAACGTACGCGGCTATCAATCCAATCCGTGCTCGAGACCGCCAACCGCATCCTCACGTTCCAACTCCACAGCCCGGACCTCCTCCCCGGCACATGGATCCTGTATCAGCGCATCGTGAGCCCGTCCGAATCCCGGCCGTTCTCTCGCGAGACGAGCGAGTTGTAAGAGGTGAACTGCCCGAACTGCGGCGCCACGATGGCGCTGCTCGAGACGCGTCCGTGCTGGCAATGCGAACATTGTGCGACGCTCGTATGTCCTGAGGGTGCAACGCCTGACGGCGTCCGCGTGCTCGGGGCGCGGCAGGACGGTCTCGCGCGTGCGTGTCCCTCGTGCGGCGGTCCGATGTTGACCGACTGGTATTACGGCCCTGGACACATCGTGATCGACTCGTGCCCCACGTGCGACGCCCGTGTGGCTCGACGCGGGAGAACTGCAACGCGTCGTCGATGCGCCCGGCGGCGACCGGCGATCCTGACGTGACCGCGCCGTTCTCCGAACCGCGTCTCCTCAGTGTACTGGTGCCCGTGTACAACGAGTCGCGCACGCTACGGACGATCATCGCGCGCGTGCTCGCGAGCCCTGTCGAACTCCCGATGGAGATCGTCTGCGTGGACGATGGCAGCCGCGATCAGTCGGTGGCGATCCTCGAGTCGCTCGCGGCGGCGGATCCGCGAATCCGGGTGATCCGACAACCGCGGAACATGGGGAAAGGCGCGGCAATCCGCAGGGCGATCCAGGAGATGCGCGGCGACATCGGCCTGATTCAGGATGCGGACCTCGAGTACGATCCCGCCGATTACCCGGCGCTGCTCGCACCGATCCTTCAGGGCAAAGCCGATGCGGTCTTCGGATCGCGGTTCGCCGCCGCGTCACAACGCAAGGTGCTGCTGTACTGGCACGGCGTGGCGAATCGATTCCTCACGTGGATGACCAACATCCTCAACGATATCAACCTGACCGATATGGAGACCTGCTACAAGGCGGTCAGAGCCGATGTGCTGAAGCAGACGCCGCTCCAGAGCGACCGGTTCGGGATCGAGCCGGAGCTGACGACCCGCCTCGCACAGTGGAACGTCCGCCTTTACGAAGTGCCGGTCAGCTACCACGGCCGGACGGTCGCGGAAGGCAAGAAGATCGGGTGGAAGGACGCGGTGTCGGCAGTCTGGACCCTGTTCAAATTCCGGTTCATCGACATCCGTTTCACGTCCCACGACGGCTACTACGTGCTGCAGAGCATGCGGCGCGCGCGTGGCCTGAACAAATGGATCCTCGAACAGTTCCGGCCATACGTCGGGCAGCGCGTGCTTGAGGCGGGCTGTGGGATCGGCAATTTTACCGAGCTCCTGCTCGATCGCGAGCGCCTGATTTGCCTCGACAACGATCCGTTGTACGTCGAGATGCTCAAGTGGCGTCTCGGCCATCTCGAGAACGTCAGCACCCTGCAGTTCGATCTCGCGGACATCGAAGGATACGGCCGGCTGCAGCCCGAACGGGTCGACACGATCGTGTGCCTCAATGTGCTCGAGCACATCGCGCCGGATGAACAGGTGCTCCGCGCGTACCACGATCTGCTGCAGCCCGGCGGCCATGCGATCGTCCTGGTGCCCGCGCATCCGTCTCTGTACGGGCCGTGCGATGCCGCGCTCGGTCATCATCGCCGCTACACGACCATCGAGCTGCATACGAAGATGCAAAACGCGGGGTTCGAGGTGGTGAGCCTCGAAGAGTTCAACCGTCTTGGCGTTCCCGGCTGGTGGTTGAACAAGAAGCTGGGGCGCCGGGACTTGAACCCGCGGCAGATGCGCGCGTTCGAGTGGCTCCTGCCGGTCGCGAAAGGGATGGAAGCGTTGAAGCTGGGGCGCGGCCTCAGCCTGATCGGCATCGGCCGGCGGCCGGCGTAGCAGGTTATGCCGTAAGCGGGCTGCGGGA
>Ga0066677_10000309_pt1 | contig 16754 bp, 16 predicted proteins | sample GraSoiAngelo_126_FD_62299 | JGI IMG/M metagenome (GOLD analysis project Ga0066677, IMG submission 62299) | Grasslands soil microbial communities from the Angelo Coastal Reserve, California, USA - 14_0927_09_20cm | ecosystem: Environmental > Terrestrial > Soil > Grasslands | place: USA... | reverse complement strand
GAGTGTCCGCCATGGCATGGTCGCTGCCGATTGGCATTGCCGGCGTCCTCTTCATACAAACGGTGAGCGGGGCGCTGAGGTGGCTGACGCTGAAGCTTGCCAGCTCATTGACGGCCGACATCGTCATGGGAGCCGTTGCACCGTCGGGAGTTGACGCGCCCGACGTGGTGATATTCGCGGCGCGTGCCTTTTCGCTGACGCTGGTCCCCTTGTTATTGTGGTTCGGGTTCGTCAATCACACGACGTCGGAGCGAACCCTACGACGCATACTCCAGCAGGTCGCTTCGATTGCACTTGTCGTCGTGACCGGCATCGTCCTGGTTGGCGCGGTCTTGGCGTTCTACGAGTGCGCTCGCGTTAAGGCGTTGCTGGCAACAGATCACCGCCGCGACCGGATGACCAGAGTCGTGCGTGCGCTGCCGGCGCATGGCCGATCAGCGCTCACCACGACCGTGTACCTATCGGGCGCCGGGTAGTTGTGCCGCACGCGGTCGGGCAGCTGCCGAGACCGCGTGTCCGTATTCCCATCGCCGAAATCGATCGTGTAGCTGCACGTCCCGCTGCCGATGATTTCGATCGTGACCGGCTGTCCCGCGGTCGGACGTGCCGGCGTGACATTGATTCCTGTCAGCTCCGGCTGCGGCAGTTCTGTGGCGACCGTCAGCTTCTGCGTGAACTTTCCGGCGCACGGAGACGCGGGACGCACGATGACGACGTAGTTGTCTGCGACCGCATAGGTGTGCTTCACGGTCCGCGGAAGCACGCCCGTCTCTTCCTGCGAATTGCCGTCGCCGAAATCAACGGAGAAGCTGCACGTGCCGCGTCCTTTGACGGCAATGTCGACCGGCTGCCGGACGAGCGCCGGCGACGGCGTCATGTCGACCGACGTCACCGTCGCCTCGGACGCGCGAGGTGGCGGCGGAGTCGGCGGGGGTCTCACATCGATCGTCGTCTTCACCTCGCCGTCGCAGTTGCCCATCCCCTTCGCGAGGACAGTGAAATGACCGGCAGCCGTGTACGCGTGCGTCTCGGTCGCGGGCACGCTGGAGATCGGATACGTAATCTTCGTACCGTCACCCCAGTCGATGAACACGGCGCCGCACGGATTCGTCGCTGTCGCTGTCGCACTGACCGGAGTTCCCGCGGCAACGGGATTCGGGTTCAGGCTGATTCCGGTCACGACGCCCCGCTGTTGGGCGGGCGGAAGGACGACTCCGAGTACGACGATGGACAGCGCGCGGATCAACACGACCATAAGGCCTCTTCTGGGGAAGGCTGCACAAGCCATTCCCTTTTACTCATCAGATCCTCAACTCTGCCACAGTCGCGCACGTGCCCAGAGCGGCGAACGCGGGTGGCCACCCATGACGTCCCTGCAATAAGGTGTCGGTCGGAGTCAAGCGACTCTACGCGGACTCGTGGACACCATTGTGCTCACCCGGACCAGGACGCTGCGGATCGAGGTGAAGCAAAACTGGTAGGCATTGCTGGCAGCCACCACACCGCCTTCACGCGCTTCATGAAATCTGGATCGACGCAGAGGCTCCGGGAGGGTGTCGAAATCGAGCGCGGGTGCGGCGACCCACCCCCTTCAACACTCAGCTCGCAAGGCGCAGGGCCTACAGGCCAGAGCCATCCGACAGCAGATAGTAGACGTCCGTGCGAATTCGCGATGGATCGGCATCCCACTCGCGTTGCCGGTGGCCGTAGATCTCCCAGTTTGGACCCGCGAGGCGGTGATTGTTGGCCCTACACCACCGGCGAACGGCGTCGTGCGCGGCGCCGAGGCCGCTATACGGCCCGAAATGCGTTGCCGATGCCACTGCGCCAGCCGGCGTTGCCGAGCGAACGACGTCGCCGTGCTCGGCAAACGGCCCATGAAGCTCCACCCCCACCTCGAGCCGAATGCTGCCATCCCAATAGATAGCGACGTGGCGACCTGCCTGTGTCTGCTCCGCACGCACGACGTTCCAGACCAGGCCACAGCACTCCGGTACGACGCGAGCGAGATCGGACGCGCTCGCCTGGCGTCGGATGACGGCGAGCGGGACACTATTGAGTCGCTGGAGCTGGACGGCGTACGACGTCATGCGGCTCTCCCTTTATTGGCTCGCGTCAGGCAACGCAGCCCATTACCTCCCGTAGCGATCGATCGACACGATCCGGCCACCGTAACACACTCTGCGGATGGAGATGGGAACGCAATCGCGATCGACACCAACGCTCGGTTCGAGCAGACTGTCTACTGTTACATTCCATTCGACGCGGTTGTTGAGCGACCCGCTGACGCTCGCGTCAGCGCTTGCCGAGACAATCTTTCATCGTTCGGAGGACGGTTGTCGTCCGGTCGTGCGCCAACCGTGAGAGGCATCGCCCAAGACGAGCTCTCGGGTAGGACCGCAGCTTGCATATGAGATCGATGGCACCGGAAGGAGCTGAGCAATGGAGATCTCGACTGCCTTCGCGCTCGCGCTCGTGCTCTGCATCGCGCTGTGGGTTCCGTTCTTCATCATCAACATCCGCCGGGGGAAGGCGCGTGGACACACCTGGTTCACATGGTGGAAGCCGCGGGGTCACTCCGACATTGGCCCGGACGTTGGATTCCGACAGACTCGACCCGGCGCAGACGATGCGCGGGGGACTCGTTACTGATTCGGGCGATGCCTCGGGATGGTGGTGGCAGTGCTGCTCTCGTGGCATTCCGAGATTACGGCGACTGGCCCAGCGCGGCGCGCACGGCCTTGGCAAGTTGCAGGCGATGGTAAGGCTTGGCGATCACCTGACGGTCGGCGCTCGTTACTTCACTACGGTTCCGCGTTCGGACTCACTGGACATCTTCATGTGACCGCCGGATTGTTTGACGAATCGGCGGCTGGCTCGATGTAGATTTCGGGCTCGCGGTCCGTTTGAGTATCCCTCGACGTTTAGTCGTTCCATATGACGGTGTGTGATAAAACACCGCCGCCCGTTTCGACCAGCGTGCGGGCAGCCTTCTCGTAAGTCGACTTCGAGAATTTCGCCCTGGCAATGATTGATTCCATCAGCGCCTTCGCCTGGTCCATTATCTGGCGCGTCGTCATGCCCGGCTTGATACGGGAGATGATCGCGTTGCAGTACTCGAGAATGAACTGCAGCAGCTCGCGCTGCCACGGCGCCTAGGTTCCGCGCACTGGCCAGACGCGTCCAATGTCGCTCGTGTGTAGCGATAGTCCGGCGCGTAATCCATCAGCACCAGGTCGCCGTCCTTGAGCGTCGACGTATTGCGGAAGTAGCGCATGTTGCTGATGTTCTCGGTGCCGCTCGCCGTAATGGAGCGATAACCCTCGAGGCGCGCGTCGTTCACTTTGAAGACGTAGTGCGCCGCGGCATCGAGTTGGTATTCCGTGATTCCGCGTAAAGGTGTTGTGCTGGCGCGGCAGCGTGAAACATTGCGTCTGGTGGACGCCCTGCACGACTGCGACGGCGTCCGGGCCGATTTTTTCGAATACCGCCGCGTGCCTTGCCTTGAATTCCTCGGCGGGAAAGTCTGTCTGGTGGTACTGCGCCGATGCGGCGAGGGGCAGCGCCAGGACCAGTGCGGCAGCGAGCGACGCAGCGATCGGCTTCACAAATCCTCCAGTTCGGGTCCACGGCAAACCAACGGCGACGCCGATCGTACGTCGGCTCGCGTCAACAGCCCGTTAGCGCGATGGGGCTTGGCTGCGCGGCCGCTATATTGGAATTTGGCGGCGAAGGCATGCACGCCTGCCTGCTGACGCCTGTGATGCCGAATCCGTGACAGCAACGATGGTTGGCACGGAGTCTGACATACGGTGCGGCGCCGCTATGCTTCGACCTGCGCGGGTTGAGGAAGCGCACTACGCCGGCGTGATGGCTATCACACGCAGTGGACTACCGCTGCCGTTGACGATCTTGAGCGGCGCCGCAATCACAATCGCGCCGGTCGGCGGCAGCTGATGGAGATTGCACAAGCTCGCTAGCCCGATCTTGCCGGCGCCGTGCATCGTCGCATGATTGGGAAATGGCGGATCGAACGTGCCCGCCTGACCCGCATCGGTTCCGATCGTCTCGACGCCGACGCCAAGCACGTCCCGGCCCTCCGCGAGCACCTTCGACGTGCGCGCATCGAACCCTGGGCTGTGCGGGCCGTCTTCGCGGGCGTTGATGAACGATGCAACGTCGCTCCGCCGGCTCCATCCGGTCCGCAGCAGGACCCATGCCCCGCCCGGAATCCGTCCGTGCTCGGCTTCCCACTCTTCGAGCCGCTCCGGCGTCAACAGGAAATCGGGATCGCGCGACACGTCGCCGGTGACGTCGATCACGCACGCAGGCCCGACGAAGCGCGACACCGGAATCGTGTCGCACGCGTTGTTCGGAAGATCCTTCCCGGTGATCCAGTGGATGGGCGCATCGAAGTGCGTTCCGGTGTGTTCGCCCATTCGGATCGTGTTCCAGTACCAAGCCGGTCCCTTGTCGTCGTACTTCGAGATCACGTCGATGGTCATGCCGGGCGACGACGCGAAGATCGGCGGCAGACCGATGACCGGTGTCGATGGTCCGAGCGGCTGCGTCAAGTCGACGACCTTCAGCGTGCCGCGATTCAGCTCATCAACCAGTTGGGTCAACACCCCGCTCATGAGGCCTCTTTCCTAAAACCGCTCGCTTCGTCCCCTAAGGCGGACTTCTCGTATGGCGGGGCCCTGCACACGTGATCCCCGCTCCGCCCGTCGACAAGCTCTGGCGTCCGAGCGAGTCGAGGAACGCTCGCGCGGGCTCACTCGCTTCGCTCGTTCGACACCAACGCTGGCGGCGTGTTCGCCGTGGTTGCTTGCGCAGCGGCCAATTTCCTGCCGGCGATCCACCGTTTGAATCGAAACGCATTTTCCGGCAGCTGCAGATCCATGCCGTACTGATTCGGGCCAACGGCTGCGACTTTGGCAACGATCACGCCGAGATCGTTTCGGGCAAACGCCTCGATCGCCGCCTCGCCGAAGGCCATCACCGAATCGACCGCGGCGACATGCTCGATGCCCGCGCCGCGCGCGATCGCCGCCAGATCGGTGATTCCCGACGTGGTGTGCGAGTCGAATCCTCCGGTCGAAAGAAGGCTGCCGTTGTCGAAGATGAAGTGGACGAGATTTCGCGGCCGGTAACGCGCCAGCGTCGCGAGCGTGCCGAGGTTCATCAGCACCGAGCCGTCGCCGTCGAGCACCACGATCTTCTCTTGCGGCAGATGCAGCGCAAGCCCGAGACCGATCGAGGAGGCGAGCCCCATCGCGTGCTGGAGATAGAAGAAGTTCTCCTTGTGCCCGAGATCGTAGAGCTCCTGGGCGCACGCGCCCATGATCGTGACAACGACTTTGTCGTCCAGCTCCGGATAGAGCATCCCGATGCACTCGGCGCGCTTCACAGCGCTTCCTCCTTGGCGAAGCGCTCTATAGCGCTTCTTCCATCAGATCGCGCGTGAGGAGCAGAGCGACCGGCGACAGTGAGCTTTGCGAGAACGTATACGCCTCGCGAATCTGCCGCCCGACGTCTTTCGGATGGCGCGCGTACTCGAACGGGATGTTCAACGCCCGCAGCACGCCCTCGGTGACGATGCCGCCGCGCGTGTGCCATGGATACGGCTCGCCCCAGTGGCCGCGGAGCGCGATCAGCATGCATAGCGGGATGCCATAGAGCATCGCGAGCGAGACGATGCCGTTCATCGCGGCAAGGAAGCCGTGGTTCTGCATGAGCAGGATATGCCGCTCACCCGCGAAGTACGCGCCCGCGGCGATGCCGATCGCCTCTTCCTCTTTCGCGACCTGGATCAGCCTGATGTCAGGATCCTTTTCGGCTTGCTGTAGCAGAAGCCCGAGCCACGTTTCAGGCAGCGCCGACAGCGATGTGATGCCGGCGTCCTTGATCCCCTGGAAGACGATTTTCGAGTTCTCGTAGGAAACGGACATGAACGAGCGGACAATTCTAGTTCAGATCATCTCCACTCTGGCAGGGCTCAACTCAGGGGCAAGGCGTGGCACGTGGATTCCGGCGAACGCCGTCTTGTTTACCGATCCCACTCGCCGGCGCAATCAACTGTATTTGGAGTTCTGCGCGAGCTGCGTCAGATCCGCACAAACGAGTTGTCAGAATCGCGCGCCGAGCTCTGGATACCGTTCCGCCTAGTTCCAGAAAACAGTCGACCTGGTATGGGCGGCCTGCCCAATGTGATCGGACGTCTCGCTCCTGGCGCAACCTTCGATCACGCGCGAACAGAGCTGATCTCTATCGCGCAGCAAATCGAGACCGAGCATCCGTCGTACAGCCGCAACTGGCGCGTCGACGTGGCAGCCCTTCTGGATGCGACAGTCAAAGACGTGCGCGCGAAACTGCCGCAGTGGTCGCGGTGCATTGCAGACGCATTTGCGAGCGACGAGGGTGAGGACCGGGATTGAATCGGCAAAGGACAAGAATCGCGGCTGACATGAACCCGCGCATCAACTCTCCTCTAGTTGCCGGCGAAGGAGAAATCATCGAACAGCGTCACGCTGTCCGCCTTGGTCCACACGCCGATCCTGCCTGCGTCCTTGAACGTATCGTCGTCCCACTCGATCGCCTTCTTGCCGTCGAACGTCACGGTGAAGTGATTGCCTTGAAAATCAACGCGCAGGGCATGCCACTGGTTTGAGGCGACCTCCATGCGCGTTCGCTTCTTTTCGGTGCGGCGGCCATTGATCGTGTGGTAAATCGTTACGTTGTTCTCGAGTGCGTTCGCGCGAGCGATGTAGTAGTTGTTGGAGTCCTTCGCGCGCCAGACGAGTCCGCCGGCCTGATCTTCCTTGCCAGAAATCGGCTTGAACTTCACGTCGACGAACCCGTCCTTGATGCTCGGAGCGTCCTTGATGCACACGGGGTACGTGGCCTGGCCTGATTGCTTCAGCACGTTTGGTTTGCTGGGCGCGGTGTCGTCTGCGACCACGGCCCATTTTGCCTGGCCGCTGCCGGTCTGACCCGCGGTCCAGCCCGCGGGTGGCGAGCCGGCCGGCATCGTGTCGAATGTGACGGTTTCCGCGGACGGCACCGTCGCGAGCGCCAGAGTCAAGAACATGACTGCCATGACATGCATGGGCTCTCCTTCATCAGTCTGCGCACGCCGCTACTACTGCTTGGACGGCGCGGCGTTCGGCTTACCGAGCTCAGCGAGCGCTGCTCTGAATCCGGTTGCGAGCTTTTCAGCTGGTCCCGTTCCCCAATAGTGGAGGAAGAAAATCGTCGGTTCCGTTTTGGTCATGTGGTGGTGGATCGCAACGATGTCGAGTCCGTTCTTTCGAAGCGCCTTGAGTACCGGCGTCACTTCGCTGGCCAGCATCGCCACGTCCCCGCCAATGGCCGCATTCTCGTTCGTGCCAACAAATGCGGCCCACGTGTTGAGACCCATGCGCGCATTGATCGGCGCACCCATTTCTGTCAGCTTCAGGTCGTCACGGCCGACCGTGATCTTGTAAACGTCGCCGCTCTGCTCGCCTTGCGTCCCCACAATCTGCGCGATCTTCGCCGTATCCAGTTTGGCGCCGGACCCGGCCGGTGCCGTGCCGCTGGTGCTCGCCGGGCGCGGGGCGTTCTTGCCAATCAAATCGAGCGCAGGTTTGAGTTGGCGCGCGAGATCCGCGGATGTCCCATGACCGTGGACGTGCATGTAAAAGATGCGCGGTTCGTCCTGAAAGAAATGATTGTGCAGGGCGGTGACCTCGAGGCCGTTGTCGAGGAGCGCAGACATCACCGGGTTCACTTCATTCTGGGTGAGCACGAGATCCCCCATCAGCACATTCATGTCGCCGCTGCCCTTCGTCATAGCGACCCAGCCGCCGAAGCCGAACGGCGTTGGTGTCTTGACGCCTGCAACCGTGACAGTGAGGTCGTTACGCGGGATGTTCACCTTCAACACGTTGGCTTTGAAGTCACCTTGCTTGCTGAGTGTCGTCAGGACCTGCTGGTATTCACTGGGCACCTCCTGCGCCCAGGCGGCCGCTCCGACCGCGAGTGATGAAACCGCCGCACACGCAATGAAGAACCGTTTCATGACTATCCTCCTAGGCGCATTTGTGTTGTCTTCTGATCGTGAGTCGTGGCGACCGCTGGCGTGAGTGGCAACAGGATCCGGAATTCGGACCCACCGCCTGGTCGCTGCTCTACCGTGATCGCTCCTCCATGGATGTCTACCGCCCATTTGGCGATCGCCAGGCCCAGGCCGGACCCGCCGCCGTCGCGCGATCGCGCTTCATCCACCCGAAAGAACCGGTGAAAGATGCGCTCGCGGTGCTCCGGCGGGATCCCGGGACCTTCGTCCGCGATCGCCAGCAGCGCCTCGTCGCCGATGCGCCCCACGCGGATGGCGACGGTCGACCCGGCCGGGCTGTACTTGATCGCGTTGTCGAGCACGTTCGTGACCGCTTCCCGCAGGACGAGCCGATCGACTGGCACGACGACACCGTCGGCAATGTCCAGCATCAGCTTCTGATTCCGCTCCTCCACAAGAATGCCCAGCGACGACGTCACGTCCCGCGCAAGTTGCCCGAGATCGAGCGGCTCGCGCGAGACGCGGATCCTGCCCGCATCCCCATGCGAGAGGCGCAACAACGTCTCCACGAGAGTCGTCATGCGGTCCACTTCTTCGAGCATGCTGCCGATCGCGTCCTCGTATTCCTTGGGGCTGCGGCGTTCGGTGACCGCGGCCTCGCCGATGCCCCGGACGACCGCAAGCGGTGTGCGGAGCTCATGGGATGCGTCCGCGGTGAACCGCCGCAATTGATCGAACGACGACTCCAGGCGCGCGAATGTGTCGTTGATCACACCGGTGAGGCGGCCGATCTCGTCGCGCTGATTCGGAACGGTGAGGCGTTCGTGCAACCGTTCGGCGGTAATGCGCTGCGCCTCTGATGCGAGATGATCGATCGGGAGGAGCGCGCGTCGCGCGAGCAGGTACCCTCCCACCCCTGCCAGCACGACGACGAGAGGCGAGCCAAACACGAGGACGACCAAGATTTCCCAGAGCTGGTTTCGTAGGCGCTCCTCTGATCGTGACACCCTCAGGACAACGGCGTGACCGCCAATCGTGATCGGTGCGGTCAGCGTGCGCCATCGCTCGTTATTGCCCGCAACCGTTTCGTAGCGATACGAGGCGTGCGTGGACGCCACTGCCACTGGCGGTAGCGCAACCGATGCACCCGAGCGATGGATCTGCTCACCGGCTGGAGACCACACCTCATACACTCTGACCTCGTCGCTGTCAGGATCCTGATGTCGATCGCCAGCCCATACAATTCGTCCGTCCGCCGTGCGGGTCAGCAGGCTTTCGGCCGTTTCGAAGTCGTCGTGTAACTGGTCGTCGAGCTGTTCCAGAAATTCGTGGCGGACGGCGACGAAGGTCGCGGTGGCGTACACGATCATCATCGCCGTCAAGACAACCGCATACCAGGCGGTGAGACGCACCCGAATCGAAGGAGCGCTCCACGGCCATTTCATGGCTCCCCCTCCCGCAGCACGAACCCGACACCGCGGACCGTGTGAATCAATCGGTCGTGCCCCTCGACGTCCACTTTTTTGCGCAGCCTCGCCATTTGGACGTCGATGACGTTGTCGATCGGAGTGGCGCGGCGAGGCTCCTTCCACACGTCGTGGGCCAGCATTTCTCGAGACACGACGTGCCCCTGATGGCGGAGCAAATACTCGAGCAGCTCGAATTCGCGTGCGGTCAAATCGAGCGCGCGCCCATTGCGCAGCGCACGACGCGCCACGAGATCCACCTCCAGATCGGCCGCCTTCAGCCGAAGAATGTCCGACGGACGGCCGCGGCGCAACAACGCCCGAATGCGGGCGAGCAGTTCCGGGAGGGCGAACGGTTTCACCAGGTAATCGTCGGCCCCGAGATCGAGGCCGAGTACCCGGTCCTCAATGCCGTCGCGAGCCGTCACGATCAGCACGGGTGTCTGGACGTGACCTTTCCGCAAGGTCTGCAGGATTTCGAGCCCGCCGCGGCCCGGCAGCATCAGATCCAGCACGACGAGATCGAACGTCTCCGCGCTGGCTCGAAAAAAGCCGTCTTCGCCGGTCGGCGCGACGACGACGTCGTAGTGCTCGGCCTGCAGCGCGGATGCGATCACCTGCGCCAGCTTCCGCTCGTCTTCCACGACCAGCACACGCACTCGACACATGTTATCGAGGTCGCGGCGGCGAATCCCCTTCCCTGACGCAAATGTCAGAAACATGTCAGGGGGCGCCACTCGACGCGTGGATAGGATGCAATCTGCATCGTCGAGAAGGAGAAGCGACGCGCGTGCCGCAGCTGAACCAGAATGACGTCACCCATGGTCCCTCGGGAATGCGCTGGGTGCGACGTCTCGGAACGGCGCTCACCGTGGTCGGATGCGTCGCCCACGTGGCCGTTGCAGCGGCGCAGACCCAGGCACCACACACGCTCACGTTAATTGACGCCATCGAGTTGGCTCGCAACACCTACCCCACGATCAAGGAGGTGCGTGCGCGAGCCGAGGCCGCCGAACAAGGCATCGCCGTCGCTCGGACGTCGTACCTACCCCGACTCGACCTGTTGTGGCAGGCGAACCGTGCCACGCGGAACAACGTATTCGGGCTGCTGCTGCCGCAGGCCGTCATACCACCAATCTCGGGACCAGTGCTGGGGACGACGTCATACGACGGCGTGTGGGGTAGCGCAGGCGGCGTGCTGCTGTCATGGCAGGCGCTGGATTTCGGCCTGCGCAAGGCGAACGTTGACGTCGCACGCGCTCAGGCCTCGGTCGCGACCGCGCAGAGCGCGGTGACCGAGCTCGATGTCACTGCGGCCGCAGCGGATGCGTTTCTCAGCGTCCTTGCCTCGGATGAAGCCGTGCACGCGGCTCAGGCCAACGTCGATCGGTTGCAGACCTTCGCGGATGCTGTACGAACGCTCGTGCGCAATCAGCTTCGTCCGGGCGCTGACGAGTCGCGAGCCGATGCCGAACTGGCGATCGGCAGGAATCAACTGAGCCAGACCGTGGAGACGTCGTCGATTGCGCGAGCGGCGCTCGCTGACGCCGTCGGCTCGGCGGGAGCGACGATCATGCTGGAGCCAGGGCCGCTGGTCCATCTGCCGTCATTGCCGTCCCCCGACGCTGGTTCGCCCGAGTCTCACCCTGCGGTTCGCGCAGCATCATCCGCGATCGAGGCGGTTCAGGCACGTGAACGAGCACTCGGGCGTGCGTATGCTCCTCGTCTCGATCTGCAAACCGCATTCACCGGTCGCGGCACCGGCGCCGACGTGCCAGGACTGCCGCCCGCTGGAAATGGCTTGTCATTGCGGGTACCGAACTGGGCCGTTGGCGCGACGGTATCGTTTTCTGTCCTGGATCTCTTTGCCGTGAACGCGAAAAGACGCGTCGAAGTGCAGAACGAATTAGCTGAGCGCGCTCGTCATGAGCAGGCGGTGCAGACCGTCACCACCCAGAACGCACGGGCGCGCGCCCTCTTGACCGCCGCCACGGACATCGCCCACAACACACCGCCGGAACTCAAAGCCGCCATGGACGCCGAGAGCCGAGCGCGGGCGCGTTATGCCAATGGTCTTACGAGCGTAACTGAGGTGGCCGAGGCGCAGCGGCTCCTGGCGCAAGCTGAGGCCGACGATGCCATCGCTCGCCTGGGTCTGTGGCGCGCCCTGCTGGCGGTCACACAGGCCCAGGGAGATCTCACACCCTTTCTGGAACGTCTGCGCGAACCCTGAGACATCCGTGAACGTGCCACTGACGAACGGACAGGAGATCTGACATGTGGTTGGTGCTCACGGCCATGCGGCGGCCGCTCACGATCGTTGTGGCTGCCCTGGCCATTGGGTTGATGGCCGTGATGGCCATCCAGCGGATGAAAGTGGACATCTTCCCGCAGCTGGGTGCACCCGCGATTTACGTCGCGCAGCCCTACGGTGGGATGGACCCTGCGCAGATGGAGGGCTACCTCACCTATTACTACGAGTACCACTTCCTCTACATCACCGGCATCGAGCACGTGGAGTCGAAGAGCATTCAGGGCATCGCGCTGATGAAGCTCGTGTTTCACCCGGAAACGGACATGAGTCAGGCGATGGCGGAAGTCGTCGGGTATGTGAATCGCGCTCGCGCTTTCATGCCCACCGGCGCAGTGCCACCGTTCATCATGCGGTACGACGCCGGCAGCGTACCGGTCGCGCAGCTGGTCTTTTCGAGCGACACACGCACACCGGGCGAGATGCAGGACATCGCCCTCAATCGCGTGCGGCCGATCTTCGCCACGCTGCCGGGCGTGTCCGCGCCGCCGCCCTTCGGCGGCAGTCAGCGCACCATCGTCGTGCGCGTCGACCCGGATCGGCTCCGACAATACAGCCTGTCGCCGGAGGAAGTCGTGGCAGCGGTCAACCGGTCCAGCACCGTGGTGCCCTCGGGAAACGTGCGCACCGGTGACCTGATCCGAATCGCCTCGACCAATGCGACGCTGGGCGGCAACATTCAAGAACTGCTCGATGCGCCTCTTCGGCTCGGCAATGGCCCTACCGTGTATCTGCGGGATGTCGGAACGATTACCGACACCACCGACGTGATCGTCGGCTACGCGCACGTGGACGGCAAACGAACCGTCTACATCCCTGTGACGAAGCGCGCCGACGCGTCCACGCTCGACGTCATTCGGAATGTGCGGCGGGCGTTACCCGCCATGCGGAGCGTCGCGCCGGAGGACGTCCGGATCGACCTCGTGTTCGACCAGTCGCGGTATGTCGTGAGTGCGCTGAATGGACTGGTGATCGAGGCGCTGATCGGCGCCCTGCTGACGGGATTGATGGTGCTGATCTTCCTGCGCGACCTGCGCAGCTCGTCGATTGTCGTCTTCACCATTCCTATCGCGCTGCTGTCGGCGGTCGTCGCTCTATGGGTGACCGGACAGACGATCAACATCATGACCCTGGGCGGGCTGGCGCTCGCAGTCGGCGTACTCGTCGATGAAGCGACGGTCGTCATCGAGAACATTCACAGTCGATTCTCCTCAGGCATGTCGCGTGCGCGCGCGGTCATCGACGCGTCTCGACAGACGAGCGCGGCCCGGCTGCTGTCGATGTTGTGCGTACTTGCGGTCTTTCTGCCGGCGCTCTTCATGACCGGTGTGGGCCGACAGCTGTTCGTCCCGCTCTCGCTCGCCGTCGGCTTCGCGATGCTCGCCTCGTACCTCATCTCGAGCACGCTCGTGCCGGTGACGTCCACGTGGATGCTGCGGCCAGGACATCAGGAGCCGCGCTTCTTCGAGAAGGTTCGGTCGTACTACCGCGACGGCCTGGAGTCGACGCTGCGTCTTCGCTGGGTGGTGATTGGCGTCTATGTCTTGGTGACTGGCGCGCTGATTCTTCTGTTGTTGCCGCGAATCGGGACGGAAATTTTCCCGCAGAGCGACACGCGACAGCTGCAGCTGCGTCTCCGCGCGCCCACGGGCACCCGTCTGGAACGGACCGAGCTGCTCGCGCTCAAGGCATTGGACGTCATCAAGGAGAATGTGGGGCCGAAGAACGTTGACATCACCACGGGGTTCATCGGCGTCCCGACGCCGAACTATCCGATCAACACCATCTACCTGTTCACCAGCGGCCAGCACGAGGCGGTGCTTGGCGTCGCGCTGAAGCCGTCGGCCCCCTACATTACGGAGGATCTGAAGGAGACGTTGCGCCGAAGCCTCAAACAGGCCTTGCCCAACGTGACCGTCTCCTTCGAGGCGGGCGACATCATCAGCCGGGTCATGAGCTTCGGCTCGCCGACGCCGATCGAAGTCGCCGTGCAGGGCCCTTCGCTCGCCGTCAGCCGGCCCTTCGCCGAGAAGGTCTATGCGGAGCTGAGCAAGGTGCCATCGCTGCGAGATTTGCAATACGCGCAGCCACTGGATTACCCATCACTGCAGATCCAGATCGACCGCGGCCGCGCCGGTCAATATGGCGTGACCACGACCGATGTCGCCAGGTCACTTGTGGCGGCCACATCTTCCAGCCGCTACACCGACCTGAACTTCTGGCGCGATCCGGGCAGCGGCAACGGGTTTCAGATTCAGGTGGAGATCCCGCAGTCCAGAGTCGCCTCGATCGAAGACGTCGCGGACCTGCCAGTCATGGCACGGGACCGCTCGGACGGCGGGACACGGCCCCTCGTGGCCGACCTCGCCCGCGTCGACTACGGGACCACATTCGGCGAGGTCGACCGGTACAACATGCAACGGGTGATCAGCTTTACCGCGAATATCCATGGGAAGCCTTTGGGCCCTGTCGTGCGCGAGATCCGCGAAGCGATCGACCGCGCCGGGGCGGCACCACGTGGTGTCAATGTCTTCACACGCGGGCAGGTGCCGGCGTTCGAAGAGACGCTCTCGGGCCTGCGCACGGGGCTAATGCTGTCGATTGTGGTCATCTTTCTGTTGCTGGCCGCGAACTTCCAATCGTTCCGCCTCGCAATTGCCGTCATCGCGGCCGTACCGGCCGTGATCTGCGGAGTGCTGATCATGCTGCTGGTCACCGGCACGACGCTGAACGTGCAGTCGTTCATGGGTGCCATTATGGCGATCGGCATTTCGGTGGCGAATGCGATTCTCTTGCTGACGTTCGCCGAACACGCGCGACGCGACGGGGCGTCAGTGCGAGAGGCGGCCGTTGAAGCCGGGCGTGGCCGACTGCGGGCGATTCTCATGACGGCGCTCGCGATGATCGCCGGGATGGTTCCGATGGCCCTCGGCACCGGAGAGCGTGCGCAGGCCGCTCCGCTCGGTCGTGCCGTCATCGGCGGCTTGGTGTTTGCGACGGCCGCCACGCTGATTGTGCTGCCCGCGGTGTATTCGGTCCTGCAGCAGCGGGTGCGGTCGCTGTCACCCACCTTGGATCCCGACGATCCGGTGAGCGCACACTATGAACCTCGAACGTAAGGTCGTCCTTCTCATCGCCACCAGTCTAATCGCCTCGCCCACGATGGCGCAGACCCGCGTCGAGGTCGTGCATGTAGTGTCCAAACCTGTCGAACGCCAGGTGAAGTTGCCTGGAGAATTCCAGCCGTACCTGGCCGTCCCAATCGTCGCGAAGGTATCCGGCTTCGTCCAACGCACCAACGTCGACCGCGGCAGCGTCGTCAAGCAAGGGCAGACATTGGCGACGCTCGACGCGCCGGAGATGCAGGCACAGATCGTCGAGGCCCAATCGAAAGAGCAGGCGCTTGAACTTCAGCGTGCCGAGGCCGAGGCGAAGCTCGCTGCGGCTCAGAGCACGTACGATCGTTTGAAGGCCGCTTCGGAGACGCCCGGCGTGGTCGCTGAAAACGACGTCGTGGTCGCGCAGAAGACGGCGGAGGCCGCGCAGGCGCTCGTCCGCTCGTACGAGAGCTCGATCAAGGCGGCGCAGGCGCAGGTACGGGCGGTCAGGGACCTCGGTCAGTACCTGCAGATCAAAGCGCCATTCGACGGCATCATTACGGAGCGCAACGTGCACCCGGGTGCGCTCGTCGGTCCGGGATCTGGAAGCGCGCCGCTGTTCCGGCTGCACCAAGTGTCACGACTCCGCCTCGTCGTGGCCGTTCCGGAGGCACTCGTGGGTGCCATCGTGAAGGGCGCCCGCGTGCCGTTCGCGGTCCCTGCCTATCCAGGTGAGACGTTCTACGGCGTGGTGACCCTGGCGGCCCACGATCTCGATCCCAAGACGCGGACGATGCCGGTCGAACTCGTAGTGAACAACGCGGATCTGAGGCTCGCGGCGGGCATGTACCCCGAGGTGTCGTGGCCGGTGCGACGACCGAACGCGTCGTTGCTTGTTCCTCCTACGAGCATCGTGACGACAACGGAACGGACGTTCGTGATCCGAGTGAAAGACGGAACGGCTGAATGGGTGAATGTCGGTCGAGGGGCGAGAATCGGCGACCTGGTCGAAGTGTTCGGACCGCTGAAGGACGGAGATGCGATCGTGCGGCGCGCCACTGACGAAATCCGAGAAGGCACGAAAGTGCAGGTCGTGCCTGCGAAAGCAAGCTGAACGCTGAAGACAACGATGACCAAACATCCACCTTACCGCGTGATGCTGTCCGCGCTCACGGTTCTCCCACTCGTCACGTTCGCCTATGGACAGCAATCGTCAGTGGATACGACTCAGGCCAGGCGAACGACGGTGCTCTTCATGTGTCCACACGGCGCCGCGAAGAGTCTCCTCGCATCCGCATATTTTCAACGGGCCGCAAAGGAGCGCGGGCTGAACGTCCGCGTTGAAGCCGCCGGAATTGAGCCACAGGCGGCGGTATCGACTGTCGTCGCAGACCACCTCGAGCGAAACGGTTACGCAGTTCCCGTGACGAAGCCACGCGCGGTCACGAAAGAGGATCTGAACAGCGCGGATGTCGTCATCTCGATGGGATGCGATCTCACGGGTCTGCCCGCCGCGCCTCGTACGCTTCAGACCTGGGATGACGTCCCCGGCCCCAGTGAGGACCTCAAAGGCGCAGACGAAGTGATCCACCGTCGAGTCCTCGCGCTCGTTGAGGAGCTGCTCGCCCGTCAACAAAAATGAGCGCCGTTCGGTGGTCGGGCATTGCTGTGGTCGCCGCCGCGTTCTTCTCGTGAACAGTACGCGGTTAGTGAAGCGCAACTGCAGCGCCGGTCGAGAGACTATCGTCGCCGCCCGTACAGAACATAGTCTTCGCCGCGCCATGCCGCGTCGCGCTCAAACCCCAGTGCGTGCATAACAG
>Ga0066677_10000306_pt1 | contig 16864 bp, 19 predicted proteins | sample GraSoiAngelo_126_FD_62299 | JGI IMG/M metagenome (GOLD analysis project Ga0066677, IMG submission 62299) | Grasslands soil microbial communities from the Angelo Coastal Reserve, California, USA - 14_0927_09_20cm | ecosystem: Environmental > Terrestrial > Soil > Grasslands | place: USA... | reverse complement strand
CCTCCACGACATCCCAGGCGCTCGGCACCGCATCGCGGCCACGACCGACACAACGGCGGCGTTCGGTCGCTCCGAAGCGGCGTTCGACCGCTTCGAAAAAGAAGCGGCGATGACAGTCATCGTCATCGATTCGGATTATGAAGAAGTAACCGAGGCGTGCCAGGAATATCGGCAGTCCGAAGTCTACCCGACTCTGAAGAAGGCCGGCTTCACGATTGACGCGTTCAGCGGCAACACGGCGCGGCGGGCGAGCATTGCGCCGCAGCTGACGGCGCCCGGCGTGCGATTCATCACCGGCTCGGGGCACGGCCTCGAGCGGCGGTTCACGGGATTCAACGGTGAGCCGATTCTGGAAATCGGGCGGTACGATCCGAATGAATCGCGGGACAAGATCATCCATTTGCTGGCGTGTCTGACCGCCGCGGAACTTGGCGGCGATCTCGTGAAGAACGGGTGTGTCGCGTTTTTCGGCTACGACGTCGTCTTTATGTTCCCCCTCGACGCGCCCGACCTCTTCCTCGACTGCGATGCCGAAATTGATTTCGCGCTCGCCCACGGCAGGACGGCTGGTGAGGCGTACTGGGGCGCGTACGACGCATTCACGAATCGAATGCAGCAACTGCTGGCCACCGGCCGTCCGTATCTGGCGGCGATGCTGGAATATAACCGTGACCACCTGTGCGCCCCCAGCACCGACGCGAAATGGGGCACTGTCGACGCGGCACTCTGATTGGACTACTCGAGAACGCTGTAGAGCACGCGGAGAACCCTGAAGCTGCTATAATTTCAGCTTCCTGCCGGTGTAGCTCAGTTGGTTAGAGCACGCGGCTCATATCCGCGTTGTCCGGGGTTCAAGTCCCTGCACCGGCACCACCTTTTTATCCATTTCGTGAATTGGTGATTCAGTGATTTGGTGAAGTCGTGTACTTCAATCACCAAATCCTCAGATCACCAAATCACCAGCTCTTATGGCGCTCTTAGAGCGCGTTCGCCGGACGATCCGTCAGCACGCGCTCGCGCGGCCCGACACGCGTGTGCTCGTTGCGGTGTCCGGCGGAGCTGATTCGGTGGCGCTGTTGAACCTGCTGCGCGAGATGGAGGCGCACGGCGATCTCGTTGTCGCCGGTGCGGCGCACTTGCATCACGGGTTGCGCGGCGCGGACGCGGACGCTGACGAAGCGTTCTGCCGCGCGCTCGCCGAACGGCTGAACGTGCCCTTCGTGTCGGCGCGGGCCGATGTCGCGGCGCTCGCGCGCGAGCAGAAGCGATCGATTGAAGATGCCGCACGCTCGGCGCGCTACGCTTTTCTCGAGCGTGCCGCGGACGAGCTCGGCGCCGACGCAATCGCAACCGCGCATACTCGCGACGATCAGGCGGAGACGTTTTTGCTGCGGCTGTTGCGCGGCGCCGGCACACGCGGCCTCGGCTCGATTCGGCCGCGCGTCGGGAGAGTGATTCGACCGGTGCTCGACGTCGCCCGCCAGGAGCTGCGAATCTTTCTCGACGCCCGCGGCGAGACGTTCCGCGAGGATGCGACGAACGCGGATGTCTCAATCCCCCGGAATCGGATTCGGCATGATCTGATTCCGTACATCCAATCACGTTTTTCGCAGGCCGCGCCCGAGCTCCTGGCTCGCCAGGCCGCGCTCGCGCGGGAGGATGAGGAGTTTCTTCAGCAGCTTGCAATCGAAACCGCGGCTCGTGTCGTCTTAAGAGAAAGCGGCTTCGGGCGTCAGCCGGCGGGGTTCAAAGACGTGGAACTTCGGGTTTCGGACCTCGGACTTCGGGCCTCGGACCTCGGACCTCGGGCCTCGGACCTCGGACCTCGGGCCTCGGACCTCGGGATCGATCTGGATGCCACGGCGCTGTCGGCGACGCCCCGCGCGCTGGCGTCACGGGTGGCACATCACGTGCTGACGTCCCTGGGCGGCGCGAGCGCCATCGGCAGCAAGCACGTGGACTGGCTGCTGGCGTTGGCCGAGACTGGGCGCGAGGGGGCCCGCGTCAGCCTGCCGGGCCAGTATGCCCAGCGGCTGGGTACTGTGATCGTTTTGCGGCCCGGACGAGGTCCGGACCGTTCCGAGAGTTCCCGGACTAGGCAACACTCGAACTCTTTCGCATTTTCGCTGTCTATTCCTGGAGAGGTCCGTTGGCAGCCCGACGGGTGGGCCATCGCGGCTGAAGCCGTCGCGGGCTCAGTGGTCCGATGGGCCGCGAAGGGTCTCGAGGTCGGGGTTTGCGCGTCGGCTGTCGCATTGCCCCTCACCATCCGCAGCCGGCGGCCGGGTGACCGATTCCACCCGCTCGGCGCGCCGGGAGCTCGAAAGCTGCAGGATTTCCTGGTGGACCGCAAGGTTCCCCGGGCTGAGCGGGACGCCCTCCCGCTGGTCGTCGACGGCCGGGACCGGATCGTCTGGGTCGTCGGGCACTCGGTTTCGGAGGACTTTCGCGTCGTCGACCCCGCGGCAGCCGTGTTACTCTTGAAAGTCAGGCGGTTAGGAGGCGTAGGTTGAACTCGACCCTCAAAAGCTTGCTGTTCTGGATGGTCCTGATCGTCGTCGGGGTCCTGATCTGGAACTTCTCGACGACCTTCCAGCGCAGCGAAGCGGCCATGCCGTTTTCGGTATTTCTGCAGCACGTGCAGGATAAAGAGGTTGCCGCCGTCACGATTACCGGCAATGAAATCACGGGCGTCCTGAAGACGTCGGTCGGCGGTGACGGCAGTACGAAATTCCGCACCTACGCGCCGACACAGTACGACGGGCTCGGCAATAAGCTGAGCGACAACGGCGTCCAGATCACCGCCAAGCCTGAAACGACGAGCCCCTGGGCCACGCTGTTGTATTCGTGGGCACCGATCCTCCTGATGATCGGCTTCTGGCTGTTCATCATGCGGCAGATGCAGAGCGGCGGAAACAAGGCGCTCTCGTTTGGCAAGAGTCGCGCGAAGCTTTCGTCGAGCTCGCAGAAGAAGGTCACATTTAAAGATGTTGCCGGCGTCGATGAAGCCAAAGAAGAGCTCCAGGAAATCATCGAGTTCCTGAAGGAGCCCCAGAAGTTCCAGAAGCTCGGCGGGCGCATTCCAAAAGGTGTGCTGCTGATGGGCCCGCCGGGAACGGGGAAGACCCTTATGGCGCGCGCGGTCGCGGGCGAAGCAAACGTGCCCTTCTTCTCGATCAGCGGATCCGACTTCGTCGAGATGTTCGTCGGCGTGGGTGCATCACGTGTCCGCGACCTGTTCGAGCAGGGTAAGAAGAACGCGCCGTGTATTGTTTTCATCGACGAGATCGACGCGGTCGGGCGTCATCGTGGCGCCGGTCTCGGCGGTGGCCACGACGAGCGCGAGCAGACGCTCAACCAGCTGCTCGTCGAGATGGACGGCTTCGAGTCGAACGAAGGCGTCATCCTCGTTGCCGCAACGAATCGTCCGGACGTGCTCGATCCCGCGCTGCTGCGCCCCGGCCGTTTCGACCGCCGCATTGTCGTCAACCGCCCGGACGTGAAGGGACGCGAGGGCATCCTCGCGGTCCACACGAAGAAGATTCCGCTCGCCGATGATGTGAATATCCACGTGCTGGCGCGCGGCTCGTCGGGCTTCTCGGGGGCGGATCTCGCGAACCTGGTGAACGAGGCGGCGCTGAACGCGGCGCGTTACAACCAGAAGGTCGTGCGCATGCACGATTTCGAGTTCGCGAAGGACAAGGTCCTCATGGGCACGGAACGCCGCTCGATGATCATCTCCGAGGAGGAGAAGAAGGTCACGGCGATCCACGAAGCGGGTCACGCGCTGCTTGCGGTCGTCTTGCCGCACGCCGATCCGATTCACAAGGTGACGATCATCCCGCGCGGCATGGCGCTCGGTGTCACGATGCAGCTGCCCGAAGGCGACAAGCACAATTACACCCGCGATTACCTGAACGATCAGATCGCGATCCTGATGGGCGGCCGTCTCGCCGAGGAACTGACCAACGGCGGCATGACGACAGGCGCGGGCAACGACCTCGAGCGCTCGACGGAGCTCGCCCGCAAGATGGTGTGCGAGTGGGGCATGAGCGACGCGATGGGGCCGCTCACCTTCGGCAAGAAGGAAGAGCAGATCTTCCTGGGCCGCGAGATCGCGCAGCACCAGGACTACAGCGAAGACACGGCGATCCGGATCGATCACGAGATCAAGCGTTTCGTGACGAGCAACTACGAGCGCGCGAAGGAACTGCTCGAGACGCACAAGCCCGCGCTGCTGCGCATCGCGGAGCAGTTGCTCTCGCGCGAAGTGCTCGACGCCGACCAGGTGCGCCGTATCATTGCGGGACATCCGCTCGAGGATCCGAAGCCGGCGGCCGCACCCGTGGCCGCGGCCGAAGACGGCGCGCGCAAGACGGCGAAGGAACGGCCGCCGATTGTGCAGCCCATCCCGCCATTGAACAAGCCGCTGCCGCAGGAATAGACAGATTTGGTGATTTGGTAATTTGGTGATTTGGTGATTGGGCTTGCGCGGGCTACCACCCGCGCTTCAATGCACGCGCGGTAGCGCGTGCGAAGCGAGATTCACCAAATCACTGAATCGGCACATCACCAAATCCGATGTTTCACCCGCGCGTCTCCTTCACCATTCCGCTGCCTCATCGCCCGGCGCTGCAGCTCGGCGCCCGCACGTTCGTGATGGGCATTCTCAACGTCACCCCTGACTCGTTCGCGGACGGCGGACGGCATTTCGACTTCGATCGCGCCGTCGCCGCTGGACTGCGCATGGTCGCGGAGGGAGCGGACATCATCGACATTGGCGGAGAATCCACGCGTCCGGGCGCAGATCCGCTGCCTGAAGACGAAGAGCTGCGCCGCGTGCTGCCCGTCGTGGAGCGGCTGGCGGTTGAGACCGATGCGCCGATCTCCATCGACACCTACAAGGCGAACGTTGCGCGCGCAGCCGTAGCGCGCGGCGCGGCGATCATCAACGACGTGAGCGGGCTTCAATACGAGCCCGCTCTCGGCGCGGTTGCCGCTGAGACGGGCGCGGCCTTGATCCTGATGCACACGCGCGGACGCTCGCGGGAGATGTACGAGCGAGCGGTGTACGGCGATGTCGTGCGCGAGGTGACGGCGGAGCTGGGGTCAGCGATCGAGCGCGCGAGGGCCGCGGGAGTATCGCGGGACCGCATCGTCATCGATCCCGGGTTCGGATTCGCGAAACGCGCGGAGCACAGCTATGGCGTGCTTGCGCACCTGGACGCGCTCGCCGCGCTCGATTGTCCGATCCTGTCGGGCCCGTCGCGAAAATCCTTCCTGAAGACTGTCCTCGGCGAGCGTGAGCCAGATCAGCGGGAGTGGGGAACGGCCGCGGCGGTCACGGCCAGCGTGCTCCTGGGCGCACATATCGTGCGCGTGCACGGCGTCGGCGCGATGGTCGATGTCGTGCGCGTTGCGGACCGGATCCGAGCCGCGGCGCGCGAATAACTGCGCCGCGGCGTCGGTGCTCCGTGCAAGGGTGCTAGCACTTTGCACCGAGCACCTTTCCCCGAGGTAAGCTAACCCGACCGATGCCGGATTACCTCACGAACCTGTTGAGGCGCCCGCCCGTTGGCTGGTGGGACGTCCTCGACATCGCGATCGTGTCGCTGCTGATCTACGAGTTCCTGAAATTGATCAGGGGGACGCGCGCCGTGCAGATGGCGCTCGGGTCGTTCCTGATCGTCACCTTGTTCTACGTCTCGCGGCTCGCGCCGCTGCAGACGCTGAACTGGCTGATCCGCAACGCGCTGGTCTACGTCGCCTTTGCGGCGATCGTGATTTTTCAATCCGACATCCGCCGCGCGCTGGCGCACTTCGGCCAGGCGCCCTTCTTCCGGTACCTGACGCGGCAACAGGCGGCCGATGAAACGATTGAAGAAGTTGTCGTCGCCGCGACCATGCTCGCGCAGCAGCGGACCGGCGCGATCTTCGCGATCGAGCGGGAAATCGGCCTGCGCAACTACATCGAGAGCGGCATCCCGCTCGATGCGATGCTCACCTACGATCTGCTGGTGACGATTTTCAATCCGGGCTCGCCGCTCCACGACGGCGCCGTGATTCTGCAGGAAGGCCGCGTCGCCGCGGCCGCCTGCTTTCTGCCGTTGACGGTGAATCCGCGCCTCAGCCGTGACCTTGGGACGCGCCACCGCGCGGCAATCGGTCTGACGGAAGAAAGCGATGCCGCGGCTGTCGTCATCTCGGAAGAGACCGGGCAAATTGCGATCGCGCTCGACGGGAACATCGAGCGCGCGCTCACACCCGATGAGCTGCGCGAGCGGCTGCGCAGCCTCGTGCTGCTCCGGCGCGGCCGCGCGCAGGCCAGCTACGAGGGGTGATGCGCTATCACCCGTTCCGTCATTTTGGGCTCAAGGTGCTGGCGATTGCGCTGGCGACGCTGCTCTGGGTCACCGTCGCGGGAGAGCACGTCGTTGAGCGGAGCCTGCGCGTGCCGCTCGAGTTCCGGAACATCCCGACGCAGCTCGAGATTGTCGGTAGTCCGCCTGACAACGTCGATGTACGCGTGCGCGGATCCTCTGCGCTGCTGAGCCGAGTTCAGCCGGGGGAGATCGTCGCGATGCTGGACCTGTCCGCCGCGCGCGCGGGATCGCGGCTGTTTCACATTCGGGCCGATGAGGTACGCGCGCCGTTCGGGATCGAAGTTGCGCAGGTGGTGCCGCCCACGATTTCGATTGAAGTCGAGAAATCGGCGCAGCGCAAAGTCCCCGTCGTACCGGCGACACAAGGGGAACCCGCGCCAGGGTTCGTCGCGGGCCGCGTGTCCGCCGAACCCGCAACGGTCGACATTGTCGGGCCCGATACGCGCGTGCGTCAGATCGCGGAAGCGACGACCGAACCGGTGTCCATCTCCGGCGCCAGGACACGCGTGCGCGACGTGGTAACGGTTGGCGTCGTTGATTCGTCCGTCCGCCTCCTGCAGCCGCAGAGCGCGACCGTGATCGTCGAAGTGTGGCCGGCGCCGATTGAGCGGTCAGTGGCCGACGTGCCGGTGCGGTGGCGCAACCTCGGCGCGGGACTGCGCGCGCAGATTACGCCCTCGCTCGTGCGCGTATCCGTGCGCGGCGGCCGGGACGCGCTCGCGTCCGTTCGCAACGACAGCATCCAGTCGTTCGTGGACCTTGCCGGCCTCGGAACCGGCCGGTACAATCTGCGGGTTCAAGTGGATCCGGCCGAGAGCTTCGGGGTCGCGGCGGTCGATCCTGCCGTGGTTTCCGTAACGATCAAGTGATGTCGCAGACCAGACTGTTTGGAACCGACGGCGTGCGCGGCACCGCCGGCGAGTACCCGCTGGATCACGAAACGGTCGCGCGCCTCGGGGCGGCGCTCGTGCGCGCCATGCGCGGCGCTGACGCGGCGGTCCATTCTCCGCGCGCGCTGCGGTTTCTCGTCGGCCGGGACACGCGCGAGTCGGGGGAATGGATCGAGCGCGAGCTCGGACGCGGGGTCCACTCGGAGGGCGCCGCGATTACGAGCGCGGGCGTGATTCCCACGCCCGCCATCGCCTACGTGACGCGCGCGATGGGGTTCGACGCGGGCCTCGTCATCTCCGCATCACACAATCCGTTCCAGGACAACGGCATCAAGGTGTTCTCGGGACGCGGGGAGAAGTTCACCGAGGAGCTCGAGCGTCGAGTCGAGACGATCATCGCGGATTCGTCGTGGCAGGTGCTCGCGGCCGGCCTGGCGCCGGTGGCTCGGACCGACGTGATCGACGCGTACCTCGCGCACACGGAGCTGGCGTTTCCGAATCCGGAACGCCTCGGGCGTTTCAAGCTTGCGATCGACACCGCCAATGGCGCGACCACCACCGTCGCGCCGCGGCTGTTTCAAGAGCTGGGCTACGACGTCACCGTTATCGGCAACTCACCCGATGGACGGAACATCAACCTGGATTGCGGGTCGACGCACCCCGAGCGTCTCGCGGCGGCCGTTCGCGACGGCCGCTGCCGCGTGGGCGTGGCCTTCGACGGCGACGGCGATCGTGCGATCTTCATCGATCACACGGGAGCCATTGTCGATGGCGACGCCGTGATGCTGCTCTCGGCGCGTCATATGAAGGCGCAGGATCGTTTGAAGGGCGATGCCGTGGTCGCGACCGTGATGAGCAACATCGGCCTCGAGATCGGCCTGCGCGAGAGCGGAATCGAGCTGGTGCGGTGTCCCGTGGGCGATAAGTACGTCACGGAGGAGATGCTCAAGCGAAACATCTCCATCGGGGGAGAACAATCGGGACACATCATTTTTTCAGAACACCTGTTCACGGGTGACGGTATCGCGACGGCGCTCAGCGTCATGCGCGTGATGGCCGACACGGGGCGCGAGCTCGCGGATCTGGCGGCCGAGCTCGTGAGGTATCCGCAGGTGCTCGTGAATGTGCGCGTGCGGGAGAAGAAGGAGTTGCGCGCCGTGCCTGCGATAGCGGACGCCATGGATCGGGTCGAGCAGCGGCTCGCGGGCCAGGGGCGGCTGCTCGTCCGCTACTCGGGCACCGAGCCGCTCCTGCGCGTGATGATTGAGGGCCGCGATCAGCAGGAGATTCAGGGCTGGGCGCGCGAGATCGCGGACAGCGTAAAGCAGCACCTGGGATGAGCATGGCCGACGGGCCTCGGCTGAGCGTCAACGTCAACAAGGTGGCGACGCTGCGCAACTCTCGCGGCGGCGCGCTGCCCTCCGTCGTCGACGCCGTGCGCGTGTGCGTGAATGCCGGCGCCCGCGGCATTACCGTGCACCCACGCGCCGATCAGCGGCACATCACGCCGTTCGACGTCACCGCCATTAACAGGTTCCTGGCGCCGCACCGGCGTGAGATCGAGTTCAACATCGAGGGGGATCCGCGCTCGGATCTGATCGAGATGGTCCGCGAAATGCGGCCGCACCAGTGCACGTTGGTCCCCGTGCGTCCCGGCGAAATCACAAGTCAGGCGGGGTGGCCACCCGACACGCCGGCCAAGGAACTGGGCGCGCTCGTCGCGGATCTCCAGCAGCGCGGCATCCGCGTCAGCATGTTCATCGATCCGGAGCCGGCAGCCGTGAAGTGGGCGGCCTCGCTCGGCGCTCAACGCATCGAGCTTTACACGGAGCCGTTCGCCCACGCGTTCAAGGAGAGCGAAGCGGCGGCCGACGAGAGCTTCCGCGGTTACGTCGAGGCCGCGAACCTGGCGCACGCGCTCGGGCTCGGCATCAATGCAGGGCACGATCTGGATCTCGACAACCTCGTGCTCTTCCGCACGTTGCCCCACCTCGACGAAGTATCCATCGGCCATGCGCTGATCAGCCACGCGCTCTACGTCGGTCTCGATCGCGCGGTGCGCGATTATCTCGCGGCATGCGCGGTGTGATCGTTCACCGCGCAATCGTCAATCCCTGAGCCGGGATCCCAGCGTCAATCGGAAATCATCAATCGGGTATCTTGAATCGAGTCCGAGGGTGGTGCGCTCGATGCTCGATTGAAGATCCAGGATGAAGGATTCGATGAGGGATCGAGGATCGGGGATTAGGGATTGACGATTCGGCGCCTGGTTCACCGGCCCACTATAATTGTTCACTGTGTCCAGGGACGCTATGGCCGTCGGCATTGCGGGCGTGTTCTTCGGCCTGCTGGTCGGGTGGATCATCGGCAGCCAGCACGGGGGCGGCGGTGCGCCGCCGGCGCCCGCCGCGCCGTCAACGAGCGGATCGTCGGCCGCGGGCCCACAGCCGCAGACGCCGCAGCCGCTCGATGAATCGCGCGCCGCGGCGATGAAGTCCGAAGCCGAGCGGAACCCGAACGACGCCGTCGTCCGCGTGCAGCTTGGGAACATGTATTTCGATGCGGAACGACTGCAGGACGCGGCCGAGTGGTATCAGGCGGCGCTCAAGATCAATCCGAAGGACGTCAGCGCGAGCACGGATCTCGGGATTGTCTACTACTACATGAATCAACCGGACCGCGCGCTCGCACAATTCGATCGTTCATTGGCCGTCGACCCCAGGCACGCCAAGACGCTGCTCAATCAGGGCATCGTGCGCGCGTTCGGCAAACAGGACCTGAACGGCGCGTCAGCGTCATGGGAAAAGGTTCTTCAGGTCGCGCCCGAATCCGAGGAGGCACGCGCCGCCAGGCAGGCGCTCGACGGCGTGCGCGCCGCGCACAAGAATGTCGGCGCCGGCAGCGGCACGGGACGGTGACATGGTTCGCGTCATCATCTTCCTGCTGCTCGTGTACTTCGTCGCGCGTGCGGTCTGGCGGCTGGTCTACGGCATCGCCGAAGGCCTGAGTGGGCGGCGCGATCCCCAATCTCCTTCTGCCGTGGCGCTCGCGCGGGATCCCGTCTGCGGCACCTACGTGGTCCCGTCGCGCGCGTTGACGTCCGGCTCCGGCAACGACCTGCATTTCTTCTGTTCCGAGCGCTGCCGCCAGGCGTGGTCGAAGCGATGATGCTGGCCGACGAAATCAAACTGCGTCAGGACATCGTCGAGGTCGGCCGGCGGATGTATGCGCGCGGGTACACGGCGTCGAACGACGGCAACATCAGCGTGCGCCTCGACGCCGCACGGCTGCTGATGACACCCGCGAACGTCTGCAAGGGATTCATGCACCCGCAGATGATGTGCATCACGGATCTCGAGGGAAAGAAACTCGAAGGCGACCGCAATCCTTCGTCCGAGATGCAGATGCACCTGGAGGTCTATCGGCAGCGGCCGGACGTGAATGCCGTGGTGCACGCGCACCCGCCGACCGCGACCGGGTTCGCCGTCGCGGGCATCGCGCTCGATCGCGCGGTGCTGGCCGAGGTGATCACGACGCTCGGGAGCGTGCCGATTGCCGACTATGCCACGCCATCGACCCAGGAACTGCCGGACGCCGTGCGACGCTACATCAAGGCGCACGACGGCATGCTGCTCGCGAATCACGGCGCGCTGACGGTGGGATCGGACCTGTTCTCCGCGTATTACAAGATGGAAACGATCGAGCATTTCGCGAAGATCAGTTTCGTCGCGCGGATGCTCGGCGGCGAACGGCTCCTCTCGCGCCAGGAAGTCGAGCGTCTGCAGGGGCTCCGCGGACGCTACGGCATCGCGGCCCCCGCGCCGATCTGTCCGGATCCCGGCGCGCCGGCATCGATCGATCCGGTCGCGTGTCAGACGGTCTTCGCACCAGAAGGTGACGGCGCGCGCCTCATTCCCGATTACCGGTCGACCGCCGGCGGAATAGGTCCGGATGGGGAAATTCGGCTAACATACCGCGAACTGACAGCGCTGATAGAGGCAGCGGTCAGAGAGCTGAAGTGACCGCTGCCGATGTAGCAGTCAGCTTCCAGCCGCCAGCTCCCAGCCGTCAGCCTGGGCCCGATCGAACTGAGGGCTGAAAACTGAAAGCTGGAAGCTGGTGGCTGGTAGCTGAAGGCTGGAGGCTGAAAGCTGGAGGCTGGCAGCTGGTAGCTGGCAGCTGGAAGGAGCATTTCAAATGGGTGAGGCGCTCGGGATGGTCGAGACCAAGGGACTGGTCGCGATGATTGAGGCGGCCGACGCGATGGTCAAGGCCGCCAAGGTGACGCTGGTGGGCTGGGAGAAGATCGGCGCGGGATACGTGACCGCGATTGTCCGCGGCGACGTCGCCGCTGTGAAGGCGGCCACCGATGCCGGCGCGGCCGCGGCGCGCCGAGTCGGAGAGCTCGTGTCGGTCCACGTGATCCCGCGTCCACACGCCAACCTCGAGGATGCGCTGCCGATCGGCAAAGCGTCCGCCACGACCAAATGACAAATGCCAAATGACAAATGCAGGAAATCAGTTTCGGCATTTAGCATTCGGCCCGCCTTCGCCGCGAAGCGGCTTCGGCGAGGTCACGCCGTAGCCCGCGCGCATCTCATGGCGGGCGGAGGCGGACATTCGGCATTGACATGATCCTCGCCAGAGTAGTCGGCACTGTCGTGGCGACTCGCAAGGACGAGCGGCTGGTGAGCAACAAGCTGCTCGTGGCGCGGCCGATCGATCCAAGCGGCAAGGCAGACGGCAACTATCTCGTCGCCGTCGATACCGTCGACGCCGGTTTCGGCGAAACCGTGCTCATCGTCAGTGGCAGCTCGGCCCGCATGGCGTTCGGCATGAAGGACTGCCCCGTCGATGCCGCCATCGTGGGCATCGTGGATTCCATCGAGGTGAAAGACTGACGTGCAGCTCGCGCGCGTGCTCGGCCAGGTCGTCGCGACGATGAAGGATGCGAATTTGACGGGACTCAAGCTGCTCGTTCTGCAGCCGCTGTCCGCGTCGGGTGAGCCGGCCGGCCGCACGCTCGTCGCGCTCGATTCGGTCGGCGCAGGCGTTGGCGAAACCGTCTTCTTCGTCCGCGGCCGCGAGGCCGCGTTCCCGTTCTATCCCGCCGAGCCTCCGACCGACGCCACGATCGTCGGTATCGTGGACCACTGGAGCGTCACGTAATCGTTAATCCCTGATCCCTGATCCGGAATCCCTTATCGTGAATCCAGTATCTCCGATCCACAATCGCGCCGGATGCGGCGCCCGACTGGCACGATACGGGATTGACGATTGACGAGTGACGATGGGGGATCCAGGATCAGGGATCAGGGATTAACGATGCAGATTGCACGTGTCATTGGCCCCGTCGTGTCGACGCAGAAGAATCGTAAGCTCGAAGGAGCAAAGCTGCTGCTGGTGCAGCCGCTGACGCTGGATGACCGGCCTCGAGGCGTCGCACTGCTGGCGATCGACTCGGTGGGCGCGGGGGTCGGCGAAAAGGTGCTCGTCGTTATCGAAGGGAAAGCGGCCGGCCAGGCTCTTGGCAGGACGGCCGCCGCGGTCGACGCGGCCATCATCGGGATCGTGGACGCGGTGGAGTACGAGGCATGAACGAAGAGGCGCTGCGAGCGCTCGTCCGGGAAACGATCGCGCGTCTCAATTCTGTCGACGAGCCGTCGACGGCCCCGTTCACACCGAGCCAGGCGCTGCCGCTCCGACGTCACGCGAGCCACTATCGCTACGCGCTGCCCGAGACCGACGGTCCGTGCCTCATCGAGCCTTCTGTGCAATGTACCCACTGCGGCTACTGCCAGAGTCACGGACACTGACGCTGCGCGGTGTCAATGTCCAATGTCCAATATTGAATGTTCAAGAGTTCACACCAGTCGGAACCCGACGACGTGGCATTGCATATTGAGCATTGATCATTGAACATTAGCACCCGTCAGCCATGTCCCGCATTCTGCTGACCCGCCGCATCCCCTCATCGGTCTTCTCGCAGCTCGAGTCGCAGCACACCGTCGATCTGAACGATCGTGATTCGCTCCCGCGCGAGGAATTGAAGCGGCGCGTCGCCGACAAGGACGCGCTCATCTGCGTGCTGACCGACAAGATTGACGCGGAGGTCATGGCTTCCGGACCGGCGCTCAAGGTGATTGCGACTATCGCGGTCGGATACGACAATATCGATGTCGCCGCGGCGCGCGAGCGCGGCATCATCGTCACGAACACGCCGGATGTGCTGACGCAGGCAGTGGCCGAGTTCACCTGGGCCCTGATTCTCGGCATTGCTCGTCGCGTCGGCGAGGGCGATCGGCTGATCCGCGCGGGCGCATGGAAACGCTGGGGCCTCGATTTCATGCTCGGCACCGAGCTGCACGGCAAGCAGCTCGGGATTATCGGTGCCGGACGGATCGGCCGGGCCGTCGCGGCGAAGGCCCCTGCGTTCGGGATGAAGGCTGTCTTCGCGCGGCGCTCGCCGGACGTGAAGGATCCCGCCTACATCTCGCTCGATCAGTTGCTGATTTCCTCGGACGTCGTCTCCATCCACACGCCCCAGACGCCGCAGACCTACCATCTGATCGACAAGAAGGCACTCGCGCGCATGAAGCGCAGCGCGCTGCTCGTCAACACCGCGCGGGGGCCGATCGTCGACGAAGAAGCGCTCGCGTGGGCTCTCGACGAGCGTCTGATCGCCGGCGCCGCGCTCGACGTATACGAGAAGGAGCCGGAGGTCCATCCGGATCTGCTCCGCCGGGAAAATGTTCTGCTCGCGCCCCACCTGGGCAGCGCCACTCGCGAAACGCGTACGGCCATGGCGGAACTGGCTGTACGCAATGTGCTGGCGGTGCTGGCCGGTGACGAACCGCTGGCGCCGGTGACATAGCGTGACGACGCGCAACATGCGGCCTGCCGCGCCGAAGCCGCGCAGCGGCGAAGGCGGAAAAGCCCCTGTCTCCATCGTGATGCGCCGACTGGCGAACGCGATCGACGGCCTCGATGAGCCGGCTCTCGAGAAGATCGCGAAGGATCAGCAGGAAGATCCTTTCCAGGTGTTGATCGCGACGCTGCTGTCGGCGCAGACGCGTGACGCGGTGACGCATGCAGCGTCGACGCGGCTGTTTCGCATCGCGCGCACGCCGCGCTCGATGGCCAAGCTGGCGGTCGCGCGCATCCAGGAGTTGATTTACCCCGTCAGCTTCTACCGTCACAAAGCGGTGCACGTGAAGCAGACGTGCGAGCACATCATGTCGCGCTTCGGCGGACGGGTGCCTTCGACGATGGAGGAGTTGCTGACGCTGCCGGGCGTCGGACGCAAGACCGCGAATCTCGTGCTGATCCTTGCGCACAGCAGCCAGGAGAACATCTGCGTCGACACGCACGTGCACAGGATTGCGAATCGCCTCGGATGGGTTCAGACCCGCACGCCAGAGGAGACCGAGCGTGCGCTCTACGAGTCGACGCAACGCCGATGGTGGCCGCTCATCAACTTGTATCTCGTCACCTGGGGACAGAACGTCTGCCGGCCCGTCTATCCTCTCTGCCCGCAGTGCGTGCTCAAGGATGTTTGTCCCAAGATCGGCGTGACAAAAGTAGGCAAGTTGGTGAAGGCATAGGCCGGACGCGCATTGAGAGAGCGCCTGCGGCCCGCGCGAGCCGACGGAGTGAAGTCGGCCGAAGGCGGACCGGCGAGCGCGAGCGCGTGGGGGTGGGGCCCCACGCGCATTGAGAAATGCCGACATGAAGCAACTAGTTACCGCTGTCCTGGTATTCGTAGGGTTGTCGGGGGCGTCTGCGACGACAAGTCAGGAGAAATCCCCGGGCGCCGGGCCCATCATCGTCCTCGAAACCGCGAGGGGGACGATCGAGTTCGAGACCTACCCGGAGGAAGCCCCAAAAACCGTCGCGCGCATCGTCGAGCTCGTGAACAAAGGCTTCTACAACGGGCTGCGATTTCATCGCGCGGAGGCGAACTTCCTGATCCAGATTGGCGACCCCGCGTCACGCGACGTGAGCCGCGAAGCCGACTGGGGCGGTGGCGGGACGGGGAAACCGATTGGCGCGTCAGAGGTGACGAAGAAGCGCCGGCATCTCCTCGGCGCCGTGTCGATGGCGTATCCGGGCACGCAGCGGAGGGCTGCGGACAGCCAGTTCTTCATCATGCGGCGCCCCGCGCCGGAGCTCGATGGCAAGTACACTGTGTTTGGGAGCGTGTTGAAAGGGCAGGAGGTCGTCGGCAGGATTCAAAAGGGGGACTTGCTCAAACGAGCGTATCTGAAGGACGAGGCGGCAAGATCCTGACGAGCCCTTTCAACTCCGGATACCGGTCGACGAATTCCTCCGGGTACTCGCCGTCGAGCGGCTGCCCGAGCTTCTGCTTGATCGTCGCGGCGTTGGCCACGGACTTCGCCGAGAAGTGATTGTTCGTGTAGAGATAGGCCTTCTTTACGTGACGTGACGCGGCGTCGGCAGCCTCGACGATCGGCTGCAGTTCGTCGGCAGTGTAGAGATAGTTGTAGCGGTCCTCGGACTTGTCGTGACGCCACCACTGCTCGGCGTTCCGGCCGTGCAGCCGCATGTAATAGAACGTCCGCACGTTGGGTAGCAGCGTCTGCCTGATCGACAGCCTGAACTTCGGTTCGTCGATCTGCGCGAGTGCCGCGCCGAACTCGCCGAGCAGCGCGAGCGTGCCCTGCGGGTCGTCGCTGAAGCTCCGGTGCCGCAATTCCACGGCCAGCGGGTATTGCTTGAACGCGCCGAGGAGCCACTCCAGGTAGCCGCGGTTGTTGCCCTCGTTTTTAAAGCTCGCGGGAAACTGCGCGAGCAGCGCGCCCAGCTTGCCTGCCCTGGCGAGCGGATCGATCGCGCGGCGGAATTCATCGACGTCTTTATCTCCGAGCGCAGACGGATCCGCACCGGTCGCTTTCGCGAACATCTCGGGGTGCGTGAACTTCCGGTACAGCTTCAGCGAGAACTCGAAACCGGCCGGCGTGCGCTCCGCCCATCGCTCGGTCGTCTGCGGCGTAGGCACGCCGTAGAAGCTCGAGTTCACCTCCACCGTATCGAAGTGCTCGGCGTAGAACGTGAGCTCGTCGAACGCGCCCTTCTTTTTCCGCGACGCGCCGGCGGGGACGGGATAAAAGATTCCGTTCCAGGCGCCTCGCCCCGTGGGGTAGCTCCAGCCGGATGTGCCGACGCGTACGCTCATTTTTTACCGGCGGGCTTCGCCCCGCCGGACCGCCCTGGACGCTCGCTTGCGCCCTTCGACCTTGGCTCAGGCCCCGAGCTCCGTCGAGAGGCGGGGGCCCCGTGCCCCGCGCCGCTCTTCGTTTGGTCGGCGGGCGCCCCTGCATCCCGCTTGGCTCTCTCCGTGACGCTCGCTCTTCGCAGCTCGCTCCGCTCCGTTCGCGGGCTCACTCGATCTCGCTCGTTCGCCGTGTAGGCCTCACGATCGAACCCGAATGTGACCTTCGACCCGCGAATCAGGATCGGCCGCTTGATCAAGTTGGCGTTCTCCATCATGAGGTCGATCGCTTCCTTCTTCGATTTCGGCAGGGGGCGCTCCTTGAACACCGGGCTGCGCGTGCTCACGAAGTCCAGGAA
>Ga0066677_10000304_pt1 | contig 16910 bp, 16 predicted proteins | sample GraSoiAngelo_126_FD_62299 | JGI IMG/M metagenome (GOLD analysis project Ga0066677, IMG submission 62299) | Grasslands soil microbial communities from the Angelo Coastal Reserve, California, USA - 14_0927_09_20cm | ecosystem: Environmental > Terrestrial > Soil > Grasslands | place: USA... | reverse complement strand
TCTTGGCGGTCATGCTAACTGCGCCGGACAAGGCGCGCACACAAACGGCGCCAACCTTTGTCGGCGTGCGAACGTTCCTGAGCGCCCCGTACGAGCCGGACTTGGACAAGCTGAACGCGGATTTTGCCGTGCTCGGCGTGCCCTTTGATGAAGGCACTTGGGGTCAGCCGGGCGAACGCTACGGACCGCGGGACATGCGCGAGAATTCGCAAGAGTACGCCCACGACTTGACCGAAGGCTTCTACTACATCGATGGCGAGCTCACGGTTTTGAAAGGCAAGCGCTGGGTGGACGTGGGCGACGTGCTGATTTATCCTACGGTCGCGGAAGAGACGGACGCCAAGATCACCGAAGCGGTGAAGAAAATTCTGGCGAAGCATGCCTTCCCCATAGTGTTGGGCGGCGATCACAGCATCACGTTCCCCATTGTTCGCGCGTACAACATTGCTCTCACGCTGGTTCACATTGACGCGCACCTGGACACCTGGAACGGCGCGAAAGGCAATCTCGACCACGCGTCGTGGGTCTTGCGCGTCGCGAAACTCCCAACGGTGAAAAACATAACCCAGCTGGGAATGCGGGGCATCGCCAATGATCCGGAATCCGCGGGCAACGCCAAGGCTCTGCACACAAAAATCGTCACCTGCGAGGAGATCCATCGGCGCGGCGTCTCTGCGGCTCTTGCGGCAATTCCGCAAAGCGAAAATATTTATGTGACCTTCGACGTAGACTCCCTGGATCCGACGCTGGCGCCCGGAACCGGCACCCTCGAACCCGACGGGCTGAATTTCGCGGAAATTGACGATTTGCTGCGCGGGATTCCTGCCAAGGGAAAGCTCGTCGGGCTGGATATTGTCGAGGTGAATCCGTACCGCGACCCCAGCGGCCGCACGGCACAAACCGCCATCCGCCTGATGGTCGATCTGCTCGCCGCAGCTTTCCACTGAGTCTTTTGTGGCCCGTAAAACCGTTTGGCAACCGCGCGCCATCGAACCTAAAGGAGTACAAAACAACGATTGTCCTTCGCGAGATGTGGCGCAATTTGGCGCGCCGTCGCTCGCGGAGAAGACGGAGATTTTTGTATGCGAGCACTAAAGCTCACGACAATATTGTTCGCAGGTTCCACGCTGATTTCCACCGCCGCTTTCGCAGGGTGGCCACCGTCCCCGCGCGAATCGTGGCAGCTAACACGCGCAATGACCAGGACGGTTATGTTCTCCAGCCGGCGAAGAGCGGCGGACGGGCGATCGAGGAAATCTTCTTCGGTGGAACCAAATACGATCTAAAGATCCAGCCCACAGGCAAGTCCTCATAGGTTCAGACTTCAGCGAAACGCACGGACAAGTCCACGAAGAAGGCTCACCCGGCAAGTTCTGGCCTTTGCGACCCTGTCGGTCGCAAGGGCCGGACTCCCGGATGTATGTCACCGCCCAAGAAACCTTGACGAGGAATCCCGATCTCTCAGTCAGAAGCAGAGCCCCGCAAGTTTCCAAAAGTAGTCTCAAGTTTTGATGGCTCTGTTGACATCCTGATCTTGAGAACCTACCTACTTAAGTCTGTCATCTCGAATCCCCGCGCCCTGTTTAAGCTAAATTTGTCGCGGAGTGAGGATCTGCTTTTCGGTCTTGGAAGCGCTCGTCTGAGGATCTCGACAGAGCCAGTTTCGAATTTCGAATTTCGAATTTCTATTTTCGCTTTTTTCTCTATTCGCTTGGTGTATCTTGTAGGCGGCCTTGGGGGTGCAAATGAGCGCTACAACGAGAAGAGAGTTCCTAAAAAGCACCGCGAAGCACGCCGCGGTGGTGGGCTTGCTTTCCGCAGGCGCGCCAGACTTGCGCGCCAATCCGCTGGGCTTGCCGCTGGGATGCCAAACGTGGCCCGTTCGGCAAATGATCGCCAAAGATTTTCCCGGCACCATCAAACAGCTGGCCGCTGCCGGATTTCAGAACATCGAGCTGTGCTCGCCCGTAGGTTACGCAGATTCCGGCTTCGCCGACCTCGCCAAATACAGCGGAACCGAGCTTCGCAAAATCCTAAGCGATGCCGGCGTCACCTGCATCAGCTCGCACTTCGGCATCGATGAACTGCGCAAAGACCAGCCGGGCCGCATTGCCTGGGCGAAAGACGTCGGGCTAACCCAAATGATTGTGCCCAGCCTCGATGGGCCTAAGAATCCCACCATGGACGACGTGAAGCGTGTCGCCGACGAATACAACAAAATGGGCGAACTCGCGGCCGAGGCCAGCATCCAGCAAGGCCTGCACAATGAGGACTTCGAGTGCTCGACTGCGAACGGCAAGCGCACTTATGATTTGTTGTTGGAGTTGCTCGATCCCAAACTCGTCAAGTTCCAGTTCCAGGTTTCCACCATTGCACAGGGCTTTGACGCCGCGGAATATTTCACCAAGTACCCGGGCCGCTTCTTTTCCATGCATGTGCAAGGCTGGTCGGCGCAAACCAAGAAAATCATGCCCGTTGGGCAAGGCACGCTGGATTGGAAGAAAATCTTCACCGCGGCGAAAACCGGTGGCGTGAAGAATTACTTCGTCGAGATGAACCTCGACATGATGAAAGCCAGCGTTCCCTACCTCCGCGCTCTCCAGGTGTGAAGCCGGAATAGGTTAATGACTAAGAAAGCTTCCCATCTCCTTCCGCGGAGAGAGCCAATGCCTTTGGGAGCGCGAAATCGCGCGGCGCATTGCTGACCTGGACGCGGGGCGAGCAAAGACTATCCCGTGAGGCGTAGTTCGCGGCCGGATCTCGACCAAGCTCCCAAAGGGCAAAAAATTTAGCTCTCGATAAGCTTGCCGCCAGAATGGGGCCCACCTGCGGGAATAAGCGAAGCATAGGCGCAGTCTTAGTGGAGACTCAAACCGTTCCGCAAAGCAGCAAGCAGCATCGCCGCTTCCGCGAGTGACGTTTCGGGGAACCATCGGCTCGGTCCGGAGGAATACTCCTTTTCAGGAAAGAGCAAAGCATCCGGAAGCCTCGAAAGAGCATCACAATTAGCTTAACGGAATCGGCATAATGCTGCGAAGCGGGTAACGCAACTCCGTCGGGGTGCTCGCCGTTTGGGGTGGTCGCTACTGAGCGAATTGGAATCTCTAAGTTCTAGAGAGTGTTTTCATGAAGTGTGATACGCTTCTGGCGCAATTCGTTGAGCCGTTTCCGTTGCGCTTCCCAGTCCGCCAACTGCCGCCCCGCGAAGAGTCGTGCCCTGTGAGCGGGGGCAATCTCCTCCGGGAAGCGTCTTGCAGCGTGCAACTTCAAATCTACTGCGTGGGCAAACGATGAAACTCCAATCCCGGTTCCTTCGCACTTCCCTTCTCGTTTCGGTAGTGATTGTGACTTCCAGCTACATGCCCCTTCGCGCCTGGGCGCAGCAGGAGTCAGATGCTGACTCGGATGGCGCAACAGCGGCTAAGTTCCCCGCTGCCAAGAGGCGCGTGCAACCATCTCCACACGCCGCCAGCACCGCGAGCACCTCCGGAAAACAGACAAAGAACCAGCAACGCCAGGACAGTGTCAGCGAAATTCGCAAGCGCGACGAGTGGTTTTACAAACAGCGCTCCTCCGCCAACGGGCATATTCCGGCGGGAGCGCGCGCTCGCGCCTTGCAACACATGCAGCGCATGATGCTCGCGGAAGGCAAGCTCGTCCAGCGGCCTGACGGCTCTTATGCAGAAGTTGCTCCGCAATTCCGAGCCGCGCCCCTGGTCCCGGTTACGAGCACTTGGAACCCCATTGGCCCAACGCCCACCACGGGCGGTATCTACAGTCCGGTAACCGGGCGCATCACGACGATTGCCGTCGATCCGTCGGACGCCACCGGCAACACGGTTCTGCTCGGGGGAGCGCAGGGCGGCATCTGGCGCACGACAGACGGGGGAACCACGTGGGCCGTTGTGGGCGATCAGAATGCTTCTTTGGCCTTGGGATCCATCGCGTTCGCGCCTTCCGCTTGCAGTCCGTTGCCCGGCACGTGCACAGTCTATGCAGGCACGGGTGAGCAAGCGTCGATCGGCTTCGACATTTATTATGGCGCTGGCGTTTTGAAATCGACCGACCACGGCCAAGCGTGGACCCAGACCTGCACGATTCCGAGCGCCACGTGCCCTTTCATCGGTCCCTACGATAACTCCACTCCCTTTGGCTTCTTTACTCTGGGCGGAACTCGCATCAGCTACGTGGCGGTGAACCCGTCGAATCCGTCAATGGTTCTTGCTGCGGCACAAACGCAGTTTGGGCATGGGGCTACGGAAGGCGTGTATTGCTCCGCCGATGGCGGGGCCACTTGGAACATCGTCTCTAGCGCGTCAGGGGAAATGGCAACCTTCGTGGGTTTTGCGTCCTCCACTGTGGCCTTTGCCGCCCTCGGGAATCCCTTCAATAACGCCACGATGAACGGAGTGTACAAATCGACAAATGCCTCGAGTTGCTCCCTCACGTTCTCCGCGCTGTCGGGTGGTCTTCCCGCATCCAGTGCCATGGGCCGCATCGACATTGGAATTTCGCCTTTATTTGCGTCGGACAGCACCCTCTACGCGTCCATCGCCGATGTCTCAACACAGTCCTCCACGAACCTCGGCGTTTTCGTGAGCACAGATGGTGGAACTTCCTGGACGAAAACTACGGCCCCTGATATCTGTCAGCAACAATGCTGGTACGACAACGTCATCAAAGTAGACCCCAACGGCAGGAACTTCGCCTTCTTTGGAGGTTCGTCCGTGGCCGACCCCACCGGGACACAACCTGGCTACGTTATTCGCACCACAAACGGGGGCACGAGCTGGTCTACGGTGATTCCCAATCTTCTCCCAGGCAGCGCAGGCCTTCCGCATGTTGACAATCACGCCATTGCTTTCGTGAAGTTAAGCACGGGCGTCCGAATGTATCTGGGGAATGATGGTGGAATCTGGCGCACGGACGACGCGGAATCTACTACATTGCCGTTAACTTGGATGAATCTGAATGATTCCCTACTGACTTTGACACAGTTTTACCCGGCCCTCTCCATTCATCCCTCCTCACAGGGAATCGCGTTTGCCGGAGCGCAAGACAACGGCAGTCAAATCTACGATCAAGCTGTCAACGGAACCGCCTGGACGGACAACAATACGTGCGGGGACGGCACGGGCACGGCCATCGACAACGTGATTCCCAGCACCGTGTTTGTGGCGTGCAACGGCGACAACGTGGCGGTTTCAGTGACCAACGGAGTGGCGAGCTCCTACGCTCCAGCGGGCAATGGAATCAATCTCGCGGACAATGCCAATTTTGTGCCTCCTATGGTAACCGATCCTGGTGCGGCAAACACCGCCTACCTCGGAACCACAAAGGTCTATCAAACTGTAAACGCCGGAACGAATTGGACCGCCTTGAGCGGCGATCTGGTGAATGGCGCGAGGTTTGACTCCTTGACTGCGCTGGGCGTAGCTCCCATGAGCTCGGCTTCTTCCGTTGTCTACGCCGGTGCCGATACCGGACAGGTTTTTGTGGCCACCAACGTGACCGCCGGTACAGGAACCTTCAATGCAGTGGCCGGACAGACCGGCCTGCCGTCGCGTCAAGTTTCAGCCATTGTGGTCGATCCAGCGGATCCAACCGGGAAAACTGCCTACGCGGCGTTCTCAGGATTTTCCTTTGTACAAGGCTCCACTAACGACGCCAAGGGCCATCTCTTCAAAACCTCGGATGGCGGAACAACCTGGACGGATGTGAGTTGCACAGTAGCGAACTGCTCGAGTCCCGCTGCAACCGACCTGCCCAATACGCCGGTCAATGATGTGGTAATCGATCCTGACATTGCCGGAACGCTGTACGTTGGTACGGACATTGGCGTATTCCAAGGCACCTGCACAACCACCGCCCCCGCCACTTGCACCTGGACAACTCTGAGCATCGGCTTGCCACGCGTCGCCGTGCTTTCCCTAAAGCTGCATCGCGCCTCCCGAACGCTGCGCGCTGCCACGCACGGCCGCGGTGCGTGGGACATTGTGCTGAACAATTTCACTTTCGTCGGACCCCATATTTCATCGATTTCGCCAGTTTCGGCTTTGGCTGGTGGGGCTGGGTTCACGCTGACCGTAAATGGAAGTGGATTGACAGGCGGCACCGTTCAGTGGAACGGCTCAACAACCAATGTTATGACTACCCAAGTTTCCGACTCACAACTGACGGCGACGATTGCGGCCTCCCTCATCGGTGGCGCAGGAACCCCTCAGGTCACCGTAAACGTTACGGCGACAACCAGCAACGCCCTTACATTTACGGTTCTCGGTGCTGCGCCAACAATCAGCAATGCAACTCCAACGAGCGCCCTAGTGAATGCGGCTGCGACGCAGATCACCGTGACGGGGACAAACTTCGGCTCGAGTTCCGTCATCGCGATGAATCCCGATGTGGGTGGGACCGCCTTTCTCACGCCAACATCAGTAACGCCAACTCAGCTTGTCGCCACGCTTCCCGCCAGCTTCATGGCTAATTTTGGCAGCACTAACTCGGTTGGCGTTCAGAACCCGCCGCCAGGTGGAGGAACCACGCTAAGCAATCACGGTGCAAACCCGCCGGTGGTTCTGCCAACCTTTACCGTTATGGCTCCTGCGCCGGCCAACGACAACTTTGCCAGCGCGGTCAACTTAACCTCTACCACCCTTACGGACACCAAGGACAGTTCTGGTGCAACCAGCCAAACCGGCGACCCTCTACCGCCTTGTTCCCAGATTGCCGGACTACCCCCGACCGGCACGGTCAACACCATTTGGTACACCGTTGTCCCAACCGGAACGGGCGTTGCCAATATTGACACAATCGGAAGCAGCTATGACTCCGTGCTGTCTGTCTGGAGCGGAACCTCTCAAGCAGCGCTCACTGTGGTCGGATGCAACGATGATATTAATCCGGGGATTGTTACTGTTTCGCAGATACAAAACCTGACTCTCACTGCGGGCACCACCTACTACATTATGGTGAGTTCTTTTGGCGCCTTGGATCCGAATCCCGTGGCCTTCGGCGGCAAGAGCGTTTTGAATTTCTCTTTCACAGGAACGATTGGCGGCGGAACAGGCTCGTTTACCGTGAGCGGAGCAGCGGTAACCGTCGCCGCGGGAAGCAACGGAACTTCACCAATCACGGTGACCCCCAGCGGTGGCTTCACCGGCGCAGTCAATGTGACGTGTCCTGCAGCGAATCTGCCTCCGGGAGTGACCTGTTCACCGAACCCCTTGGCCATCAATGTGACCAGCGCGTCTCCGGTTGCCCAGAACTTGACCGTTGCCGTCGCGGCTCCTTCTCCGACAACAACAGCCTCCGTCCTCCCCGCCAAACGAACCGTCTACGCGGGGCTCGCTCCGACGCTGGGCAACGGCAAAGGCTGGTGGGGCTTGAGCGCCATCACGGGGCTTGCGGCGATTCTCCTGTTGCTGCTTCCGGGAAGGAAGCGCTACCGTGCGGCGTTCGCCCTCGGCCTTGTCTGTGTGCTCAGCTTTACCTTAGGTTGCGGCAGCGGGTACGGCGGCGGTGGCGGCGGGACCGCAACAACCACAACGAGCATCTCGGCCAGCACCAAGGTCGCATCGGGAACAACGGTCGCCGTCACCGCCACCGTGACTTCGACCGGAAAGGCTGCGACCGGCCAGGTGCAGCTCTATGACGGCACGAACACGCTGGGAACACCGACCTCGGTGAGCAACGGCTCCGCAACCGTCAACGCCACAGGCCTGTCAGTGGGAACACATGCCATCAGCGCGCATTACCTGGGCGACACCTACACGCAAGCCTCCCAGAGCGGCACCCTGAACATCGCCGTAACCGGCTCAACCACGGTGGGCATCACTGGGACATCCGGCAGCACGACTGCCAACGGCACGATCAATCTGACCATCAACTGACGCATCCGGCGAGGATGCGCCATCTCGAGCGAACGGAAGAGAGTTCGGCGCAGCGACGATTCGACCTATGCCAGACCCACTTCGCCTGCGCTCACCATCACCGTTCTAATGGGAGCAAGGGAATTTCGCTTGGGCGCGAAAAATTTGTGTTGGTCTAGAGTGAGCTTAACCTCTGCAGAATCAACACGCGCAAAAGTGTCTGAAAACAAAGGACTTCAACTTATTTGCAATCCGCACTTACACAAAAACAGGGGGAGCGGCACCTATCTCCCTCCGTTCCCTTTTGCGAATTTTTGCAAGATTGGAGAGAACCGAGACGATTCGGGGTTCGCTTAATTCACGTTCGGCGGAAAGAAGATATTCCAGAACTGCGGGGCGGGCACGAGGAATTCCACGGAAACGAGCGAGCCTTCTGGATTGATCTGCGAGGGACGCACCACGTTGACTTCCACCTTCTCCTGTGTTCGGGGATTCTCCAGCATGAATTTTGTTCCCGCTTCCAAGCCTTGGCGAAGAATGATCATCCCGCCCGAGGCGCTGACGGTGTGTGTCGTACCCTCGATGGGTTTGTCCTTGCCCTTCAGGTGAACCAGGACAGGAATCCGCAGAAACACCCGCTGCGCGCGCCTGCGCTCCTCCGCCGTCGGCTGGCGCTGCAGTCCAGGGCGCACCGCAGGCGACTGACCGGGCTTCAGATGGGCCATTCCAGGCCTTGCCCCGGGCAACGGTGGCTTCACAGTTCCAATCCCCAGAAATCCACTTCGGGGGCGACCAGCTCCACACCGTATTCCCACCCGTCCGGCCGCGATTGACCTTTCCAGACGATGATGGCCGCATTGCTTGAATGCGTGGCCAGATTGGTCAGCGCCACGTGCTGTTCCAGCCCCAGAGAATACGGGAGAACCACCATACAGCCGTAGGGATTGACGATCCGCGTATGCGCTTCTGCGCTGGAGCGCTTACCGGAGGCTTCATCCCATTCCAAGCGCACCGGAACCCGCGAATTCATGCGCCGGCCGCGGCGCTGTTCCGTGGAATGTCCATGGGCCACTTTGTTGTTTTCACGTACTTTCGTGGGCATTTTCCCCTCTAAAGGGCCATGCTAGAGTTGAGGAACAAAGGGGTCAATGGTACGAAAATGCCTGACGGCACAAACGAGTAGCTGTTCCAACGGACAGGGGAAATCATCGGGGCAGGACAGCTATGAAAAACCTGATTGTCAATGCGGATGACCTGGGTTGGACCGGCGGCGTGAACCGGGGCATCCTGGACGCTTTTCGCCGCGGCATCGTCACCAGCACCTCCCTGCTGGCGAACGGGTCGGCCTTTCTCGAAGCCGCAAAGGCGGCCAAGTCGGCTCCAGGGCTCGGAGTTGGCGTTCATCTGAATTTGAGCGATGGGGACCCCGTTGCGGACCACGAAAGCGTCACAAGCCTCCTGAACGACAAAGGGGAGTTTGCCGACGGACCCGAAAGTTTGCTGCTGAAGCGCGCCCGCCGCGGTCTGGTCCTCGACGAAGTGGAAGAGGAGTGGGACGCGCAGATTCAGAAAGTGCGCGACGCCGGCATCCGCCCAACGCACCTCGACGGGCATAAACACGTACACATGCTGCCGGGATTGTTCGGAATTGCCCTGCGCCTGGCGAAGAAACATGGCATTGAAGCCGTCCGCGTTTCGCTCGAAGAATCGAGCCTGCGCGCCGCACTGGCTTTTGGGGAAAAGCATCGCGCAGGGATAGTGATGAAACAAGGCGTGCAAGCCCGCGCTCTAAAACTGCTGGCGCGCGACGCGCGACAGCAGGCCGCGCGCGCAGGAATTGCCACCGCGGACTATTTCTGCGGCATCGCGCAAACTGGCGAGCTGACCCGACAAGGGGTCGAGCGCTTGCTGACCAGCTTGCCCGAAGGCACCACGGAACTGATGTGCCATCCCGGCTACGCGGACGAAGCCCTGCAAAAGACCGCCACGCGGCTGCAGGCTTCGCGCCAAAAAGAGCTGGACATTCTTACCGACACCCGCATTCGAAATCTTGTCGCTTCTCAGGGGATTCGCCTGATAGACTATGCCTACGTGACCCAAGAAGCCTGAAGGGTGCCCGGAACTTTCTGATGCCAAGCGACTCGCCCATTCAATTCTCGATTGTCGTTCCTTTCTTTAACGAACAGGAAAACATCCCGCCTTTGTACATGAAGCTCACCGAAGTGATGGACGGGATTGGCGAACCGTACGAACTCGTCTTTGTGGACGACGGAAGCAAGGACAACACCTTCAAAGTGCTTTCCGACATCTACGAACACGACCGCCGCGTGAATGTCGTGCGGCTGCGGCGCAACTTCGGCCAGACCGCCGCGTTGAAGGCCGGGTTTGATTTTGCGCGCGGCGAAGTGATTATCTCCTTGGACGGGGACCTGCAGCATGATCCCGCAGAGATCCCTCGCTTCGTGGAAAAAATCGAGGAAGGCTACGACCTGGTCAGCGGCTGGCGCTACCAGCGCAAAGACGCCTGGCTCACGCGCCAACTTCCCAGCCTCACGGCCAACTGGATGATGGCGAAACTCTCTGGCATCAAACTCCACGACTTCGGAACCACCTTCAAGGCTTACCGGCGCGAGATTATCCAGGAAATTCAGTTGTACGGCGAACTGCATCGCTTCATCCCGGCGTTGGCCAGCTCGAGCGGCGCAAAAATTGCCGAAGTCCCCATCGAAAACCTTCACCGCAAGAGCGGCAGGTCCAATTACGGGATTGGCCGCACCATCCGCGTGTTTCTGGATTTGCTCATCGTAAAATTTTTGCTGGACTATTCCACGCGGCCCTTGCAGTTTTTTGGCCTCCTGGGGATGGGCGGAGCGACGGTAGGTTCCCTGCTCGCCGTCTATCTGGCCTACGATAAGTTTTACAATCACCAGGCCATCATGGTGGAACACGGGCCGCTGATGCTGCTCGCCGTGGCGCTTTTTCTCAGCGGCATGCAGTTCGTCTCCATGGGCTTGCTCGGCGAAATCATCTCGCGCACGTATTACGAATCGCAGAACAAGCCGATCTATACGCTGCGCGAGGTGAAAAGCCACCGCAAAGAAGCCGGCGATTCGGCGGAATCCTCCAGAGCCTCGGGCAGTTCGGAACGATAGCGATTTGCTTGCCAGTTCAAAAGTCGCAGAGTCAAACGGTTGAACGGTCTGAAAGTGTCGTTTTGTCAGCTTCTTTCAACTCTTGGACTTTCAACTCTCTGACTTCCTGCTTGCTAGAATCCCCAAAGGGCAAAGCGGCCGGGTCCTGTTTTCTTCGGCTCTTAAACTTTGAACTCTCCTCTTCCCTGGAGGCGCTGTGAACCGGGAACATTTCTATGCCCTGATGGGCGGCGAAGGCACGCTCGATTATGAGCTGTATCTCAACACCAAAAAATTGCTTTCTTGCCAGAGCGCTTTTGCCGATCTCTGCAACAAGGACGAACTGCAATTCCAGATCGTGCACCAGATCGAAGAAATGTGGATGAAGCTGATTGCTTACACGCTGCTGGACATCGACGAATATTTGCAACAGGAAAACACCAACCGCGTCATCAGCCTTTTTCGCCGCGTGCACCTGGCTCAGAAACTGATGAGCGAGCAACTGGCCCTGCTCGAAACCATGTCTCCCAAGGAATATCAGGAGATTCGCCTACGCCTGGGCAACGGCAGCGGGCAGGAATCACCGGGATTTCGCGTGCTGCTCAAAATGTATCAGCCCTTGTGGAACTCGTTTCAAACGCATTACCTGGACAAGCATGGCCTGACGATCGAGAAAATCTACGACACCGAATACTCGCATGGCCACGCCTACGTGGTGGCCGAAGCTCTTGCGGAGTTCGACGAGCTTTTCCAGAAGTTCCGCCACGAGCACATGCAGCTAATCCATCGAACGATTGGATTTTCAGCAAAATCCTTAAAAGGCCGGCCGGTGGAAATTCTCGAAGAAGGCATGCGTCAGAAGTTCTTCCCGGAATTATGGGAAATCCGCACGCGCATGACCGACAAATGGGGCGCCGAATACGGCGTGAAACGCGACCCCCTCGGTGGCCACCACTAGCCTTCCCTGGCTAACCCTGGCGAACAGCGTGTCCTTGTGCATCCGATTGCTCCCGTAACGGGTGTGGAATATACTGTGGAATGAAGTACACACCCATGGAAACGATTCAGATCGTCCTGGATAAGAAGCTACTGCTCGCCACTGATCGCGCCGCGCGCCGGGCGAAGTGCAATCGATCCGCCTTGGTGCGCGACGCTCTGCGCGAGCACCTCCGAAGACTGGAGGTGCGGGACAAGGAAAGGCGCGACCGCCAGGGTTATTTGGCGGGCCCAGAGGCGCGTGGTGAATCGGACAACTGGGAAGCGGAGGCTGCGTGGCCGGAAGAATAGCCCGGGGCGACGTGCGACTTTACCAGTTTGCTTCTCCGAACAAGAAGAGACCCGTGGTGGTGCTCACTCGCAACAGTGCGGTTCCCTATCTGTCTACCGTCACAATCGCACCCGTCACCTCGACCATTCGTGGAGTACCTTCCGAAGTGCTCCTGAAGGAAGACGATGGCATGAAAACGCCTTGCGCCGTGAACCTGCATAACGCGGTCACCGTGTCGCAGGACCGGCTGGGGAAGCGCGTTGCTCAACTAAGCTCCGCGCGAATGCAGGAGATCTGCGCTGCGTTGCGATTCGCCGTGGGCTGCGACACGAATTCACCCTAGGCAAGAGAGCGAGCGGGGGCCTCTTCATCCTTCGGCTCCAACTTTTAACTCCCTACTCCCCGCCAATATGACGATATTCTCCCCGAAAGAAGAGCAGCGGTTCCCCGCCGTGAATCTCCGCGTCTTCCACTTTCCCCACAACAATGGTGTGATCTCCAGTCACGTGAGTGGCAACCACGCTGCACCCCAATTGCATCACCGTGTCTTCCAAGACTGGAACGCCCTCCGGCGTCCAGCGATAGCGCAAGCCCAGCCGGTGCTCCGCTTCCGAGTTCTGCTCCCCTTGCGCGAAATACTCGGACAACGCTTGCTGGCCCTGTTTCAGCACGCTGACTCCAAATCGTTTTTTCTTGTGCAAGATCGACAGGATTTTTGCTCGTTCATCGACACACACCAGAATCAGCATCGGGTTTAAGGAGACCGAAGTGAACGCATTGGCGGTCATCCCGAAGACCGATCCTGCTTCGCGTTCGACGGTGACCACCGTGACGCCCGTGGCAAATTGCCCGAGGGCGTTGCGAAATTCGCGTGCGCTGAGTGCGGTTGTCGTCATCCGGGAAGTTTTTGAAGATACCACAATTCACAACGCCAGCAGAGCGCTCGCCAATTTGCGCTTCTCCGCGCGGGTTTTCATGACCGTAGGCAGAATCTCGACTTTCATGCCTAACTCCGAAATGGCCCTCGCCTGCGCTTTGTCCGCCGGATCGATGATGAACGTCCCCGTGAAGTTCGCGTACAGCCTCGCCACGCCCAACGCCGTGGCCTCATAACCCAGTTGTGCCAGCATTTTATCCGACGGCCCCTTGAGCGACTTGCCGCCAACAATTGGGCACACCGCAAACACCGCTGTTTTTCGAGCGCGCAATTGCTCGCGCACTCCCGGAATCGCGAGGATCGGTCCAATGCTGATCAACGGATTGCTCGGGCAAATGAGGATGCGGCTCGCTTCGCGAACAGCCTCTAACACGCCGGGTGCCGGCCTCGCCGCGTCCGCTCCCGCGAAGCGAATCCCGGTCACCACGGGCTGCGCGCGCCGCTTCACCAAATACTTCTGAAAATGCATCGCGCCTTCATTCGACTCGATGATGGTAGGCACCGGGCTGTCCGACATGGGAAGAATGCGCGCCTTCACCCCGAGCGCGGTTCGAATAGATTCCGCTGCTTCGGACAAAGTCTTCCCTTCTTCGAGCAGCGCGCTGCGGTGAATATGCGTCGCCAGGTCCCGGTCACCCAAATTGAACCAGTCGGGGCGCCCAAAGGCCGCCAGGCGCTTCAACGCGTGGAACGTTTCCCCGCGAACTCCCCAGCCCTTAAGGGGATCGACGATTCCTGCGAGCGTATACGTCACGATGTCCAGATCCGGAGAAACCTTCAGGCCGTGGAGCACAAGATCGTCGCCCGTGTTGACGATAATCGTCAGCGCCTCCGGGTCGATCACTTCATAGAGCCCCAGCAGCAGCTTGGAAGCGCCAACCCCGCCCCCCAGCGCGGCGATTTTCTGTTGGATTTGAACAGGCATGCAAGCAGGCCAAGGTCAAAGAACGCAAAGAATTTAACACAGCGGAGTCCGAGGGACACGAGGGACCGGGCCTTCGCCAGTTTTCCGGTAATTTCCGACAATCCGGACGGCGACGGTTCTGCACTCTGCTCAGCGGTTAGTGGCAGAAGAGCCGGAGAGGCGTCGGGATCTGACGTCGCGCATGGGCGGCTCACCGAAGAGGCGTTTGTATTCGCGGGTGAACTGGCTCGTGCTCTCATATCCGACTTCGAGAGCGGCCCTCGCGGAAGAAGGGTTCGTCACCATTGCTTTTGACGCTTCCTACCAGGGTGAAAGCACGGGCGAGCCGCGCCAACTGGAAAATCCTTACATCAGAACGGAAGACATCAGCGCGGTGATCGATTATCTGACGACACTTCCGTATGTGGATAGCGGCAGAATCGGAGCCATGGGCATTTGCGCGGGCGGAGGCTATACGGCCAATGTAGCGATCAACGACCGTCGAATCAAAGCGGTTGGAACGGTAACGTAAATATTGGTTCGATGTTCCGCAATGGGTGGGACAACAACATCAAATCGGCAGATGCCATTCCCGTTTTGGAGTACCCAGCCTTTGCAGATCGTGGCAGGGAGTGTGGCGGGAATCGGTAAATGGATGAGCGATGATTTGTACAAGCGTGCGGCAAGCAAGAACAAAAATTATCATGTGGTGGAAGGGGCAAACCACATGTCCCTGTACGACATTCCTCAATGCGTAGGCGAAGCCGTCTCAAAGCTAGCTTCCTTCTTTAAGGCGAATCTTTCGGGCGCAACTAAATCGGCGGGCAGCGCCGCAGACTAACCAGCCCTGAGCCGCAGGCTAAGGGGAGGAGTGCTGGGCAGGCGCGCACTCCCCTTGCTCCTCGAACGAGAACTCACTCCCTGATTTGTGGTTGCGTTGCCGCGGTCATCAGGTGACCGTGACCGTGACCGTGGCCGAACCGCCATTGCTGGTCGTGACCGTCCCGACGTACACGCCAGGATCGTTAGGCACGATGAACGAAGTACTGACGAGTTTCGTTTGTCCGGCTGCCACCACGTACGTATTGGAATACGTGGCCAGCGTCATTCCATTGCGCGTGATGGTGAGAGTCCCCACGATGTTCGCCGTCTGTGTGCCGCAATTACTGATGCTTCCGGCGATCATCAGCGTGCTCCCCGGGCTTAGCGTGACGCTGCTACTCCCGTTCACGGTCAACGTCAGCGGAGTGCACTGGGCATGAGCGGGCTGGATGGGAACGAGGATCATAAGCGCAAGAGCGGCTACGATCCACAGGCTTCTACGAGTCATTTTTTCTCCTCATACAACTAAGTTTCACCCCGTGTTGCCTCATGGATACCGGGCTGCAATCGTGCCGTCAATTCCGGACAACACCTCTACTTCTTCATTCCATGTGAACCTGTAGGCCTCCGTCTTGCAAACCAGCTCTAGCGGAAGAGGTCCTCGTCGGCGGGCCGGATGATGCTTGCAGCTTTCTGAGAGGCGGGCTTGTAGCGATAACCGCGAATCAGCACGGCGGGAATGCCTTCGGCCTTGCCCATGAGGAGACCTGCGGCGGCAGCAACCTCATCCGCCACAGCGAGGACCGTCGCCGTCAACGGCTTCCCTTCTCTATCCCGTGTTCCGCGCAAATCCAAGAGCACCGGCAGCCCCGACGCGCCAATGGCGACATTCGTCAGCCCCAGGCGCCATGGACGGCCAAAGGTATCGCTGAGGATGATCGCAACCTGCTTTCCGGTTTTCTTGCGTAATTCCTCCGCCAGTTTTTCTGCCGAGCCATCGGGATCGCGCGGAAGCAGCGTCACCACATCCTCTCCGGGCACGTTCGAATGGTCGACGCCTGCGTTCGCGCAAACAAAACCATGATGGGTTTCCGCAATCAGCACGCGCTCGCTGCGAAGAATGCGCCGCGACTCCCGCAAAACCACTTCCATCGCGCGCGCATCTTTTTTCAATTGCGCGGCGAGTGCTTCCGCCTTCGCCGACGGTTTTACCGTCGCCAGCGACACCACCGAGCTTTCTGCCTTCGAAACAATTTTCTGCGCAACCACGAGCACGTCGCCATTTTCGAATCGTAATCCAGCCTTTTTCGCAGCCACAGTGATCCGTTCGGCCAAGTTCTCGCCCTTTCCAATCTCCGGCAGCCCTGGAATGGCGAACAACCGCAATTCCGGAACGTTCCGTCCGCCGGCCCGCAACTGCCTTTTTTTTCGGAAAGCTCTCTTCATGGGTGTGGCCGAAAAAAATACTACGCGACCCGCAGCGATCTTTCACGCGCGAAACTCCGCCAGCCCCCAAAAAAGGGAGGATTTACCTTCCACGCCCCGGCCTCGTCACACCAAAAAAACGGAACCCGGCTTCAGCAAAGAGAACGCCAAGGCCCGGTAAGCAAAAAAAAGGGCGGGCCGCTCCACGTTTCGCGAACGCCCGCCCGACAGAATTGAAATTGCTTTGTTCTCAGTGGTGCGGCTTGTCAGGCTTTTCCGATTTTGACGGTTTGTCTTGCCTTGCCGGCTTTTCCTGCTTCTGACGTTCTTGGTGCTGTCTTTGCTCCAGCTTCTCTTGCTGTTGATCGTGTTTTTGTTCAACTTGTTGCAATTGTCGCTGTTGCTTTTCTTCGAGCTGTTGCTGTTTTTGTTCAACCTGCTGTTGGCGGCGTTGATCCATTTCCTGCTGTCGATCGGCTTGCTGTTGCTGAGGTTGATCGGCCCGAGGCGGTCTTTGCGCATTGGCGTTTTGTTCCAGCCTCTGTCGCTGTTGCAC
>Ga0066677_10000303_pt1 | contig 16935 bp, 8 predicted proteins | sample GraSoiAngelo_126_FD_62299 | JGI IMG/M metagenome (GOLD analysis project Ga0066677, IMG submission 62299) | Grasslands soil microbial communities from the Angelo Coastal Reserve, California, USA - 14_0927_09_20cm | ecosystem: Environmental > Terrestrial > Soil > Grasslands | place: USA... | reverse complement strand
CCGGAACATTTCCGCCTCGCGGCCGGGATAGTTCGCCGCAAGGTAGCCGTCGACGAACGGCGTATGGACGCGTGCGGGACAGATGCAGTTGCAGCGGATGCCGCGCTTCACGTAATCCACCGCGATCGACCGCGTCATCGTGAGGACCGCCCCTTTCGTCATTGAATAGGCGAAGCGATCGGGCAGCCCGACCAGCGACGCAATCGATGCCATGTTGAGCACGACGCCGCCGCCGCGGCCGAGCATGATCGGGATCGCGGCGCGCGAGCACAAGTACACGCCGCGCACGTTCACGCGGAACAGCCGATCGAACTCATCGGGAGAGGTCGTCTCGATCGATCCGATGTGCGCGATGCCCGCGTTGTTGACCAGGATGTCGACGCGTCCCTGCGCCACCTCGATCCGCCGGAACGATTCCGCGACGTCTGCTTCATCGCCGACATCGCAGCGGTGGAACGATGCGGTGCCGCCGGCGTCGCGGATCGTGGCGGCGATGGCGCTCGCCGCGGCCTCGTCGCGATCGAGCGCGGCCACCGCGGCTCCCTGTTGCGCGAACAGCCTGGCGATGGCCCACCCGATGCCGGACCCCGCACCGGTCACGACCGCGACTTTGTCCCCCAGCTCGAACATTCCCGTCGGGGCGCGACTATTTCACAGTTTACCGCTTCAAGTCAAAAGATTCGCGTTTACTTTAACGCTAAAGTATGGTTTCGTCTACGGCAGCATTCCGGCTCGTCGACGGGGAGGAGACGTTTTATGAGACGTGTGTGCGTGCTCACGTGTGCGCTCGTCGCGCTTGGTGCGACCGGCGCATCCGCGCAGGACTTTCGAGGCGCCATCGCGGGACGTATCAGCGACATTTCAGGGGGGCGCCTGCCGGGCGTCACCGTCACCGCCACGAACACGGCGACCAACGTGGCGTCGACGGCTGCGACCAATACCGACGGGGACTTTTCGATTCCCTTCCTCAATCCGGGCACCTACGCGGTGACCGCGGAACTCTCCGGCTTCAAGAAGCTCGTGCGTGAAGGCGTCGAGGTGCGCATCGGCGATCGCATCGGCCTCGACCTCGCGATGGATGTCGGCAAGATGGAAGAGACCGTCTCGGTGACCGCGGAGTCGCCGCTCCTCGACACGCTGACGGGATCGACCGGCCAGGTCATCGACTCGAAGCGGCTGTCGATGATGCCGCTCTCCGATGGCAATCCATTCGTGCTCGCGCGGCTCGCGCCGGGCGTCGCGTACACCGGCGACCTGAAATTCTCGCGGCCGTTCGACAACGGCGGCACATCGGGGATCGCCGCAGTAGGCGCTGCGGGCGGCAACGAGTTCACGCTCGACGGATCGCCGAACATGGCGAACGGGCGCCGCGTGGCGTTCGTGCCGCCTGCCGGCGCCGTGCAGGAGTTCAAAGTCGAGACTGCCAGCTTCGATGCGTCTGACGGCCACACCGCGGGCGCGACCGTCAACGTGACGCTCAAGAGCGGCACGAACCAGCTCTCGGGCTCGGGCTATACGTATTACCGCTCCGACAAGCTGGCGGCCACCGACTTTTTCGTCAACAAGAGCGGGGGCGAGAAACCGTCACTGAAATACAAGCGGCCCGGCTTCACCGCCGGCGGCCCGCTGATCGTGCCGGGCCTGTACGACGGCCACGATCGCACTTTCTTCTTCGGCGCGGTCGAATGGCTTTACGATCAGTTTCCGGAGCCGCTGCCGCAGACCGTGCCGACCGAGGCGATGCGCAACGGCGACTTCTCGGCGCTTCTCGCGCAGGGCATCGTCATTTACGATCCGCTCACCGCGCAGCAGGTCGGGCCGCGCGTCGTCCGGCAGCCGTTCGCCGGCAACATCATTCCGTCGATCCGGCTGAACCCGATCGCGCAGAAAGTCCTGAGCTACTATCCGCTGCCGAACCAGCCCGCCGACGCGAGCGGCCAGAACAACTTCTTCTACGGCAACCCGCGCAGCGACGACTTCTATTCGATCTCGTCGCGCGTCGATCACACGATCACGTCGAAGCAGCGGATCTTCGCGCGCTACACGCGCAACGACCGGCGTGAGTCGCGCGGCGCACAGTTCGGCGTTGTGAATGGCGTCACCCCGACGGGCAACTTCCTGTTTCGCAAGAACGACGGCATCACCATGGACCACACGTATACGCAGAGCTCGCTATCGCTGTGGGATATCCGCGCTGGCTGGCAGAAGTTCCGCGAACCGAACGTGCGCCAGCACGAAGGGGTGTTCAATCCGGCGGATCTCGGCTTCTCGCCGAGCGTGACGGCACTCTTCGGGGGGGCCTCGTACTTCCCGCTCTTCAACTTCGACACGCTCAGCGACATTGGCGACAACCTGGCGGGCAACACCGAGCACACGATCTATTCGGTGCAGCCGACCTACACGCGCCTGATGGGCAAGCACGCGATGCGCGCCGGCTACGACGTACGGCTGTATCACGAGTTCGGCGCGAATCGCGGCCGCCAGGCGGGCGAGTACCAGGCCACGCGCGGCGGCGCGTTCACGCGGCAGCAGGACAATTCACCCAGCCAGAACTGGCAGGACGTGGCGAGCTTCCTCCTCGGCTTCCCGACGGGCGGATCGATCGAGGTCAACGGCACGCGGACCAACGACACGTGGTATCACGCGCTCTTCGTGCAGGACGACTGGAAGCTGTCCGATCGCCTGACGCTGAATCTCGGTTTGCGCTACGAGTACGAAGGCGCGACCACCGACGTCAGTAACCGCAACGTGCGCGGATTCGATCCGAACGCAACGCCGGGCATCACGAATGCGGCGGAAGCCGCGTATGCGGGCAATCCAATTCCGCAGATTCCCGCGTCATCGTTCAAGGCGCGCGGCGGCGTGCAGTTCGCCACCGATCAGGCGCCTGGCTTCTGGAACCCCGACAAGAATAACTTCCAGCCGCGCGCAGGCTTCGCCTACAAGATGACCGACAAGACGGTCCTTCGCGGCGGCTGGGGCATCTACACGGTGCCGTTCATCATCTTCGGCAACTTCCAGCCCGGCTTCTCGCAGTCGACGCCGTTCATCGCAAGCCAGGACCTGGGGCTTACATTCAGATCGACGCTGTCGAATCCGTATCCGTCTGGCGTGCTGCAGCCCGCGGGATCGTCGCGCGGCGCCGACACGTTCCTCGGCCAGGATCTGAGCCGGTTCGCCCCGCTCAGTCTGAAAAACGCACAGAACATGCGTTATCTCGCGAACCTTCAGCGCGAGCTGCCAGGCGCATGGGTCCTCGAAGTAGGCTACGCCGGCAGCCGCGGCTACAACCTGACCACGGGCGGCGGCGGACAGGCGGGGGAGATCGATCTCAACGGCATTCCCGCGCAGTACCTGTCGACGAGCCAGTCGCGCGATCAGCCTACGATCGACTTCCTCGCGCAGCTCGTGCCGAACCCGTTCTTCGGCCTGTTGCCGACCGGCTTCAACGCCGCGACGGTCGCGCGCTCGCAGCTGCTGCGGCCGTTTCCGCAGTTCGGCAACATCCGCTCGTTCGACGATGACGGCACGAGTCTCTATAACTCGGGGCAGATCAAGATCGAGAAGCGCTTCACCCGCGGCTACTCGGTGCTGGCCTCCTACACGGTGTCGCGCTACACCGAGCGCGTATTCCGCCTGAACCCGACCGACACGACGTACGAAAAGCGGCTGTCGGAGAATGACGCGCCGCATCGCATCGTCCTGAGCGGCATCTTCGAGCTGCCGTTCGGCAAAGGACGCCGGTGGGGCAGCACGTCCAACGGCTTCATGGACGCGCTGATCGGCGGCTGGAGCATCAACGCGATCGGGCAGCTCCAGAGCGGCCGCCCGCTCGACCTGTCGGGCCGCAACATTTACTTCAACGGCGATCTCAGCAAGTTGAAGACCGACTACAGCGGCAACACCGACGACCCCGTGTTCGACGTCAGCGGCTTCTACTTCCACGATGCCGCGGTGCAGACCAACGGCGTGGAGGACCCGGTGAAGCAACGCGCCGATCAGCGGATCCGGCTCGGGAGCAACATCCGCTACTTCCCGTCGAAGGTCGCGGGGCTGCGCAGTCCGTTCCTCAACCTGTGGGACATCTCGGTCGTCAAGCAGGTGCCGCTCAACGGGCGCGTGCGCGCGCAGTTCAACGTGGAGTTCTTGAACGCGTTCAACCATCCGATTTTCGATAACCCGAATACGGATCCGACGAACGCGAACTTCGGCAAGGTGACGAACCAGGCCAACCTGCCGCGGGACATCCAGTTGGCTGCAAAGATCGTATTTTAGAATCGAAGCGGGTTCGTAGCGCAGCCCTTGAGGGCTGCTCGGGTCACGAGCAGGGCTAAAGCCCTGCGCTACGACTCACGTTCTGGCACACCGTCAGCGGATCTGATCGTGAAAGCCCTGCTGCTCGAAGCCTACAACAAGCTCGTCGTCGCGGACGTTCCTGTACCGGAGGTCGGCGACGAGGATCTGCTGGTGCGCGTGAAGGCCTGCGGCGTCTGCGGGAGTGACGTGCACGGCTACGACGGGTCGACCGGCCGCCGCATTCCTCCTCTCGTGATGGGGCACGAGGCCGCCGGCGTGGTGGAGCAGGCGGGCGCGCGCGTGGTGGACTTTGCGCCAGGCGATCGCGTCACGTTCGACTCGACGGTCTTCTGCGGGAGTTGTGGATATTGCCTTCGTGGCGACGTGAACCTCTGCGACAACCGCCGGGTGCTCGGCGTGTCGTGCGGCGACTATCGGCGGCACGGCGCGTTTGCGGAATACGTCGCCGTCCCTGCGCGCATTTCGTATCGGTTGCCCGACTCGGTGCCGTTCGAGCATGCCGCGCTGATCGAGGCGCTGTCGGTTGCCATGCACGCCGTCAGTCGCAGGATGCCTCCTCCGCGCGAGCCCCTCGTCGTCATCGGATGCGGCATGATCGGTCTGCTGATACTGCAGGTGCTGCGCGTGAACGGCTGCGGGCCGATTGTCGCCGTCGACGTCGATCGGCGGCGGCGAGCGATAGCCGAGAAGCTGGGCGCCGATCGCACGATCGACGCCAATGAAGATGTCGTGGCGGCGGTTCGCGAGTACACCGGGGGTCGAGGCGCCGCGCAATCATTCGAGGCAGTCGGGTTCGCCGAGACCGTGCAGGTTGCGGTCCGCAGCGTGCGAAAGGGAGGCGCCGTTACGCTGGTCGGCAACCTTGCGCCGCTCGTCGACCTGCCACTTCAGGATGTCGTGACGCGCGAACTGACGTTGTTCGGATCGTGTGCCTCGAGAGGTGAGTATCCCGCGGCGATCGCGTTGATGGAGCGCGGCGGCGTCGATGTCGCGTCGCTCATCAGCGCGACCGCGCCGCTCGAGGAAGGACCCCAGTGGTTCGATCGCCTGCACCGCGGCGGTGAGGACCTGATGAAGGTGATTCTGCGCCCGTGATCACGGGCCTACGGCTCATTCACGAAAGCACGAAGATCATGAAGAAGATCGCACGCAGAGGCGCAAGAGGCGCAGAGAATCGACGGGTGAGACCTCCTGCCGCGCGAAGCGCGGCACGGCGGACGTCCTCAAGCGAGCAGCCTTGACCGTGAATGCCGCCGCATTCTCCGCGCCTCAGCGCCTCCGCGTGAAATTCGTACGTGACAAGCGTCTCTTCGTGGCCTTCGTATCTTCGTGAGCTTCGTGGTGACGTCGGAGGTCGTTCAAGAGAGATGTCTGATACTCCGTTCGATCTGACCCGGCGCGTGGCCATCGTCACCGGCGCAAGCCGCGGGCTTGGGCGAACGTTCGCGCGCGCGCTCGCGCGGGCCGGCGCCGATCTCGTCGTCACGAGCCGCGACGAGGAGCGGCTGCGTGGCACCGTGAACGAGCTTGCCGAGATGGGACATCGCGCGGTGCCGATTGCGCTCGACGTTCGCGACCAGGCAAGTATTGCGCGCATGGCTGACGCCGCGCACGCGGCGTACGGCGCGATCGACATACTCGTCAACAACGCCGGCTGCAACATCCGCAAGAAGGCGCTCGAGGTCACCTGGGACGACTGGAACACGGTCGTGGACACGAATCTGCGCGGCCCGTTCTTCGTTGCGCAGGCCGTGGCGCGTCACATGGTGCCGCGACGCTACGGGCGCATCATTAATATAGGGTCCGTCACGTCGGTCTTCGGGTATGCAGGGCTTGGCCCGTACGGTGCCAGCCGCGGCGGGATCCGGCAGTTGACGATGAGCCTTGCCGACGACTGGGGACCGGAGGGAATCACGGTGAACTGTCTTGCGCCCGGCTGGTTCAAAACGGATCAGAACGCGGTCATGTACGAGGACGCTGCCTGGGTTGCATACCTGACAGACCGGATCCCGCTGAAGCGTCCCGGCATGGTCGAAGACCTCGAGGGCGCCATCGTATTTCTGGCATCGGATGCCAGCGCTTACATCACGGGCCAGACGCTGCTCGTCGATGGCGGCATCACCACCGGCTCCATTCGCGCGCTCCCAAGGAGGTAGCCGGGGTCGTCCGCCCTCGCCGCAGCTTCGGCGGACCGCCGTAGCCTTGGCAGAGGCAGTTAGACCCGGCGACCGTCGAGGCTTTCATGAAACGACACCTGATTCCGTTTGCTATCGTCTTCACCGCACTCGCGACGTTCCTCTCGGCCGTCGAGAAGCGAGCCATCACTGAAAAAGATCTCTTCAAGTTCGTCTGGGTGGCGGATCCGCAGATCGCACCGGACGGATCGCAGGTCGTGTTCGTGCGCGTCAATGTCAACGAAAAGGCGGATCAGTACGAGAGCAGCCTGTGGGTCGTCAAAGCGGACGGCTCGGATGCTCCGCGACAGCTGACGGGCGGCACGCGCGATACATCGCCCCGCTGGTCGCCTGATGGTCGCCGCCTCGCGTTCACGAGGTCCATCGACAAGGATGGCCACGCGCAGCCTGCGCAGATTTACGTGATGCCGATGAACGGCGGCGAAGCCCGCGCGATCACCGACATTCCGCGCGGCGCGTCCGGTCCCGAATGGTCTCCCGATGGCAGGACGATCGCCTTCTCGGCGACCGCGAAGCCCGACGAGCTCACGCCGAAGACGGGCGAGAAGCCGCACGAATCGGACGTGCGCGTGATCGCGGACGCGGTATATCGGGCAAACGGGATATCGGGATCGGGCTTTGTCGATCGCGATCGACCCGCGCAGATCTGGACGATTGCCGTGCCGGCCCCTGACGCGACCCCGTCGTCACTGAAACGGATCACGGCCGGCGAGTTTCCGACGGGGAACTACCGCTGGTCCACGGACGGATCGCAGATCCTCTTCGTCGCCGACCGGCGGCGCGAGTCGTACTACTATCCGAGCGACAGCGACATTTATGCCGTGCCGAAAGATGGCGGGGAAGCGAAGGCCATCGTCAGCATCGACGGCAGCATCGGCGCCTACGCGGCGTCGCCCGATGGGCGGATCGCGTTCATCGGGATGATTGCCGGCACACCGGAGCGCTCGTTCACGCAGCCGGATTTGTGGGTCGTGGATCTGCCGGGCGGCACGCCACGCAACCTGACGGCCACCTACGACTTCGACATGAACGGCGGCCTTGGCGGCGATCAGCGATCGCCGCGCGGGGGCAGCCCCGCCGGCCCGATCTGGTCGCGCGATGGACGCTCGCTGCTCATCAAGGTTGGGGAACAAGGGGACACGAACCTGAAGCGCGTCGACGTCGCGAGCGGGCGCATCGAATCCGTGACGACCGGCCATCACGAAGTGATGTCCTACACGGCCGATGCGGGCGCGTCAACGATCGCGTTCGTTCGATCCACGCCGACCGTACTCGGTGATCTCTACGTCGCCGACGCCGCGTCGCCGGCGGCGCCGAAGCAGCTGACGAAGTTCAACGACGACCTCTTCGGCCAGCTCGCGATGAACGAGCCGGAGGAAATCTGGTACACGAGCTTCGACGGCAAGAAGATTCAGGGATGGATCCTGAAGCCGCCGTCATTCGATCCGTCCACGAAATATCCGCTGATCCTCGAAATTCATGGCGGCCCGCACAGCGCCTACGGCAACACCTTCACGCACGAGTTCCAGTGGATGGCTGCGAAGGGCTATGTCGTCCTCTACACGAATCCGCGCGGCAGTTCCAACTATGGCCAGGAGTTCGGGAACATCATTCAGTTCAACTACCCGGGCGACGACTACAAGGATCTGATGGCGGGTGTGGACGAAGTGGTGAAGAAGGGCTACATCGATGAAACGCGGATAGGCGTCACGGGCGGCAGCGGCGGCGGGCTCCTCACGAACTGGGTTGTGACGCAGACGACGAGGTTCAAGGCCGCGGTGAGTCAACGGGATATTTCGGACTGGGCGAATTTCTGGTACACCGCGGACTTCACACTGTTTACGCCGACGTGGTTCCACAAGGCGCCGTTCGAGGATCCGGCGGAGTTCGCGAAGCGCTCGCCGATAACTTACGCCGATAAGATCCAGACGCCGCTGATGTTCATCCTCGGCGACGAGGACTACCGCACGCCGCCGGGAGCCGGTGGCGAAGATCTCTTCCGCGCGCTGAAATACTTGAAGCGTCCCACCGTGATGGTCCGGTTCCCCGGCGAGAACCACGAGCTGTCGCGCTCGGGCAAGCCCTGGCACCGCGTCGAACGCCTCCAGCACATCGTCGGCTGGTTTGATAAGTACCTGATGGGGAAGGCAACGGTGACGTATCCCTGACGAGGTCCCAGGTCCGAGGTCCGAGGTCCGAAGTTCGAGGTTCGAGGTTCGAGCGCGAGGTGCGATGCTGTAGGCCGGGTCTTTAGACCCGGCATCTGTCTGCGGTAATACAAAGACGAGGATCCATGTTCTACTCATTCAGGTCCAGCATATTCAGGCGGGCGCTCACCTGGTTGAGACTGCGCCTCGCGAAGGGTCCTCCACCAGGATCGCCGCGCGATCCGTATGCTTGGAAGCCAGCGCCACTGAAGCCGCGGCCGCACCTCCGGAGCGGCGCGGTCGCGCTGAAAGAGCCAGATCCCGATGATTAGGGATCGGTCCTGTGCGCGACAGCGAGATTCTGCGGTAATGTCGCTGTTTGGGGTGAGCGCGGCACGCTCAATTTGGCGCTACCGCGAGCCCACTCGAAAGTCTTGTCGCAGCAATTCCTTCAGCAGCGCGTGGACCATCTTTAGCTGCTGCTGGAGTGCCTTACCATTGTGACCCTGCTTGTCTAATTGCGCTTGGATTTGCCCGGTACGCGTGAGCTGAGTGGCCAGCTGCTTATCAATTTCGCGGAGTTGAGCGCCGACAGCCGTCAGGATGTCTGCCCTCGATGTGGCTGGCCCCGTAGCTCCGCGTGGCCCTACTTTGCCTTGGGCTCCCGTTATTCCCCGCGCTCCACGCGATCCCCGTGCTCCACGTTGACCCGGTGCTGCACCACGCGTCGTCATGACAGCACTCTAACACTTGCTATGCTTAGCGGTCGCGACCCTCGTATGCCTGGACCGGCGCCTGTGAAGCCTCGGCCGAAACTCCGCAGCGGCTCAGTCCCGCTGGAAGAACCCGACGATTAGACGATTGCCGACCGCGAACGTCGGTCCGCACTCAAGGCCGAGATTGCACGTTCAATTCATCAATTACGAATCGGCAATTCGTGAATCGCCAATCCCCAATCCATCATTCGGCAATCGCCAATCGCCAGTCCTTCAATCGGCAATCTGCAGTCGGCAATCTTCAATGGATCTCGGGCTCCGCGATTGGCGCGGTGCCCTCGAGGAAATCGAAATCGCAGCCGCGGTTGGCTTGCGTGACGTGCTCGGCGTACATCCGGCCGAAGCCTCGCGGATAGTCCACCTCGCGCGACTTCCAGTCGCCGCGGCGGCGGGCGAGCTCCTCGTCGGAGACGTGCAGCGTCAGCTGGCGCTTCGGCACGTCGAGCTCGATGACGTCGCCGTCGCGCACGAAGGCGAGCGGCCCTCCGATGAACGATTCGGGCGCCACGTGCAGCACGCACGCGCCATAGCTGGTGCCGCTCATGCGCGCGTCGGAGATCCGCACCATGTCGCGCACGCCTTGTGCGAGCAGCTTCTTCGGGATGGGCAGCATGCCCCATTCCGGCATGCCTGGACCGCCGAGCGGGCCCGCGTTCTGGAGCACCAGCACGGAATCGGGCGTGACCGGCAGCGCGGGATGATCGATTCTCTTTTCCAGATCCGTGTAATCCTCGAACACGACCGCGGGTCCGGAGTGCTGCAGCAATCTTGGATTGGCGGCCATGTGCTTGATGACGGCGCCATCGGGCGCGAGATTGCCCCGGAGCACCGCGACGCCGCCTTCCGCTCCAAGCGGCTGATCGATCGGCGCGATGATATGGTCGTTGCAGATCACCGCGTCCGCGATGTTGTCCCCCATCGTCAGGCCGTTGACGGTGAGACACTCCACGTGGAGGTGATCGCGCAGCCGCGACAGAAGGCCGGTCAACCCTCCGGCGTAATAGAAATCCTCCATCAGGTAGTCGCCGCACGGCCGGATGTTCGCCATCAGGGGCGTCCGCCGCGCGACCGCGTCGAAGCGATCGAGATCGAGCTCGGCGCCCGCACGTCCGGCCATCGCGATCAGATGAATGATCGCGTTGGTCGATCCGCCCAGCGCCATTGCGGCCGTGACCGCGTTCTCGAACGCGCTCGTCGTCAGGATCTCGCGCGGACGAAGATCCTCCCAGACCATCTCGACGATCCGCCGGCCGCTCGCGCTTGCCATGCGCGGGTGCGCCGAGTCTGCGGCGGGAATCGATGAAGCGCCCGGCAGCATCATGCCGAGCGCGTCGACGGCCGACGTCATCGTCGACGCAGTGCCCATCGTCATGCATGTGCCGAACGAGCGCGCGATGCCGTCTTCCATCTCGCGCCACGAACACTCGTCAAGCGTGCCGGCGCGACGCTCGCCCCAGTATTTCCACACGTCGCTGCCGGAGCCGAGAATCTGGCCGCGCCAGTTCCCGCGCAGCATGGGACCGGCGGGCACCACGATCGCCGGGAGGTTGGCGCTCGTCGCGCCCATCACCAATGCCGGAATCGTCTTGTCGCAGCCGCCCAGCAGCACGGCGCCGTCAGCCGGATACGAACGCAGCGCTTCTTCCGCATCCATCGCCAGGAGATTGCGATAGAGCATCGTGCTCGGCTTCATGAACGTCTCGCCGAGCGTCAGCAGCGGAATCTCCATGGGGAAGCCGCCCGCCTGCCAGACGCCGCGCTTGACTTCCTCGGCGCGCAGCCGGAAATGCGCATGGCACGGATTCGCGTCGCTCCACGTGTTGAGGATCGCGATGACCGGTTTGCCGCTGATGTCGTCGAGCGTGAAGCCCGCCTGCTTGGCGCGAGACCGGTGCCCGAACGATCGCAGATCGTCCTTACCGAACCAGCGGTGACTTCGAAGGTCGGCTGCCGTTTTGCGCGGGCGCGTCATGCGTCGCGTTCCCGCAAGCCGCGCGCGACCGGCGCCAGCTCCTGCACCTGCTTCGCGCCCAGCGGCGATACGTATGGAGGAATCGGTCCGGTCGGCGCGATACCAGCCAGTTCCGTCGCGTGATGCAGGACCCGCGCGGGCCCCCACGCGTCGCGCAGGTCCTCGAGCGGCATGAACTGCGACCGCAGGTCCTCCGCGCGCGCCCAATCCTGTGCGACCGCCGCATCGAAGAGCGCGGTGCACGTACGCGACGCGATGCACCCGGATCCCGTCGTGAGGCCGGGCAGCGCAAAGTCACGCATGTGGACAATGGCGGGACGCTCGCCCATCCCGCTGACGATGCGGCGACGCTCGACGCGGCGGAGGAGGCCGTCGAGGTATGGATCGCGGCGCGGATCCTCGAGGACGACCGCGTACTTGATCGCGACGGCGATCCCCTCGTCGATCAGCCGGCCGATGACGTCGAGGCCGGCCTCTTTGTCGCGGCCGAATCCCTCTTCTGATTTCACATAGAGGATGAGCGGCACGCCGGCGGCCTCGGCGATCTCCCGCACGCCCGCCTCCATCCCGCGCGGATCGCGCGGATCGTTGCATGGAAGCAACATCGCGGTCCGGAACGCGTGATGTTTGACGAGGCGCGCCTGATCGATCGCGCGGCCGAACGAGGGTCCCACGCTCGGGATTGGCCATCGCGTGTCCGCGAAGCCTGCCAGCCAGTCCAGCAGTGCCTCGTACTCGTCGAGCGTAACGTGGTAGAGAAACGCGTTGCCGCCGTACAGGTAGCGCGTGATGCCTCCGGCCTCGATGTGCCGCGCAACGCATTCGGCCGCGTCGAAGTTGAGGGTGCGTCTCCGGTCGGCCCGTCGCGGAAGCGGCGGGACCGCGAAGACGCCCGCGAGATCCTGCAGGGCAATCGGGCCGCTCATCATCCGGAGAGGATATCGCGAAAGCCGCTCGACAGGCTGATGCGAGTTCTTCCGCCTGCAGATGGAAGCCACGAGGCGGCCCCCTCGCACGCGGTGGCGCGACAGCAGATTCATCCAGACGCCGACGGCTCGAACACCAGCAGCGTCAGGAACGACGAGAGCGCGAGGACGGACAACATCGTGAGGAGCAATGGCATGAGCCCTGCGTCAGCTTCAGCCGATGCTCGAAGCCGTGCGCACGCTGCACGCGCGGCGCGCCGCGCACGGGCCCGCCGCCGGCAGGCGATAGATTGAGGCCGATATGTCAGGATGTGCATGCCGTCACCGCCGGCCTTCTCGCGGCCGCCGATGGCCTCATTGACAGAGAGAAAAGGCCCAGCGAAAACCCCCACCACTGCAAGGCGGCTCGTCCGTGCGATGCCGAGCTCTGCGGTCTTACGCTTGCATGTGAGTGCGAATCGTGCGCCTGCCGCGGAGCTCAGTTGCGGTCGCCGCCGTGGCCTTCGTGGCGGTCATCACTGCTGCCGAGGTGTGGCCCTTCGCCGAACGTCCTGACGCTCCGGAACAACCCATTGCTTTCAGCCACCGCGTGCACGTGGTTGACGACGGAATTGACTGCGCATATTGCCACGGCGCGGCGCGGCACTCCCGGTTTGCGGGCATTCCTTCCGTAGAGCGGTGTATGGGATGCCATCAGATCGCGCTGCGGGAACATCCCGACGTTGAAAAGCTCGCGCGCTATTGGGAGTACCGTGCGCCCGTTCGATGGGTGAAGGTGAACGAGCTTCCGGGATTCATACGTTTCAGCCATGAAGCGCACGACCAGGCGCGCGTCGCGTGCGCGCGCTGCCACGGTCCCGTGGAATCCATGGACGTCGTGGCGCGTGTCACGAGTCTCCAGATGGGATGGTGCGTCGAGTGTCATCGATCGACGAAAGCGCCGGTCGATTGCCTGACATGCCATTACTAACAGCTCTCTCTAAAGGGCTGCGCGACGAATAGTTCTCGACAGGCTACGAGCAGCGATGATGGAGCGAAGGCACTTCCTCAAGGTCGCGGGCCTCGGCGCAACCGCTGCCCTCGCGGACGGCTGTTCATCGAAGTCCACCACCAACCTGATTCCGTACCTCGTTGCGGCAGACGATGTGGTGCCCGGCGTGCCGGCGTACTACGCCACGACCTGCGGCGGGTGCCCGGCGGGCTGCGGCCTGATCGCGAAGACCATAGATGGCCGTGTCATCAAGGCGGAAGGCAACCCCCGACATCCGATCGGCGCGGGCCGGCTGTGCGCGCGCGGACAGGCCTCAGTGCAGTCACTCTACGATCCGGACCGATTCCGAGGGCCGTCGATTCGCACCTCGAATGCAGAGTGGCAGTCGCTGACGTGGGACGAGGCGCAGGCGCTCCTCGCGGGAAAGCTGCGCGAGGTAAGGGAACGTGGCCGCGGTGGTGCCGTCGCTTGGCTCGGCGCACTGCAGACCGGATCGATGGAACGGCTGACGCGAGACTGGCTTGCCGCGATCGGCTCCGAACGTCGTCTCTTCTATGAACCGTTCGATTATGCCGCCTTGCGGCGCGCCGCGGAACTGACCGTCGGTCGCCGCGCCATTCCCGCGTACGACTTCGATCGGGCGAACTTCGTGCTGTCGTTCGGCGCCGAGTTCCTGGAGTCGTGGCTGTCGCCGGTGGAGTTCGCGGGCGCGTTTACCCGCCTGCGTCAGCGGCGCGCCAGCGATCCTTTCGGCACGTTCATCGCAGTCGCGCCACGGCAATCGATGACGGCGCTGAACGCCGACGGGTGGGTGCCGGCGCCGCCAGGGGCCGAAGTGTTCGTTGCGCTCTCACTGGTGCATGCGATCGTCAATCGCGACGGAGGGGCCGCGCCCGGATCAGCGCCAGAAATTCGATCACTGGTGGCACCCTATGCGCCTGAAGCAACCCAGCCTGCCACCGGCGTGCTACCGCAGACCGTGCGCGATATCGCGCGGCAATTCACGAGCGCATCGCCGTCGCTCGCCGTCGGCGGCAGCATCACCGGCGGCGGTGCCGATCCGGTCGCGCTCGAAGCGGCCGTGCTCCTCTTGAATATCGTCGCCGGCAATATCGGCCGGACAGTCCGCTTCGATCGCGCGTGCGCTCTGGACGCGCTCGCAACCTATACCGATGTTCTGGAGCTCACGCGCGCGATGGCGGCAGGGCAGATTGACGTGTTGTTCGTCCACGACGCGAATCCGGTTTATACGCTGCCTCCGTCCGCCGGTTTCGGAGCCGCACTCGATCGGGTGCCGTTCGTCGTGAGCTTCGCGCGGCAGCCTGATGAGACCACGGCGCATGCGCACCTGGTGCTTCCGGATCACCATTTTCTGGAGAGCTGGGGGGACTATTCGCCGCGGGCCGGCATCGAAGGGCTGCGGCAGCCCGCGATGTCGCCGTATTTCTTCACGCAGGCGGCAGGCGATGTGTTGCTGCGCGCCGCTCGCGCGATCGGCGCCCAGCCGGCCGCCGCCTTCGCGCCGCAGGAGTACGCCGACTACGTGCGCGGCTCCTCGAACGACGAGGCGTGGGGTGACGCGCTGCGCAACGGAGGCCGATTCGAAGAGAAGGAACCGACGCCGGCAGCTGAAACGACGCCTCCGAATCTTTCGTCAGCGATCGCTTTCCCGCCGATTCCATCACGCGGGGCAACGGGCGACCTGGCGTTGATCATCACGACCTCGCCGCAGTTGTACGACGGCCGCGATGCGAACGCGGCGTGGCTGCAGGAGCTGCCGGATCCCGTGACGAAGACGGTCTGGAACGGATACGCCGAGATGCATCCCGATGCCGCGCGAGCGCTGGTCGTTGCAGAAGGCGATGCCGTGACGCTTGTATCCGCGAATGGCCAGGTGTCCGCCAGGATCCACGTATCGGCCGGGGTACACCCGGATGCGGTCGCAGTGCCGCTCGGCTACGGCCGCACCGCGCCGCTGCGGAACGCCGGCGGTCGTGGTCCGTACGCGCTCGCGCTGGTTGACGGCGCTGCCTCGGCGGGTTCGCTGCCATGGGGCACGACACGCGTCAAGGTCACGCGTGCGAAAGGCGGCCGCCGCCTGATCGTCCTCCAGGCGGAGACGCGCGCGGCAGGCGAGGGGTCGAGGCCGCCGCTCGACGCGATCGTCACACCAGCGGACGTGGCGAAGCCACACGGCTCGGATCAGGCGCATCCCGAATCCGATCTGTATACGCCGCACGAGCACCCCGAACACCGGTGGGGGATGGCCATCGACCTGAACGCGTGCACCGGATGCAGCGCCTGCGTCGTAGCCTGTTATGCGGAGAACAACGTGCCCGTCGTTGGTGAAGTCGGGTGCGCTGACGGGCGCGAGATGTCGTGGATTCGGATCGAGCGCTACGATGCTGCACCGCGCGTGACGCGAGGCATCCACCGGACCGGCACGATCTCGCTGCCGATGCTCTGCCAGCAATGCGACGAGGCGCCGTGCGAAGCGGTGTGTCCCGTATTTGCGACCTATCACAACCCCGAAGGGCTCAACGCGCAGGTCTATGCGCGATGCATCGGCACGCGGTACTGTTCGAACAATTGTCCCTACAAGGTGCGGCGCTTCAACTGGGCGCGCTACACGTGGCCGGCGCCGCTGGAGCTGCAGCTCAATCCGGACGTCACCGTCCGCAGCTCCGGCGTAATGGAGAAGTGCACGTTCTGCGTCCAGCGGATTCAAGCGGCGCGGAACGAAGCACGGCGCGATCAGCGCGCGCTCCGCGAGGGCGACATCATTCCGGCCTGCGCACAGACGTGTCCGGCCGATGCCATTGTCTTTGGCGATCTCCACGATCCATCGAGTCGCGTGTCGCGGCTCGCCCGAGACAACCGCGCGTTCCACGTGCTCGAGGAGCTCAACACGCGGCCGGCGATCAGCTATCTGAAACGCGTTGCGCCGGATGGCGCTGTCGCGGCCGGGGGATGATCCCGTGTCCGAGCGCACTATCACGGCCGGACGGCTGCAACAGATCAGTGACGACGTGCTCGCCGCGCTCGCGTGGACGCGCGTAGGATGGCTCGCATACTGGGCTGCCGTCGGTCTGTGCTTCTACATCTGGGCCATCGCGGCGGCGGTCTGGGCGTACCAGATTCATGAGGGCTTTACCATCACCGGATTGAAGCACCCGGTCATGTGGGGGTTCTACATCACGGCATTCGTGTTCTGGATCGGCATCGCACACTCCGGCACGCTCGTGTCCGCCATCCTGTTTCTGTTTCGCGCCCACTGGCGAACGCCCATCGCACGGATGGCCGAGACGATGACGATCGTCGCGGTGATGACGGCCGCGCTGTTTCCGGTCATCCATCTCGGCCGCGCGTGGCGCCTGTACTGGTTGATACCGTATCCCAATCAGCGCGGCCTCTGGATCAACTTCAGCTCTCCGCTCGTCTGGGACGCGGCGGCAATCGCGACGTACTTCATCGTCAGCCTGCTGTTCTGGTTCATGGATCTCGTGCCCGATTTCGCGCTGCTGCGCGATCGATCGCATGGATGGGCCCATACGATTTATCGATATCTCGCGTTCGGATGGTCCGGGACAGCCGGGCAGTGGCGATACTTC
>Ga0066677_10000302_pt1 | contig 16953 bp, 15 predicted proteins | sample GraSoiAngelo_126_FD_62299 | JGI IMG/M metagenome (GOLD analysis project Ga0066677, IMG submission 62299) | Grasslands soil microbial communities from the Angelo Coastal Reserve, California, USA - 14_0927_09_20cm | ecosystem: Environmental > Terrestrial > Soil > Grasslands | place: USA... | reverse complement strand
GGCGACAGAACCAAGCCCGCGTCGGTGTCCTCCACCTGAAGGCGCATGCCAGCCGTCAGTCGGTGCTTGTCTCGGAGATGGCGCGGTATGACGACCTGACCTTTGGAAGAGACCGTCGTCGTCGGCATTCAGTCATCTTACCACGTCAGGTAAGACAAGGCCGGACCGAGAGCGCGGCCGCGATCAGCCGACGAGTGCCCGAATTTCACCGACTTCTTTCGCCCTGCACCGCGTACCTGCAGTAGCGTCGCGATGTCGGCGCTGACCACGCGCTCGACGGACCCAAGATGGTTCAAGAGCCGTGACGAATTCGCGTCGTGTCGCCCCATCGCGACCGCCCGCCGACGTATTTCAAACAGATAGTCCCCCGACCCAAAAGGCGAGCCGGCTTTGACTTCACGTCGCTCAAATACGCCTGCAGAATGTCGTCCGTGTCCGCTGTCGACACGATCCGCCGCAAACGTACGACGGTTGTTCCACCGATCGAACTCAACACAAAGTCGCCAGTGGAGGGCATCGACACCGATGTGGTGATGTCGTCGGCGTCATGGCACGTGTCAATGAGCTGCGATACGCACAATGAAATCGCGATACTCGGGCCTCGGGTTGAACGGAGGCAGTTCAACGATCGCGTTTCAGCCGCGGCGGCTCACGATCTTACCGCGACGTGTGTCCATCCCATTGGGACGGAAACGGCCGGCGCTGCCGCCGGCCGTTCGTTGGTTATTCACTAGTCGGGATCCTCGTCGAACGGGCTCTTCGCGTCGTACACGGTGGAGAGGTCCCGTACGGCGGCATCACGCGACGTCAAGGGCGCGAGCCCGAACCGCCGCTCGATCGTGGCGAGGATCGACGTCGTGTCGGAGGGCGCGTGATCGACTACGAAGTCGCCGCGTAGGAACGGCGAGATCACCAGCAGCGGCAGGCGCGTTCCAGGGCCCCAGATGTCGTGCACGCCCGGCGTGCCGCCCTGTCCCGGAGGCGTGGCATGGTCCCACTGTCCGCCGAATTCATCGTAGGTCACGATGACGAGCGTGTCCTTCGCGCAGCGGCTGTTCGTGAGCGCCTCCAGCAGGTCAACGAGGTGATCGCTGCCGACGCTTTCGCTGGCATATCCGGGATGCTCGTTCTCCACGCCGACTGGCTTCACGAAGCTCACGGGCTTCAGCTTGCACACGTCGGTAGACGAATTGGCGAGCTCGAGGAACTCTTCTTCGTCGCGGAGGTGCGCCGTGCGCGCGGCGGTGCCCGGCGCGTACGCCGCGTAGTAGTTGAACGGCTGATGGTGGAACTGAAACAGCTTGTCTGGGCAGTTCGGCCATGTGGCGTTCGTGAACGCATTCGGGTCCGAGCAGGTTGGTCCCGCGCCGTTCGTCCAGCCGCGAGCGTTGACGTTGCCGTTCGCATTGGACCAGCCGCCGGAGTACCACGCCCAGTCCACGCCAGCGCCGCTCAGACGGTCGCCTATCGTCGGCGCCGTCTGGAGCGGCAGTCGCCGCGCCAGCGCCGTGCCCGGCGAGAATGGCTGGCTGATCGGCTGGATCGTATTGATCGCATAGTCCCCGCAGACGACGCCCGCCGGCGTGGGGCCGCGGCCCGGCGCCGGCTTACAGGATGCGGTGAGCTGGAGGTCTTTCACAGCCGTCCCCGATGCTGATGCATAGAGCGGGTAACTCACCGGCATGCCGGTCGCATCCACAACCGAATGCAGATCGTTGCCGGAGCCGTCGTTCACGGCGTCAGGCCAGACGGGCGTCGCCGCGGCAATCAGCCACTGGTGATTGAGGAACGAGCCGCCGAACGCCGACTGGAAGAACGCGTCGCCGATCGCGTAGTGAGGATGGCCGTCCGCGTGCAGGAACTGGTAAATGGGCAGGTCGCTCGTGCGGTAGACGCCCATCGTGAGGCCGATCGAGTCACTGCCGGTCACGTAGCGGTTCTGGCGACCGTTGTTCAGTTGGTACTGCTCCTGGTAGTACCGGTGGACGAGATCTTTCGTGCAGCCGCCGCGCGCGCCGTTCGGCAGTCCGTTCGGGCACGTCGCTGCGGTCGCCGGAATGTAATCGTCGATCGTGAACGGCTCGTTGAAGAAGCGGCTGACGAAGGGCGACGCGGTCGTCGTGTCGCTGCAGGTGGCCAGCAGTGGCGGCGATGTCAGGTTCACGTCGTTCTGCTTCAGGCAGGTGAACGGCACGCCGGCCTGGTTCACCTGAGTCTTCCGCTGCGGCGTCGCGGAGGTGAGCCCGTTCACGCCTTCCCACGATCCGTACAGGTTGTCGAAGCTGTGGTTCTCTTCGTAGATCACCACGATATGCTGAATGCGTGCGAGGCGATCCGAGTCGGAACCGCGCGACGCGGGGTCGCTCGACGCGGAGCCGCGCACGACCGGAACGGACATGACGATCGCAAAACTCAATAACGAAACGCAAAGACGCCGTAGCATGAGGTTCCCTTTCACTCAATCGTTTGGATAGACGGACACACGCCTGGCGCTTAAAGCGGCCTCGATGTGCCCGACTGCAGTTGGACTTTCTGAGAAAGACCTATAGGACCGCGCCACGATGGCGGGTCACGGAGGTAAACAACACGGTACAGTGCGCGCCGCGAAACGGAAAGTGACTGAGGTCCTCGTCAATAACAACTTGTTCATCGCGTCCTCGACCATTTCGTCTGCTCACCTGGAGCGCAGGTCGTGGCGCACAGCCAACAGCGCGAGCTCGAGCCGGTTGCGAACGTGACACTTCAGGTAGACCATCGAGAGAACGTTCTTGACCGTCTGGACCGACAGCCCGAGCGCGCTTGCGATCTCGCGATTGGTCTGTCCGGCGAGGACGCCGCGAACGACGTCGCGTTCGCGTGGTGTCAGATCGAAGCGCGGGGTTTTGGCCATCAGGACATCTGCTCGCTGTCGCGGCTAGCGCTGAGCAAGCGGCGGTCCTGACGCTCGGCAAGCGGGAATGTGCCGAAAGGCGCGTGATTTCGCCTCGAACGGCGCGAGCGTGCGCGTGATGTCTATCCCTTCCGGATAGGATTCCTATCCGGTGTGGATGCCAGCAGCGGCGTCCGCTGAGCTGTCGTCTTCCGCATTGACCTTGCCGTCGCGCCTCAAATCGGCAAGAATTTTCGAGGATACGCTGCCTCTCGCGGGTCACCGAGATTCACCTGGCGAGCTGGTCACGGGCTCGCATGACTTCAGGCGAAACACACCCGGCAGAAGGACCTCGTCTCATCGCGATCGCCGGACCGCTGTGCGGCGAGGTGACGCGCTTGAATGGTGCCGAGCTCACCATCGGCCGCGATCCCTCCAACGTGATGTGCCTGGCAGACCTGTTGCTGTCACGCCGTCACTGCGTGATCACGATCACGCCTGTCCCGCGCGTCCGCGACGTCGGGAGCTCGAACGGCACGTTCGTCAACGGCATGCAGATCACCGATCACCCGTTGTCCGACGGTGATCGGCTGCAGGTCGGCGAGTCCGTGTTCGTGTTTGTCGCCAAGGCGCTCAGGCGTGGCGACATGCCCGTCACGCTCACGCGCGAAGAGCCGGGACCATCGACTACGAAGCTTCGTCTCGACGACGCGCGTTATCTGCAGTGCGAGCTCACCGGTGTGCCGCAGGTCACCGGACGTACGGAACAGGCGCTGCAGGCGCTTCTCAAGATTAGCGCCGCGCTGAATGCCGCGGGTGCGGAAGAAGAAATCCAGCGGCTGCTCGTCGATCTGCTCGCCGAAGCGATCCCGGCGGAGCAGATAGCGATCCTCGCCGCCGGCGGTGGTGAATCACCGATCGTGGTGCAGGCGCACCCGTCGGGGGGCTCGGCGCAGATCGAGATGAGCGGCACCGTGCTACGGCAGGTCGTCGACGAGCGGGTCGGCGTGCTCACACGCGAGGCGCCAGCCACGCTGTGCGTGCCGATCGCCCGACGCAACCGCGTGCTGGGCATCATCTATCTCGCATCGCGTCAGCCGGACGCGTTCGACGACGAGCACCTGGAGCTGGTCGCCGGCATCGCGGGAGTGGCAGCGACGGCACTTGAAAACGCGCGTCGCGTCGCGTGGCTCGAGAGCGAGACCGAGCGGCTGCACTCCGCGCTCGTCGTCGAACACACCCTCGTAGGACGAAGCCAGAAGATGGCGAAGATCTACGAGCTGGTTGGGAAGGTCGCGCGCGCCGACGTAACGGTGCTCATCACCGGCGAGACGGGCACCGGCAAGGAGCTCATCGCGCGCGCGATTCACGTGAACAGTGGCCGTGCGAAGCGTCCGTTCGTCGCGATCAACTGCGCTGCGTTGACCGAAACGCTGCTCGAGTCGGAGTTGTTCGGTCACGAGCGAGGCGCATTCACGAACGCCGTGGCCCTCAAGAAAGGCAAGCTTGAAGTCGCGAACGGCGGCACGGTGTTTCTCGACGAGGTAGGCGAGCTCGCGCCGTCGCTGCAAAGCAAGCTGCTGCGCGTCCTCCAGGAGCACGAGTTCGAGCGTGTCGGTGGTACGCGCACGATTCCGATCGACGTGCGCATCGTCTCCGCCACCAATTGTGTGCTGCCGGAGGAGGTGGCCGCGCGCAGGTTCCGCGAGGACCTCTACCATCGGCTCAACGTCGTCGCCATTCACACGCCGCCGTTGCGCGAGCGCCGGGACGACATCCCGCTGCTGGCAAACCATTTCGCATTGCGGTTCGCGCCGAAGGCGAATCGACACCTGCTCGGTATCTCAGACCGAGCGATGCGATACCTGGTGCAGTACGACTGGCCGGGGAACGTGCGCGAGCTTCAGAACGCTATCGAGCGCGCCGTCGTGCTCGGCTCGTCCGACGAGATCGTGCCCGAGGACCTGCCGGAATCGCTGCTCGAAACGCCGCCGGCGCCAGCGGGCGGCGCGTCGACCCTGCACGACGCCGTGCGCGAGACGAAGGTCTGCGCGATTCGCGACGCCTTCCGGCAGGCTCGCCGCAGCTATACGGACGCCGCGCGCCTGCTCGGCGTCCATCCGAATTACCTTCATCGATTGATCAAGAACCTCGGGCTGAAGGCATCGCTCGAAAACGAGTCGTGATGGCACTGGCGCCGGGTGCGCGGCTCGGCCCCTATACGGTTCGTGCCCTTGTTGGAAGCGGCGGCATGGGCGAGGTCTACTGTGCGCACGACCCGCGGCTCGGACGCGATGTCGCGCTGAAGGTGATTGGATCGGCCCTGGGCACGGATACGGAGATGCGGCGGCGCTTCGATGAAGAAGCGCGGCTTGCGGCGAGCCTCGATCATCCGCGCATCTGCGCCGTCTACGACATCGGCCACGACGCCGACGTGGATTACCTCGTGATGGAGTTCCTCGAGGGAGAGACGCTGGCCACGCGGCTGGTCCGCGGGCCCATCCCGATGCCCGATCTGGTCGGCTACGCGATCGAGATCGCGTCAGCGCTCGCATATGCCCACGCGCGGCATGTGGTGCACCGCGACATCAAGCCCGGAAACATCTTTCTCACCGCGAGGGGTGTCAAGGTCGTGGACTTCGGCCTCGCCAAGCTTCGTCAGCTCGAACAGAGGCCCTCTCAGGACGTCGCCCGTCTGAACACGCGGAAGCTGCCTGCTATCGAGCGAGGCATTGTTCATGGCACTCCGGAATACATGCCTCCGGAACGGCTCGAGGGGCAGGAGGAGGACCATCGTGGCGACATCTTCGCGTTCGGCGTCGTTCTCTACGAGATGGCGACGGCACGACGCGCGTTCGAGGGGTCCACACCGGCCGCGCTGATCAGCGCGATCCTTTCGGCGGAGCCGGCGCCGATGGTCGGCCACGGCATCGCCACTTCGGACGTCGAATGGCTGGTGTGCCGGTGCCTGAAGAAGAATCCCGACGCACGATGGCAATCAATGAGCGACGTCGAAGGCGTTCTGAAATGGATTGCATCTTCCGCGCGACCGCGAGGTAAAGCAGGCGCGCCGCGCCGACATTTGCACGCCGTACGGTATTTCACCGCGGCGGCTGGTACCGCGGCACTTGTGCTCGCGCTGGTGTCGTTCCTGCCTCCACGCGCACGCGGGGGATCGGGTGAACAGGCGCGTGTCGTTGCCGTGACCGTACCGCCACCCGGAGACGGCCGCTTCACGCTGACCGACGCCTCGTCGAGGAGCGCCCAGCTCGCGGTTTCGCCGGACGGGCGCATGCTGGCGTTCGTCGCGAGCGGCGCCGATCGCGTGTCGCAGATCTGGATTCGGCAGATGGACTCGGCCGTTCCTCGTCCCCTGAGCGGTACGGCGAACGCGACCTATCCGTTCTGGGCGCCGAACAGCCGCTCGCTCGGCTTCTTCGCGGACCGGCAGCTCCGGCGCATCGATCTCGACGGAGGGCCGGCGCGCGTTCTGGCGGACGCGCCGAATGGCCGCGGCGGAACCTGGAATGGCGACAATGTCATCCTGTTCGCGCCGCTCTCGGCTGGTACCATCTCCCGAGTCAACGCGGATGGCACTGGGGTCGCTGAGCAGACGTCGCTTGCATCGGGCGACGTCTCACATCGCTGGCCGCAGTTCCTGGCGGACGGGCGTCATTTCCTGTATTTCGTGAGGAATCCGCAGCAGGGCACCGATGGCGTCTACCTCGCGCACCTCGACACTCGCGGCGCGACGCTGCTGGTCACATCGAGTTTCACGGGCATCTACGCGGCGCCCGATCGCGTGTTGTACGTAGCGGACGGCACGTTGATGGCCCGAACGCTCGATCTCGCGCACGGCCGTCTCACTGGCGAGCCCGTGCCCGTCGTTACGGACGTCGGTGGCTCGAGCAATTTCTACGGCGCGTTTTCGGCGTCGGCCAACGGCGTGCTGGCGTACGCGCGGAACGCGTCCGCTGCGGAGCTCGCATGGGTCGATCGTGAAGGCCGAACGCTGGGGATCGCGGCGGGCCGCGCCGGATACGTCGACTTCCAGCTCTCGCGGAACGGCCGCTTCCTCGCGATGGGACAGGTGGAACCGCACACCGACCACCCTGATATTCACGTGCTCGATCTGGAACGCGGCAACATCAGCCGCATCACGTCGACCCGCGAAACGGACGCCTCGCCGGTATGGTCGCCCGACGCGACGCGCCTCGTGTTTCGCTCCAATCGCGCGCGCGTGCACGATCTCTATGTTGTTGCTCCGAATTTGTCCGGCACCGACCAGCTGTTGCTGAGGACGGACGCGGCAAAGTATCCGACCGACTGGACCGCCGACGGACGGCTCGTCGTCTACCACACTGATACGCAGCCGATGAACTGGGACATCTGGGCCGCCCCAGTCGACCGGCATGGCGAGCCGATTCCGCTGGTGCACACGCGCGACGACGAAGTGCAGGGGCGCGTGTCACGCGACGGAAGATGGCTCGCATATACGTGGTTCACGTCAGCCGACAAGCCGGAGGTCTACGCGACGGCGCTCGGCGGCGACGGGGCGCGCGTGGAAATCTCCGTCAACGGCGGGTCGGACCCGCATTGGAGCGCCGACGGTCGGGAGCTGTTCTACATCGCGCCAGACGGCATGCTTGTGTCCGTCGCGGTGCACGCGACGGGAGAGCTGAATCCGGGGAAGCCCACGCCGCTATTCCGGATCCCGGGCATGCGCGTGGCACCGCCGTACGCGAGCCGCTACGACGTCGATCCCACAGGGCAGCGGTTTCTCGTCCTCATGCCGCTGGACGATCCGCAGACGCTGCCGCTGAACGTGCTGGTGAACTGGAGCCCGCAGTCGACGTCACGTTGACCCGCCATCCTTCCTCTCTGCCGACGCATCCACGGGCGTCGATGCTTGCGTCGATGCTTGCGCGGACGTCGCGAATCCCTCGAGTCTCTCGTCGAAATCCCAGTGGCGTGAAACGTGCTGTGTATGTGACCTCGCGTTTGATGTCAGGATTACTTCCGCGCTGCTGGACTCCGCCACAGGGCTCGTTACCGTGCAAGGGACCATCTCGTGTTCCAGCCCGCAGAGGGGGTATGTTGTCGGACAGGTTATCCAGAAGTGCGGCAGTGGCGAGGTGGGTGCGTTTTTTGGCGTCGAAGTCCAAATCGAAGGAGTTGCTGGCTGGGTGTCAGGCCCGATTTCCGCAACTGCTGACTGCGGCATGAAACGTCCTCAACGCCGCTTGAGGGCGTTACGCAGGTTGTCGGCCAGCGATCCCAGCGACGCCGTAGGCTTAGCATCCGGCCTCGCAGCGTACTCGCGAAGTTCCGCCCGCTCCCGCTGCTCCGCCACCGCCTTCTTGCTGAGGCGAATCCGGCGGCCCGCCGGATCGACCTCGAGCACCACGACCTCCACCTCGCTGCCGATCGGGAATGCCTTCAACATGTCCGTATCGCGGTCCAGGCCCGTTTCGGCGAACGGCATCAAACCCGTGCGCCCCGGCGACAGGAACACGAGCACGCCGAACTTCTCGTGACGCTCCACCTTACCGGTCACGATCGCGCCGGGTACGATCGCGCCCCGCGGTGACATCGCTCCCGCGGCCCGCGAAGACCCTTCGTCGACGAGCGCGATGCCGATGCGTTTCTGCGCAGTGTCGATGCTCAGGATCTCGAACGCCCCGGTCAAGCCCACCGCCACGGACTTCGCCCACCCTCCGGTGCGGCCGGTCGGGGCAAACGTGGACGCGTGCGCCAACCCTTCGATGCCCGGATCCAGCTCCACGAAAGCGCCGAAGTCCGCCACGCGCGTGACGCGGCCCGGGCGCACCTCGCCCACCTCGTAGGTGGTGGCCACCGTGGTCCACGGATCATCCAGGAGCTGCTTCAGCCCGAGCGAGATCTTCTGCGCGGCCTCGTCCACACGCAGCACCTTCACGGTGATCTCGTCACCGGGTGCGACGATCTCATTGGGATTGGTGACGGGCGACCAGCTCATTTCGGACACATGGAGCAGGCCCTGGATGCCGCCGCCAAGGTCCACGAAGGCGCCGAACGCCGGCACCGATGCGACCCGTCCGGTGAGCACCGCGCCGGGCACGATCGACTTGCGCACGTCCGCGGCGCTGGCGCGCTGCTGCTCCTCGAGGTGCTTGCGCCGGGAGACCACGACGTTCTTCCCGCCGTCCGTGTACTCGATGATGCGGAACGCGTAGACCTGTCCCACATGCACCGCCGGGTCCGCGGTGCGGACCATGTCGATCTGCGAGAGCGGACAGAACGCGCGCTCGCGGGCGATGCGCACCTCGTAACCACCCTTCACGACGTTCTGCACCTTGCCTTCCACGGCGATCCCGGCCTGGAAAGCGTCCTCGAGCTCCCGCTGCGTGGCGGCGTTGCGCACGCCCCTGCGCGAGAGCACGATGCCGCCGCTGGTGGAGACGACCATCGCCTGGATGCGATCGCCGACCGACACCTCGACGTCGCCGCCGGCGTCCCTCAATTCGGCGAGGTCGATCTCGGCCTCAGCTTTGCCGCCCACGTTGACGAAGGCCACCTCCGGGCCGAACCCGACGATGGTGCCCTCGATGGTCTGGCCCCGATCGAACCGGCGCGCCTTGACGGACGCCTCGAACATCGCGGCGAAATCCTCTTCTTGGTCGCTCACTGTCTACTCCTGAAACTGTGCTTCATCCCGAGTGGCCGGATGTCAGACGCTTCACCAGCTCGTACAGGAACGTCTGCCCTTCATAGAACGACTGCACCTTCAGGCGCTCGTCGCGCCCGTGAAATCGGATGTCGTCGCGATCGTAGAAGAAGCCCTGCACGCCGTAGGTCGGGATGCCGGCAGCACGAAGGTACAAACCATCGGTTGCGCCCATGACCATCATGGGCACGGTCGGCACGCCGGGCCAGAGCGTATTCGTGAGCGTGCTGACCGCGCTCATCAGATCCTGGCGCACGGGAGACGGCGGTCCGGTTGACACGTCGCCAGTAATCGTCACGCTCACCTGCTCGTCGGCGATCACCTGCTTCAGCGTGGCCGTGACGTACTCCGGCTTCTCCTCGGGCAGCACGCGGCAGTTCACGTTCGCCGCCGCGAGTTGTGGCAGCGCGTTTTTCGCGTGTCCGCCTTCGAGCTGCGTGGCCACGCACGTCGTGCGGAGGGTGGCGTTCCACGCGGGTGTGACGCGCGCGACGCGTTCCATCGCGTCCCGCGCGCCGTCGGCGGCTCGGGCCATGTCTTGCCGGATGGACGGGTCTTCGATCTTCGCCAGCGCCCGGAAGTACGCCTGCGTCACCTCGTTGGTCCTGAGCGGAAACGCGAATTTCGACAGCCGGTCGAGCGCGCCAGCCAGGTGATAGATCGCGTTGTCCGGGACCGGCAGCGAGCTGTGGCCGCCCTTGTTCGTCACCTCCAGCCGGTAGTTGATGACGTATTTCTCGCTCAGCTGCACGTCATTCGAGATCCGTCTGCCGGCGACCGACTCGCCCCATCCCCCCTCGTTCAGGCAGAACTCCGCGTCGATCAGGTCGCGCTTGTTCTTCAGCAGCCAGGCGACGCCGTTGTACGGGCCGCCGCCCTCTTCGTCGGCCGTGAGCGCGACGATGATGTCGCGGTCCGGCTTGAAGCCTTCACGCTTGTAGCGAATCAGGTTCGCGATCCATACCGCGGCCTGGGCTTTGTCGTCGCCGGTGCCGCGACCGTAGAAATATCCGTCGCGCTCGGTGAGCGTGAACGGATCCATGCTCCAGTCTTCGCGCCTGGCTTCCACTACGTCGCTGTGCGCGAGCAGCAACAGCGGACGCCGCTGGCCGGTGCCCCGGTAGCGAGCGACGAGGTTGCCCTTCGTGGGAATCGCGCCGCCGACGAAGACGTCGGTATCTGGGAAGCCAGCCGCCTTGAGCCGGCGCGCCGCGGCTTCCGCCACGGGAGTGGTCGCCCCCGTCGTGTAGCCGGACTTGATCTCGACCATCTCCTTGTAGATCTCGCGCGCGAGTTGCCGCTCCGCTTCCGGGGGCATCGCGGGGTCGCCCTGGCCGACGAGCACGGTACCGAACAGCAACAGCCGCCCGACTGCGACGCAGAATCCCGATCTCGGCATCAGAGCTCCTTCGATTTGTCAGACAGACGACGTTTACTTCTTCACCAGCCGGGCCAGCTCGGGGAACCAGTACTTTACAGTAACGCTCGCGGACGGACGCGCGGGATCGGGGATGGAATGTCGTTCTATCGCCACTATTCATCGACGTTCGCGTGATAGGATGCTCCGCCTTCACCGAGGACTTCATCATGCCAACAGGCGACGGCATCGCTGCCGTGCAGCCCGCCGTCGACGTCCGCACCGTCACTGGGCGCTGGGGTCTCGTCGCACTGCTCCTGAGCGGGATGACGTTCTGCTATGCGCAGCGCGGCACCCTCTCGGTCGCCGCTCCGTTCATGATTCGAGACCTTGCCATCAATACCGAAACGATGGGTCTCATGTTGTCGGCCTTTTCGTGGTGCTACTGCTTCATGCAGGTGCCCTCGGGCTGGATTGTGGATCGCTTCGGCGTCCGTCGCGCCTACGCCTGTGGCTTCGCGCTGTGGTCGATTGCCTGTGCGCTGACCGGCACGTTTCGAGACATCGCCGCAATCATGTTCTTCCGGGTCACGATGGGCGTAGGCCAGTCGGTCGCGTTTCCGGCGAGCGCGCGCACCGTTGCCAACTGGTTCCTCGACACACAGCGTGGGCTCGTGAACTCCAGCTATCTTATCGGCGTCCGGCTTGGACAGGCGCTGGTGAATGCCGCGGGCGTTGGACTGATTGCGCTCTATGGCTGGCGAATGTTCTTCCTCGTCTGTGGCCTCGCGCCACTGCTATGGATTGTGCCATGGATGATGGTGCTGCGCCGTTGGGAAACACCAGGAGCGAACGCCGCCGTGCCGGCGGTCTCGAACCACTTTTCGTTTGCCTCGAGCTTCGGTCTGCTTCGCCGGCCGACGGTCCTGGGAACGTTCCTCGGCTTCTTTGCGTTCGACTACGTCTGGTTCGTGTTCGTCTATTGGCTACCCGGCTATCTCCGGCTGGAGCGTCACTTCACGCCCGCGCAAATGGCATTTCATGCGTCGGTGCCGTTTCTCGTGATGTCTATCGTGATCGTGCTGTCCGGCGCCGCCACCGATCGCCTCATTGCCGGCGGCTTTCGTGAGTTGCGCGTGCGCAAGACGTTCATTGCGATCGGCTTCGCGATTGCGCTCGCCATCGTGCCCGCCGGACTGGTCCACGACAACGCCACGGCAGTATGGTTGTTGCTGACCTCTCTCTGTGGTCTCGGTCTCGCCGCACCCAATACCTGGAGCATCACGCAGGCGTGCTGCACCAAGCGTCTGGTGGGCACTGTATCGGGCATTCAGAACTTTGGCGGGAATGTGGCCGGCATCATCGCACCGTGGCTGACCGGTGCCATCGCGCACCGGACCGGCTCGTTTGCTTCCGCCTTTGTCGTGTGCGGATTCATCCTCATCGCCGGCGCGCTCGCCTACTGGTTGCTGATGAACGACAGTGTCAGTCTGCCCGAAGAAGCCTGATGCTTCCATCCCGCCTGCTCATCGTTCGCCAGAATTTCCCGGACCTCCGCATTGGCGATGTCCGGATAGAGGCGCGCCACCAGCTCGATCGCAGCGACTTCGCGGCGCGGCTTCGGCCCGGCGCTCGCGTCGCCATCGGCGTTGGAAGCCGCGGCATCGCCAATATCTCGACCATCGTCCACAGCGTCGTGCAGTACTGGCGCGCTCACGCGATGTCGCCATTTGTTTTTCCCGCGATGGGAAGTCATGGTGCTGCGACTCCGGAGGGACAAACGGAAGTCCTCGCTCATTTTGGGATTACCGAAGAGTCCATGGGCTGCCCCGTCGTCAGTCGCGCCGACGTCGTATCGCTTGGCACGACCGACGATGGGGTCGAGGTCTTCATGGATGCGGAAGCGCATGCGGCCGACGCCGTGATGATCGTGGCGCGCGTGAAGTGGCATACGACGTTCACCGGCCGAATCGAAAGCGGCCTCATGAAGATGATGGCCATCGGCCTGGGGAAGTTTGCGGGCGCGCAGAAGTACCACACGCACGCTCAGCGGTTCGGCCTCGAGCACATCATCCGCACGGTGGGCCGCCGCGTGCTGCAATCGGGAAAGATGATTGGCGGCCTGGCCATCCTCGAAGATGCGCACCACAACACCGCAAGGCTCGAGGCTGTTCCGGCCGACTGCATGGAACAGCGTGATGAAGAGAACCTCGCACTCGCGAAGTCATGGATGCCCAGGCTGCCATGCGATGTCGACGTCCTCATCGTCGACGAGATGGGCAAGAACATCAGCGGCACGGGCATGGACGCAAAAGTCGTCAATCGGGGCCCCCACTGCGAATACAACCCATGGCCCGGATTGCCGCTCATCGGGCGGATCTTCGTCCGCGACCTCGCTGTCGAGACCTATGGCAACGCGATGGGAATCGGGATGGCGGACGTCACAACCGACCGGCTCGTGCGTCAGATCGATTGGCAGCCGACACGAGTCAACGCGCTGAGTTCGGGCATACCGTCGCGCATTCGCGTTCCCGCGCATTTTGCCAGCGATCGCGAGTGCCTGCACTGGGTTGCGGCAACGGCAGGGAAAGTGGATCCCGCGGCCGTGACGTTCGGCTGGATTCGCAACACGCTCGAACTCGATCGATTGGCGATCAGTCCCAACCTGCGCGCGCCGAGCGATGGGCCGCTGCAGGTCGAAATCGAGGGCGAGATCGACGTGCAGTGGGATGCATCAGCGAATCTCGTCAGTCCCTTTCGTTCGAATGATGGTCGCGGGCTCATTTCTTACGCATCCAGACGCCCCACGTGAGCGGCCCGGCCTCCTCATCGGTCATCGGGCGGCCCGCCACCTTGAGGGCCAGCTTCATCTGACCGTGATGGTAGCCCTCGTGCCAGAGCATGTGCTGAAGCAGCAGGATCGGGTGATCGTAGTGAAGGTCCATGTGCCGACCTGCCTCCACTCTGCTCTTTACCGCATCGCGGACCGCCTTCGCGCTGTCGTTCAGCATCTGCGCGATGCGACCAGGGTCACGCTCGACCACCCACTCTTCCTTGGGCAGGTCTCTGGCGAACTCGGGGGCATCCTCGAAGACGAACACAAGTCGTACGAAGTGGATGTGTGTGAACAGCTCCGCGATGCATGGGCTGCCTTTGATCGCCCTGGCCTCCAGGCCGCCCTTCGGGAGGGCGCGGAGCAGGTTGAGGAGGATGGTGTTGTTCCGGTCCCAGGAGTCCAGCAGAACGTCGAGCAGGCCTTGGTCTGGTCCATCCGACACATCCACACCCCGTTTGTTGATGCGACGTTGTGACGAATTTCGTACAGTTACTTCTTGGTTAGCCATACCACACTGACGGCAATCGGTACGGCGCGCGCCACCGCCGGCTGCCGCATCCCGATCGCCGCAAGCGCGACGCCCGGCGGAAAGGCCGCCGTTCCGAACACGGTCCAGACGAAGAAGTAACCCACGCCCACCAGCGCCGTCAGCCGACCGAGGCGCGTCTCGCCTGTCGTGCCAACGGCCTGTCGGTAACGCCACAGCATTGGAACCAAGGACGGCAGCATCATCGCCACCATCATCACGACCCACATGCCAAGGAACGACGCCACGGCGCCGGGCCACGTCTGTCCGGGCATCCGCATCCACACCATCGACATCGTCCAGCCGCCGGGCATCGACATCTCGCTCATCGCCGACATGGACGCGCACCAGACGATCGTCAGCGCTGCGCTGGCGGCGAAGAGCAGCACTGAGACGCCGTAGAAGGCTTGATGGGAAGCTCGCTCGGAAGCCATGAGTGTGATCTCCGGTCCCGCAGTTGCGCCGCGACCACCGGATTTCGCTCAGCGCCTGTCGTACTCGTCGTGGCGGCGCCACCAGACGCCCGTCTCGTTGCGCCCCTTGGGTGCGCGGTCGAGCCACTGGTACATGCCCCAGAGGCCGTCCAGTCCGCGGGCATAGGTGGAATAGGTGTGGTAGACGACGCCGTCCTCGAGCACGAACGCGCTCATGCCCGGCCTCTCGCGCGTGTACGTGGCCGCATCAGTTCCGGTCATGGCCGCGTTGTCGGCGACAGGCGTCCCCGACATGCGGCTCGCAATCCCCTCGTCGCCGCGTAACTGCCACGCCGCCTCACGCTGGTAGTTGTATTCGATACTGCCCTCGCGCTGTTGCTCGTCGGTGAACGAGACGTTGAAGTCGGGGTTGAAGTCGCTGCCGAACGATGACGCCCAGGGAAACGTCCACTCCATACGCCGCTTGTACGCCTGCAGCTTCGCAAGCGGAGCTCGCGACACCGCGCAGAGCGTGACGTCGTGGTTGGCCAGGTGGACGACGAAGCCGTTGAACCCGTCGGCGATATTCGAGCAGGTTGCACATCCGGCGGCGTAGTCAGGTCCGAACATGAAGTGGTAGACGAGGAGCTGCGCGCGCCCTTTGAAGAGGTCCGTCAGCGAAGCGCTCCCCTCGTCGGTCTCGAATCGATACTCCTTGTCAACGAGGACCCACGGCAGCTCCTGCCTCCGCCGCGCCAGCTCGTCGCCGCGCCGCGTGAGCTCCTTCTCCGCGTCGAGCAGCTCGAGCCGCGCTGCGAGCCACTCTTTACGTGTGCCCGTCATGTGCTTCGTCATCGCTGTTCTCTCCGTCGTTCGGGTGTCCTTCATCGTTTGTTCCCTTCCGTCCCCACATCCGGTCGACGTCGTTTTTCGATACGACCTGGTGGTCGTTGGTCATGAGAGCCGCGCACGCGAGGTCGTCGTGCTGGCTCGGCCCGCTGAAGTTGACGGGGAGCATGCGGCCGTGCTCGCCTTTCTCGCCGACGGTGAATCGTGGTCGAGCTCGGCCTTTGCGCTTGCGCTTGGAACGAGCCAGCGCACTGTGCAGCGGGCGCTCGACTCGCTTGCGGCCGCACGCAAGGTGCAGTCGTTCGGTCGCGGGCGAGCTCGTCGCTGGATGACCCCGCCCGTGCCGGGATTCACGACGACCTCGAACGGGAGAGGTCCTGGAGAGGCTCGAGATGCCGCCCGGAGTGGGTGTGTCGGGGCTCGAGTCCGACGGCGGCGATCAGTTCTTCTGCGCGGGAGGAAGGACCGGGAAGGTGCGGACCGTCCGCCGGCGCAAACGACCCTCCGCGACGGGCAGCGGCTCCGAGATCCCCGCCGACTCCACGAGATAGACGAACTCGATTCAGGCGCTGTCCTCTATCGCGCACTGCAGATTCCGATTCACTGATGAAGTGAGCGGATCACTTGAGGCCCTGTTTTTCTCCGGCGATTCACCGAGCGCTCGATCGATCTGCGGAACGACCTCGTCGTACACCCGCAGCAGTACGGGTTCCCACAGCGTGATATCGCCGTAGTACTGCGTGAATGCGTCGAAGTTCTCTGGCATCGACTTCATGTCAACCGTTTGTACGATTCCCTTCATTCTCTATCGAAGGCGGCCAGGCGCCCGCCAGCCATTTCCTGGCGACCCGATTCGGACGTTCGGCGCCATTCATCTCGCATCGGTGCTGGTCGCTCGATCAGCCGTTGCCGACTCGAACTGCTTAGTTTGGACGATCGCATCCGTAAAGCCGCTAAACGACTTGGCGTTCGGGTCCGTCCGGAATCCGAACGGCGTCTTCAGTAGATCTTGCATCGTCCGAGCAGCCGCCCAGGCTCAGTCAGCTGGCAGTTGCCTCCGCGCCACCGCCGCTATGAGGTCTGCTGCGGGCCAATCTGCCGAACACGAAGACGCGCGCGAAAACATCCCCCTGGTGAACCGGGACTGCGCCATAATTCGGCGTTGGTCTGCACGTCAGGAGGTGTCCAGTGAGCGCGCACCATTCGCTCGTCGGCCTTCTCCGCTTCGTTCCCCTCGTGGTTTTGATCTGCCTCATGCCCGATCGTGCCGCTGCGCAGAATGTCGGTGGCAGCATTCAAGGCACAATCACTGATTCGAGTCGTGCGCCGGTCGCTGGCGTGACCGTTCTCATCCGGAACGTCCGCACGGGCGCAATCCGCGAGATGGTTACCGACAG